>CXWL01025404.1_pt1 | contig 23634 bp, 14 predicted proteins | sample 590931 | NCBI WGS metagenome assembly CXWL01 (sample SAMEA3498368, study PRJEB10139) | groundwater metagenome | biome: water well; material: biofilm material | place: Germany | collected 2015-04-27
CTCCATCAGGTTGGACGGGGGACTTCCACCCCCAAAATGCCAAACATGCTCGGCACACAACAAAAAGGTGGGCGACTGATTTCTCAATCGCCCACCTACGAACACCCTACCTGCGTTGACTCATCCCCTGTCAGGGACAAGCCTGAATTGTGTGCGGATACGCCTTACCCCTGAAGGCATCGACACAGGACGCGATTTGCGAGAAGTCCAAGTCCAGAGCGATGTTGATAGTGCCGAAGGCATCGCTGCCCGCCAACAAGACGCGAGCTTTGATCGGTGCGCCCGGTCCACTCTGGAACTTTTTCACCAGCGCGGCAATATCTCCCACGTCGGGTTGCGCCGTCGTCGACGGCGGGTTGAACGGCGTTTCCACATCGCCCCACCGTGTCGTGCCCATTTCCAACGGATCAGAAACATCTTCGCAGGTATCCTCAATACCCATGCAACTTGAACTGAGCACTTCAACCTCGAGGACCGAACTGGGCGTGACCGCCGAGCCGGTCACGTGCAGCAAGGTATCGACCGGCAACGTGCAGGTCTCACCCATCGGACAATCGGCACTCGTGCTGCAAATCGTCGGAGTCAGACTGCAGCTGTTAAACGCGGTCCAATCGCGATAGTACGGGCTGCACTGGAGCTGCGAGGCCACAAACCGGACACCCGAAGCGCTCGATTCCACATACACCGCGGGCGGGCCGGCATAGCGGACCTGACCTTCAAACGCGGTGAACGGAATCGACGGCCCGCCGGTATAAGGCGGCACCACATGGTGCAGAGACACCAGACGCACGCGAAGTGCATTCTCTTCGGCTGCGCCCGCCACCGCCGCCGAGGCGACCGAGAGGGAGACGAATCTCGGCTTGCTTAAAAGCGTAGGATCCGGGACCGGACGTTTCGGACGGCAATCGCAGCAGATGTTCAACGTACCATCTGCATTGGTGCGGACCTTCGGTGTACACGACCGGCGCGGACCGCAACCGCCAATGCACTTGAAGGGCGGACTGGTCCCCATCCGAATGGTGGCCGTCGTGCTTCCGGACATGCCACTGAGCGCCCCGCCGGGCTTGCCGACGAAGTCGATGCGGTAGGTGATGTCGAAGAAGCTGTCCACCGCCCAACTGCTGCCCGGAGGTCCGAGCCGAGTCAGCGTCGTATGGCCCGGACTGGGCAAGCCAAAGTCGGAGCCGGCCGTAATACGCAACAGGTCGAAATCCGGATCGCCAATCGGGAGCAGACCGAAGAGCCGGAACATGTCGGTGTCAAAGCTCTGCGATGCCTGGCCCGGTTGCCGCGGGGCAAGGTGCGTCTCGAACCCGACGTTCGGAATCGTAATGGGTCGATTAAATCCAGCCAACGCATCTGGGCAGGTGCCCACGCACGTAGCCTGGAACTGCAGGGTCGAGGTATTGCATTCCTTTTGACCGCCCAGGGTTCCGCCATTTTCTTCGCAGTCAATTCCCGGCGGGAACGAGCAAACGCCGTTCGTCTCGCGGCAGAAAATCTGCGAGTGGATCGGCGCCAGATTGATCGTCGTCCCCGCTGGCAGACCATCGATGATCATGTGGACCTGGCTCGGGCTGAGATAATCGCACCCGGCAGGCGGAAGCGTCACAGTGCCGCCGCCATTGTCAGGCACGATGCACCCGTTTGGCCCACCGGCCACCACGCCTTCGTCTTCGCCACCATCCCTGGACGCCCCGCCTCCTGGATAGACCAGGTGACAAGACGAAGTGCCACGACAATCGCATTCCGTGATCGTGGTCTGGCCGGTCAGCGGATTGAAATTCGCACACCGCTGTGAGCATTCCTCGCCCGTTGGTGGAGGACACTGCGGATTCGTGCAACCGCTTCCCGTCGTGTTCGGTTCGCAGACCGTCGGAGGCTCGCAATCGTCCGCGGCACCGTTGCCGTCGGCATCAATGCAATCCGTTCCCGGACCCGCAGGGATCCCGCCTAGGGCCTGGCAGCAGACCGGATCAATGAATTGACATGAGCCCGAGCTGAAGCAGCAAGCTTGCGGCGCGGTACACGTCTGGCCGACGATCGAGCTTCCGCCCGCCGCGGCACAGCACACCTCATCCATGTCCTGACAGACGCCGTTTGGCAAACAGCAGGCCACGATGATTCCCGAACACACTTGTCCAGGCAGGAACGTGCCCTGGCATTGCGATTGCGTCGTGTTGATGCAGAGGTTGCCGGCCGCACCCGTGGTGCAGCAGGCGCCCGTCGGATCGTTGATCACGCAGTCGCAACAGATCTTGTTGGTGCCGTCCGCCTGCGGGACGTTGGTTTGCTGGCAGGTCGTATTCGGCGGGCAATTAGTAGCCACACACTTCACCGGCGGCGTGGTCGCCATGCGGATGGTGCCCGTCGTGCTGCCCGACCTACCGTCAAGGCGTCCGCCCGCCGCACCGACGAAGTCAATGCGATAGGTAATGTCGAAGAAGCTATCCACCGCCCAGTTTCCACCCGGCAATCGCGTCAACGTCGTGTGACCGGGGCTGGGCATACCGAAGCCCGAACCGGCCGTGATGCGCAGTAAGTCGAAATCTGGATCGCCGGTGATCTGTCCCTGCAACTTGAACATCTCAGTGTCAAATGACTGCACCGGATCGCCCGGAGTTCGCGGCGCCGTGTGCGTCTCAAAGGCCATCGGAACCAAGACCGGCCGGGTCCAGCCGCAAAGCGGTCCCGGACACGGCGGGTTCACCACACTCAGGTCGAACTGAATATTCGAATCGGCGCACTCCATCTCGCCACCCAGTGACCCGCCCGCACCTTCGCAATCCACAAGCGTTGAGGACGAGCAAACCGGGTTGATGGATCCCGGCTGGCGGCAAATGAAGTCCCTGTGAATTGGCGCCAGATTAATGACCGTGCCTGCGGGCAGACCGTCAACGATCATGTGCACGTCATCCGGGCTCAAATAATCACAGCCAACCGGAGGCAGATCGACGGTGCCCGCGTCATCCGGGACGATGCAACCATTGCCGAGACCGGCCACGCCGCCGTCCGCCCCGCGTAGGACGGGGCCCTGGTGTGTTTCAACGTGACAATCAGTGGAGGGTTCGCATGCGCAGTCGGTCACTTCGATGTTGCCGGCCGCGTCAATCTTCACGCACTTCTTCTGGCACGTTTCCGGTCCCAACGGTCCGACCGGGCAATTGACCGGGTTGCAGTCCGTGCCCGTAGCGTTGGGTTCGCATACCGGTGGGGTAGCGCAGTCACAATGAAACGGATTACCGAATCCACCATCACCCAACAAAGTACACGTGCCGCCCGGCGGAACCGGGCAACCGCCCTCACAGTGATAACCGGCTGCATCCCTGACCAGGTGACAGACGTTGGGATCCTGACAATCGCAACTCAGAACGCCGCACGTACCGGGCTGGTTGATATTACAACCGCCCGTCAATGGCAGGCATTGCTCAACGCCAACCGGAGGCGGGCACGTGGTCGTGCATCCCGAAGCATCCGGCAGCGCCTCGCAAGTCGGCGGAGGCGTCACGCAATTGCAGCAGATATTAACTGTGCCATCGGCATTAACGACTCGCGTTTCATTACATTCGGTTCCTGGCGGACATTGACCGACACAACTTGGCCCCGCGCCAGTGGCCATGCGGATGGTTCCCGTCGTGCTTCCGGACATACCGGCAAGCGGTCCGCCGGGGGCGCCGATGAAGTCAATGCGGTAGGTGATGTCGAAGAAGCTATCGACCGCCCAACTGGGGCCACCCGGAAGCTTCGTGAGCGTAGTGTGTCCCGGACTCGGCATTCCAAAATCAGTGCCCGCGACGATGCGGAGCAGATCGAAATCGGGATCGCCGATGTTGCTGATCTGTCCGAACAGGCGGAACATATCGGTGTCAAACGACTGCACCGGATTGCCCGGCGTTCGAGGTGCCGTGTGGGTCTCGAAAGCAATCGGCAGGATCAGCGTGCGGTTGATCCCGGCACCCGTCATGGTGAGTTCCAGGTTGGAGTCGGAACATTCCTTCTCGCCGCCCAGACTTCCGCCCGCCTCGTCGCAATCCGCCAGGGTCTGGAAGCTGCACACCGGATTCTGCGTACCCGGCACATGACAGATAAAGTCCTTGTGGATCGTTCCCAGCACGATGGTCGTCCCGGCCGGCAATCCGTTGATGATCGCGTGAACGTCATCTGGACTCAGGTATGCGCATCCCGCCGGAGGCAAAGTCACCGTTCCGCCTCCGTTGTCGGTTACGATGCATGGGTTCCCCGTACCTCGCTGGACTTCGCCTCGGCCAGAGGTTCCGCCCGGCAGATTGATATGGCAACCGTGCCATCCGACGCAGTCACAATCCGTAACCGTATTCTGACCGGTGAACGGATTGTAATTGACGCAGCGAGCCTCGCACCGATCTACGGTCGGGCACATCTTGAGCGAAATCGGGCTGCCTGGAGCATAGCATTGGCAATTGGCGGGATCGATGCAGCAACCCGGATCGGGACTATCGCAGTAGCTGCCGTTGACGCATTCTCCAAAGCAACCCTTGCACAGGTAGATCGATTCCACGGTGTTGGGCGCGTAGCATGCCGGACCGCCCTGATTGACCCAGCAACTCGGATTCGCGACATCATCGCAATAGCTGCTTCCAATGCACTCCCCGAAGCAGTCGCCGCAGAGCTTGATGGACTCCATGGCAAACGGCGCGTAGCAAAGGCAATCGTTGGGATCCAAACAACATGCGGCATCATCGCAATAGCCGCCGCCGATGCATTCTCCAAAACATCCACAGCCGGTTTGCGTGCAGCCGGTCCCGCCGGGCAACGGCTCACAGACATTCCCGCAATCCGGCACACAGGGATCGCAGCCCAGTGCCAGTTCATCTCCGTCCAAAACTCCGTCGTTGTCGGTGTCGGGATCGGTCGGGCTGCTGGCGGAATTGCACGCTGTGCTCGGCTGGCAGCAATCATTGTTTTCGAACACATCCGCCAGGCCGTCACCGTCGGTATCGTTGCAATTGGTGCCGTCGCCCTTGTATAGACCCAGGCAGTCAGCAGCCCCCGCAGCGATTGTGCAGGTATTTTGCGGACCGCAGCAAGCGCCCTTCGGGCAGACGAAGCAACGTTTGGTGCAATGCTTGTGACCGCCGCCCGGATTATCGTGGCAGGTTTCCGTACAGCATTGTTCGCCGGTGGCCGGATCTTCCTGGATACCGGGAGCGAAGTTCACTCCGCATTGCGGGGTCGGAACGGTCGGATTATGGACCCAGTTTTCAGACTCGATCGTTGAAAATACGGTCGGTGGCATGAGCCCGCCGGTATCTAGCACTCTCACATTGAGCGGATTCCCAACTTCCGTGAATGTAAATCGCGGCTGGACACTGAACGTAGCGCTAAACACACCGCCATTGGGGTGCGTCTTGCCCGCTGTCATCGTGCCTCCAGGAGCCGGTGTCGGCGAGAGATCAACTGCGACATTCCATTGGGTTAGCCCCAAGCCGCTGGACACGGTAATCGGCTGACAACTGACCAGATTCAATTGGACGAGTTCGATGGGAATCGTTTCGGGCGGACCGTCCAGAAGCATGGCCCCGGATCGGTGGACAAGCGTATCCGGCGAGGTGGGTGACGCACCCTGGAAAAGAACAATCCCCGTAAACGGATCGGACCCTGGGTCAAAGAAGCCGGCCGGAATGGGGTCGTTGCAGAAATCAAAATTTGTCTGCCCGCACTGCGTAAAGAAGCAGTCATCGCTCGGAGGCACGCACAGTCCATTCAGCGGACAATGCGAAACCGGTGTGCCGTTCTGCAAATTGCACTGCGTCTGGGGCAGGGGCTGACAGAGTCCGGTCGGCATACAGCAGAAATTCAAACCGCCGCCGGTCTGCATGCGAATGGTGCCCGTCGTGCTGCCCGACATGCCGCCAAGGGGCCCACCCGGTGCGCCGATGAAGTCAATTTGGTACGTAATGTCAAAAAAGCTGTCAACAGCCCAAGGGCTGCCCAAAGGTCCTTGTCGCGTCAGCGTCGTATGTCCGGGGCTTGGCATTCCGAAACCTGTTCCGGCCGTGATCCGAAGCAAATCGAAATCCGGATCGCCGGGGAAAAGCTGGCCCTGCATTCCCATCATTGCCGTCGCGAAAGACTGCGGTGTTCCGCTCCCACGCGGCGCGGTATCTGTCTGGACCTGAACATTAAACATGTTGACGGTGCGAACGTAACCGTTCAGGTCGCCAGTTCCCTGTAATTCCAGTTGGATTTCGGAAGTGAATTGTTCATGCTCGCCTCCGAGGGATCCGCCGGGCGTACGAATGATGTTGCCGAAGCGGGAGTGTGCGGCACCAAGCCGGATCGTCGTTCCGGGTGGAAGGCCGGCGATGATTAAATGTACATCGTCAGGACTCAGATAGCCGCACTCGGGGCCTCCCAGCGGGGGCAAATCAACCGTACCGCCGCCGTTGTCAGGAATCACGCACGGTTGCGCTTGCACAAGGCTTGACGCCAATACCGCGCACAGACCCACGATCATCCCGATACTGCCGCGAGTAATACCATTGGTAAACATGTGTTTGCTCCCCGAAAGTTTTTCCGTCCGATTGATCCCGGCCATCATGGCACGTCCCTCTCAAAATTACCCCGTTGCTTTTTTGTTCACGCCCAATCGACTACGTCCCGGCTCAACGAAAACCGACACCGTGTCACTCCCTTGTCACACACGTTCGCGCAAGCGAATGACTTGTGATTCCAAGCACGCTTCCACGAAAAGCGCTACAAGCCTTAAGGTGTAGCAACCGATTTTTTTGAACTGATCTACGAGCGCACACAAGAGCGCACAAACCCGATAACCCACCATCCTAACAAGAACTTTGCGTAAATGCAATAGAAAAATACCAACAGCCGTTCTTGAAGTGACGGTTTACCACGGGCGTCTTTGTAGGCATTATGTTCGTTTGGTACCATTAACGACCCTATTTCGGGCCAATAACGGCGATCGAATAACCCCTCGTCCGAAAGCAAATCGACCCCTTCGAGTTGTATTACTGCCCCGACACGGTCTGTTTTTTCAGGTCCGGTGCGTGCAACGGCTCTGCGAGCAGATGGAACCTGGCGCTCGCCGGATGAAACTACCGCACGATGCACCTATACCGGGCCTGCAACCACGCCTCCCATGAATGCCGAAATCGAAAGGCCAAACTACGAACACAAAACACAACAGAAAAATAGCACTGTCATGCTATTAACCGTGAAAGTTGAGCTCCCCTTTCGCCGGTCGTTCAGCCGGGTCATTTGAGGGTCGACGTGACTCGCGAGGTACTCGCTGATGAAGCCTTCGAGATCGTGCCGGACAGGTATCTCGCGGCTCTTTCCGCCTTTTTCGTCAAGCCGCAAGCAGTGCGGCCGCTCGTCGAGGTAGTAGTCGCGGTGGCGGAGCTTGGCGACGTCCCCGACACCGTCCGCGCGAGCAATCGAACCTTGCGGTCTTCTCGCCGTCGCAATTGACGCATCTCACCTTGCCCCCTACAGTCGAACCATGGAGTTTTCGCTCTGCCGGGCCAGGGCGCGGCTGCCGGTGCGGGCGGTCCTGGCGAGGGATAATTTTGCGCAATGTTTGCGGTCATTTCCGACATTCACGGTAACTTTGAGGCCCTTCAAACAGCTCTGGCGGATATCGACCGCCGCTGCCTGAAAACGATTTTTTGCCTCGGCGATATCATTGGGTACGGGGCCAGCCCCAAAGAATGCCTGGACACCGTGATTGAGCGGTGTGAATTCTCGCTCTGCGGCAACCACGATCAGGCCGTTTTTTTTGAGCCGTCGAACTTCAATGTCGGCGCCGAGCGGGCCGCGTATTGGACCCGACAGGTGCTGGAGGATGAGTCGAACAAGGCCAAGCGCGATCGTCGCTGGGATATATTGGGCCGCCTGCCGATTCGCAAAGAGGCCAAAGGTTTGCTGATGGTACACGCATCGCCTCGCCGCCCGATCAATGAATACTTGTTCCCGGAGGACGTGTACACCAACCCCGGCAAGATTCTGGACAACTTCAAGCGGCTTGAGCCACAGCAGCTCGCCTGCCTGGTGGGTCACACGCACGTCCCCGGCGTGTTTCTGGACGATCCGTGTTTCGACCCGCCCGATGAGCTGTCGGAGGCGGGCGTGTACACCGTCACCGCCGACGAGAAAGCGATCATCAATGTGGGCAGCGTGGGGCAACCGCGCGACCGCGACCCGCGTCTTTGCTACATCGTCGTTTATGAGACCGGTGAATCGCCAGCCGATTGCGTGCCGCTCAACGTGGGGCCGGGCGAAGCCTATTTGATGGTTGAATTCGTGCGGCTCGAGTACGACGTCGAAAAAGCGGCGCGAAAGATCTATGACGTGCCGGAACTGGACGACTTTTTAGGCACGCGGCTTTTCGAGGGTCGCTAACCCCCTCTCCCTGCCAGGGAGTCGGGGTAGGGGTGAGGTCCTCGCTATCTGTGTGCCGCGCGAAGGGTCGGGAAACTTCACCCCCCTTGGTCCCCCCTGCAAGGGGGGATAGTTTATTCCTCTCCCTTTGGGAAGAGCGATGGTTGAGGGCGGCATTTTCAACGCAACGAACCCAGCACCCACTGCTTTATCGTATGGGGTGCGAAAGGCTTATTGATGGAACGAAGCGATCTTCTCCGCAACCTGTTGATTGCCGGTGGCGCCTTCCTGGTCATTGTGGCGATCGGACCGAGGTTGCTGCCTCCTCCTCCGGTTGGAAATCAACCAGGTTCAACCACCCAGACGACCGAGGCTCCCGCAGCGTTGTCAACCAGCAATGATGCGGTCGGCAGCGCCAGTACGGGTAGTCCTGGCGAAGGCAAACCGAAAGAGAACGGGTCGGGTTATTCCGTTATTGAAAATCCGGACGAACAGCTTCTCACCATCGGCGAGGAGGCCGGACAGGCGGACGGGCAGGATTCGCCCTTTCGAATGCGGTTGACCGTCTCCAACGTGGGGGCGTCACTCGATAGCGCGTTGCTCTCCGATCACGCTGCCAGGCTGGGTGAGCCCGACCGCTACGCTCTACTCACGCCGGTGCAACAAGCCGACGGCACGCTGGTTCGATCACTGGCGATCGAGAAGATCAATATCGACGGCCACGACGTTGTACTCCACGACAAGAAGTGGCATGCAACGGCGAACCCCTCGAGCGGGCAGGAGGCGCACCGCGTGGACTTTTCCGTCGAAGTACACAAGGACGGCGCGCCGGCATTGCGAATCACGCGGTCCATCACCCTGCCGCGGCAGACCCTCAAAGAAAACCGCCACGATCTGAACATCTCGCTCACGGTCGAAAATTTGTCCGCCGACGCGCACCGCGTTGTTGTCACCACCCGCGGCGCGGTGGGTCTCCCGCAGCAAGGCAACACCGACGATCGCGTCATCGACTGGGGCGAACGGACGGTCACGGGTCACATCACGGGAAACCGCACGACTCTCCAGGTGGTGGCTCAAAAGAATTCCATGCCATTGTGGGCGTGGTCCAGTGCCGAGCCGACCCGGCGGTTGGCGTGGGCGGCGTCGGGAAACGTGTATTTCACTTGTACGATTGCACCCGTCGAGGAGGCCGGAAAGGCCCCGGCCTCGTACGTCACCGAGCTGACCGGCGTAGATTTGGATGCCAATCCCATGACTGTCGCGGACGCCACGGTCCGATTCACCAGCGCCCCGGTGGAGGTCCGCCCCGGCGGGCAGGTGGTGTATCCCGTTTCCGTCTATCTCGGCGAGAAAGACGGCAAGGCCTTTCGGCAGGTGCCCGAATACGCGGCGCGTAACTACTACTACCAAATCGAACAGGGGTTTGGTTCGTGTACGTTCACCTTCCTCGTCGAGTTGATGATCTGGCTGCTCAACGGCCTCTATTTTGTCTTCCGCGACTTCGGCGTGGCCATCGTCATTCTCGTGTTGATCGTGCGGGCCATGCTGCACCCCATCACCAAAAAGGGCCAGATCAACATGGTCCGCATGCAGCACAAGATGGGCGAGCTGGGACCGAAGATCGAGGAAATCAAGAAGAAGTACGCCAACGACAAAGCCCGAATGAATCAGGAGATGATGAAGCTCGACATGAACCCGGCCGGACAGCTATTCACCTGCCTGCCGATGTTCCTGCAGATGCCGATCTGGGTCGCCCTGTACCTGAGCTTGAGCAACAACATTCTCATGCGGCACGAATCACCCTTCTATGGACTGACCTGGATTCCCGACCTCACTGCTCAGGACGCAATGATCCAGTTCTCCTCGCCGATTCACATTCCGCTTTTCGGTTGGGAGGTTACGTCGTTCAATCTGATGCCGCTGCTGGTGGGCCTGTTCATGTACATCCAGCAAAAAACACAACCCAAGCCCAAGCCCAATCCCAATATGACCGAGCAGCAGCGCCAACAGCAGGAAACCATGCAGCGCATGATGCCCATCATGAGCGGGATGATGGTGCTGATTTTCTACAAGATGCCCAGCGGTTTGAACCTGTACGTGATGTTCAGCTCGCTCTTTGGCTGGCTGGAACAGCGGGTGATCCGCAAGCACATCCTCGAGCGGGAGACCGCGGGAACGCTGCACAAGCCCGTGCGCCGCAGCCGCGAAGATATCGTCGATCAGCCCGCGCCGCGCACCGGCAAACTATCGTGGTTCCAGCGCCTGCAAAAAGCCGCTGAAGAAGCCCAAAAAGCCAAAAAATCCCAGCGTCCGCCGAAAGGCAAGCGAAGATAAGGCGTTTTTAACCACAAAGGACACGAAGTAAGGAAGCGCTCGACAATAACCTGGACGGTTTCAAATGGACAGGATCGATGCGGCCGCAGATCGAGGGAACCAGAACTAGCCCACGAGCCTATCCCGAAGACCCTCTCCCCTGCCCCTCTCCCTAGGAGGGAGGGGTTATTGGGGCGGCATTATCGTCATTCCACCATGAGGCTCTTTCAAAGTCGATTCGTCGTGGTTGCCTTCGCGGGATGGGTGCTGGCATCGCCTGCGTTCGCACACGTTTTTACCATCACAAACGTACTGGCCGTCCTCAAATCCGACGGCACCTTCCAAATCGACATGACCGTGGACGTGGACGCACTCGCGCTAGGCGTCCCCCCGACTTCCGATTCGGCGCTGGTGGTGGACGCCCTCCGGGGATTGAAGCCGGAAGAATTGGAGCGGGCGATTCAACAGGCCAGAGATACCCTCTTGCGTCGTACGGACATCCGCTTCGACGATCAAAAGGTCATCTCGCAAGTTACTTTTCCGCATCATGGAGCCGTGGCTATTGACTCGCAGGTTCCTTCTCTATTGGGAGTCGTCGCGCGCCTGGAGGGAAAAATTCCCGAAGGTGCGAGGGAATTCACGTTTGCGGCCTCTCGCGCCTGGGCGGCGGTCAACCTGACCATCCTGGACCAGACTACGCTCAGCGGAATGCGCTATCCTCTTGGCCCCGGTGAAGAGAGTTCGCCATACAAACTCGGCGTAAAGCAGGACGAAAGCACAAGCAGCGGATCAGGTTCGGGCCTCATTCGCTATATTCTCCTGGGATACGAGCACATTATGCCGCAAGGCTTGGATCACGTGCTCTTTGTGCTGGGCCTTTTTCTCCTCAGTACCCGGTTTAAGCCACTCCTCTGGCAGGTGACGGCCTTCACCGTCGCGCACTCGGCCACGCTGGCGCTGGCCATTTATGGAATGGTCGATTTGTCCTCCCATATCGTCGAACCGCTGATCGCGCTGTCCATTGCCTACGTCGCGGTGGAGAATGTGGTCACGACGCAGCTCAAGCCCTGGCGACCCGTGGTGGTTTTTCTTTTTGGCTTATTGCACGGAATGGGTTTTGCCGGTGCGCTGCGAGAAATCAACCTGCCGCGCGACGACTTTGCCAAGGCCGTGGTCCTGTTCAACGTCGGCGTGGAGCTTGGTCAGCTATCCGTCATCGCTCTGGCATTCCTGGCCGTTGGCTGGTTTCGCAAACGCTCCTGGTTCCGCAAGGTGATGGTGATTCCCGCATCAGGCGCGATCGCGATCGTCGGGCTGTATTGGGCGGTCACTCGAACGCTGGGCTGAATGTACGCATCGATGGGATTTGGCGCTTCTTCTTTAAGCGATGGGTAAGCCGACGGAGGGATTTGAACCCTCGACCCCGGCTTTACGAAAGCCGTGCTCTACCGCTGAGCTACGTCGGCGTTAAGCGGGATTCTTGTACGTCTCGCTATGGTTTTCGTCAAGATTCGTGCCTCGGTGCTTGAGAGTATGCTGAGATTACCGCCTTTTTTGCACGGATTTGTCAAAACCAACTTCCCGGACACTGTGCCGCGCCTATATTTGATCGACGGCGGATCAGCGTGATTGGCCGTCTGGTGCGTTCGATTGACAAAGGAAACCTACATGTTCTGCCGGATTTCAACGAAGTCTTATGCGGTTTTGATTTTGGCGTTTGGACTGGCCGGTCTTTGCGGGTGCGGAGTTGTGGGATCACCCTGCACTCCGGCAACCGAAGCCGACAATTGTCCCGCCAATGCGTTTTGCAAGGTTTCCAGCGGAAGCTGTGGAGAGTTAACGGTCGGCATTTGTACGGCCATACCCAATGCATGCACTCTGGAATACGCGCCGGTTTGCGGCTGCGACGGTGAAACGTACGGTAACAAATGCGGGGCGGACGGCGCGGGGGTAAACGTCGATCATGATGGCGAGTGCGACGACATTGTGGCGCGCGCGTGTGGAGGACTACTGGGACTGCAATGCAGTGACACCGAATTCTGCAACTTCACCGATGGCAGTTGCGGAGCGGCCGATCAGACTGGTTTTTGCCAGGTGCTCCCCGAAGCTTGCGCGGAGATCTTCGCGCCGGTGTGCGGGTGCGACGATCATACCTACGACAATGAATGCTCGGCGAACGCCGCCAGCGTGAGCGTCGCCAGCGAAGGCGAATGCCCCCAATAGCCCTGGCGTTGGCTACGATTTGGTGCGATTCAAAATCGCGGTGGTGCTAAGGCCCTCGACGAGAGGAAGTAGCACAACGCGGCCGCCGGCGGATTCGACGATTTGCTGACCGACCACGCCCTTGGCCGACCAGTCGGCGCCTTTGATGAGCACGTCGGGGCGAACGCGGCGGATGAGGTCTTCGGGCGTGGCCTCTTCGAAGCCCACGACGTAATCTACGAATTCCAAAGCGGAGAGCACCGCGGCCCGATGCTCAAACTTGTTGATGGGGCGGTTGTCGCCCTTGCCCTGGGTGCGAACCGAGGCGTCGCTGTTGAGGCCCACCACGAGCATGGAGGCCTCGCCCCGGCAGCGGCGGAGAAAATCCACATGGCCGGCATGGAGGATATCGAAGCAGCCGTTGGTGAAGGCCACGGTTTCACCGCGATCACGGCGGAGTCGGATTTCACCCAATAGTTCGTCGATGCGGATGAGCTTGCCGTTGTGGAGGCGGTCGGCAAGTCGCAGCTCGGCGAGGATTTCGTCCGCGGGAATCGGCACGCAGCCAAACTTCTCGACCTCCAGGCCGCCCGCGATGTTCGCCAAACGCGACGCGCTTTCCAAATCCGCACCGGCGGCCATCGCTCCGGCGAGCATGGCCAGCACGGCGTCACCGGCGCCGGTGTTGTCGTAGACGGTTCGCGGAACCGTGGGCAAATGGCGTGCGGGCTTGCCTTTTTCGATGACGACGCATCCTTCGCGGTCCACGGTGGCCACGGCGCTGTCGATGCGAAAACGCTCGATCACTTCCAGGGCGGCCTGGGAAACGGCGTCGATGGTGATGGTGGAGCGGCCCGAAACGATCGCGAGCTCGTCGCGATTGGGTGTCACAATCGTGGCGCCGGCGTAGCGGCCATAGTCCTTCAACCGGGCGGGGTCCACGAGCACGGGCACGCCCGCTTCCCGAGCCGCCTGGATCACCGCCTGCGCCGATGCGGTGCTGATGAGCCCCTTGTCGTAGTCTTCGATGCAGACCACATCGCTGCCCTTCAATTGCTTTCGGAAAATGTCCACGAGGCGGTCCACGACTTGCGCCGGGAACGGGCTTGCATCTTCTTCGTCAACACGCAGCAACTGTTGACGATGGCGGTGTTGGGCGAGTCCTACCACGCGGGTCTTCGTGGTTGTGGGGCGGTCGTTGAGTTCCAGCAGCCCCGCTGGCGAAATCTGAATTTCTTCCAGGAGTCTTCGCAGCGTGGCGCCGTGGCGATCCGCCCCGACGGCCCCGCAGCAGACGACTTCGCAGCCCAAGGCGCGAAGACACGCGGCCACGTTGGCCGATCCGCCGACGGCTTCGCGGCGTTCGACCACGCGGATCACCGGCACCGGGGCTTCGGGGCTGATGCGCTCGGCATCGCCGTAGATGTAGCGATCGAGGATGAGGTCTCCGACCAGGAGAACCCGGCGTCCGGCGGCAGCGCGCACCCAATGAGCTAATTCGTGGGACATGGTTTGCGGACTCATTCCATCGTCATGCCGTAACAAACCGGCGTCACACCTAGAATAAAGGTCTTTTCGGATCGGCGAAAGTGCCTGACCTTTCCGCCGGTCGCGAAGACCACAGCATGACCATCCAAGGTCCATAAGTCCGATTGCTTTCCGCCGTGATTTGCTCTGTCCTGTTGGTCCGAAGTTAGCCCGCTCCGCGCCGCCTTTTTGCGACTGATTTTCGGCACGATCCGAGAACGATGGGTCCGCATTGGAGGCCATCTTCGTAAGGCAGAAGGGACGTTAAGTGTGCGCGGGGCACGGACGATAGCGATACGGAACGCGAAGTGATCGAGGATACAATGCCCACGACCCAACCCCAAAAACCTTTGAAAGAAAGTAACGCCAATCGTGGTGTGCTGGGTTGGTTTGGCCGAATCCGCCGGTTGCTCCGCGGGGCGCACGTCGAATCCATGCAAGCGTTGCTTGCGGCCGTCGATGCCAAGGACTCGTATACGCGGACCCACTCCTTGAATGTGGCTGCCTATGCGGACGCAGTGGCGCAGCGGATGGACCTGAGCGTGCCGGACCGCCGGACGCTTCAGGCGGCATCGCTCTTGCACGACATCGGAAAGATCGGAATCCCCGATCGCATTTTGAACAAGCCGGGCAAGCTCACCGAGGAGGAATTCGCTGTCATGCGCCGGCACCCGCAAATGGCGGTTGACATTCTGAAACCCTTCAGCGGCCTGCGCGATCATCGCCGAATCATTCTGCACCACCACGAACGGTACGATGGCGGCGGGTATCCGAACGGCTGCCGTGGCGAGGACATTCCGCTCGGCTCGCGGATCCTTGCAGCCGTCGATGCAGTGGACACCATGCTGTCGCGGCGCACCTACAAGGCACCCATGGCGGCGGCGGACGTTCGCAAGGAACTGGTCTCCCAGGCGGGAATTCAATTCGATCCGGCCGTGGTGTCCGTCACCATTGGATGGATGGACGACGGCGGGCCGGAGAGTTGCCTTGGTGGGGAAGCGTAGCGCCATTCGCCTCCACGGAATCGTGCTTTTACAATTCTCCGATGTTCCAAATTGAGGAAGCAGGCGAAAGAGACCTTGACGAGGTGCGCACCGCCTTTCGCGAGTACGCGAACTGGTTGGGCGTCAACCTGGCATTTCAAGGGGACTTCGAGCAGGAACTTGCGAAATTGCCCGGTGCCTACGCTCCGCCTGCGGGACGATTGCTCGTTGCGCGAAGCGGTGCGGACCTTGCGGGCACAGTTGCGCTTCGCCCGCTGGGCGAGGGCATCTGCGAGATGAAGCGGCTGTTCGTCCGCGATCCCTATCGGCGACAAGGGCTGGGCCGGGGACTCGTGGATCGGATTCTCGACGAAGCCCGAAAGATCGGTTACGAACGCATGCGCCTCGACACATTGGCGTCGATGATAGAGGCTGTCACACTCTACAAATCTACTGGCTTCCAAGTGATTCCGGCCTACTACCACAATCCTCTACCCGACGTAGTGTATTTCGAACTTAGGTTATGAGCCGTTGACGAAAGCTGGTTGTGGGATTATAATACAACATGCGACGCCAGAGGCTGAATGGAATTTCAAACATGTATATGGGATCTGGACGATGACCCACGCGGAAATGTTCAGCACTGCGCTGAGCACGGCGTAAGCAAGGACGAGGTAGTACAAGTATTCCGCAATACCGACGATGTTGATGTAAGTCGCAAGTCTGGGCGTCCGGTAATTTTTGGAAATACCGACGCCGGGCGGCACCTTGTGGTTGTCTTCGAGAGAATCGACAGACAGTCGATTTACCCAGTAACGGCCTTTGATGTCCCTAGAAGGCTGCGGAGAAAACGATCATGAAACAAATCACCCGGACGCGGCGGCTGACATCAAAGGAGGGCGCAAAATATGACAAAATCCGTAAACAGGTCATGGAAGAACTTCCTGATTTGATCAAGCGCCACCACGAACGGATGGAATCGAAGAATCAATTGGCAAAGCTGTGCGAGCAGCTCAAATCCGCTCGCCTCAAAAAAGAATTGAGCCTTGCCGACTTGATGGAGCTTACTGGGATGGACCGTTCTGCCATCTCAAAGCTGGAGACTGGACGGCGACCAAATCCCACTCTCGATACGCTCGTGCGCTACGCGGAAGCCGTGGGTAAGCATCTCATCGTCCAACTCGCTGATGCATAGAGCGCAGATTGCTTCTTATCGGGATATCTGCAGGCAGCGGTCAATCCGCCGAAGCGAATGCTCGCGGCCAAGGAGGGCGAGCGTTTCTCCGATCGCGGGGCTGACGGTGCTGCCGGTGACGGCCACGCGAAGGGGTTGGGCAACGCCGCCCATGCCGCTGCCCGTTTCGGCGCAAATGGCTTGCAAAGTCTGATCGATCTCCACGGGTGTCCATGTAGAGAGTGGTTCAAGCTTGCTGCGGACTCGTACAATCATGGCGAACCCCGCGTTATCGTTCTTCTGCAAATTCTTGGCCACAGCCTGCGGGTCGAACTCGATCGCGTCGTCGTTGATGAACAAGAATCGCGCCTTGGCCACCACATCGGAAAAAGTCCGAAAGCCTGCGCAAACCCGAAGCACTTCACGAAGCATTGAATCGTCCGCGCTGCGCATCGCCACAGGCGCGTTAGCGGCGCATTGGAGGAAGTCCTTGAAGCCTTCGAGGAGCCGCTGCGGAGTCACGCGCGTGGCCCAGTTGGTGTTGAATGACAAGAGTTTTTCGCGGTCAAAGCGGGCGTTGGTCTTGCCGACCCGCTCGATGCTGAATTCCCTGGTTAACTCGCCGAGATCGTAGTTTTCGCGGTCGTCGCCGGCCGACCACCCCAGCAAGGCGATGAAGTTGAGCACGGCCTCCGGCAAATACCCGGAGATGCGAAAATCGTGCACGTCGATTTCCGGCGGCTGCTTCCCGGCGGCCAGAGCCTTTTCCTTGTCGCGTTTGCCCATCTTAGTGCCGTCCTTATTGAATATGATCGGCAAATGCGCATATCGCGGCGTGGCGAACCCCAGGGCATGTTGCAGAGCGATGTGCTTGGGGGTGTTCATCAGGTGCTCCTGACCGCGAAGAACGTGCGTGATCTTCATCAGCTCGTCGTCCACGACGCAGGCGAAATGATAAGTGGGAAAGCCGTCGCCCTTTTGGATCACGAAGTCCTCGTTCTGATCCGCGGGAAGGGTGACCTCGCCGAGAATGTCATCGGTAACGGCAATCGCCTCTCCGGGCATTTTGAGCCGCACAACCACCTGACGGCCGGTTTTTCGTGCGGCTTCCCCTTCGGTCACCGTAGGTACAGGGGACGGGCGAGTGTAGGTAACGGCACGCCGCTCGCGTTTGGCGTTTTCGCGCATTTCGGCGAGCTGTTCCGGCGTTTCAAGCGCGTAGTACGCGTGGCCCGATACGAGGAGTTGCTGGAGGTAGCGATTGTAAATGTCCAGCCGGTGGCTCTGGAAATACGGTCCGTACGGCCCTTCGATCTCCGGGCCTTCGTCGTAGTTAAGGCTCAGCCAGCGCAAATCATCGAGAATTTTCGCCACCGAGTCGTGGACGTTGCGGCCCTGGTCGGTGTCTTCGATGCGAAGGATGAACTTTCCACCGTGCTTGCGGGCTAAGAGCCAGTTGAAGAGTACGGTCCTCGCCCCGCCGATGTGCAGGTAGCCGGTCGGCGAAGGAGCGAAGCGAACGCGCATTTGAGTATCACGAGAGTTCGTCATTGGCTTCATGTTACAGTGACCCGATCCCGTCCGGTATGGCGGCAACTCTGCTTCGCCGGGCGAAGCCCGCGACGCCCAGGGCCAAAATTGCTTTTGCATTGTCAACGAAGAAAATGCCGGGGATCGGGTCAGGGGTCTGGCGTGGAGCTTTTTGGGAAATTCTAAAACCGTGTTTTCGATAGCGCCAGTGTGGGTAAAACGATGATCGGCAAGCGACGATTCGTCCGGGGAGGCGGCTGGCCGGCAATCTGGTACTCGCTGCGCGCCGCGCGAAAGTCCGGCGGGATCATCAAGTTCTTGCGGGCGATGCGATCCAGGAACGCCTGCAAGACCTGCGCACTGGGCATGGGCGGGCAGCACGGAGGAATGACCGACGAAGCCGGTAGGTTTCCTGAAGTCTGCAAGAAGTCGATGCAGGCAATGGCCGCCGATATGCAAAGCGGCCTGACGCCCGAGTTCTTCTCCACGTACGGTTTCGACGCCCTGCGGCAGTTCACGCCGCGTGACCTCGAACACATGGGCCGGCTCGTGCAGCCGGTTTACGCCGGACCGGGCGACAATCATTACCACCCGATCTCCTGGAAACAGGCAATCGAAAAAGCCGCCGCCTATTTGAGCGGCGTCGAGCCGAACGAGGCATTCTTCTACGCGAGCGGGCGGTCATCCAACGAAGCCGCCTTCGCCATGCAGCTATTCGCCCGCCTCTACGGCACCAACAATGTGAACAATTGCAGCTTCTACTGCCATCAGGCCAGCGGCATGGGGCTTAGCAGTGCGCTGGGCACAGGCACCGCGACCGTCGTTCTGGAAGATATGGACGACTGCGACCTGATTTTTCTCATCGGCGGCAACCCGGCCTCGAATCATCCACGACTCATGCGCTCACTAATGAAGGTGCGGCGGCGTGGTGGGGACGTCATCGTAGTCAATCCGATTCGCGAAACCGGCCTGGTGAACTTCTCGCTGCCCTCCGACCTGCGCAGCCTCTTCTTCGGCTCGCCCATCGCCAGCATCTATGTCCAGCCGCACATCGGCGGTGATATTGCTTTCTTGAGCGGGGTCGCCAAAACCGTCGAGGAATTGCAGGCGTCGGACGAGGGCTTCCTCGCAGGCTGTACCGAGGAATCAACTGCGTTTCGAGACCACATCCGATCTTTGCAATGGGATGACATTGTGCGAAGCAGCGGTGTGTCGCGTGACATGATGGAGCACGTGGCGGAGCGATATGCGGCCAGTGAACGCACGATCTTCGCATGGACCATGGGCATCACCCACCACCTGCACGGAGTGGACAACGTGCGGGCCATTGCGAATCTCGCGCTCCTGCGAGGCATGATCGGCAAGCCCGGCGCGGGACTGCTTCCCATTCGCGGCCATAGCAATGTGCAAGGCGTGGGGTCGATGGGCGTCACGCCGAAATTGCAGGACGCGGTTTTTCGGCGACTCGAATCGTATTTCGGAGTGAAGCTGCCAGTTACTCCGGGCCTGGACACGCTCGCCTGCCTCGATGCCATGCACGGCGGAACTTTGCGAACCGGTTGGTGCCTTGGTGGAAACCTATTCGGCGCCAGCCCCGACGCGAATCGAGCAAGTGAAGCGTTCAAGAAACTCGACTCGCTCGTGTACTTCAACACCACGCTCAACACCGGGCACGTTCATGGCCGGGCGAAGGAAACGCTCATTTTGCCTGTGCTCGCCCGCGACGAAGAGCCGCAGCCCACCACGCAGGAATCCATGTTCAACTATGTGCGAATGAGCGAGGGCGGCCCGCGACGGCACGATGGCCCGCGCAGCGAAGTGGAAATCGTTGCCGCAATCGCAGGCGAACTGCTTGGCGACACAAGCCCGATCGACTGGCACTCCAAGCGCAAGCACCGCACCATTCGAACTGCAATCGCCGCGATCATTCCCGGTTACGGACAGCTTGACAGAATGGATGAATCGCGACAGGAATTTCAGGTTGCGGGCCGCACGGTTCACGAGCCGCGATTCACCACGCCGTCAGGCAAAGCGAATTTCCACGTCGTGCGATTGCCAGGAAGTCTGCTCGATTCCTCACCCTTGAACTCCTTATGCCTCATGACCATTCGCAGCGAAGGGCAATTCAACACCGTGGTGTACGAGGAGGAGGATATCTACCGGCATCAGGACCGCCGCGACGTGATCTTATTGAACAAAGCTGATATCGAGCGGCTCGGCCTGCGCGTGGATCAGCGCGTCACGGTTCGGAGTGCGATCGGCGAACTGCGCGGAATATGGGTGCGCGCCTTCGACATTCGAGCGGGTAACGCGGCCATGTACTTTCCCGAAGCCAACGTGCTCGTGCCGGTCGCCGCCGATCCGGAGTCACGGACCCCGGCCTACAAAGCCGTCGCGGTCACGATTTGTTCCGATAACAAGTCGCCGCCGCTCCAGATTCGAGTTTCCCGCCCACAAGACGCGAAAGGAGCCCCACGACCACTGAATGCGTGCTAATCCCTATGTCTAACCAATCGCGCTTGCACCTGTCTAAACGCAGGCGACTTTGCCCTTGGTAGATGAAATATGATATCGCTTTTGATTGCGCTGGCGCTTGCAGGGACAACGGTTGGGAATGTTGCCGTTTCTTTTGGCCCGGCACCGCGGCCTGCCGTCGTAATTGTGTCAGCGAGCGGCGTTGGTTATCCCCCACGTCATCTTCGTGGCGTTCAGGCCCGGTTGATGGCTCGCCGCGCGGCCGAGGTCACTGCGGTCCGAAACCTGGCTGCGAAGTTGGGTCTTCCGCCCAGCGCTCGATTGGGCTCTTTTCGATATGTTTCGGCCCGGAGCCTTCCGGGCGGAGCGGTGGAAGTGACCGTCGAAACGCTTGCAAACAGCAAGGCAACCGACCCATCGTCGGTCAGATTTCCAAAGCGTTAAGCGAGTGGATTGGGCTTGGCCCAAGTGGCTACGCAGCGCCTGCGCACTGTTTCACCGGCGCACTTCGCGGAGTCTTTGAAGTGAAGACGCGATTCCGCCCGGCGGATTTTGCGGCATACATCAGCTCATCCGCATTCCCCAATAACGCCAATGCGGCCTCGTGCACGTCGGAGATCTTGCTTGTGATGGCCACCCCGATGCTCGCCGTAATCCGCAGAATGCTTCCCTCCCACGGCAGCGGAGTCGTCTCGATCGCGCTACGCAGCCGCTCCGCCAACAATGCGAGTCCTTCCAGGTCTGCGCCCGGCGCCACGATGACGAACTCTTCCCCACCGAAGCGGGCAACGTAGTCCACTTTGCGGATGTTGTCGTCGAGAATGCGCGCTACGATCTGGAGCACGCGATCGCCCGCGAGGTGCCCGTGCGAATCGTTGAATTTCTTGAAGTGATCGACGTCGATCATCAGGAGACCCAGGGAGCTGCCGTCGCGGGCGGCCCGCTCGAGTTCGAGGTTTAGGCGGGCATCGAAGGCGGCGCGGTTGCCGATGGAGGTTAGCGGGTCAGTCGTTGCCCGCCGCAACAATTCCTCCTGGCGATGAACGAGAGTCTGATTCTCCATGTGCATCGCAAGTCCCAGCTCAGTGATACGCTCCTTTACCTCGTTTTCGATGTCCTCCTGGGATCGCGCCTTCCCCGTCAACTCATACATGGCGCGAGCTTCCTGCAACTCCCGCGATGCATTGCGGAGCACGTCACCGGACTGTTCATTCGTCAAACCGAAATGTTGACGCGCGGCTTGCACAAACCGGGCCATTTCCGCCGAATCCGTGGGATCGTCGCCAATGAGCACGTCCGCCGCTCGCTCGGCCACGAAGAGAATCGCGGCCAGCTCCGGCAAGTCCGCCTCCGGCGATTCGACATCGCGAAAGGTCTCGACCGCATGGCAGAGCACCTCAGGCAATCCCCACGATCGCAGCAAGTGCCCTCCCACGCCGCAATAGGTGATCCCGATCCCGATGCGCTCGTAATTGGGGAGATCGCGCGGCACACGGGAAGCAGCCTGCAGGACCTTGGCATAATCCTCGGGTATCGCCACGGCCAGGGCCGACCGCCCGATCTGGCTGAGCAGCCCGGCAAGAAACGCGTCCTGAGCCGTCGCGGTTTTGGTTTCCTTTGCCAGCATCTTGGCACTCAGACCACAAGCCAGCGCCTGGATGCAGTAGCGCGTGGCGTCGAATCCGGCGCAATCCTCCTTGTGTTTTTGCGACAAAACAGAGAAGGAAAGGGCCATCATTTTGATGGTGCGAACACCAAGGAGCGCCACCGCGTGCGGAAGCGACGTGACCTCGCGGCCAACGCCGGCCATCGGTGAATTCACAAAACGCATGACTTTGCTGGTCAGGTTCGGATCGCTGCCGATCACTTCGGCGATTTCAGTCGTGGAGACGTCGGAGCGCCGGGTGATTTCGAGGAGCCGCAGAACCACGCCGGGTGGGGTAGGGAGTTTTCCTGAACTCTCCAGCTTTTGAAAAATATTGCTAGCGCTCATTCTTTGATTTTTCCCCCTTGGTTCGCTGCCCGCGATGCAAAAGCTCTACGCGGCCTCGTGCGGCGGCTACATGCTCCGTAGATATTCCTATTTATCGGTTCGCAGGGGGCGGTGACTGTGTGCAGGATCAAAAAAAGGCGGCAAATCAAGCCAGAAAGGAATTGTTGCAAACCGAACGGGCGGTGGTTTTTCTGTCCATCAAGTTGAGATGAGTAGCATCTCTTGCGCTTTGCGATTGGGGGAAAGGGCATACCGATAATCGCTCAATTTCATGGCGCGGACGCCTCCTTTCATTTTTCTGAGGAGGATACAAAGTTCGTCGATTGAAGGAATTCCATCGCTACGGTACGAAACACAGAGGATGCTGTGCTGGAACCGCTCGAACAATTTTTCGAATGCGGACAAGGACTGATCCGCATGGGACCACGGTTGTGCTCGATCGTCGCGAAGCGGCAAGTGCTTGAAGCGGCGATCCAGAGAAGCGGCCCATTCACGATAACGCACCATTCCTTCCAGGAAATGATAAAAGCCGTGATAGTCGGTGCCGACCCGGTTGCGCTTGATATAGGGCGTGTCGATGTACACGAGGTCGAACTTTCCCTGGATGTCCATCGCGTCGGCGCAGGAAGCACTGCACACGCCGCCGGTATCGACCACCGCGTTATTGGCCTCTCCTGCGAAGCGCTGGAAGTAGTTCGCAAATGATCCTTCCCAGGTCGCTTTATTCCCGAACGTCCTTTGCACATCGGCCAGGCGCATGTACAGGTTGCCTCGATGAAAGAGATTGTACGGCCTCTTGATCATCGCGGACTGAAACACCGCGAACCAGGCGAGCGCCCGCCGGTGCGGGCAAGTCATCCGGGGAATATTCTGACAGACAAGATCAAGCCAGCGGTTTTCTTCGCGGGTGAAGTAGATTCCTTCAAATGTGCGTTCAATGAAATCGTCGTATTCCATCCCACCATGACTGGTTTGCACGAAAGCCAGGTCCTCATCGGAAAGGCGGATAGAGTCGTTCTCGATCAGCGCCAGGCCGATTTGATGGTTGAACGGAAGAATAT
>CXWL01006908.1_pt1 | contig 23620 bp, 20 predicted proteins | sample 590931 | NCBI WGS metagenome assembly CXWL01 (sample SAMEA3498368, study PRJEB10139) | groundwater metagenome | biome: water well; material: biofilm material | place: Germany | collected 2015-04-27
GAGCCGGCCATCCGGCAGCCCATCACCATCGAGGAATTTTCCCCGGCCTTCCCCGGCGCGGAGCAGAGCTACGCCGTGCTGATGCAGTATTCAAAGCAATCCCCCAGCGAGGAGGCGAAAGCCTTTGCCGCGACCAAGCTGCGGTCTCCTATCCTGGCCAACCCCGACGATCCCGCGAAGTGGTTGGAGTCCGTCACCAAGAACCGCGCCGCCATCGAAGCGGACTGGGCCACCCTCGCCCCGCAGCGCCGCTGGTTGGGTGAACTCGCCGCGTTTGAGCGCATCGGCGACCTCACTCCCTCCGACTACAGCGCCAATATCATGACTTTCCAGGTCTGGCGCACGCTGTCCAAGCACACCTGTGCCGTCGCCATGTTGCTGGCGCTCGACGGCCGCGGCGACGAAGCCATCGACCTGCTCGTGCCGCAGTTGGAGGTCAGCCGCAAACTGCAGGTCTCTTCCCGCACACTGGTCCGCACCATGATCGCCGTCGTCGTGGAACGCGTGACTCTACAGACTGCCGCCTTCGTGCTCGACCGGACAACGGTGTCCCCCGCCAGTCGCACCCGCCTCGCCGCCGCCCTTGCCAATGAGAACGGCCTGGCCCTCGCGCGCCGTCTGCTTCTGATAGATTATGCCCTCTTCCCACCTCTTGCCAGTCGCATGAAACTCGGCGACCACCTCGCCGCCACTTGGGGCAATGAAAAGACCCTGCTGCGCCGCCCGCTCAACTTGCTCAGCGCACTGTTCCTCAACCCCATCGCGACCACCAACATTTACGGCGACCACATGCGAGAACTGGCGGAGCTGGCCGAGGCCCGGGAACTCGGCAAATTCGCCATGCGCAGCCAGGATTTTGACAACTTCCTGTTGAAAGAGCCGGGTATGAAAAACGTCGGGGGACGGCTCATGCTCACTATGGCCGTGCCCGCTTACTCCAAGATACTTGAGAGTCACTGGAAAACCGCCGACCTGCGGGTCGCACTACGAGCCCGGCTCGCCGCGTCGCCCGATTGATTGCCCGCTGCCGACGCTTGGGTGGCGGCCTGACTGGCTTCGGATTTCCGCCATTGGAACTATTCACTGGCTGACAAATCTCATCCATTCTGCTTCTGAGCTTGTTGTGGTTTCGTCACCCCTTTGCTCCCAGGCCAGAGTTGCCTTGGTCCGATCCCGCATGGTGGCTGGATTGTTACTGCCCTGCCTCCTCGGACTGACCGGCTGCGTTTCCAACAAATACAAGGCCGCGTCGGCCCTGGGGGCCCAACCGCTGCGGATCGATGCCGCCCTGGGAGGCGCACCGGTTGGCACTGTGCTCAACTCGGTGATCGTCTACCAAGGCCCGGGCTCCTGGAAAAAATCCGCCTACTGGGACGAGTTCATTGTGACCTTGGCCAACCACTCGGCCGCAGGGGTGACCGTGACCGCGGCCCGCCTGGTTGACTACGCGGGCACCATCGTGCCAACGGGCACCGATCCCTGGCTGCTGGAGAAAGCCAGCCAGGTGCAACGCGACCGCTATACGAAAGCCGGCGTCAGTTTTGCCTTGAACACCCTCGGCTACGCCGCGCTGACCTATGGTGCGGTTGGCGCCGGCATGATGGTCGGTGCGACCGTCACGAGCACCTGGGGCGGGCTTGCCGCCGGTGCGACCGTCGGGCTCGTGGCCGTGCCCGTGACGGCTGTTGTGGTTTACGCGAACAATCAGAAGCACAAGCGTCAGATTGAAGCGGAATTCACCCGGCGCCGCGTGGCCCTGCCGCTGGAAATTGCCGCCGGCGAAACACGCACCGGCAGCTTCTTTTTCCCCATGACCGTCAGCCCGCAATCGCTGCGGCTGGAATGGCTCAAAGACGGCGAACGCAGCGTCATCGTCCTGCCTTTGCCCATGCTCGCCGGCCTGCACCGGCCGGAGCCGGCGAAGCAAAATCCCAAGTGATGCCCGGCGGTCAGCCGGGCGACTTGAACCAAGCGACCAGCACTGCGATCAAGATCGAACCGAAGATCAAACTACGGGCGTAGAGCTTGCGTTTCTCCATGTCCGGCAGCCAAGCCGGCTCCTTTTTGTCCAACCACCAAAACAGACCTGTTGGAATCAGTATGGCATAGAGCCAATGCACGCCGAGCAGCGCGAGCAGGCGCTGGAACCCGCCGGCAATCGAGGCACCCAGCAACAGCGAGGCGAACAGCAGGGCAAACGTCACGCTGTTGCCCTTCAGGCCGCGCCAGAGCCAGGAGATCGCGAAGGGATTGACCATGCCGGGATTCAAGCCGGCGCCCGCCGGCTTGCAAGCGCGCCCACCTTTTGATTGATCTGACTGCCCGAGGTGCCCCATGAGCAATTCACTGCCCGCCCATCCCCCGCTGCGACTCAAGGATCTGATCAAGCAAGTCCGCACCGAACTTGAGGCGGCGGTGGCCGAACACGCCGAATCCGGCCGACCGTCCCTGTTCACCGTCGAAGGCCTGACCCTGGAAATTAACGTGACCGTCAAACGTGATGAGACCCTCTCGGCCGGCGGCGGCGCCAGTCTGTTCGTGGCAGAACTTAAGGCCGATGCTGAGAAATCCTCCGGGGCCGAAGTCGTGCATAAGGTCACCGTCCAGCTCTCCGCCCATCAACCCGCCGGTTCACCGTCGGTCGAGGCGGGCCTGGCTGGTTTCACTGATTCGGCTATCAATCCTGACCGGATCCGATCCAAGATCGAACTGGAATCTTTCGACGAGTTGCTGAAAAAACTGAAGTTCAGCCCCGAACAACTGGGCACCTGGCAGCATCTGATCAAAAAAGGATCGATCTCCTATCAGCCCAAGCTGCCGGGGGTTTCCTGCTGGCCGACGGACAAGTGACTCTGGCCGAAAAACAACAGCAACTCGTCGCCGACTACTCGGTCATAGACGACCCGCAGGAACGGCTCGCCGCCGTGGTGGACAAGGCCCGCCGCCGGCCCCCGCTGCCTGACACCGAGCGGACCGAGGCCAACCGCGTCAAGGGGTGCATCTCGCTGGCCTGGATTGCCGCCGACCTGCGCGACGGCCACTGCCATTTCCGCAGCGACGCCGACTCCCCGCTCGTGCGCGGCCTGCTGGTGCTGCTCTGCGATTTCTACAGCGATGCCACCCCCGCCGATGTGCTGGCCACCGAGCCCGCGCTGCTGGAGGAACTCGGCCTCGCGAAAAACCTTTCCCCCACCCGCCTCAACGGCCTGCGATCAGTAGTCGCACGCATTCGCACTTATGCCAAATCTGTTGATCCCGCTGAACGCAGCGCCTGCCCGCCGTAGCTCCACCCAAAGCGAAGGCCGGGTGCGGGCCAGGATCCGCGACTTCGCCGCCAGCGTGCCCGCATGAACCTCCACGATGCCCACCAGCATTTTCACTTCGAGCCGCTGACGCCGCATCGCGCCACGATCGCTGCCGATCTGCGCCGCATTGGCGTCAGGAGCGCGGTGGTCAACGGCACCAACGAGGAGGAGTGGCCGGTCGTCGCGCAGCTCGCACGCGATCACGACTGGATCGTGCCCAGTTTCGGGGTCCACCCCTGGGATTGCGGCAACCGCGGACCAGACTGGGAAAAGAAACTCCGCGCGGCCCTCGCAGCCAATGCGCGCGCTCATGTGGGCGAGATCGGCCTCGATCGCTGGGTCATCGATCTCAAGCCCGGCGATCCCCGTCTCGCCGGCCTGCGCGTCGCGCCCCTCTCCGAACAAACCGAGGTTTTCGCCGCGCAGCTCGCTCTCGCCGCCGAGCTCAACCGCGCCGCCTCCATCCACTGCGTGCAGGCCTGGGGCGCGCTGCTGGCCGCGCTGAAGAAAAGCCCGCGACCGGCGCGGGGCTTCCTCCTCCACGGTTACGCCGGTCCGGCCGAGATGATCAAGAATTTCACCGAACTCGGGGCCTATTATTCCTTCAACATCCAGTTGCTTGAGCCGCGCCATGTAAACCGCCTGAACAATTTCCGCCACATCCCGGTGAAGCGCCTGCTGGTCGAGACCGACGCGCCGACCAAGCCACCTTCGGCAGAATTGAACCGCTTCCCGCTTCCGCCAGCCCCGGACGGCTCACCCGTCAATCATCCCGCCAACATCGTCGTCGCTTACGAAGCCCTCGCCGAGCTCCGCGGGGTGCCGCTGGAGGCCCTGGCCGGACAGGTCGAGGCTAACTTCCTCCGCCTCTTCGGGTAAGCCCCGGGGCATCCCGCGCAGGCGGATATATGCCGCCGTATCGCGGCTTGATTCAAATCAACAAAAACGCCCGGCGCGCAAAATCCAGCCTTCCTCTTTGCCGCCGCCTCGCTCTAATGCAGGGACGTTTGCCCTCCCCCACGCAGCAGGTCCGGCGTGTAATCTCTATGGCAAATCCGATCATCATTCAGGGGGGTATGGGCGTCGCCGTCTCCGGCTGGCGTCTCGCCCGGGCCGTGGCCCAAACCGGCCAGCTTGGCGTTGTCTCGGGCACCGCCCTTGCCAGCGTCTTTGTCCGGCAGCTGCAGCTGGGTGACCCGGGCGGCCATTGCGCGCGTGCCTGCACAGCCTTCCCGCTCCCGGCCATCGCCGATCGCATCTGGCGGCAGTATCACATCGCCGGCGGTAAGGCCGTCGCCACCCCGTTCAAACCCACCCCGCTCCCTGCCCTCCAGCCCGGCGCGGCCTACAACGAACTTACCGTCCTCGCCAACTTCGCTGAGGTTTACCTTGCCAAGGTGGGCCACGGCGGCCGGATTGGCATCAACTTCCTGGAAAAGATCCAGCTGCCGACGCTGTCTTCGGTCTACGGTGCGATGCTCGCTGGCGTGGACTACGTGCTGATGGGCGCAGGCATCCCCCGCTCCATCCCCGGCGTGCTCGACCACTTCGCCCGTGGCGAGCCGGCCGACCTGAAGATTGACGTCACGGGCGCCGAGCCCGGCGACGCGGACTGCGTCGCGAACTTCGACCCGGCCGTACTGTTCGGCAGCTCCGCCCCGAAGCTGGCCCGGCCGCTGTTCCTCGCCATCATCTCCTCCGCCACGCTGGCTCTCACCCTCGCGCGCAAGTCCAACGGCCGCGTTGACGGGTTCATTGTCGAAGGCGCGGTCGCCGGCGGCCACAACGCGCCGCCGCGCGGCCCCCTGCTGCTGAGCGCCGCGGGCGAACCCGTCTACGGCCCGCGCGACATACCGGAACTGGCGAAAATCCGCGAGATCGGCCTGCCGTTCTGGCTGGCGGGCGCGTATGCCCGGCCGGGGAAAATCGCCGAGGCCCGCACGGTGGGCGCCACCGGCGTGCAGATCGGCACCGCCTTCGCCTTCTGCGAGGAGTCCGGCATTATGGCCGACCTCAAGCGCCGTGTCCTCCAGCTGAGCCGCACTGAGGCGCTGCGCGTCTTTACCGATCCGCACGCCTCGCCCACCGGCTTTCCCTTCAAGGTGCTGCGGCTTCTCAACACGCTGTCCGACGAGGTGAAGTATTTCGCCCGCGAGCGCATCTGCGACCTCGGCTATCTGCGCGAGCCCTACCGCAAGGCCGACGGCGGCATCGGCTACCGCTGCGCCGCCGAACCGGTCGCAGACTATGTCCGCAAGGGCGGTGCGGAAGCGGATACCGTGGGCCGGAAGTGCCTGTGCAACGGCCTCATGGCGACCGTCGGCCTCGGGCAATGGCGCCCCGCGGGGGTGGAGGATCCGATCCTGACCGCCGGCGACGAGGTCGTCTACCTCGCTCGCTACCTGCCGCGGGACCGGGANNCCGTCCGGCCCGCGCCGGCACGCAAGCTTGCTACGCGCGCCGTCGCCGATAGCTTGCCCACCACCAAGGAGGTCATCATGCGCCACATCCTGTCATCGTTGCTCATTCCACTGGTCTCGCTGGGCCTGTCGGTCCCGCTGGCCGCGCAGCCCATGACGGAAGAGGAGATGGATCGGGAAGAAAACGAGATGATGGAGTCCCAGTTCAAGAGCGGCAGCTGGCTGGCCATGAGCGGGAAATATGAGGAAGCCATGGCCCGGCTGAACCAGGACATCGCCGCCGGCGTGAACGTGGCCAGTGCTTATTTCTGGCGGGCGGACTGCTGGCGAAAGCCCGACAAGTCGCCGGATTACGACAAGGCCATCGCCGACTACACCAGGTCCATCGAGGCCGATCCGGCCAAGGCTTCGGCCGCCTACCGCAACCGCGGCCAATGCTGGGAGAAAAAGGGCGATCTGACCCGGGCCCTCGCCGACTACACCAAATCCATCCAGCTCGACCCCGCCATGCCGTGGGTCAGCGAAGATCGCGCCAGGCTCCGTTACAACAACAAGGACTACGCCGGGGCGATTGAGGACTACAGCCGGGTGATTGCCCAGCGGCTGGCCAAGAACGAAAAATCCGACTATGTGCTGCCCGGGCTTTACTACCGCCGCGGCCTGGCCAGGAAAAATGCCGAGGACTACGCGGGCGCTGCGGCCGACTTCACCGCCGCCATCGATAACCCCGAATCGAAGGGCGTGTCCATCAGCGATATGTCCATCCTCGACCACGCCCAGTATGAGCGCGGCGTGGTCCGCCAATCGCAGAAGGACTACGACGGCGCCATCGGCGACTTCACCCAGGTCATCGCCCGCAGCCCGAAGGATTATGAGGCCTATTTCTCCCGCGGCTGGACCTGGGCGCGAAAGCCGGACTACGACCGGGCCATCGCCGATTTCACCCGGTGCCTTGAGATCGAGCCCGGCGCCATCAACGCCTATTACCAGCGCGGTCTCGCGAAGCACAACAAGAGCGACTACGCCGCCGCTGAGGCCGATTACACCACTTTCCTCGGGAAAAACCCCAAGAACGCCGACGCCTACCTGAACCGCGGTCTCGTGCGCGCCGAACTGAACAATCCCGCCGGCGCCCGCGCCGACTACGACAAGCTCATCGAACTCGCGCCCAAGTTTGTCCGCGGCTATCTGCTGCGTGGCGCCCTGAGGCGCGAGGCCAACGACCTGCCCGGCGCCTTCGCCGACAACGCCAAGTCCGTCGAACTCGCCCCCGGCGACAGTGACTCCTGGTGGGAACGCGGCCTGACCTACGCCGCCGCGGAGAATTACGACGGGGCCATCGCCGACTTCACCAAGTGCCTGGAGATCGCACCCAAGGCCTACGGCGCCTCCTTCCAGCGGGGCCAAGCCTACCACAACAAGGAAAACTACGCTGCCGCCGAGGCCGACTTTTCCAAGTATATCGAGGCCCAGCCCGCGGATTCCGACGGTTATTTGAACCGCGCCAAAGCCCGGGAGGAACTGCAAAACCGGCCGGGCGCCTTCGCTGATTACACCAAGGCGATCGAACTGGCGCCCAAATACGTCTGGGCCTACATCTCGCGCGCCGGAGTGCGCCGGCAGACCGGTGATGTCGCCGGGGCCTTTGCCGATATTGACGCCGCCATCGCCCTTGAGCCCAAGAACGTCCAACTCTACTCGCAGCGGGGTTACACCCACTATCAACTGGAGCAGTATCCCGAAGCCCTCGCGGACTTTACCCGCTGTCTCGAGCTTAAGCCGGACGAGTACTCCGCCTATTACTGGCGGAGCATCGTCCGGCGCGAAGGCAAACAGGACCTGTCCGCCGCTCTCACTGACATCGACAAGGCGCTCCAGCTGCTGAAAGAGCCGGCCTCCTATTACCAACTCGAACGCGCCTTTGTCCTGCGCGATCTGGGCCGGAACACTGAGGCGCTGGAGGAGTTCGACCGCGCTGTCTCCACCACCCCGCAAGACACTTTCGTGCTCGCCAGGCGTGGTGAACAAAAACATCTCATGGGCGACACCGTTGGGGCGCTCGCCGACTTCACGCAGGCCATCCTGGCCGATCCGAAGCGGGCACTGGGCCACGCGAAACGCGGTCTCATACGACGGGAGCAAGGCGACTTCACCGCTGCGCTGACTGACTTAAACAAGGCCCTCGAACTCGAACCCAAGGCTTGGGGTAACTATGCCGAACGCGGCCTGATCCTGCTTAATCTGGGTCGGCTCGACGAGGCAAGGGCGGATCTGGACCGTGCCGTCGAACTCGGCCCAACGAAATACACCCGCAGCTACGTGAATCGGGCGCTCTTGAAAAGGAAACTGAAGGACTTTGCCGGCGCGCTGGTCGATTACAACAAGGCCATCGACCTCGAGCCCGGCAACGCCGAGATCTACCGGGCTCGCGCCACCGTCCGCAAGGGCACGGGCGACGAGGCCGGGGCCAAGACCGACTTCGCCAAGGCCGCTGAGCTTGAGGCCGCCGTCGCGAAGAAATCCTAGCTGCCTGTCGTTATCCGCCGCACGACCTCGCCGGCGGCGGCGAAACCGAACGCCCCGGTGATGAACACCGCCGAGCCGAACCCCGTCGCACAATCGAGCCGCAGATTCGAGCCTTCCTCCGGTTCCACCGAACAGGTTCCATTCGCCCACGGATAAACCGGCTGCTCCTGCGAGGAGACGCACGGGATGCCATAGTGGTTGCCCTCTCCCTTGGCCAAACCGTGGTCGCGCCGCAGCTTCTTGCGCACTTGGCGCAACAGCTCATCGCCGTGCCCGTCGCCAAAGTCCGTCACGACGATCCGCGTGGCGTCCCGCTTGCCGCCGGCCGAGCCGACGGTGAGCACCGGCTGGCCGCGCTTGGTGCATTCCGCGATGAGCAGCGCCTTGTTCGACATCAGGTCCACGCAGTCCACCACCCAGTCGAAGCGCCGCGCCAGCAATTGATTGGCGGTTTTCGCCGTGAAATACTCGCTGATCGTCGTGACCGAGCACGCCGGATTGATCAGTTTCACGCGCTCGGCGAGCGCCGCCACCTTGGGCCGGCCGATGTTGCCATCGAGCGCGGGGAGCTGGCGGTTGACGTTGGTCAGGCACACATCGTCGAGGTCGATCAGCGTGAGCGCCCCGACACCCGAGCGCACCAACCCCTCCACCACCCACGAACCGACGCCACCCACGCCCACGACGCAGACGTGCGCCGCGTGCAATCGCGGCAGGGCCGCCGCCCCGTAGAGCCGGCTCAGCCCGCCGAAACGTTGGAGGTAGTCTTCGTTCATCTGTAGCGGCGGTCTATGACCGCCGACCACCCGGGTCGTCAATCCCGGTGGTCACAGATTGTCGCAACTTTTCGCGCTGAGCCGGGTTCTGCCTTGGATAAACTAAGGTAAAACTTGACCTTTGCCTTAGACAGTCTAGGTGACAACGTATGGCCGACAAATCCGAACTCTTCCCCGGCACGCTCGACATGCTTATCCTCCGCGTCCTGAGCCGCGGCGAGCTGCACGGCTGGGGCATCACCAACAAGCTAGAGCAGCTCTCCAAGAGCGCGCTGCAGGTGGACGAGGGCTCCCTCTATCCCTCGCTCTACCGCATGGAGGACAAAGGCTGGATCGAGGCCGAGTGGCGCCAGACCGAGAACAACCGCCGCGCCAAATACTACTCACTCACCCGCGCCGGCCGGAAGCAGCTCGAGCACGAGCAGGCTTTGTGGGACCGCATGAGTTCCATCATCACGACCGTGATGCAGACGGCCTGAGCAGACCTTCCCACCCCGCCCGCCATGAATTTTTTCCGCCGCCTGAGCTATTTGTTTCGCCGCCAGGCCACCGAGGCCGAAATGGCCGAGGAGATGCGCTATCATCTCGACCAGCGGATGGCCGGCAAACTCGCCGATGGCCTGTCGCCGGAGGAAGCCTTCTTGGCCGCCCAACGCCGCTTCGGCAATCTCGCCAGCATCCAGGAGCAGGCGCGCGAGGCGCGAGGCTGGCGCGGGCTGGAGAATTTCTGGCATGATTTGCAGCTGGGAGTGCGTTCCCTGCGCCAATCCCCCGGTTTCACTCTGCTGGCCGTCATCACACTCGCGCTGGGCATCGGAGCGAACACGTCGATGTTCAGCGTGCTCAACGGCGTCATGCTGAAACCGCTCCCCTACGCGCACCTTCCCCAACTCGACCGCCTTTACCGCGCCACCGCGCAAAACTCCGAGGGCAACGTCTCGCCCGCCGATTTCCGCGAATTCCAGCAGGCCAAGGACGGCTACGGCGACGCGGCCGCCTACACCCCGGAGAGTGTCAGCCTGGCCGAACCCGGGCGCCCCGCGGAAATGGCCGCTTCCGCCCGCGCCACCGCCAACCTCTTTTCCCTCCTCGGCGTCCAGCCGCAGCTCGGCCGCGACTTCCGTCCGGACGAGGACACGCCCGGACGCGACCGCGTCGTCCTCCTGAGCCAGCGCACCTGGCAAACACGCTTCGCCGGCTCGCCCGAGGTCGTCGGCCGGTCCGTCCGCATCGACGGCGAACCCCATGTGGTCATCGGCGTGCTGCCCCAGTCGTTCAACGACTGGCGCTTCCTCGGAGGCGTGGACTTCTTCCGGCCGCTCGCCTTCACTTCCGAGCAGGCCGCCGACCGCCAGGCCACTAACCTTCGCCTCATCGCCCGCCGCGCCGCGACCTTGGCGCCGGAGGACGCCGACCGCTTCGTCGCCGTCTTCGGCACGCGCCTCGCGAAAGAGTTCCCCGCTGTCCATGCCGAGACCCACTGGCGGCGCGTCACGCTCCAGAAAATGGCCGCCGGACCCGGTGCCGCGCAGATCCTGCCTCTCCTCATCGGTCTCTCCGGTTTCGTGCTGCTCATCGCCTGCTCCAATCTGGCCAATCTCCTCCTCGCGCGAACGATGACGCGCGCCCGCGAGTTCGCCGTGCGCGCTGCCCTCGGGGCCTCCCGGTTGCAGTTGCTCCGCCCCTTGATCGCCGAATCATTGCTGCTCGCCGTTGCCGGCGGGCTGCTCGCGATCCTGGTCGCCCATTGGTTCCGCGACTGGGCGGCCCTGCGCTCGACAGGAGAAAACGGCGAGCACGTCGACTTCGTGGTCGATTGGAGCGTGATGACCTGGGCCTTCGTCGCCTCGCTCGCCACCGCCCTGGCCTTTGGACTGGCCCCCGCGCTGTTTGCCCTGCGGCTCGATTTGAACCATACGCTGAAGAGCGGCGGACGTGGCACGACCGGCGGGCGCGGCCACCAGCGCTTCCGTCAATTCCTCATCGTCGGGCAGTTCGCCCTCGCGATGGTCCTCCTCGCCGGTGCCGGCCTCTACATCCGCGGCCTCGATGCCCTGAACAAGCGCCGCGCCGGCTGGGAATCCCGTCAGCTCGTCACCGGCACGATCGTGCTCCCGGTCGGCACCTACGCCGACGCGGACAAGATCGCGGCCTTCCACCGCCTCATGGAGGAGCGCCTCGCGGCGCTGCCCGGCGTCGCGTCCGTCAGCCTCTCCTCGTTCACCCCCGCGTTTGTTTGGCCCGCCATTCGAAAATTCATCGTCGAGGGGCAGGAGCGCCCTGTTGCCGGACGAGAGCCGGCCGCCGTCGTCAATCGCATCAGCCCACAGTATTTCGACACCTATGGCACCCGCGTGCTTTCCGGCCGCAGTTTCCACGAACGCGACACCGCCAATTCTACGCGCGTCTACATCGTCAATCAGGCCGCGGCGCGCGGTCTCTTCGGCGACCAGAATCCCCTCGGCCGCCGTCTCGCTCAGGCGGACGGCGACAATCTCCGCTGGGGCGAAGTCGTGGGTGTCGTCACCGACGTGCAGCCAGTCGTCACGGATGCCAACCCGGTGGTTTTTCAAATTTACCGGCCCATGGCCCAGGAGCCGCAACGCGAGCTCCAGCTCACTGTGCGCGCCGCCAACGTCGCCCCGGCCGCGCTCGTGGACGGCGTTCGTGCGGCCATGACCGAGCTCGATCCCGATCTGCCGGTGAGCCGGCTCCAGCCCGCCGACACGACGATCGACCGCGCTAGCTATCAGGATCGCGTGCTGCGCGATATGCTCGCCGCCTTCGGGGTGCTCGGTCTCGCCCTGGCCTCCCTTGGCATCTACGGCGTCATCGCCCGCACGGTGGCCCAGCGCACCGGCGAGTTTGCCATCCGTCTCGCCCTCGGTGCCAGCGTGCGCGACATCATCCGCCTTGTCCTCCGCTCCGGTGTGCGGCTGGCTCTCCTCGGCGCGGGCACCGGTCTGCTCGGCGCCATCGGTGTCACCCGCGTGCTCATGGCCGCTTATCCCAGCCTGCCGGCCGACAGCGCGCTGGTCCTCGGCGCCACCACCCTCCTGCTCGTTGCCGTCGCGCTGCTCGCCTGCTGGCTCCCGGCCCGCCGCGCGGGCCGGATCGACGCGATGGCGGCCTTGCGGGCGGAATAACGCCCCCAACCCATGTAATACCCCGCCCCACCCCCACCCGTCATGAATCCCCTTCACCGTTTCGTGCGTCCACTCCGCTCCCTCTTTGGCAAAGGCAAACTCGAGCGCGACATGGCCGAGGAAATGCGTTTTCACCTCGAACAACGCGCGACGGACCTCGCCGCCGACGGCCTCGCCGTCGAGGAGGCGCGCTACGCCGCCGAGCGCAGGTTCGGCAACGTGGCCAGCCTCCAGGAACAGGCGCGCGCGGATCGCGGCTGGCGCTGGTTGGAGGATTTTGCGCTCGACCTCCGCCTCGGTACGCGGGTGCTGGTCAAGTCGCCTGGCTTCTCCCTGCTTGCCATCGTCACGCTCGGTCTCGGCATCGGCGCGAACACGGCCGGATTCAGCATGTTCAACGGAGTCCTGCTGAAGCCGCTGCCCTACCCCGACAGCGCGCAGCTGGTCCGCGTTTTCCGCGCCACCGCGCAAAATCGCGACGGTCATTTTTCACCGGCCGATTTCCTGGATTTCCAGCGCGCGGTGCGCGGCCAGACCGCCGTCGCCGCCTACACGGTCGCAAACGCGAGCCTCTCGGAACCGGGCCATCCCGCCGAATACACCTCGGCCGCCCGCGGCTCCGCCAATCTTTTTTCCCTTCTCGGAATCCGCCCGCAACTCGGACGCGAGTTCCGCCCGGATGAGGAAACTCCCGGGCGCGACCGCGTCGTCATCCTCAGCCAGCGCGCCTGGAACAATCGCTTCGGCGGCCAACCCGATGTCATCGGTCGCACCATCCGGATCGACGGCGAACCGCACAAAGTCATCGGTGTGATGCCGGAAACGTTCAATGAATGGCGTCACCTGGGCTCCGTTGATATTTTCCGACCCCTGGCGTTCAGTCCGGAGCAGGCCGCCGACCGCACCAGCACGTATCTCCGGATTCTGATCCGGCGCGCCCCGGGGCAATCGCCGGCTGAGCTCTCCACCTTCGTCGCCAACTTCGGAGTGCAACTCGCCGCCGATTTTCCCGTGGTGAACGCCGAAAGTTCCTGGCGCGCTGACCCGCTGCCCAGCCGCCTCGTCCCGCCGGCCGCCCCGGCGATGATCAGCATGATGGTCGGCCTCTCGGGTCTGGTGTTGCTCATCGCCTGCTCCAACCTCGCGAACCTTCTGCTTGCCCGCACCATGGCCCGCGCCCGCGAGTTTGCGGTGCGCGCCGCGCTCGGGGCCTCCCGCCTCCAACTGCTCCGGCCCCTCGTCGCCGAGTCGTTGCTGCTGGCGCTCGTCGGCGGCGCTGGCGCGGTCGTTCTCGCCTTGTGGTTCCACGACTTCCTTGCGGCGCGATTCATGGACAATGGAGACCAGATCGTCATTGCGTTCGGCTGGCCGGTGTTCGGCTGGGCCTTCGTCGCGTCGCTCGTCACGGCCGTGGTCTTCGGCCTGGCCCCGGCGCTGTTTGCCTTGCGGCTGGACCTGAACGGCACCCTGAAAAGCGGCGGCCATGGGGCGACCGGAGGCCCGGGGCATCGGCGCTTCCGGCAGATCCTCATCGTCGGCCAGTTCGCCGTCGCCATGATTTTGCTCGCCGCCGCCGGGGTTTACGTCCGCGGTCTCCACGAGCTGAACAACCGCCGCTCCGGCTGGGAATCGGACGATCTCATCACCGGCACGGTTCTCCTCCCCGCCGGGCAATACGCCGACGCGGAGAAAATCGCTGCCTTCCACCGCCTCACGCTGGAGCGCCTGGCGGCCTTGCCTGGCGTCGCCTCCGTCAGCACTTCATCGTTCACGCCGTTCTTTAACTGGCCGGACACACGGAAATTTGTCGTCGAGGGCCGCGACCGGCCCCAGCCGGGCAAGGAACCCGCCGCTGTCGTCAACAGCGTGAGCCCGCAGTATTTCGCCACCTATGGCACCCACGTGCTCACGGGCCGCGCCTTCGACGGGCGCGATACCGCCCAGTCGCCGAAGGTTTTCATCGTCAGCGAACTCACCGCCCGGGCGCTGTTCGGTAGCGCTAATCCCATCGGCCAGCACCTCGCGCAGACGAACGGGGCGGAAAGTGACAATCTCCGCTGGGGCGAGGTGGTCGGAGTCGTGCGCGACGTGGAACCGGCGGTCTCCGACCGCAATCTCGAGACCAGTCAGATCTACCAACCCATGGCCCAGGAGCCACGGCGCCAGTATGAAATCTCGGTGCGCACCGCGGGCGTGGCACCGGCCTCCTTCGCTGACAGCATTCGCGCGGCGGTCGCCAGCCTCGATCCCGATCTGCCCGTGCGCCAACTCCAGCCCGCCGACCTCACCATCGAGCGCGCCAACTCTGGGACCGCAGTCGGCCGCGACATATTCTCCGGCATGGCCGCGCTCGGGCTGGCCCTCGCGTCGCTGGGCGTCTACGGCGTGATCTCACGCACAATGGCCCAGCGCACCGGCGAATTCGCCATCCGCTTCGCGCTCGGCGCCAGCCTCAGCAACATTACGCGGATCGTCCTCACCACCGGAGTGAAGCAGGCCCTCCTAGGCTCCATGCTCGGCCTGCTGGGTGCGGCCGGCACCGTCCGGGTCATCGCGGCCGGGAATCCCAACATGCGCATGAACAGTGTCCCGGTCCTCGTCGGCTCCACCCTCCTGCTCGTCGCGGTCGCCTTGCTCGCCTGCTGGCTGCCCGCCCGGCGCGCCGTCAAGATCGACGTCATGCGAGTCCTGCGCGCCGAATAGGCCCACCTGTGTCCCCGTCAACGGCATCGCTCTCTCCGATGAATCACCTCCCTTCCTCGGAATATCTGCACGGCGTTGATCCTGAAGAGCAGTCGCGCTTGTCGCTGTTGAACGACCTGCTCAATATCGGATCGCTGCGCGAGCTCCACTTGCAAGGCGACGAGCGGATTCTCGATGTCGGCAGTGGCCTCGGGCAACTGTCGCGAGCGATGGCGCGGGCCACGAGCGTTCGCGTGATTGGCATCGAGCGCAGCGCCGAACAGATTGCCGAAGCCGAGCGGCTGGCCGCACTCGCCGGTGAATCTCACCTGGTCGAATTCCGGCAGGGTGACGCGGCGCGGTTTCCGTTGCGCGAAAACGAATGGGGCACCTTTGACGTCGCGCACACGCGATTCTTGCTCGAGCACCTGCACGACCCTTTGCCCGTGGTCAGGTCAATGGTCCGGGCCGTGCGACCCGGCGGGCGAATTGTGCTCGAAGACGACGACCACGACCTGCTGCGGCTCTTTCCGGAACCACCCGGATTCGCTCAATTGTGGCAGGCGTATCAGCGCAGCTATGTCTATCTGGGCAACGATCCGATCATCGGGCGGCGGCTGGTGTCCCTGTTGGTCGAAGCCGGCGCCACGCCGGTTCGCAACACCCTTATCTTTTTTGGCAGTTGTGCGGGTGAGCTGCATTTTCCCTCATATGTCGCCAATCTGCTCGGCGTCATCGTAGGCGCCCGGCCGTTGATCCTGGAGGCCGGACTGCTCGATGGGGAACACTTTGATCGCGCGATGGAAGCAATGCGCGACTGGAGCCAAACCAAGACAGCGGCGCTCTGGTATGCGGTAGCATGGGCTGAGGGGCGGAGGAAATGAACCCTAAGCAGTCAACCAGTTGAAACACACCAGTGAAACTACCCGTGATTGAACCGGCCTAAGATATCCGAGCATTGAGGCGATCAGGGGTCGAATGCCTCTCAACTCTTCTCCCGCAACCCCAATGCCAACCCTGCTATTTTATGCGTTCCCTCATCCTCCTGCTGCTCACGGCAGCCCTCGCCCACGCGGCTGTTTCCCCTGANNTGAGCCGGAGGCTTACGCTCTGCTCGGCAGTGTGAACGTGGCCAAAGGCGATTCCAACGCCGCCGTCACCGCCGGCGAGAAGGCGGTGGAACTGGCCCCGACGAGCAGCGAGTATCAGCTCCAGCTCGGTGACACCTACGGATTCGCCGCCCAGAAGGCCGGCATGCTGGGCAAGATGGGCTGGGCGAAGAAATGCCGCCTCGCCTACGAGAAGGCGGTCGAACTCGACCCGAAGAACCTCAACGCCCGCAACAGTCTCATGGGATTTTATCAGAATGCGCCGGGCATGATGGGTGGAGGCATGGACAAAGCCTACGCCCAGGCCGCGGAAATCAAGAAGCTCGACAACACGCGCGGCCATGTCGCCTACGCCATCCTCTACGTCAGCGAAAAAAAATACGCGGAGGCGTTCACCGAAACCGAGGAAGTCCTGAAAACAACGCCCGATCATTACGCCGCCCTTTTCCAATTCGGCCGCGCCGCCGCGCTCAGCGGCACCCGGATCGACGCAGGCATCGCCGCCATGAAGAAATGCCTCGCGCTTTCTCCCGCACCCGGCGCCCCCGGCCACGACGCCGCCCACTGGCGCCTCGGCAATCTCTGGGAAAAGAAAGGCGACAAGCCGGCGGCCCGTGCCGCGTATCGGGCCTCACTCGTGGTCAACCCGAATTTCCAGCAGGCCGCCGATGCGCTCAAGAAGCTCGACTAACGCCGCTCCCCCTCAAACTTCAAAACCAACCGGACCGCATGAAAGACCCAAATTCACTCAAATCCACCGCCCGTCGAGCCGGCGTGCTCTACTTTCTGATCCTGATCCTGGCGCCACTTGATCTCATCTACCTCCCCGGTGTCTTCATCGTTCCCGGAAACGCGACCGCGACCGCTCTCAAGATCACCTCGGGCGAACTGCTCTACCGCGTCGGTATCTTTGTCGGCTTAATCGACAGCCTCACCTTCCTGTTCCTTGTGTCGTGCTTGTATGGTCTGTTCAAGGATGTGGACCGCTCGCTCGCCCGGCTGATGGTGTTGCTGGTGGCAGTCAGCGTCGCCCTGAGCGTGGTCAATCTGCTCAACCTGATCGCTCCGCTGATCTTCCTGAGCGGCGCCGATTTCCTGGCGGTGTTCACCAAGCCACAACTCGACGCCCTGGCGCTGGGCTTCCTCAAATTGCGCAGCAACGGGAACCAAGTCGCGATGGCGTTCTGGGCCCTCTGGCTTTTCCCCTTCGGTCTGCTGGTCATCAAGTCCGGGTTCATACCCAAACTGCTGGGATATTTGCTGATCGTCGGCTGCTTCGCCTACCTCGCGGTCAGCTTCACCTCCATTGTCTTCCCCCTCCACCGGCAACTCGTCGACCAAATCGCACTCCCGTTCTATGCCATCGGTGAGCTGGCGATGATATTCTGGCTGCTCGTGAAAGGCGTGAAAGCTCAGGAACTGAAACCGCCCGCCGATGCTGATAGCAAAAAATTAGCTCACTTTGACTGAGCACCCGATCATCCTGCCCGATGGCCGCAGACTCTGCTACGCGGAATACGGCGTATCCAGCGGCACCCGCGTCATGTATTTTCACGGCTCGCCGGCGTGCCGGCTCGAGCCGCTGCTGATCGGGGATGAAACCCTCTGCCACGCCGGCCTGTATGTCGTGGCGCCAGACCGGCCTGGCATCGGCGGCTCGGATTTCCAAGCCGGCCGCGGATTCTCTGACTGGCCGCACGACGTCGTCCGTCTGGCTGACCACCTGGGCTGGGACCGCTTCTCCGTGCTGGGGAATTCCGGCGGCGCACCCTACGCCGCCGTCTGCGCCGCCCGGATTCCTGAGCGCCTCGATCAAGTCGTGGTCGTTTCCGGTGGCTGGCAAATGCACTGGCCGGAAGCGCGCAACCACCTGCCGCTGCCCAACCGCCTCACGCTCACGCTCGCCCGCCGCGCGCCGTGGCTGCTGGGGTGGATGCTCAAAGCGATGACGGGCGGCGCGGTGGGCACCAAAGAAAAGGAACTGGCGCAAATGCGTTCGCACCTGCCCGCCGCCGATTACGCGGCCTTTGCGCAAGGTGATCGGATTCTCGTGCTCGGAGGCATGCTGCGCGAGGCGGTCCGCCCCGGACCGCGCGGTGCGGTATGGGACCTCAGCTTGTATGGGCGGGACTTCGATTTTGCACTCAGCGAGATCCACTCATCCTTGCACCTCTTTCATGGCGAAGCGGATACCAACGCCCCGCTTCCTATGGTGCGCAAAGTCATGTCGCTGCTGCCGAACGCGCACCTTACCACCTATCCGGGCGAGGCGCATCTCTCCACACTCGTTAATCACTTCGATGTGATTGCCGCCCGACTGCGCGGCATGGTTTAAAGCGTGCTGGCGAGGATATCCTTCACTGCCGCGATGGCCGCGGCCTCGCGCGCGGCCCAATCGCCGCGGATGTCCACGAACGGGAGCTGCCGTCGCTCCAACGCGCCGCGCCAGATGCGGCGGCATTTTTCGCGATCGGCCGGATCCGGGAAACACCGCTGCGGGTCGGGCGCGAACGGCAGGTCGATGTCGCANNTGCGCACGGCCTCGTCCTCCCGCCGCCATTGCTCCCGGGCGATGGGCCGCATGTCCTCGAGACCGAGGGCACCCTGCCGGTCCCAGCGCTCGCGGGCATACTCGGCCACGAGTGGTGCCTGGTAGTGCGCGGCGAGTTTCTCCGCCAACCGGGTCTTGCCGGTGGACTCGGGCCCGAAAACCGCGATGCGCCTGGTCTGGCTCATGGCCGGATTGGAAACCACGAATGGACACAAATGAACACAAATTCAGGGCGAGACCGCGCACACCCCCCGGCACTTATCCTGATCATGGTTACTTCCGGCATGTGTGTGAATCCGTGTCTATTCGCGGTTCATCTTTGACGCCATTGCCCGGCTCCATTCCCGCCAGCCCCACAGCGCCATCAGCCAGAAGATCACGTAGAGGCCAGCCGTCAGGCGCAGATCCTTCACCCAATAGACGCCGATGGCGACGGTGTTGACGAGCAGCCAACCGGGCCAGCACTCGAGTTTTTTGCGCGCTTGCAGCCACTGCGCGATGAGGCTGAAAACCAAGATGAACGCGTCCCAGTGCGGCAGGGCCGCATCCGTCGTGCGCATGAAGGTCCCCCAACCCGCCGTCATCACCGCACCGGCGACCGCCGCGCCGGCGGCGGCGGCGGGGCCGAGCCGGGTGACCGGCAGTTCGCGACCCGGTGTCTTGCCCCGCCACCAATGCCACCAGCCATAGGCCTGGATCAGAAAGAACGCGACCTGCAGGAGGGCGTCGGAATAGAGTTTCGCGTCGAAGAACACCCACGTATATACTGCCACCTGCACGAGCCCGACGGGCCAGCCCCAGATGTTCTGGCGGATCATCAGCCCCACGCCGATTACGCCCAGCGCCGTGCCGATGATTTCCCAAATGCTCATGCCGCCCCTGTCATTGCGGGGAGCGCCGCGTTGAGGCAATCCAACTGTTTGTGCCGTATCGGCCCGACGCTTCCGCCCCGGAATCAGGTAAAATATGACAGTAAGATAAACCGATTTCGGCGTTTGCCTTGGATCGCCGAAGTCCGGATACTGCCGGCCATGTCCACCCCCTCCGCCCATCCCCCGCAGGCCCAGGAGGAGCTTTCGCTCCCGTTGTTCTTCACCACGGTCGTTCTGTCGCTGGCCGGTCTCTACGGCCTGCTTTGGCTTTGCGCCCCCGCCAGCGTCTGGCTCGCACAGGTTGGGGCCGCCGCCTGGAAGTTCGCCGCCGCCTTCCTCGTCATGAAGTTGTTCAACTGCTTCATGGAATTTTTCTTTCACCGCTATGTGCTGCACAAGCCGGTGGTGCCGTTCTTCAGCCACTTTTACCGGCAGCACACGCTCCACCACAACCTGACCCGGATCGGCCGGCGGCGCACCCCCGGCGGCAACGAGGTGCCGTATGTGGAAAACATCTATCCGATCACCCAGCCGCATCAGACCGAGGCATCGTTCTTCCCCTGGTTCACGCTGGTCATCTTCGGCTTCATCCTGACACCCGTGCTCACGCTGCTCCAATGGCTGGCCCCGTCCTTCCCCTGGTTCACCGCGGGCTTCGCGGCGCTCGCGACCTCCCTGGTGCTCTACGAGGTCTTCCACGCCATCGAGCACTGGTCGTTTGAGAAATGGGCCGTGCTCATCGAACATCCGCGCCTGGGCTGGTTCTGGCGCAAGGTCTATAGCTTCCATCTGCGCCACCACGCCGTGATCGACTGCAACGAGGCCATCTCCGGCTTCTTCACCCTGCCAGTCGCCGACCTCGTGTTCGGCACCTGGATTTTCCCCAAATCGCTCTACATCGACGGCGGCGAGTGGGAGGCCTCCGAGTTCACCAGCCCGCGGGCCTGCCGGTTCATCCGGTGGTGCGACACCGCCTCCGACAACCTGGTCCGCAACCGCCGGCTGGCCGCCCAAGGCGCCCCGCAGCAACCGGTGGTGCCCGCCGCCCCCGCCCGCGACTATTCGACGCTGGANNTGCGGGGCAACTCGTGGCACCTGGCCAGCTTCTCCGTTTTCGGCGTCACCCTCGTGCTGCTCTACACCACCATCGCCATCTATCACCGCCGGGAAGAGGTGGAATGGAAGCTGATGGTGCGCAAATACACCCACGCCGCCATTTTCCTCGTCATCGCCGGCACCGCCACGCCGTTCCTGCTGGTCTCCATGCGCGGTCCGTGGGGCTGGTCGCTCTTCGGCGTCGTGTGGGGTCTGTGCACCGCCGGCGTCGCGCTGCAAGTGATGTTCTCCGGCCGTTTCCGGACTGTCACCGTGGTGGCGTATCTGTTGGTCGGCGCGCTGGCCGTGGTCGCCATCAGGCCCGTCATCGCCACGCTGCCGGCCGGCGCACTCGGGCTCGGGCTGGCCGGCGTGCTGTGCTACACGGCGGGCATCGCGTTCTACCTGTGGCGGCTGCCGCGCTTCGATGTGCTGCCCCGCCAGCTCTTCTTCCAGGCCGGCAGCGTGTGCCATCTGCTGGCCGTGCTGCTCTTCGTGCTGCCGGTGCAGGGTTGAGCGGGCCGCCACTGAAAACCCGCCGCGGCACTCCCTGGGCACGGTTGCGTCGGGTCGGGCGGCGGTCCGGCCCTGGACCACACGGTCCGGCCCGGCCGCTCCGGTCTGCCCCGCCTTGTTTTTTGCGGAATTGAGAGTATCTGTAACGCATGCGACCTGTCCGGCACCTGGGTGTGTTCGCGGCGCTCGGCCTATCCCTGCTGGCCGCTCCCGGCAGCCATGACCCCTGGCAGGCCCAACGAAACCGCATGGTGGAAAAACAAATCGAACTCCGCGAAGTCACCCACCCCGCCACCCTCGCGGCAATGCGCAAGGTGCCGCGCCACCTGTTTGTCCCCGCGGAATTTCGTCGGGAAGCCTATAACGACCATCCCCTGCCCATCGGTCACGACCAGACGATTTCGCAACCCTACATCGTGGCGTGCATGACGGAACAAATCGCCCCGGCCAAGGAGACCCGCGTGCTGGAAATCGGCACCGGNNCAGGCCGCCACCGTGCTGCGGCAACTCGGCTACAAAAATGTCCACACCCGCACGGGCGATGGTTGGAAAGGCTGGCCCGAGGCCGCGCCGTTTGACGCCATCATCGTCACCGCCGCCGCCGATACCATTCCGCCCCCGTTGCTCGACCAGCTCAAGGACGGCGGGCGCATGATCATACCGCTCGGCCCGAAGGCGGGTGCCCAGGACCTGGTGCTGGTGACCAAACCCGGCGGCAAGGTCCACACCCGCCCCCTCATCCCCGTGCGCTTTGTGCCGTTTGTCCGCGAACGGAAATAGCGCCGGCTTACCCCTTCGGGAGCACACCCTTCTGCTCGAGCTTTTTGACCTTGGGCTTGATGACGAAAGTGCAGTAGCTGGCGTTGGGGTTGTTCTTGAAGTAATCCTGATGGTATTTCTCCGCCGGGTAGAACTTCGGCAGCGGGACAATCTCCGTGACGATCGGGTCGGGCCAGAACGACTGCGCGGCGAGCTTGGCGCGGGCCGCGGCTTTTTGCTGCTCCTCGGTGTGGTAGAAAATGACCGAGCGATACTGCGTGCCCTCGTCGGCGCCCTGGCGGTTCAACGACGTCGGGTCGTGCGCCTCGAAGAACACCTCTAAAATCTTTTCGTAGCCCACCACGGCCGGGTNNGCCGCCCGCGTAGCCGCTGACGACCTGCTTCACACCCGGCAGGCGCTCCAGCACGGCCTCCGTGCACCAGAAGCAGCCGCCCCCGACGGTGGCCAGCTCGGTTGACGAAGAGGGTTGGGTATCTGCCTGGAGGGTCATGGCGGTGAAAAGGGAAAAAAGGACAACCGGGAGACGGACTTTCATGCACGTGGGAGGAGACTGGCCAGCTTTTATTCCGGCGCAACCGCGGGCTTCGCCCGCGAAATCCAAAATGCTAAACTGCCAAAGGCCAAATAAACGGGGAAATCCAAAGGCCGGAATTCCAGTCTGGGTTTTCTTTGTGATTTGGCGTTTGGCCTTTGGTGTTTATGCTTCCCCGGTAATCCCATGGACGATCCCCGCCTCGACAAATGGCTCTGGAGCGTGCGCGTCTTCAAGACCCGCCCCCTTGCCACGGCGGCGTGCCGCGCCGGCAAGGTTTTGATCGGCGAACTCGAGGCCAAGCCCGGTCGGGATATCCACGTCGGCGAGACCGTCACAGTCCGCGTCGGTGTGATCACCCGCACCCTCAAGGTTGCCGGTCTGCCGCGTTCACGCGTCGGGGTGAAACAACTGCCCGAATTCATGACCGATCTCACCCCCGCCGCCGAATATGAGCGCGCCCGGCAGGCCGGCATCGAGCACCTGCTGGCCCGCCAGCGCGGTGAAGGCCGCCCGACCAAGAAGGACCGCCGCGAGATGGGCCGGCTCTTCGGTTTCGAGTAGGCTACTTCCGCCCCAGCTCGTCTTTCACGACCACGCCGCCTTTCATCACCCAACGCACCCGTGTGAGTTCAGCGATGTCCTTCAACGGATCGCCGGCGACCGCAATGAGGTCGGCGAACTTGCCCGGTTCCACGGCGCCGATGCGATCTGACCAACCAATGATTTCGGCGTTGAGGCTGGTGATGGAGACGATGGCGGCCGTCGGCGATTCGCCCAGCTCGGCCCGGCAGAGCAGTTCCTGCGCGTTCTCGCCGTGAGGGATGACCGCGGAGTCGGAGCCCACCCCGATGGGCAGGCCGGCGGCGAGCGCGCGCTTGAAGCCGAGATCCTTGATGCCGCTGATCGCCCGGCTGCGCTGGATCTCGGACTCGGGGATGCCGTTCTTCCGGCCCTCGCGCTCAATGACCTTGCTGGTATAAAGCGTCGGCACGTAGAAGGTTTTCCGGCTCATGGCCTGGAGCATGACAATTGCCTCGTCGTCGAGGTAGGAGCCGTGGTCGATGGTGCGCACGCCGGCGCGGATTGAGGTCTTGATGCCGCCAATGCCGTGGGCATGCACGGCGACCTGCCGGCCCCAGCGGTTGGCCTCGGTCACGGCGGCCTGGATCTCCTCGTCGGAGAACTGTTGGGCTCCCGGGCTCTGGCCTTTTGACAGCACGGCCCCGGTCGCGAGCAACTTGATGAAATCCGCGCCGTGCTTGAAATTCTTGCGCACCTGCTTGACGACCTCCTCGGGCGAGTCGGC
>CXWL01116324.1_pt1 | contig 23606 bp, 20 predicted proteins | sample 590931 | NCBI WGS metagenome assembly CXWL01 (sample SAMEA3498368, study PRJEB10139) | groundwater metagenome | biome: water well; material: biofilm material | place: Germany | collected 2015-04-27
CCGCCGCGCAGCAGCACGACACTGTGTTCTTGCAGGTTGTGGCCTTCACCGCCGATGTACGAAATGACTTCGAAACCGTTGGTCAGGCGAACTTTGGCGACTTTACGCAGAGCCGAGTTAGGCTTCTTTGGGGTCGTCGTATAAACACGGGTGCAAACACCACGTTTTTGCGGGCAATTTTCCAGCGCCGGCGATTTGCTCTTCACGATCGTAGCGACACGTGGGTTGCGAATCAGTTGATTGATGGTTGGCATCGTTATTAATCCAACAAAGATACAACATGAATAACCCGGGCGACTTGCCCGGGGACTAAAACTGAGTCCCGGTTTGGACTGACAGCGGAGGCGACAATAGCCACTCGCGAAGGAGCGGCTGAGCAACGCACGCGGTGTGCAGAATAAATTCGAGAACTCGCGAGTATAGACTTGATACTGGGCAGGGTCAACCGGTTTACTGGCCTGGCGAGCGCAACAGGACGGTAAACGGCGGCCTGGCGTCGTTATCTGGCGACAATCGGCAATGGCCGCGCTCTGGCAAGGCGGCCGAAAAAGTTCCACTACAGCCGGGAACGCCATGATAATAGACGACTTTTCGCTTTCGTCCAATCATGCGACACCTGCTGCGCCCCGCCACCCTGTACCTGCTGCTGACATATATATGCCTGTCGGCGGTGCCGTTCGTGCCTGCCCTGCTGGGCAAGCCGGTCGCGCGGCCATGGCAGGTGCTGGGCATCGAAGTGCTGGCCTGGGTGGCGGCATGGGCAGTGTTTGGCCGGCCGGCGCGCTTCCACTGGCTGCTGATCCCCACCTTCCTGGCGCTGCCCACCGAAATTTACCTGCTTACCTACTACGGCCAGGGCATTTCCACGCACCACGTCGGCATCATCGCGGAAACCAGCCCGATGGAGGCGATAGAGTTCCTCGGGAGCAAGGTCTGGCTGATGCTGGGCGTGCTGGCCGGCGCGGCGGCATGGTGGCTTACAACCTTGCGCGCGGCCCGCGCCACCCGCCAACTCGACTGGAACGACAGCTCGCGGGCGGTGGCGCTGGTGGCGCTGATTGCAGGCGCTGCCATCTGGGGCTACGGACACGAGTTTGGGGTCAGCGCGCCGGAGGCGCCGTTAGTCAAGCCCCTGCCCCCGCTTGCGCACCTGGCCGGAACGAAGGCCCCTGCCGAGGCCGCCCCCGCGATCAGTGGCGCCGGCCACACCGGGCTCAAACTTCCCCCACTGCCCCGGTGGGCCCAGCTGCCATTCGACTTTGACGCCTTCGCCCAGTCCTGGCCATTCGGGCTGATGGCGCGTGGCGCCGACTACTACAAGGAGCGCCAGCACCTGGCCGACCTGGGTAAGCGCAGCAATAACTTCCGCTTCGGCGCACGCCAGGCCGCGCCCGATACGGCGCCCGAGACGGTGGTTCTGGTGCTGGGCGAATCGTCGCGCTACGACCGCTGGAGCCTGAACGGCTATACGCGCGACACCAACCCGTTGCTGCGCCAGGAAGCCAACCTGGTCACACTGCCGGACGTGATCACGGCGGTATCGGCCACGCGCCTGTCCATTCCGGTGATTATCTCGCGCAAGCCGTCGATGAAAAGCCTGAAGGACGGCTTTGCGGAGAAGTCCTTCATCACCGCGTACAAGGAAGCCGGCTTCAAGACCTACTGGCTGTCGAATCAGATCTCGTTCGGCAAATACGACACGCCGGTGTCGGTGTTTGCGAAAGAATCCGACGTCATCCAGTTCCTGAACCTGGGCGGCTTCACCAACAACTCCAATCTGGACGAGATCCTGCTCGATCCCCTGCGGATCGCGCTGGCCGACGCCTCGCCGAAAAAGCTGATCGTGCTGCACTCGCTGGGCAGCCACTGGAACTACAGCCTGCGCTATCCGAAAGCGTTCGACAAGTGGCAGCCATCGCTGCAGGGCATGGACAAGCCGGTCTACACGGACGCCAGGCTGAAGACGCACCTGAACAACAGCTATGACAGCAGCATCCTGTACACGGACTGGTTCCTGGCGCAGGTAATCGGCAAGCTGAAAGGCGGCGGGCATCGCAGTGCGCTGGTCTACGTGGCGGACCACGGCCAGTCGCTGTACGACGGCAGCTGCAAGCTCGGCTTCCATGGGCACAACACGCAAAACGATTTCCATGTGCCGGCCTTCGTCTGGTACTCCGATGCCTACCGCGAACGCTATCCGGACAAGGTGGACCAGCTCTCGCAGCATCGCGACGCCAGGCTCGCGACCGAGAACATGTTCCATACCCTGCTCGATCTGGGCGACATCCGCTATCAAGGCGAACGCCTCGAGCGCAGCTTCGTCAGCCCGGCCTTCACTGAACACAAGCGCTACGTGGACAGCTATGGCTGGAGCAACTACGACAACGCCAACTTCAAGGGCGACTGCCGCGAAGTGATCGACCGGGGNNACTGGCACAGTTTGTGCATTGATATTTACATCAATGCACAAACTGAAACAGGCCATGATTCGCGATACCTCACACCAGGACACCGTCGTTGCCCCGCCAAAGGGCCAGAAAAACAAGCGCCGTGCCATCATCGCCGGCACCGTTGCCGTCGGTGCGGCCGCCGTTGTCTTCCTGTTGACCGCATGGAGCAGCAGCGAGCACTCGGTCAACGCCAACCGCATCCGCATCGCTGAAGTCGGCCGCGGCACACTGGTGCGCGACGCGTCGGTCAATGGCCGCGTGGTCGCCGCCGTCAGCCCTACCCTCTACTCCACCGCGTCGTCCACCGTCACGCTGAAGGTTGCAGCAGGCGACACCGTCAAGCGCGGCCAGGTGCTGGCGGTACTCGAGTCGCCCGACCTGTCCGATGCGCTCAAGCGCGAGCAGTCCAGCTACCAGCAGCTCGAGGCAGAAGTGGCGCGCCAGCACATCCTCGCGCGCAAACAGAAGCTGCTGGCGCAGCGCGAAGCCGACACCGCCGAAATCGACCGCCTGTCCGCCCAGCGTACGCTCGAGCGCTACGAGGGCGTCGCCAACGAAGGCATCATCGCCAAGATCGACTATCAGAAGGCCAAGGACGCGCTGAAGTCGGCGCAGATCCGCGCGAAACACGCGTCCGACGCGGCCGCGCTGGAAGGCGATGATGTCGGCCTCGCGCTTAAAACCAAGGTCAATGAGCTGGATCGCCAGCGCCTGTCGATGGCCAACGCCCAGCGCCGCGTCGATGAACTGACTGTGCGCGCCCCGGTCGACGGCTTCATTGGCACGCTGTCGGTGCAGAACCGCAGCGTGGTGCCGGCCAACGCCGCCCTCATGACCCTGGTAGACCTGTCGCGCCTCGAAGTCGAACTCGAAGTACCGGAGACTTACGTGTCGGACATGGGCCTCGGCATGACCGCTGAAATCGTCCTGCCGTCGGGCACAGCAACCGGCAAGCTGTCCGCGCTGTCGCCCGAGGTGGTGCGCAACCAGGTGCTGGCGCGCGTGCGCTTCGATGGCGCCCAGCCGACGGGCCTGCGCCAGAGCCAGCGCCTGACCGCGCGCCTGCTGATCGAAGAGAAACCAAATGTGCTGATGGTGCCGCGCGGCCCGTTCGTCGAGAACGAGGGCGGACGCTTCGCCTACGTGGTGGAGGACGGCGTCGCCGTGCGCCGCCCGATCACCGTGGGGGCCACCAGCATCTCCGCGGTCGAAATCCTGTCCGGCCTCAAGCCGGGCGACAAGGTGGTCATCGCGGGTACCGACACATTCAAGAACGCCGCCCGCGTCTCAATCAATCAATAACAGTCAACCGAACCTGAAAGGACATCCCATGCTGCGCATGACAAACCTGAGCAAGGTGTACCGCACCCACATGATCGAGACCCACGCGCTGCGCGGTTTCGAAATCGACGTCAAGCAAGGCGAGTTCGTCACCGTCACCGGCCCTTCCGGTTCGGGCAAGACCAGCTTCCTGAATATCGCCGGCCTGCTCGAAGACTTTACCGACGGCGAATATGTGCTNNGGCTTCAATTCGGCCGAGCGCAAGGAACGTATCGAAGAGGCGCTGGCCAAGGTCGGCCTGGCGTCGCGCATGAAGCACTACCCTGCTGAACTGTCGGGCGGACAGCAGCAGCGCGTCGCAATCGCGCGTGCGCTGGCAGGTTCGCCGAAACTTCTGCTGGCCGATGAACCGACCGGCAACCTCGACACGCAGATGGCGCGCGGCGTGATGGAACTGCTCGAAGAGATCAACTCGCAGGGCACCACGATCCTGATGGTGACCCACGATCCTGAGCTGGCCGTGCGCTCGCAGCGCAACGTCCACATCATCGACGGCCAGGTGTCCGACCTGGTGCGCAAGACGCCGACGCTGGTTGCTACAGCCGGCCATGTCGCGTAAGGAGACGCCATGTTCCTCTACTACTTCCGGCTCGGCGTGCATAGCCTGCGCCGCAATCCGGCGCTGACCGCCCTGATGGTGCTGACCCTGGCGATCGGCGTCGCTGCCACCATGTCGACCCTGACCATCCTGCACGTGATGTCGGGCGACCCGATTCCGCACAAGAGCAGCCGCCTGTTCGTACCGGTGATCGACAATGGCCCGCTTGAAGGCTACAACCCCGCCGAAGACAACCGCGGGCATGACCAGATGAGCTACCGCGACGCCGCCAACTTCCTCAGGGACGGTTTTGGCGAACGCCGGACAGTCCTCTACGCGATCAGTGCTCCCGTCGAACCGGAGCGCAAGGACCTGGCTGTCATGTCGGCCGAAGGGATCGCGCCAACCCGCGATTTCTTCGCCATGGTCGAAGCGCCGTTCCTGTATGGCCAGCCGTGGAGCGAGGCGGACGACAAGGCCGGTGCCGACGTCGTCGTGCTGAGCAAGGCACTGTCCGAGAAGCTGTTCGGCAAGGTCGACCCGGTCGGCAAGCGCGTACGCATGATGGGTTTCGAATTCCAGGTCGTCGGCGTCCTGAAACAGTGGGTTCCGGTGCCTAAGTACTACCGCCTGGTCGGTGGCGATGGCGCTTTCGGCAAGGAAGAAGAATTCATGATCCCGTTCTCGTCGGCGATCCGCCACGAGTCGGGCCACAACGGCAGCATGAGCTGCAACTCGCGTCGCGAGCCGGGCTGGCAAGGCCTGCTGGACTCCGAATGCACCTGGCTCCAGTTCCTCTTCGAGACCGCGTCGAGCGGCGACCGCGCCGACCTTCAGGCCTACCTGGACAACTACGCCAATGAACAGCGCAAGCTCGGGCGCCTGAAACGGAACGCGAAAAACGAACTGTTCGACGTCATGCAATGGATGGAACGCCGCAAGGTCGTGGGCAACGACAGCCGCCTGGCTGCGTGGCTGGCGTTCGGCTTCCTGGTCCTGTGCCTGGTCAATACCATCGGCCTGCTGCTGGCGAAATTCTCGGTGCGTGCTTCCGAGGTCGGCATCCGCCGCGCGCTCGGCGCGTCGCGCAAGGAGATTTTCCAGCAGTTCCTGATGGAGACCGCCGTCGTCGGCCTGGCAGGCGGCATCCTCGGCCTGCTGTTCTCGTTCGGCGCGCTGGCGCTGATCGGCATGCAGTCGAAACAGCTGTCGGTGGTCACGCAGATGGACTGGCAGATGCTGGGACTGACCTTTGTCATGTCGCTGCTCGCCGCGGTCGTCGCCGGCCTGCTGCCAACCTGGCGCGCTTGCCAGGTGACGCCCGCCATCCAACTTAAATCGCAGTGAGGTAAGCACATGGAAATCCGTCCAATCCTGTCAGCTCTGCTACGCAGCAAAACCGGCGCCATCCTGGTCGCCGTGCAGGTAGCAATCAGCCTGGCCATCCTGTCCAACGCGCTGCACATCGTCGAAGTGCGCCAGGGCGTGGCAGCGCGCCCTAGCGGCATGCAAGACGAAGGCTCGCTGTTCTATCTGCGCGTGCGCCACCTCGACGAGTCCGACCATAACGGCCAGCTCGCGCTTCAGAGGACCGAAGCCGCGACGCTGCGCGCGGTGGGCGGCGTAAGCTCGGTCGCGTTTACCAACCAGATGCCGATGTCGCGTTCGGGAAGCACCAACAGTGTCGCCGCCGACCGCAAGCAGGTCAATGAAAGCGCAAGCGCGTCGTTCTACTTCAGTCCTGAATCGCTGGTCAAAACCTGGGGCCTGAAGATCGTCGAAGGGCGCGACTTCACGCCCGACGAGGTCATCGAGATCGACGCCGGCGCCGACCGCGACAACTTCCCGAAATCGGTCATCGTGACGCGCGCCCTGGCAAAAAAAGTGTGGCCTAACGACGCCAGCCCGCTTGGCAAGACCCTGTTCTTCGGCACCGGCGAAGATGCCAACGGCGCGCGCGTCGTGGGCGTGATCGAACGGCTCCAGACGCAGTCGGCGCAGGTCGGCGAAAGCGGCGAGATGTCCACCATCGTCCCGTTGCGGCTGACCAACGGCTTCGGCACCATCTACACAGTGCGCGCTGAACCCGGCCAGCGCGACCGCGTGATGAAGGAAGCGGAAGAAGCCTTGCGCAAGGCCGCCCCGCGCCCTGTCCTCCTCGACGTCAAGACCGTCGACGAAGACCGCCTTGACCGCTACCGCGCGGACAAGGCGCTGTCGTGGATGCTGATCACCGTCAGTGTGCTGCTGTTGATGATCACCGCCAGCGGCATCGTCGGCATGGCCAGCCTGTGGGTCACCCAGCGCCGCAAGCAGATCGGCGTACGCCGGGCGCTCGGGGCGCGCCGCGTCGACATCCTGCGCTACTTCATCACCGAGAACTTCATGATCACCAGCTTCGGGGTGTTCGGCGGCGTGATGCTGGCACTTGGGCTGAACCACCTGTTGGTCAGCAAGCTGGAGATGACGCGCCTGCCAATGGGCTACCTGATCGCAGGCGCGGGCCTGTTCTGGGTGCTCGGCGTAGCGGCGGTATATGGCCCGGCGTGGCGCGCCGCGACCATCTCTCCGGCGATGGCGACCCGCAGTGCCTGACCGCCATTCTCCGGTGGTATGCTAGCGCCCATGCCCACTGTACTCATCATTGACGACAACGCCGCCGTCGCCATCGCGCTCGAAGTCCTGTTTTCGCTACATGACATCGACGCGCTGCGCGCGGCGTCGCCAGACGAGGGTCTTGCCCTGCTGGAGCGCTGCAATGTCGACCTCGTCATCCAGGACATGAACTTCACGGCCGACACCACGTCGGGCGTGGAGGGCACGGCGCTGTTCCGGGAAATCCGCAAGCGCCACCCCGACCTGCCGGTGATCCTGCTCACCGCATGGACCCACCTCGATGCGGCGGTCGACCTGGTCAAGTCGGGGGCCGCCGATTACCTGTCCAAGCCATGGGACGACAAGCGCCTGCTGGCGACCGTCACCAACCTGATCGAACTTGGCCAGGCCAACCGCGCCTTGCAGCAGCGCGTGCAGCGTGAGCGTCGTGAAAAGCGCGATCTTGAGCGTCAATTCGACCTGCGCGGCATGGTGTGGGAAGACCCGGCCACCGAGCGCGTGCTGAACCTGGCCTGCCAGGTCGCCCGCGCCGACGTGCCGGTCCTGATTACCGGGCCGAATGGCACCGGCAAGGAACGCATCGCCGAGATCATCCAGGCCAACTCGCAGGTCGCCGAAGGCCCGTTCGTCGTGCTCAATTGCGGCGCCCTGCCCGCGGAACTGATTGAAGCGGAGCTGTTTGGCGCCGAAGCCGGCGCCTACACGGGCGCCTCGCGCGCACGCGAAGGCAAGTTTGAAGCTGCCGACGGCGGCACCCTGTTCCTCGACGAGATCGGCAACCTGCCGCTGGCAGGGCAGATGAAGCTGTTGCGGGTGCTGGAAACCGGCCGCTTCGAACGCCTCGGTTCGAACCGCGAACGGCAGGTCAAGGTGCGCGTCATCAGCGCTACCAACGCCGACCTGCAGGCGATGATCCGCGCGGGCTCGTTCCGCGAAGACCTGTTCTACCGCCTCAATGTCATCGAACTGAAGCTGCCGCCGCTGGCTTCGCGCCCTGCCGATATCCTGCCGCTGGCGGCAGGGTTCCTCGCGCCGGGCAAGACGCTCAATCCGGCGGCGCAGGGCGCGCTGATGGCGCACGCGTGGCCCGGTAACGTGCGCGAGCTGAAAAACGTCATGCAGCGCGCGTCGCTGCTGGCGCAGGGCAGTACGATCAAGGCGGACGACCTCGGCCTGCCGCTGGCGTCCCTGCCCGCGGTCGAGAACGAACCCGACCGCGACACCATCGCCCAGGCGCTGGCACGCGCCAATGGCGTGGTGGCGCAGGCGGCGGCCGAACTCGGGCTGTCGCGCCAGGCGCTGTACCGGCGCATGGAACGGCTGGGCATCTCGCGTCCCTGATGAGCGCGCGCCGCGGGTTCCGCCTGTCGCTGGTCACGCGCTTGTCGGCGCTGGTTGGCACCCTGCTCTCGCTGGGCGTCATCATCGCGCTGGCGCTCGAGCACTTCATCCCTGGCCAGCCCGGCCTGGTATTTGCCATCTGCCTCGCCTGCGTGGTGCCGATCTCGATCATCACGCTGCGCTCGCAGATCCAGCCGATCCTGTCGCTGTTTCGCGCCCTGGAAGGCACGGTCACCAGCTACAAGGACGGCGACTTTTCGTTCAGCCTGCACTGGGCGCATAACGACGAACTGGCAGACCTGATCGACGCCCACAACGCCCTTGGCAATGTACTGCGCGATCAGCGCCTCGGCCTGGTACAGCGTGAACTGCTGCTCGACACGATGGTCCAGAACACGCCGGTGGCGATGCTGCTGGTGGCCGATGCGGGCGCGATCGTGTACGCCAACGTGGCGGCGCGCCAGCTTCTTAACGAGGGCCGCAAGCTCGAAGGCCACCAGTTGCGGGACATCCTCGCCCACTCGACGCCGGCCCTGGTCGAGGCGCTGGGCCGCGGCGGCGATGGCCTGTTCACCGCCGGCGAAAGCGACGATGAAGAGGTTTACCACCTCGCCCGCAGCAGCTTCATGCTCAACGGCCGCAAGCACGAGCTGCTGCTGCTGCGCCAGCTGACGCTTGAACTGCGCCGGCAGGAAGTGCAGACCTGGAAAAAAGTGATCCGCGTGATCAGCCATGAATTGAACAACTCGCTGGCGCCGTTGACGTCGCTGGCCCACTCGGGCGCGGAGCTGGTGCGGCGCGGCCAGACCGACCGGCTGCCGCAGATCCTCGCCACCATCGAGGAGCGTACCCGCCACCTGGAAAGCTTCATCCTTGGTTACGCGCGCTTCGCCAAGCTGCCGTCGCCGCGCATCGAGCCATGCGGCTGGCACGGTTTCGTCGGCCGGCTTGCCTCGCAGGTGGGTTTTAAAGTCTCCGGCGATCTGCCGGCCGAACCGGCATGGTTCGACACGGCCCAGATGGAGCAGGCCTTGCTTAACCTGCTCAAGAACGCCCACGAATCCGGATCGCCGCCGGACCAGGTCGAACTGAACGTGCGTACCGCACCGGGCGTCGTGCGGATCGAAGTGGCCGACCGCGGCACCGGCATGAACGACGCCGTGCTGACCAACGCGCTGGTGCCGTTCTACTCGACCAAGCGCAGCGGCACCGGTCTTGGGCTGGCGCTGGCGCGCGAAATCGCAGAGGCCCACGGCGGCCGCATCACGCTCGGCAACCGCGACGGCGGCGGACTCGCGGTCACCTTGATCCTCCCTGCAGCCGCCGCCATGTAAGCCGCGGTGGTAAGATGCGCCGTCATGTCTCACACACCTACTTCCCGTTTCTCCGCGCCCGGCCATCCGCCCGCGACCACCACGCAGTTCCGGGGCGTGCGCTTCCTGCACCTTGGCACCTCATGGGTGCAAGGCGCGATGCGCCTCGATAAGCCCGACAATATCGAGCTTGAATACGTCCAGATGATGATGATGTGGATGCTGTTCAAGGACCAGCCCGGACGCATCGCCCAGCTTGGCCTCGGCAGCGCCGCGCTGACCAAGTTCTGCTACCAGCGCTTTCCATCGGCGCGTGTCGACGTGGCCGAGCTCAATCCGAACGTCATCGACATCTGCCACGCCGAATTCGGCCTGCCGCCAAACGACGGGCGCCTGAACGTGCGCGAGATGGATGCGATGGATTTCGTGCTCGACCCGGCCAACCGCAACACCATCGACGTGCTGCAGGTCGACCTGTACGACGAAGAGGCGCGCGGTCCTGTGCTCGACTCGCAGGAGTTCTACCAGGCCTGCTTCGATTGCCTCAGCGGCGACGGCATCATGACGGCCAATGTGTTCGGCGAGTTTTCCAACTACGACAAGAACCTGCAGAACATGGCGCTGGTGTTCGACGCGGTGGTGTGGCTGCCCGAGGTGCACGACGCGAACATCATCGTCATCGCCTTCAAGCGCGCGCCGCAGATCGATTTCAGCGTGTTGTACGAGCGCGCCGGCGACATCAAGCGGCGCATGAACATGCCAGCGAAGAACTGGGTCAATGGTCTCAAGTCCTGGATGCAGGACCACCAGGAATAACGGTGGGAAGTTACTCCAGCTTACCGCGTTTTTGACTGGTTGGCGGGCAATATTGCTCGACTTCTACGTAAACACAACAGTCTCGGCAGGCGCGTTGTACCGACATTATGTTTCCCTTAGTATCGTCCGCAGCGGGGCGCCTGGCGTCGCCGCATAACAATTCAATCTGCATACGATAACAAGAGAGGTAGACAATGACGAGACATTCCAGCAACCGCCCTATCCTTCAACGCACCCTGCTCGCGACAGCCATGCTGGCCGCGCTCAACAGCGCATACGCGCAGCAGGCGCCAGAGAGCACCACGGTCGCCCGTGCCGACGACAACGCGCCTGCCACCGTCGTGGTGCTGGGTTCGCGCTCGACCGCGAAGACGGCCCTCGACACGATGGCGCCGGTAGGACTGATCAACGTGAAGGACATGCAGACCGCCGGCCCGCTCGAACTGGGCAAGCTGCTGCAGACGCTGGACCCGTCATTTAACTTCTCCACCACCTTCATCAGCGACGGCACCGACATCATCCGTCCGGCGACGCTGCGCGGGCTTGGCCCCGACCAGCTACTGGTGCTCGTCAACGGCAAGCGCCGCCACCAGCAGGCGCTGGTTAACGTGCAGCAGACCATCGGCCGCGGTTCCGCCGGCACCGACATCAACGCGATCCCGATGTCCGCGATCCACCACATTGAAGTGCTGCGCGATGGCGCGGCTGCCCAATACGGCTCTGACGCAATTGCCGGCGTGATCAACATCGTGCTGAAATCGCAGACCAACGAAACGCAGTTGAGCAGCTCGATCGGCACCACGTCCGAGGGCGACGGCGACCTGATCTCGGGCAGCGCCAACACCGGCTTCGCGCTGGGCGATGGCGGTTTCCTGAACCTGTCGGTCGAAGGCCGCCGCCGCGACGAGACCAACCGCGCCGGCGTCGACACGCTGCGCGTCGATCCTCCACGCGTCACCCAGCGCATCGGCGACAGCCTGGCCAAGGATGCCTACCTGTGGTGGAACGCCGCGGTACCGGTGGACAAGGACAGCGAACTGTATGCGTTCGGCGGCGTGTCCAAGCGTACCGGCGATTCAGCGGGCTTCTTCCGCTCCGCAGGCGACGGCCGCAATGTGCCGGCCGTGTATCCAAACGGCTTCCTGCCGAACATCATGACGACGGTGAAGGACGCATCGTTCGCAGTCGGCTATCGCCGCGACCTGGCCAACGAATGGAACTTCGACGTCAGCCTGAACCACGGCCGCAGCGANNAGCGAGCTCGGTTTCCACGAGCGCGAGTCGATCAACGTCAGCTACTGGTACGAGCCAAAACCAGGCGGCGGCATCTACGCTGAATCGCCGCTGGAAGCCGACACCGGCACCCTGAAGTTCAACCAGACCACCTTCAACGCCGACCTGCGCGGCCCGCTCGAACTGGGCGGCCGCAAGATCTCGCTGGCTACCGGTTTCGAATACCGCAAGGATAACTACGAGATCGTCGCAGGCGACCCGGTCTCGTACCAGTACGGCCGTACCAACGACCCGTCGATCAAGATCTTCGACCAGACCGGCGGCATCGCGGCTTCGGGCGCGCAGGGCTTCCCAGGCTACACGCCAGGCACCGAAGTCGATGACGGCCGCCACAACATCGCGCTGTACGTCGACGCGGAACACAACATCACCGACAAGCTGCTGGTAGCTGCTGCGATGCGCTTCGAGAAGTACTCCGACTTCGGTAACACGACGACCGGCAAGCTGAGCATGCGCTACGATCCATCGCGCACGCTGGGTATCCGCGGCAGCGTGTCGACCGGCTTCCGCGCACCGTCGGTGCAGCAGAAGTTCTACAGCTCGGTGTCGACCAACCTGAACTCGGCCGGCGTGCTGACCGAGACCCTGACGGCGCGCGAAGGCAGCCCGGTCACCCGCGCCTTCGGCATTTCGCCGCTGAAGGAAGAGACCTCGAAGAGCGCCAGCATCGGCATGGTGCTGCGCCCGATGACCAACTTCTCGGTCACGGCCGACCTGTACCGCATCGACATCGACGACCGCATTGTCTTCTCGAGCAATATCGCGCCTGAGTCAGGCGCATGCCTGACCGCTGCGGCCTGCCCGATCAAGGCGATCCTCGATCCGCTGAAGGTAGGCCAGGCCCAGTTCTTCACCAACGCGATCGACACCTCGACCACCGGTTTCGACGTGGTCGCGGAACACACGACCAAGTGGCCTGGTTCGACCCTGGTGCTGTCCGGCCAGCTGGGCTTCAACAAGACCGACGTCAACAGCCGCAATTCGCAGTCGCCAGTGCTGACCGGCACCCAGCTGTTCGACGATGCACAGGTAACGCTGATCGAACGCGGCCAGCCGCGCCAGCACCATGTCATCGCAGCGGATTACTCGACCGGTCCGTGGAACGTCAACACCCGCGCCAGCTACTTCGGCGAAGTGCAGGGCCAGGGCTTCACCGCGCCGTTCATCCAGACCTGGGAAGCGAAGTGGCTGGTCGACATGAGCGTGCGTTACGCTTTCACCAAGCGTATCAGCCTGTCGGTCGGCGCCAACAACCTGTTCGACACCTACCCGACCGAATGGGACAAGGAGAAGGCGGCACCGTTCCCGCAACTGGGCTTCACCCACTGCTGGGAAACCTGCCCGATCGGTATCAACGGCCGCCAGATGTACGCACGGGTCGACTGGGCGTTCTAAGTATTACCGCCGCTCGCGCCACCAGAGCGCGAGCATCGCCATGGTGAACAACAAGGCGAACGGCCAGGCGGGCAGCGGAGTTGATGCCGCCGCCCGCGGCGCCGGGGTACGCGCCGCATAGAGCGCGGTCGCATCCCGGCGTTGCGCCATCTGCCACATCGGCCAGTCGGTTTTCTCGTAGACGTAGACCGCGTGCCGCGTATCGACCTTCAGCCACCCTGCCTGTTTCGGCCACACCGCCATGCAGGAAGCGTCCGCTTTGTCCGGCCGCCGCTGCCAGGCGTCGCCGCGCACGCCCAGCCCGCAAATTTCAAGGCGATTGCCCGCAAGCGGCATCTCTTCCGGATCGAGCCACGACACCTCCTCGGGCTTCGATACGCCAGCCGCGTCCAGCACGCGCTGCCACCAGAGCCCAAGTGCGCGCGGCTCGCTGATCGCATAGCGGTGCCAGTCGACCGCGCCGAGCCAGACGATGCGGCCCTTCTGCCACTGCCTGGTCCACGTCAGGTCGCCAGCAGGGGTCCAGCTGCCTGCGGCGGGATTGAGCGGCGCAGGCGACATCGCGAGCGGCGTGCCGGCTGCTTTATCAGGACTTGCTTTCAGCTTGAGTTGTACGGCCCTGGCCCACAGGCCCGGATCGGCTGCGTTCGATGCCAGCACGATCAGCGGCATGCCGCCAGCGACCCGCTCAAGCAAGGCTCCCCGTGCTGCCGGGGCAAGCCGCTCCACGTACGCGGCGTCCACCACCATCAGGCCAGGATCGGCCATCGCCTCGCGTGCGGTTTCAGTGCGCGTGACGGTTTTACCGAGGGTGACCTGCCAGTCGAGCACCGCGTTGCTGTTTGCGAGCAGCTCGTTGAGCACGCGCGTATCGAATGACGGCGCGCCAAAGCGTCCCCGTACCTGCAGCGGCGCGCTCTCGCGCACTGCAAACGGTACCGGACCCTGCGCGATCAGCTGGCCTGCGCCATCGAGCAGGCGCGCTTTCAGTACCAAGGTCTCCACCACGGGCGGCAACCACTGCACGGTGAGATCCTTTCCGGCCCCCGCCACCTCGGCGATGACCTGATCGTTCTCGGCCAGCAGCTGCAAGCGCGCGTTGCCCGGCTTGCTGCGATGGACCGTCAATGCAAACATGCGCCCCAGCGTCAGCTGGCGCGGGAAATCGAGCCGCAGGACGTCGCTGGCAGGGGCTTGCCATTCGATCGGGCGGGCAGGAAGGTCATGCCATTGCGCCGCGCGCTTTCCGTCACCCTCCACCTTCAGTGGCGCCTGCCCTCCGGTGGCTGGCATCGAAAACTCGCCCACCAGCCCGGCCAGCGCGACGCCAGCCACCACCACCAGCGCGGCGTCAGCCCATTTTTTTCGCAGCAGGTACACCACCGCACTTACGCAACCGATGGCGAGCGCTATCGCAAATATGGTCATGGGTTTGCTCCACTGCGCCATGCGCGGGTAAATGGTGTTTCAGTCACCGGCTGCGCTTGCAGTATGACGGGCGCTTCCGTGATCGCGCCGCGCAGCCAGGCACGCAGCACCGGACGGCATGGCACGCAGCCGTCGGCGACATCCTGCACCGCGCGCTGCGCTGCCAGGCGCTGGTCGTCATTTGTGATGCGGGCACGGATCCACTCCTGCGCCTCGCGCGTCCACAGCGCCGGCAATGCGCCGTCGGTGGCCAGCGACCGCAGCAGCGCGCGCACTTCGGGCGGAATGGCCTCGTCAGCGCCCGCCTGCTCCCGGCGGTAGCTCTTCGCGCCGATGACATCGCCCGTCATGCGAATCTCTTCCTTGATGGCCGGCGGTGCGAACGCCGTCTTGTGCAGGTAGATGCGATCCGCCTGCTGCAATTCCTTGATCGCTTCCAGCGCCTTGTGCTCAGGCGGAAGGGCGGGCTTGGGAGTGATGGCGCGCAGGGCCTTTTCGGCGTCCCACATGGCCGACAGCGCGCGCCGCAGCACCTTTTTGGTAGCTTCGTCAAACAGCGTGGCGCTTTCGGATTCGTCGTGCATGTGGCCGTACTCGGCGATCATCCCGCCCGGTGAGCCGCCATGTTCCCCCTCCTCATGCTCTTCCTCGCCGCCGAACAGGCTCGATTCCTCGCCGAGGAACTGGCCGTAACGCCGGCGCAGCATCGCCTGGTCGCCGGCGATCGCCTGGCTGCGGGCCTGCGCGGTTGCCGCCGCCATGCGCGGGTTGGCCTTCATGTCCGCGACCAGCTGTTCGGTATCGATGATGATCTGGCGCTGGCTGCGCAGGTTCTCCGGCTTGACCAGCATCGGCAGCGCGGTGCTTTCCTCGCCCTCCTCGACCGGGCCCGGAAGCCGCAGCGTGTAGGTCGGCGACTGCGACTGTTGCACGCGGCCGGCGTTATCAAGCGCGCGGACGAAGAAATACAGCTCGTCGCCGGGCTCCATCCCAAGTTCCGCAAGCGACCAGTCTTTCGACCAGTTGCGCACGCGCGGATCCTTTGAACCCGGCAAAGGAACCTCCCGGTCGCTGAAGCGAACGTTCTCGCCGCTGCCGCGCGCCAGTGTCAGGTGCATGGTAGCCCGCGTGACGGCATAGTCGTCTGTTACCTCGACCGCGATGCGCGCGCTCCTCGCATCCACCGCCAGCACATGCACCATCTCTTTCGGAACAGCGATCGTGATGCGCGGCGCGTTGTCCGGCACCACCTTCAGGTTATAGCGCGCACCGCGCCAGCGCCAGAACACGGATTCCGTCGCTGTCCAGCGGACGCATTCCTGTCCAGGCTGGAGCACCTGTCCGTCGGACAGTTCAATCGGTGGCTCGCCGTCGCGCGGCGTCTTGAGGCACCACTCGACGATACTCTGCTCAGGCACCTGGAGATCGCGCGGCGCACTCTGCGATGGCGCAACGCCGGTANNGTTGCCGCGCGCTGCACCGCCCACAGTGCAAGCGCAGCCACGCAACTGAGGGCGAACCAGTGAAGGCCAGGCGACACGCGCGCACGTGCAATGCCTCGGAGCTCATCACGGCCGATGGCCGAGGACACCCGTTCGAGCAGCCGCTTTTGCTGCAGCCTGGCGACCGGCGTCTCTGCGTGCACCAGCAAGGCGCTGCTGTCTTCCAGTGCAGGCACGGCGCCGTCGATCCAGCGCGTCCAGTNNGGGGATGGAACGCAGCAGCACCCATGGCAGCGTTACGGCAAGCCAGAGCGGCGCGCGCCGCCATACGGCAGCGAGCAGGATGCGCCGCGCGATGTCAGCGTTTGCGTGCATGCGTCACCATCCGTTCAAGCGCAAACAGCGCGATCAGCGCCATCGCCAGCATATCGCGCAGCGCGCGCGTTCCCGGGGCAATTGGCGCCGACGGGTCGGCCGGCAGTACCTGCGACGCGGCGGTATAGGCAACCGGCGGGTAGTGCAGGCGCTGCCAGTCCTCGAACAGGCGGCGCGCCGCTGCGGCGTCCTTCGGCGGCCAGCCTGCCGAGTTCCACAAGCGTCCGCGCGTGCTGTCCGCATAACGCAGCCCGTCGACCTGTTTCGCATGTTTCAGTTCAGGGAATGCCGAGGCATCGCCGATCCACCACAGCGGTGCGCGCAAGGTCGCAGGCGGGGCCTCCGGTACGTCCCAGATAACCAGCTCCGGCTTGCCGCCCGTCGTCTCGTCGACCAGGTAGCGCTGCGGTCCGCTCAGCGCAGCAAACAGCGTGCGCCATTCGTTCGCGCGTTTGCTCACGATGGCGACCCGGTGCCCGGTTTTCGCAAATGGCGCGGCCCTGGTGCGCAGTTCGACCTGGTGACGGAAGCGCGGCTTTTCAGCCGGCATCGTAACGGCGCCCAAAACAAGCACCCGTGCATCGCCCAGCCATTCCCGTTCATGCGAGGCGAACCATGTCAATGGATCGCTGGCGACGTCGATCCTGGGCAATCCCGATGCTTCAACCTGCTGCTGCGCCCACTTCGCGTCGGTGCCGGCGGCGACGATGACGGTGTCGCCCCGCCATGGCAGCACAGGGTCCGCCAGCCAGGTGACCAGGCAAGCCAGCAACAGGCAGCGCAACAGCAGCAGGAAGCGGTCGACCCACTGCCACACGCGCTGCTGCTGCGGGTCGGAGCGCGGCAGGAAGCGCGCTGTCGCCAGCGGCACGGCCCTGACGCGCTCGCGCTTCTGCCGGTGCCACCAGATCGGCAGAAGCAAGATCGGCATCGCAAGCCACCACAAGCTCGTCATGCGCGCCCCGCCTGTCGCAGCCAGGCGCGCAATACCGAGGCGACCGGATCCTCGATGCATGCGGACAGCGCGCGGATATCATGCTTGCGCCATTCCGCGGTCACCGCCGCAAAGTGTTCATCGCGCCGGCGGCGGTATTCGGCCTGCGCCTCGGACCCAAAACGGAATACGCCGTCGCCCTGCTCCCGGTCCCGGTACGATTTGTTCGCGGGGAAGCTGGCCTCGACCTCGGCACGCGTTTGCAGGCACAGTGCGCGCACGTCATGCTGCATGTGGCGCAGCCGCAGCAGCGCATCGCTCATCGGGGAAGGAAAGTCGAGGAAATCACTGACCGCAAACACCAGGCTCGGCGACCGCGCAAAATGCAGGCTGGCGCGCAGCGTCTCGGCTGGCGGCAGCTCGCCGGATGCTTCGGCGCGCGACAGCTGCGCCAGCACGCGGTGCATCTGGCGCGGCCCGCGCGCAGCGGGTGTGAAATTGACCCGGCCATTTGACAGTACGACCAGGCCAAAGGCATCGCCCTGGCGCTGCGCGACGGCGGCCAGGCAGGCCAGCACAGTGCGCGCATACCAAAGCTTGTCGACATTTGGCATCGCAAGGCTGGGTTCCGCCATGCTCGCGGTCGCGTCAAGCCATAGCCAGATGGCGACGTGGCTGTCGCGTTCCGCCTCGCGCACGTAGTAGCGGTCGGCGCGCGCCAGCAGCTTCCAGTCGACCCGGCGCCACTCGTCCCCGGGCGCGTAGGCCCGGTATTCCGAGAATTCGACACCCGCCCCGCGTTCGCGCCCGGCGTGGATGCCGTGGCCGAGTCCCGCGAGAACGTAGCGGATGATCAGGTCGAGGTCATTGGTTTGCGCAAGCAGCGCAGGCGTAGCCAGCATGTATCGCTCAGTCGACCTTGATCTCGTTGCGCAGCGCTTGCAGTATGTCCGCGATCGCGACACCGTCCGCTTCCGCTTCAAAGTTGCGCAGCACGCGGTGCGCAAGTACCGGCAGCAGCATTTCACCGATATCTTCGCGGGTGACGGCGAGGCGGCCGTGCATCAGGGCGCGGGCCTTGGACGCCAGCACCAGCGCCTGGCCGGCGCGCGGGCCCGCACCCCAGCCGACATGCTTGGTAATGCTTGCCACTTTGGTGTCCTGCGGACGCGTAGCGCGCACCAGGCGGGTCGCGTAGCGCAGCAGGTGATCGCCAATTTCGATATCGCGTACCAGCAGCTGCAGGCGCAGCAGCGTCTGCACATCCATGGCCGGCTGCGCATCTTGCAGGCCGGCGTGCGTGGTGCGCGAGACCATCATCATCTCTTCGTCTTCGGTCGGGTAACCGACGTCGATGCGCAGCAGGAAGCGGTCCAGCTGCGCTTCCGGCAGCGGATAGGTGCCGGCCTGCTCGATCGGGTTTTGCGTCGCCAGCACAAAGAAAGGCTGCGGCAGCTTGTGCGTGTGGCCCGCGAAGGTCACGGAGCGCTCCTGCATGGCTTCGAGCAGCGCGGACTGGGTCTTTGGCGGTGCGCGGTTGATCTCGTCGGCCAGCAGCACCTGCGTGAATACCGGGCCTTTCTGGAAGCGGAACACGCGTTGGTGCGTGGTGGTGTCCTCTTCGAGGATCTCGGTGCCGACGATATCGGACGGCATCAGGTCCGGTGTGAACTGCACGCGGCGGAACTGCATGTCGGTCGCCTGCGCCAGCGATTTAACCAGCAGCGTCTTGCCCAGGCCCGGCACCCCTTCAACCAGCGCGTGTCCGCCAGCGAGCAGGCAGATGACCAGCGATTCGATAACATTGTCCTGGCCGATGATCACCTTCGACATGCTGGCCGTCAGCGCCTTCACGCGGCTGGTCAGGTCGGCTACTTCAGATTCATTCCATGCTACTGCATCACGTTCCGACACTTTCATGCTCCCAATGCGTACTGAATAATATTGACTGCAAAGCGCGTGTTGTCGATCGCCAGCCAGCGCTTGTTACGGAAGTCGTAATCCCACTCGCAGCCGTAGTCCTTGTTCGAATACAGGACCCGTACCCTGCCGTTGAACTCGATCGCTTTCAGGTAGTCGTGCACCAGGTCGTCGCCCCAGCCATTGAGCTCCACGCCAGTATTGGGCGGACCGTCAAACTCGAAGAAGCTCGAATAGATGCGGTGGTTGTTGGGGATCTTGTGCAGCGCCTTCGGCCCGAACATGCGCGCCAGTTCGGCCTCGAGCGATTTGGCGAACAGCCCGTCGACGTCATGGTTGCAGTCGTCGACAAACACAAAGCCGCCGCCGCGCACATAGCGCTCGAAGTTCTTGCGCTCGGCCGGCGAGAACTGCACCAGCTTGTGCCCGGCCAGGTAGCAGAACGGCGCTTCCAGCATCTTCGGGTCCGATAGCGCAATCACGCGTTCGACCGGGTCGACCCGCAAGGTGGTGTATTCCACCAGCGAGTTGAGCACGTTGCTGGGCATGCGGATGTCCACGTCCCAGTCGCCCGAGTCGTACATCAGGCGCGTGAAGTAGAAATCGTAGTTCGCCATCCTGACCCTGCTTACACCGCGTCCGACAGCGACGTGAAGTTGAAGTCGCGGATCTTCATCGGCGGCAGCACCATCTGGAACCTGCCATCGCCACCCATGACGACTGGCTTGCCAAGTTCGTCGACGTTGTTCAGCATCGACACCGGGCTTTCGTTGAAGCGGAAATTCTTCACCGGATGCTTGATCTTGCCGTTTTCAACGTAGAAGGTGCCATCGCGGGTCAGCCCTGTCAGCAGCAGCGACTGCGGATCGACCATGCGGATGTACCAGGTGCGCGTGACGACGATGCCCTTCTTGGTCGAGGCGATCAACTCGTCGAGAGATCGTGTGCCGCCTGCCATGATGATGTTGCCAGGGCCACCCTTTGCACCGACTCCCTTCTTCTGGGCCCAGTAGCGGGTGTAGTCGAGCGAAGCGACGCGGCCGTTCTTGATGATGTCGGTACGTTCTCGCGGCAGCATCGAATCGTTGTCCCACGGGCGCACCGGTACATCCTTGTCCCACGGGTCTGCCCAGATGTTGACCTGCTCGTCGAACAGCTTTTCGCCGAGGCGGTTGCCGCCGCCCTTCTTGGACAGGAAGCTGCGGCCTTCATCGGCCCGGCGCGCATCGAATGCATTAAACATGAACCTGAGGATGTCGGACGTCGCCGCCGGCTCCAGGATGACCGTGTAGCGGCCCGGCTCGAGCGCCTTGGCATCGACCGAACGCAACGCCTTTTCGATCGCGACCTGCGACGCTTCGCGCGGGTCGAACTTGCTGGCGTCGTTGACCGAACGCGTGACCCAGCCCGAACCGCGACCGTCTTCGGTACGCGCGGTGCAGGTGAAGCTCAGGTTGGTGAACTCCTGGTGCCCGAACACGCCGTTCGAGTTGGCGACGGTTTCAAAACCGGTGGTGTCGGTGAAGAAGCCGGCCGTGACCAGCTTGTTCTTGCGACCCGCGACAATGCTGTGCGAGGCTACGTCGGCGCGGTATTCCGGATCGATCGCAGCGGTCGAGGCGCGGAAGGTGTTCGATGCCTTGAACACCTGCTTGCCCACTGCCGGCATGAACTCCGGGTTCTCCGGCGCGAGGCGCGCTACGTCTTCTGCGCGGCGCACTGCTTTTTCCAGCGACTTCTCATCGAACTCGTTGATGGTCGCGGTGCCCTGGCGTTTGCCGAAAGCGACGCTGACGGTCAGCTCGGTGTTCTCGACCAGACCCGCTGTCGATACGCTGTTTTGCGCGTAGCGGATGTTACCGGTACGCCCGCCGCTGATCGCGACGCGGCATTCATCGGCTTTCGAGAATCCGAGCACGCGGTCGCAGATGCGCTTTGCTTCTTCCTGGTTCAGCTGTTTCATTTTTTCCCCTTAGCCGATCTTGCGCGCGGTGTTGATCACATTGACGCCGTTGAAGCGGGTCGTCGACGAGCCGTGCGAGACCGCACTGACCTGGCTAGGCTGGCCTTTACCGTCGAAGAACGAACCGCCCATGCGCCAGTCGCGCTCATCGCAAATCGCCGAGCAGGCGTTCCAGAATTCCTGCGTGTTCGACTGGTAGGCCACGTCCTCGATCGGGCCGGTGATCTTGCCGTTCTTGATCTCGTAGTACATCTGGCCGCCGAACTGGAAGTTGTAGCGCTGCTGGTCGATCGAGTACGAACCGCGGCCGAGGATGTAGATGCCCTTCTTGACGTCCTTGACCATCTCGTCCGGCGTCAGGCGGTCCTTGCCTGCCGCGAGCGAGATGTTGGGCATGCGCTGGAACTGCACGCTGTCCCAGCTGTCCGCATACGAGCAGCCGTGCGATTCTTTCTCGCCAATGATGTGGGCCTGGTCGCGCGTGGCCTGGTAGTTGACCAGCACGCCGTCCTTGATGATGTCCCAGCGCTTCGACGGCACGCCTTCGTCATCGAAGCCGACCGCGGCAAGCGAACCTGGCGTGGTCTTATCGGCGAAGAAGTTGACCCGCTCGGAGCCAAACTTGAATTTTTTGGTCTGCCATTTGTCGAGCGTGGCGAAGCTTGTGCCTGCGTAGTTGGCTTCGTAGCCGAGCACGCGATCGAGTTCGGTCGGGTGGCCGACCGATTCGTGGATCGTCAGGAACAGGTGTTCCGGGCTCAGCACGAGGTCGTACTTGCCGGGTTCGACGCTCTTGGCACCCAGCTTCTCGCGCGCGTGGCGGCCTGCCGAACGCGCGTCCTCGATGATGTCGTAGGACTTGGTGTACAGCGTCGTAACGCCGCCGGCTGCCATGACCTTGTCCTCCTTGCGCGCGTCGAAGTATTCGTAGCCCATGCCCACTGGCGCGGCGAGGCTGTCACGGGTGCGGAACTTGTTGGTGGCCTTGTCCACCGCAGTCGCGGTGAACGGCGCCCACAGGCGATGCACGTCCTGGTCGATGTACGAACCGTCGGTCGATGCGAAGTACTTCTGCTGGTTGACCTGGAACAGGGTCGAGGTCATGAAGTTCGCGCCTGCATCCAGGCCGGCCTTGTTCGCCGCGATCAGCATGTCCGCCTTTTCCTTGACCGGAACGGTGCGCCAGTCCTTCTTGTACGGCGTCGCCCAGACCACTTCGCCGACGCCCTTGACCGGCGCCAGCCGCACAGGCTCGGCCTGCAGCTTGGCGTTGGCCTTGGCGATGGCGACCGCCTGGCGTGCTGCGTTAGCAACGCCATCGAGCGACAGGTCGTTGGTCGCGGCGAAGCCGTAGGCACCGCCGGCGATGACGCGNNCGGGTGGTGATGAACTGGTTAAGGTAGCGCCCGATGCGCACGTCGCAGTAGCTTGCGCCGGCCTTGGTGGCCGAGTTCATCGCGGCGTCGGCCAGCGATTTCTTGAATGCGACTGCGACCGGGTTCATCAACTCTTCGGCAGCGATGGCATTGCCGAACACGGGAATCAGCATGGCGCCAGCGGCGCCGCTGCCGATTTTAAGGAAGGTACGTCGTTCCAATCTATTACTCCAAACTTTTAAACTGCGTCGGATAGCGACGTGAAATTGAAGTCGCGGACCTTCATCGGCGGAATCGCCATCGCGAACCGGCCTTCGTCGCGGCCGATGATCTGCGGCTTGCCGATTTCGTCGATATTGTTCAGCATCGTGACCGGGCTTTCGTTGAAACGGAAGTTCTTGATCGGATATTTGATCTTGCCGTTCTCGATGTAAAAGGTGCCGTCGCGCGTCAAGCCGGTCAGCAGCACCGATTGCGGATCAACCATGCGGATGTACCAGGTACGGGTAACCAGGATGCCCTTCTTGGTGCTGGCGATCAGGTCGGCGGTCGACTTGTCGGTGCCTGCCATGATGATGTTGCCCGGTGCGCCCACCGCACGCACGCCCTGCTTTTTGGCCCAGAACGTCGAGTAGTCGAGCGCCGCCACCTTGCCATCCTTGATCAGCGCCATGCGCTCGCGCGGCAGCATGTTCTCCGAATCCCACGGCAGCACAGGCACGTCCGGGTTCCAGGGGTCGGCCCAGATGTTGACCTGCTGGTCGAACAGCTTTTCGCCGAGGCGGTTACCGCCGCCCTTCCTGGACAGGAAGCTGCGGCCTTCATCGGCGCGGCGCGCATCGAAGCCGCCCATCATGACGGAGAGTAGTTCGGACGTTGCGGCCGGCTCCAGGATGACGGTATAGCGGCCAGGTTCCAGTGCTTTGGCCTCGACGGAGCGCAGCGCCTTCTCGATCGCCACGCTGGACGCTTCACGCACATCGAAGCGCGACACATCGGTAGCGGAGCGATTGACCCAGCCCGAACCGCGGCCATCTTCGGTGCGCACGGTGCAGGTGAAATCC
>CXWL01011771.1_pt1 | contig 23580 bp, 32 predicted proteins | sample 590931 | NCBI WGS metagenome assembly CXWL01 (sample SAMEA3498368, study PRJEB10139) | groundwater metagenome | biome: water well; material: biofilm material | place: Germany | collected 2015-04-27
CTGGCGGTGTTCCTCTTCACCACCGGCGCGCGGATCGGCCAGGCCTGCGCATTGCGTTGGCGCGGCGTCGATCTGGCGCGCGCCGAGGCGACGATCGCGGCCGCCAAGCGCCGGCCTTCGCGCCTGGCGCACCTTGTGCCCGAGGCGGTGGCCGCGATCGCCTCCATCCCGGGAGACCGTGATCCGGATGAGCGGGTGTTCGGATTCGTCAGCCGCCACGCGGTCCAAAAACCGTGGGCAAAAGCGGTCAAGGCCGCCGACCTGCCGTGGCTGACGACGCACGAGGCCGGCAGGCACGGCTTCGGCACACAGATGATCGTGCGCGCCAACGTCGATCCGGTTAGCGCCGCGCGGCTCGGAGGCTGGGCCAGCCCGCGCGTCCTGCTCGACACCTACGCCAAAGGCCGCACCGACCCGGCCACGGTCGCGGCTGCGTTCAAGCGCGGGAACGACCGGTGAACGCCGCCGGCACACTGTGCCAAATTTGTGCCGCGCCCAAGCGTTCGTTCCCGTATCGTTCACGCCGCGAAGCGTTGAAAGACACACGATGCGCCGCGCGCGATAATTCGACGAAACCCCTTGGAAGTCCGGACGTTTCCGGCTATCCCGCGCTCTGCGGAGAGGTGGCCGAGTGGTCGAAGGCGCGCCCCTGCTAAGGGAGTGATATCGCATTATGTTTCAATGTCTTGGCGAGGCGCTGTGCCGGCTTTGTGTCATGGCGTTGCCGTGCCTGCCGGCCGCCGCCGCGATCGACGGCGACACAATCGCGCTGGTTTGGCCGACCGGTGCGCGCGAGATTGTGCGCCTTGCCGGCATCGACGCGCCGGAAACCGGGCATCGGCGCGCTGCGTGCGCGAGCGCCGCATGGGCGAACGTGCCGCGGTGCGATTGACGGAAATTCTGGCGGAAGGGGAAATGGAAATCGGGCGGTCCGGAGAGGACCGTCTGCGGCGAACGCTGGCCGTTGTGCGAATTGGCGGCGACGATGTCGGCGCGACCCTGCTTGCCGAGGGGCTGGCGCGTCCGTGGCGGCGCGGCCGGCGTGCGGATTGGTGTCGGTTCGGCTAATCCGCCAGGCCGTCGATGGCGCGGGCGAAGCCGCTGTCGCCGCGATTGACGACGATAGCGTCCGGCTCGAAATCGAGCGCTTCCGATTCGTGCCGGCCCGATTCGCGCGCCGCCAGCGTGGCGAATGCCGAAGGCCGCCGGATCAGGATCACGCGCCCGCCCATGGCGCGGATGCGCGCGGCCTCGTTGGCATAGCGCACGTCGTCGGCGACGACGCCGCCTGCGCGCCGCTTCGCCTTGGCCTCGGCCTCCCAGCAATCGACCCAGAAATCGCAGCCTTGCGTTGCCCTGCCCCATTCGCCGCCGAGTGTCTGCATCATGCGGCGCGGGCGATATTCGCCGCCACGCCAGTGCTCGCCGACGAACCGGCGGAGCGATTCGCGGGTCGCCTCGGCAAGGGCGGCAGCCGCCGCCGGATCGCCGCCAAAGATCCCGGTCGCCACCAAACTGCCGGTCATGACGGCAGGCGCGGCATCGAGCGCGGCGTCCAGGCGCGGCGCGGCCGGGTCGGCCAGTTCCTTCAGCGGCCCTTCGATCCGCGCGGCGATGTCGGCCGGCGACAGTCCGGCCTCGCGATAGAAGGCGGCCAGCATGGCCTTGAGCGGGCCGGCGAACTTTACGACCACGAAGCCGCGGTCGGCGAACCGGCGCGCCGCGAAACTCTTGCCCGCGCCGATGCGCCCGGCGAAGCCGATCAGATTCACCCGCGCCACCCGTCCTTGGTCTTGATGACGAGCTGGCGCTTGCCGCTCTTCTGGATCACGATATCGGCCCAGGCCCAGTCGCCGGGGCCGTGGTTGTAGCCAAGCGCCAGGCGCGAATTGACGCCGGCCGCCCATGCCCCCTCGCGGATGCCGGGCGCGTGCACATGGCCGACGCAGACGCGCGGCGCGACGCGGGCGAAGGCGGCAAGCGAGCCGCGCGCGCCGCGCGGGCCGATATGGCCGTGCAAACCGCATTCGATGGCCGCCGCGCCGGCGCCGATGATGTGGCTTTCGCCCATGCGCACGAACTTGAATTTCAGTCCGGGCGCGGCGGCGCGCAATTCGCGCTCGAACGGGTGCCAATCGGCCGCTCCGGCGCGGGCGGCGGTGTGCCAGCGGCCGTTGAGGCGGTGCCAGTAGTCGGCGTTGGCCGGATCCATGCGCCCGTCCGGCGAGCGCAGCCATTTCAGCAGCGCCTCGTCGTGATTGGAATTGACGACGACGGTGCGGGCGAACGGCCGGGATGCGGCGGCGAGCCACCGGCCGGCGGCGGCGATCTCGGCCTCGACCGATTCGGCGCGCGCGGCGTGGCGCGATGTCAGAAACACCGGGTCGGCGCGGTTGTGGTGGTTGCGCGGCGCGAAGTCGATCAGGTCGTGAAACACTTGGTGCGCCGGCCGCAACGCATCGACCATCGCCTCGCCCAGAACCTCCGTTGGAAGTCCGTCCGGATCGATGCCCCAGCCAATCCGGCTCATCGCCGGCTCGATTTTCTCGTGGTGGATATCACCCCAAACGATTGCCTCGACGGCGTGGCTGTGCGTGGCGACGCCGTTTTCGGCGCGCCAGTCGAGGTCGTTGAAGGATCCGTCGCCTTCGGCCGAAACCGTGCGGACGTAATGCCAGCCGTCGGCGCCGATCTCGGCGATGGCGAAACCGATGGTGTGATGCCATTCGGCCTTCATGCCGGCGTTACGGCGCACGTAATTTGGCCGCGTCACCACGCCTGTGGAGAAGGCGATCTTGCCGGCGCACCCAGGCCGCGTCGGCGCCGACGTCAGCGCGATCTTGGCGTGCGGCAGCACGATGTCGCTCTCGCCGCCATGCGTTTCCCAGCCGGCCAGCGGATTGGCCGCGGTAGGCAGCACGTTGGCCTGCCCGCACCACAGCAGGCGCGGCGCGAGGCGGATTTCGGCCGGGCGCAGCAGCGGCACGATGGCGTCGGCATAGACGCCGGCGCGCACCGAATGGTCCTCGAACAGGCCTTTCTGGTAGGTGAAGCCGCCGACGAAGATTTCCGCATCGCGGGCGGCGGCATAGGCTTGCAGATTCGCCCAGAAGCCGTCATGCAGCGGCGTTTCGTCCTGCGCCGCGGTCAACAGCAGCACGCGCTGGCCGCGCAACCGCGCCGGGATTTTCCCGAGCGGCGTGCGGGCATTGTCCGCCGCCTTGCGTTCGGCGATGGCATCCCGGATCGGGCCGTCGAAGCCGCGCCGGGCGATCAGGCGCAGGCGCAGATAGGCCCCTTCGCGCGAAATGCCCCAGCGTTCCGAGGCGATGCCGGCGGTCGAGACCGCGCCCTTGGCGTGCGCCGACTTGTCGTCGGGCAGCGGCGCGCCGGAGCGCACGATGGCGGCGTATTCGGTGGCGATGGCGGCGAGTTCGGCGTCGGTGGCGCGGTGGCGCTCCCTCATGTGCGGCTCACTTGAACCACGGCACGAAGACCGCCAGCTTGGCCGAGACGAAGCCGCCAAGCCCCGCCATGGCGAGCAACGCCCATTTCGCGCCGCGCGCCTGCAGCAGCAGGTCGCGCAGTTCGGTCACCGTCTTCTTGACGTCGTGCAGTTCCGCCTTGATCGTTTCCACCTCGGCCTCGAGGCGGATCACGATGTCGCGGGTATTGTCGCCGGACATCGGTCAGGCGCCTGCGCCGTTGACGCCGCGCGCGGCGCGGTATTTCGCGGCGGTTTCCGGCGGCATCAGCGCTTCGATTTTCTCCGCCGACACGGTTTCCAGTTGCGCGGCGCCGCAGCCGTCGACGAAGGTGAAGATCCAGCCTTCGCCGTCTCCGAGATAGAGGGATGCATAATTTTGAACATGCGCATCGACAACGATCGGCGGCGACAGCCAGTATTCCTGGCCGTATTTGGCCGAAACGAAATCGAGAAACGTCCGCATCTTCGCCGGCGTCCGGTCGTTTTCGCAGGCCGGTTCCAATGCGATTTCGACGATCGCCGGAACCGCCGGGCGCGGCGAAAAGATTTCGGCGACGGCGAAGATCGCCAGCGCGCCGGTCAATGCCAGAAGGAACGGCTTCCACATTTCGGTTACTCCTTGCACCCGATCTCCCGGGATACCGCCCGGGCGGATTTCAGCCCGTCCTTGCCGGCGCGGGAAAAGCGCTCCCGCGCCAGCGCCTTGTCAGCGGCGGTCATCGCCGCCAGCGGGTCGGCCTTCGAAAGCGCGCGGCAAATCGTTGTCGCCGCCGCCGGTTCCGAACGCCTCGTCGTCTGACACGCTTGCAGGGTCGGCGCGATCGACAGCATCGCGCAGGCGATCGTCAGCCGCACGGCCGCGGGCATCGGCGCGCCGTTCCCCGAGCTCGATGAGCCGGCCGTCGCGGAAATATCCGGCGATGGCGGCGAGCGCCGCCCCCGCCGCCCGAACCGCCGCCGCCAGCGCCGAAAGAAACGCCAGCACAAGATCAGCCGACCGTGAGCGGCTTGCCGGCCTTGAAGCGGCCATAGATGGCGAGCAGCGAGCCGACGCCGCCGAAGATGCCCTGCAGGGCGGCGACGAACTGCGTCGCATCCTCCGGCGCGATATCGAGGCCGAAGGCCTTGGCGATGGGAGGCACGGCGGCGGCGAACGTCATCAGCGCGCCCCATACCGTCGTGGATTCGAGCATGCGTTTGGCTTCCATGGGTTTTCTCCTTTTCAGATTCCGTAATCGGCGAAGGCCAGTAGTCTGGCCTCGGCGGCGCGGCGGTTGACAAGACCGCGCAGGCGCTTGCCGCCGGCGGTGATCGCCGTGGTTTTCAACAGTTCGGCCGCGCGGGCGTAGTCGCCGGCCTTGGCCGCCGCCGCCCATTTCCAGCGCAACGCGCCCGCGCCGCAGTTGAAAACGACCGACGCCATGGCGTCGAACACGTGCTGCGCCACGGCCACGCGCGGCCCGAGAAACGCTTCGACCGCCGCGCCGTATTCGGCGGCGACCAGATGTTTCAGCACGGCGTCCGCCTCGGCCGTCGTCATCGAAGCGCCGGGGCCGAACGGCGCACCGCGCCGGTTGACCGCCCACCATTGGCGGAAGGCGGCCGAACGCATGGTGAAGCCGATGCCGATGGTCGGGATGCCGACCGGATCGAGATACCGGCGCGGCTTGAAGCCTTCGTGGCGGCGGATGAACGCCGCGCCGGCGGCCGAGAGCGAACTCATGCCAGCGCCCGCACCGCTTTGAGGATGGCGGTATGCACGATGGCGTTGGACCCGAGTTCGATGTGACCGGATTCGAACGGGGTTACGGTGTGCTTCGTCCTGTGCGGATAGCGGTAGCGGCCGCCGGCGGAGCCGTCCGGATTGCGGCGTCGCGCGCTGGCGCACGGGCCGCGACTGGCCCAGAACTCGCCGACTTCCTCGACATTCGCCGGCACGTCCATGACTGGCCCGGCGGTCGGATCGATGGCGCCGATGTAGCGCACCTTAATCCCGTGCTTGCCGAGATCCTCGGCCATCTGGATGATCTTGTAGCACCCCCACGAATGGCCAGTGGGACAGAAAAACTCCAGTTCGCCGGCGCGATGCATCGCGATCGCCTTGTCGCGCGCCTTCTTCCAGGAAAAGTGCGGGTAGACTTCCGAAACGAAGCGCTCCCCGAGCGCCGCCACGCCGGCCGCGAGCCCGCCGTCCAGGTTGTCCAGTTCCCATGCCAGGCGCTTGACGGCGCCGTCGAACACGACGCCAGGCAGACCGCCGATGGTCGGCGCGTAGATGAGTTTCATCGCTCGCTCCTTCGCGGTTGTTTCGATTTTCGGATTTCCGAACCGCTAATTCTTGGCCGCGGATTCCAGCGCCGAGGTGCGCGTTTCCAGATCGCGGAGGCGGCGCAGGATGGCGGGGGGCCGTGACGCATCAGCGTCACCGGCAGGCTGCGGCAACTCCGCGCCACCTTCGACGCCGGCCTGTTCCAACACGTCTGCGAGTTCTGCCTTGGAGGCGATTGCTGGCACTTCGAAACGTTCGGCAAACGTCTGAAATTCCACGTCGTCCGGCTCCACGAACGCGGCGCGCCGCGACGAAAATACCTGCTTCTTTGGGCCAACCCGCCAATACTTGTCTCCAGCCCTCGCCAATAGCGACTTAGACATATTGAGCTCCTGTCGACACGGAGCCAGCGACGCTTCCGGGGAAGTAATTCGCGCCGCCGCCGTTGGTGAAAATTAGAGCGTTGGTGTAACCGATGTAGCGGGTTCCGGTCGCCGCGCCACTAAACGTGTTCGAATAAGCATTCAGCTGCCCGAGCCGTTGCCCGCCGGCGAATGCGTAGGAAAACGCAGGGGTACCCGTGATTGTCACCGTGACACCGGAAATGTCGATCACGCCGCCGTCTTCGGCCCCGTAATGCACGGCCCCGCCGCCCGTTACCGTGTAGGCATTGCGGCCATAAATCGTGCCGTTTTGAATACAGTAATAGTGGTAGACGCCAGTTGGACCGAAACGCATCCCCGGCCCTTGCGTGATCGCGCCCGCGCTTTCCGCACGCAGGCAAACGCCGCCAGCAGTGGTCGATTGCAGCTCGAAGTATTGCACCGTCAACCGGCCGGATGCCTTCACAGCAACCGCATCGCCTGCATGAGTAACGATGGTGTTGGCTGGCGTGACCGTATCGCCTTCGAGAATTACCGTTCCGGTGCCTACCCACGGCCCACCAACGACAGCCGCTCCGGAAAACGTTCCGGAATTGCCGAGTTTGATCGTGACCGTGAAACTGGCGATGTCGATCGCGCCGACGACATTAATCGCCTTCTGGATTGTCAGAAACGCGCCGCCGGCCGTATTGGTCAGGCCGTCGTTGGCGTCGCTGCCGTCGGTGCGGACGTAGTAGGTGCGGTTGGCGGTGAGTTTTTCGCGAACATTGGTGAATGTCGCCGGCTCGGTATTGGCCTTTATCCACGTCCAGATCGCGGAGAACGTCTGTTTCTTGCCGACGCCGCCCTGCACGACCTCGACGAGATCGGTATCGGCGGCCACGCCAGCGGCAGTCAGCGATGTGATGGTTTTACCCATGACCGTCAGACCTCATCGACGATGCGCAACACCTGCGCCTCGCCGTCCGTTGCGCGTTGCTCGCCGGTTCCGTCCACCTCGCGCACGTCGCCTGCCGACGTGGCGATGTCGATGTAGATTTTCGGATCGTAAGGATGATCTTCCTCGGGCATGACCTAAACCTCGTATTCGATGATGACAAAACCGGCGCCGCCGGCGCGGACGGTCGGCGACCCCAGATAACTGCCGGCGCTGCCGCAGCCGAGGCTCGGCGCGAGGCCGGCGCTGTCGCCGCCCTTGATCGCCAGCCCGGCCGAAAACGGCCCGAGCGCCGATGCCGGCGCGACGGTCGCCCAGAAGTCGGTCGCTGTCGTGGTGTTGTTCGCCTGCTGCGCGTGCTGCGTCAGCAGCCCGATCGTACCGCCGGCCGAATATTGGCCGCCGTCCGACATCGCCGGGCTGTTCTGTCCGGTCACATTCACGTCGCCGCCGGTCGCAGTACCGCCGGTCGCGGCGGCCGATCCGGTCGCGCCGCGGAAGCCGCCGCCGCCGCCGTTGGCCGTCATGGAAACGCCGGTCCCCGTCACGCTCGACGCATTGCCGGAGTTGCCATTCGAGTTGGCTGCGGGAGCTGCGCCACCGGCGCCGACAACGATGGTCAGAGTGATGCCGGAAGCCAGGTAGACCAACTTCATGCAAAGGCCGGCGGCGCCGCCGCCGGATTCCTCGAAATTCACCGATGTCGTGTAGGCGCCTGATCCGCCGCCGCCGACGCACCGGATGCGATACCAGCCGGTCTTGGGCGTGACGAACGAGCCGTTGGCGAGGTGCACCGATAGCTTCGACAGCACCGCAGCCGTCACCACAGTCGTATCCGGCTTGGCCGTGCCGTCGAAGCGGAAATAACCGGCCGTTGCGTCATAGATCAGCGGCTGCGCCCGGCCGGCCACCAGCGCGCCAGCGGCCAACGCCACGCCGGAGCCGTCGCGCACCGAGATCGCGCCAACCGACGCGATGTTCAGCGTCACGGCGGCAGTGTTGGTCGCCACCGGTATCAGCGTGCACTTGAAGCCGTCCGGATAGGACGCGAACCCGGTTGGGTGCAGCAACGTCGCCGTAATCGTGTTGGTTCCGGCTACCGATAGTAGTCGCCCACCCGAAAGGCTGAACGCCGCGTTGAGCGAGCCGTCAACGTCGGCGGACCATGTCGCCCCGTCGAGGCCGGTAGCGGATACGTTTCTTTTCACCGCCATCAGGCCCACCCGTATTTTTGCGACAGATAGGCCCAGATTTCCGGGGCCTCGTCGGCCAGCGAAATCGTCATGCCGAACTCCTCGCCGGCCACCGCGTTCAGCACCACGCAGCGGCGCACGGGGCTGCGTTGCGAACCGATGGCGACCGGCGCGCCGACGACATCGGTGGTTGACAATGGCGCGGCCATCGTGACCTGCCGGCCGTTAAACGCGACAATCTCGCGCGTCTCGTTGCCGGTCGCGGTCAGCACCGTGATTTCCGAATATTCGCCGGACAGCAGCACGTCGTCGCCGACCGGATCGGCGTTGGCCGAAACCAGGGCATCGCCGGCGCGCGCCTGAATTTCCTGATCGATGACGATGGTCGAGGCGTCGATGACGCCGGTCACGCGCGCGCCGTGCTGCGCGTCGTCGATCAGGTCGGTCACCAGCCCGACAATGTCGCCAGGCGAAAACAGGATGCCCTCGAGATCGGTCTCGACCGTGTAGCGCCGCGACTGGTGGAATGCGGTCAGCATGGCGTATTCCGCCAGCGCCCGCGCCTGCGTTGAGCTTTTGACCGCGCCGAATTCGGCTGGCAGCCACGCCCCGAGCGGGGCCGGAACCGGCGACGGCACGTAAATCTCGTTCTCGCGGTAGCCATCGTCCTCGTCGACGAACTTGACCCGCATGCCGACCGGCAGGTCGGAATCCTCCCACGACGCCGAAACGCGGCGGCAATTGCGCGGCGAAAAATCGAACTTGCGCGGCGTCGCCGAAGTATTCTTAAGCCAGTGTACGCCGTAGCGGTCCTGCGCCAGATAGAGTTGGCCGAAGCCGGCGCGCAGGATCGTCGCCATCGCCTCGCCGACCGGCTCGCCGGCGGCGATGCCATCGGCATTCCAGCCATGCGCCGCGCAATCGGCGCGGAAGGCCGCGAAGCTGGCGTCGTCGATAACGGCGGCCGCAACACCGCGCCGCGCCAGCAATTGCGCCAGGATATTGCGCGCGATCGACGCCGGGTTGCGGCTTTCCCACGTCCACGTTGCCCAGGCCGCGCCGTTCCAGTCGTTCAACCCGCCTTCCGCCAGGCAATCGACGGCGCGCAGGTTCTGCCCGACCGATTGCAGCGCCAGCAGCGCCGCGGTCGGGTCGAGCACCGGATTGCCATCCACGATGGCGGAGGCGTTGCCGAGCCCGATCTCGGCCGCGTAGTTCGATTGTTCGACGCCGAATTGCCAGGTCGCCGTTGGCGCGGTGCGCGACCCCTCGAACAACCGCGGCACGGTGCCTGATACCGTGTAATTGCCGTCCAGCGCCGTCTTGTCGAGCGCGCCGCCGCGCCGGATGCGCCATTCGTATTCGACTTTGGCGAACGTCGCCTCGGCGAAAATGATGCGCAATCCGTGCCGACGACCGACAATATTGGCCGCGGCCTGCAGGCCGGTTCCGCCGACAAAATGGCTGTGCGCCTGCCACTGGTCGCCGGTCGCGCCGGACGAACCTTCATAGGTCGCGGCCGGTACGCGCTGGAAGAATTCGTAGCGGATCGCCGCCACGTCGTCGACCGCGCCGAATTCGTTGTCCCAGCGCACCCGGATTTCCTTCGCCAGCGTGCGGCTATCCTTGCCGGTAACATGAATCTCCGGCAGCGAATTCCATGGTTCCGTCCCCTTCTGGCGGAACTGGATTTGCAGCGGCACACGGATTTCCGTGGTCGCCGTCGTCGCGTGCAGAAAACCGCGCAGCAGGAAGCGGATGGCGATCTCGGTCATGCCCTCCGGCGCCGGCGTCGAGAAATGCAGCCATCGCGGTTCGGAATTGGCCGGCGTCGTCTGATCCTCCAGCGTCACGCCGGACACCGAGAACCCGGACAGCGTGTCGCCGATCGCCACGTTGGCGGCGTAGTCCGCGACCAGCGTTTGCGCAGGCGAACCGTCGACGCCATCGACGGTCTGCATCGTGATCGCGGCGTTTCCGGTAACCGGCGCGCCGTCGATGCGGACATCGGTGATGCGCGTCGACCCGTCGAAGCCGAGCAGTCGTTTGACCGACGGCACGCCTGCGGTCAGGTATTCGCGCGGCTGCATCAGGTCCGCCGGATTGGCGCGCGTCCTGCCGTAAATTCGCGGCAGAAAGGTCTCGCGGCCAAGCAAATTGGCGTCGGCCGCAGCGTCCTTGTAATTGTCCTTTTCGCCCTGCGCCGCCGCGGCCGCGCCCTGCCCGTCCTGCTGCACGAGCCGGCCGATCAGAAACGACGCGCCGAGCTGGATGCCGGCCGTCAGCAGCGTCGTCGCCAGCGCAGAACCGCCAAACAGCGCCGCCGATACGCCGCCGGCCAGCGCCGGCGCAAACACCGCGATGGCCAGCGTCGCCACCAGCGCCAGCGTCTGGTTGCGATTGCCGCCGTGCAGCCGCACCGCGACGCGCACCGTGTCGTTCAGCTTCGGCCGCACGAAGCGCCAGCGCTCGCGCGGGATTTCCTCCCATTCGAGCGCCGGATCGGCGGAGCGGACCAGCACGACGAGGCCAACCGCCTGCGGGAAATGCAGGTCGATCATTTCGGCGACCGTCATGCCGAACGGCGCCAGCAACGTCGTCACGCCGCCGGTCAGCGGCACGAAGCGCTGAAACCGGATCGGGGCCATGATCGCGCTATTCGCCGTCATGCCGCCAATACCCGGTTATGCGGCCGGAGATGTGCCGGTCGGCTAGCCTTTCGCGGATCACGCCGCGCGCGGCGGAGCAGGCGTGCAGCAGATCGCCGCCGAGCGCGATGCCGCAATGCCCGTGCTCGAATACCTTGCGCCCTTCGGCGGCGCGCAGCACAACCACGTCGCCGTCCCGCGGCTCAACCACCTCTCGCCAACCGTCTTGCGCCGCGAACGCCGCGGCGAAACCGCCTGGCGCCGAACGCTCGCCGCCGCGATAGGCCGCCAGATCGACGCCGCGCATCCTGTAGAAAACCTCGACCAGTCCCCAGCAGTCGACGCCGCGCATCGACGCGCCGCCCGCCACGTAGGGCGCGGCCATCAGGCGGGCCGCGACATTCTCCATCACCGACCCTCCGTCGTCCGCCATCCGTCCCCCGTCTTCCGTCACCGCGTCATCCACACGGCGGGATAGAGATGCCGGCTGGTGCGCTGGAATGGCAGCGGCTCGGCATGGCTGGCCCGCGCCTTCAATTCGAGATCGACCAGCATTCCGTCGGCCGACCAGCGGCCGACCTTCAGCAGGTCGTTGGTGTCGATGACCGCCGCGTCCGGCGCGGCGGCGTCGATGACAATCAGCCGCACCCGGATCGGGTGGCGCGCCAGCATCAGCCGACGGCCGGCGGCCCGCGTCACGTTAGACGCCTGCAGACCCGCGCGCGGTTCCTCGTCCGATGCGCCCGGCAACCGGATTTCGAAGGAGCTCTTGTAAAATACGTTGCCGTTGTGCATGACATCGGCGTTGTTGCGGGCCACTCGCAGGATCTCCGAACCGGAATGTTCCTCCTGCAGTTCGACCAGCATCAGCCAGGCGTCGGCGACCGGATCGCGGCCGGCGGCGAACAGCTGCGCGGCAGTAGGCATCGTTCAGATTTCCTGCAAATCGAAAGTCGCCTGCCAGCGCTCGCCGCCGGAGACGCCCTGTCGCTGCAATCGCAGGTTCGACATGCGCGCTTCCACCGTTTGCGGCGAACCATCCGGCTTGGCGCGGGGCAGCGGCGCGTTGAACGCCAGCGCGCCGCGTTGCGTCGCCGTCAAATAGAATTCTTCCAGTTGATCGACCTGCTGCCGCGTCAGTTGCGGCACCGTTGCTTGCCAGTTGCGCAGGGCCCTGGTGAAGCGGGCCCGGGCGCGCGGCGCGCCGGCTTCCGCCTCGTCCTGCGCCTTGAAATCGCGCCACTCGTAGGCGGCCGGCAGCGCCGGACAGGGCAGGTCGTCCGGCCAGTGCAGCGATGCCATGCAGTCCTACCTTGCCAGAGCCGGGCGCCGCAGCCCAAATTCCGAACCGACGCGCTTGACGATATTGCGGATCACGGTCTCGCCGTTCGGCCCGCGCGAGCGCTGCGTTTCGACCTCGTGCCCGGCCGGCGCGTGATTGTGCACGATCACTTGCCCGGCAATGTCGTTCGAACCGCGCAGATCGACCGGGATGCGCCGCCCGTCGGGCAACGGCACGGCGGCTTCGGGTCCAGCCTCGCCGAAAATGGCGGGGCGGTTGCTGACACCGCCGCCAGCGAACAGTCCACCCGTTCCGGATGCGATCTGCGTGTTGATGCCAGGCGACAGGTTTTGCGGCAGGATCGAGCCCGGGCCGAACAGGCCGGCGAGCGGTCCCTGCCCGAGCAGCAGCGCCTTGGCCGCCGCGATCGCCAATTGCACCGCCATTTCGCGGATGGCGTCCGATGCCTTTTGCGTGCCCCCGGCGATGGCCAGCGCGGCCTGTTCGAAGGTCGATCCGAGAAATTCCGTGCCCTCGGCAATCTTTTGCTGGCGCTGTTCGATCTGCTCGAACGCCGCGTCGATCTTTTTCAGCGCCGCTTCCTCGGCCGCGATCGACGTCACCAGGCCGGCGATGGCCTTGCCCTGGGCGCTGTTAGCATCGACGCCGGCCCGCGACAATTCGTTGGCGATGCGCTTTTGCACATTGGTCTGGCCGAGCGCCGCGTGTTCGCGCTCCAGCGCCGCGATCAGTTCGCGGACTTTCTCCGCCTCGCGCGCGGCGGCTTCCGCCGACCGCTTGCGCGCCTCGTCGTCCTTGACGTTCGGGACGACGGTTGGCGCCCGCCCCGCGGCGGCGCGGGATTGCCCAAACTGGCGCACCGCATCGGCATTCGCCTGATCGATCTCGACTTGCGGCCGCCCAAGATCGAGAACGACCGCGCCGCGCTTCAGCCCGTCGAGAAAATTCTTGAATATGTTGCCGCCCGTGGCGGTTACGTTAACGACAAATCCCTTCCACGCGGTCGCCATGCGCGCCATGATGGCGGCGAACTCGTCGTCGAGTTTCTTGGCAGCCTTGACCGTATCCTCGCCGAGCACGACGCCGAGTTCGCGCGCCTTGGCCGTCATGTCGCCAAGGCCTGCGGCCCCGTCGCGCACCGTACCGATCAGCGCCTCGCCGGAACCGCCGAACGCAAGTTGCGCCAGTCGCAGTCTCTCCTGCTCGGTCGCGGCGTTTTGCACCAGATTGGCGTAGTCGCGCAGCAGCTCGGCGACCGGTCGCAGTTTCCCTTCGGAATCGCGCAGCGCCACATTGTTTGCCACCAGCACGGCGGCAAAATCCTTGGCCTTGCCCGACGCCGCGTCGGCCGTGTTGCGCGCGAATTCTGCGAGTCCCACGTCGAGCGCCTGGGCGCTGGCGCCCGATTGCTCGGCGGCGAAGCGCAGTTCCTGCAGCGCGTCGGTGGTGACGCCGATCCGTTCGGCGACATCGCCGATCTGCGCCACCGATTCGACGGCGCGTCGTACCCCTTCGATCGACACCGAGGCTGCGCCGAGCGCCACAAACGAGCGCAGCAGTCCGCCCAATTGCGGATTGAGCGCCGCCATGCGGCTGGCGTTCTGCTTGCCGCGCTTCTCGATCTTGTCGAACGTGCCGTCGGCAAGTTTTTGCGCCTTGGCGAACGCCTTGTCGTATTTGTCGGTTCGCGCCTCGAGCACGGCGATCAGACGTTCGATTTCCGTCGCCAACTTACCACCTCGCGCCCGTCACCGCCGCCTCGAATTCCTGCCTGCTCGGCGGCCTGGCCTGCGCCGTGCCGTGCATGGCGTTCCATGCGCCGACCGTCGCCGACCACTCGCCGATGCTCATGTCCCGCCAGTCGACGCCGATGGCGGCGGCGCCGGCCCGGAGGCGGGCGAAATCGAGACGAGCTCCCCCGCGCCGGGTTCGCCCGCGCCTCCCCCGTCTTTGGCCCTATCCTTGGTATTTACGTCGTTGGCCGGGTCGCCCTCGACCCGCGCCATGCCGGCGAGCAGGATGGCGAGCGCCATGCCGGCGCTTTCGGGCAACGGCCGTTCGTCGAGATAGCGCCGCACCATGCGCAGCGCCCCGGCCGGGTCCATGCCGGCGCCGATCAGGCCGAGGCGGATCGTCTCGCGGTATTCGGCGAGCGTCGCCTCGCCGTCGCGCAGGCGGCGCAGGATGGCGAACGCGCCGCGGTTGGCCTTGGCCTCGAGTTCCTCGATTTCTGGAAGCCCGAGGCGAAAGGTCTGCGTGCCGTCGCCCCAGTCGGCGACCAGCGTTCCGTGTTTCGCGGCCATCAGGCGTTGTCGGTCCAGGCCACCGCGCCATCCGATTTCAGCGTCACCGAAACCGTGGCGACATCCTTGTTGGAATCGCCGCTCACTTCCATGGCGGTCAGGTGAAACGCACCGGCCCAGTAGCCGCCGCCGGAAGCGCCGACCACGTTGACGTTGAAGCGGATGTTCTTCGACGCCGCCTGCTTGAACCAGTTGAACCACGTCTCGACCGATGGCGTGTGCAGCATGCCGGCGCCGGATATCGTCACCGACATGCCGTCTTTGGTCACCACCTTCCATGCCGGATCGTCCGGGTTGTCGCAATCCGGCATGATCGCCTCGGAGGTCTCCGATTCGAACTGGATGCCGCGGGAGGTGTTGATCAGGCAGTCGTGGGCGAACGTTTCGGTCGGCGTCGCGCCGTCGCCGATCTGGACGAGCAGCTTGGAGCCGGTCACTTTCGCAACGGCGGTCATGGGAGGTTTCTCCTTTGGTTAGAGCGGGCTGACGATCGCCCGGAAGATCAGCACTGCCCGTTCGGTCAGGCCGTCGGCGTCGCGCGTCACGCGCGTCGTTTCGTGAAACAGGCCGACCAGCGTATGGTCGGCGAGTTCGGTTATGCCGAGCACGGCGTCGCGCGCCTTGGCCGCCTCGGCCTTGATTTCGAGTTTCGAGCCGATGTCGGAGCGCGAGAACAGGTTCACGTCGGCAAACACGGTCCAGCCGTCGCTGCACGAATCCTGTTCGTCGGTCACCGTCTCGTCGCCGATCGCGGCGTAGGGAAACGGCGCGGTTTCCGGCACGCGGTCGTAAATGCGCCTGCCGCAGACATTGGCCGCGGCGAGCGCGGCGTACATCGCCTTCTGCAGTTCGCCGGCGATCATTTCCCTGTCGCCTCCGCCTTCGCCGCCTTGGTCGTCGCCTGCGATATGCGGCCCTTGATGTGCGGCTTCAGCAGCCGGTAGGCCGGAAAGAAGAACGGCGACGGCTTCGCGCCGGGATGAAACGGGCCGTTGGCCTCGCGCGCGCGGCGATTGGCCTTGCCGTCCTTCACCCGCGCGCCCTTGGCGAGCGTATGCGGCTTGGTGCCGAATTCGACAAACGCGGCATAGAACGCCTTGGCGTCGCCTGCATGCACCGTCACCGTCAGGTCCGGATCGCCGATGCCGCCGGTCGCGGCGAGGCCGCGCACGTTGGAATTCTCCGGCCTGTAGGCGCCGAAGGTGAAGCCGATCGAATTGCGCAGATCGCCGGATCGCACCGGCGCGAACGCCTTGGCAGTCGCCGCCATTTCCGCCGCGCCGGATGCGAGCGCCTTGCGGATTTCGGCGCGGGCGCGGACCGGGATGCGCTTCAATTTCTCGACCAGCGCCTTGCGCCGCTCGATTTTCACGCTCATTTTGCACCCATTCAGGCCGCGACCCCGCTTTCGCACAGCACGTCGATCCACTGCCGGTCGGGCAACGGTTCGACCGAGCGCACGGCATAGACCGTGCCGCGCCGCAGGTCGCGGCAGCGCCAGGACGGCGCGAGATCGCGCGCCGCGATTTGCGCGCGGATGCGGATCACCACCGGCTGGCGGCCTTCCAGCCGCCCGGCGATCACCGTTTCGCCGCCGCGCAGCCGCACGAAGGCGGCGGGGCAGGTGAAGCGCTCGACGAAAGCGGTGGTCACGCCGCCCGCCCCGTCCGACGCTTCGCCGCGGGCGTCGAAGGCCACGCGCTCGGTAAGGTCACCGGCCGTCGGCCTCGCCATCGTCGGTTTTCCTCGTTGCTTTTGTGGCCTTGCCCGCCGCGATCGCCGCGGCGGCGCAGGCGCGCGTCACGTTGGCGACCGTCCCGGTCTTGAATGCCATCGTAACGCGGCCGTCGAATTGCGGCGGGTTCCAGTCGAAATCCGCCGCGAACCTAACCCACATCACAGCGTGACGCCGGGGTCCTGCACGTCGACGGTCAGCACCGTCGTCGACTTCGCCATGCCGATCATCACCGGGTCCATGCCGGACAGAAGATCGGCGACCGGGGCGATGCCGCCGGCCGTGCCGGACAGGTAATAGGCGACGCCAGCGATCATGGTCGCGCCGATGGTGATGTCGCCTGCGCGCTGCACCTGCAGCGGCTGGCCGGACGATGCGCCGTGCAGCGCGAGGCCGCGCACCTCGCGCGTGCCTGTGCCGTTGTTGTCGGCGAGCTTGTAGGTGCCGGTCGCCGAGTCGAGATAGACCGCCTGGCCGGCGGTGATGGTGGCGCCCGCCGTGCCGTTCTCGACGGTGGCGTTGCTGCCCTTGGCGACGGATGCGGCGGTAATGACGAGGTCGGGCATGATGGTTCCTCCTAGAGTCGGTTGAATCGATAGGGTGCGAGCAGACTTTCGACGCCGAATGGCAGCGGCGACAGCGGCGCGGCGGCGGCCTCGCGGTTCTGCACCCAGTTCGCCGCCAGCAGCAGGATCGCGGTGCGGATCGCCGCCGGCACATCGCTGCCGGCCACGCCATAGCCGGCGACGAATTGCACGCGGACCGGATCGGCGCGGTCGGAATACAGCGCCGGCGACGCGAAAGCATCGATCAGCCGCAGATAACCGCCGGTCTCGTCATGCAGCAGCGCGTAGTTCGAAGCCGGCAGCGTCTGCTCGGCATTGTTTTCGTCGGAATATTTCACCGACACGATCGACGAGATGTCGGGAAACGGCAGCCGCAGGCAGTTGCCGTACGGCCAGCCGTCGAAATCCTGCCGCCAGGTCTGCGCCACCAGGCATCGCCCGAGAATGCCGGCCCAGCCGTCGCAATGCGCCACGGCCGCATCGAGATGCGCCTGCAGCAGCGCGTTGTCGTCGTCATGCGTGACGGCGAGATGCGCCTTGAACTCGACAAGCGTTACCAGCGCCGCGGTCGGCGCGGTGACGAGGATAGGTTTCAGCATGGCGCGCTCCACGAAGGGAAGACCGGCGGCGCGAACGCCGCCGGCGATGTCATGATCAGGCCTGCGCCGCCTGCGGGCGGCGCGCCGGCGCACCCTTCAGGATCACGCCGGCGATCGGCGTGGCCGTGACGTGCGTACCGGAGAAATCGGCCTTCAGCTTGAGATAGCGCTTCCCGCCGATATAGCCGTACCGGTAGACTGCCGCGGCGGTGTGCGCCGCAACCAGAGATTTCACGATGCCGCCCGAGATGCCGGAGACGCCGAGCATGTCGGCGTCGGCGACGTTGCTGTAGCTCGAATCGTCGTCGGAATGCGTCAGCACGAACTCGATCTTGTTGGTGGCGTCGAACGTGATGCCGCCGACGCCGATGGCGAGCATGATTTCCGCGCCGTTGAAGCCCTGCAGATCGACCGCGGCGGGCGTGGTGTCGGCCGCGAGCGCCGCGGCGGCGATACCGACGGCGACGTTCATGGCGGAGTGGAGGTCTCTCATGGTCGTTTCCTCGATGGGGTTGAACAGCGGGCGGCGTCAGCGCCGCCCGCGGATTGCGGTCAGGATCAGGTCGAGCACTTCAGCAGCTTGATCGCCTCGAAATTCACTACGTCGCCGCCGACCCGTTTGGTCGTGTAGAACGAAACATACGGCTTGTTGGTGTAGGGATCGCGCAGCACGCGAACGCCGGAGCGATCGACGATCAGATAGCCGCGCTGAAAGTTGCCGAACGCCACGGGGAAAGCGTTGGCGGCCAGCGCCGGCATATTGTCGTCCGTCACCACCGGCTTGCCGAGGATCGTCGCCGGCATGTCGGGTCCGGTTGGCGGCGCCCACAGATAGTTGTTTTGGCCATCCTTGAACTTGCGGATATCCTTCATGACCGCGTCCGACGTGATCCACGTCGCGCCATTGCGATAGCCGGCCTTCAGCGCATAGTAGAGGTCGATGAACGCGTCGGCGGGAAGCGTCGCATGAAACGCCGCGGCGGCGCCGGTCACGACAAAGCCGAGCGATCCCCATGCGTAGCTGGCATTGGCGACCGTCGAATGGCCGAGAATGCCGCGCGGCTTGGCGACGCCGTCGCCAGTGATGAAGGCGGTGCCTTCTTCCTCGGCAAACTCGGCCGACACCTCGTCCGCCAGCCACTGCTCGATGTCGACGCGGCTGTCATCCAGCAGCGTCTGCGTCGCGTTCGGATTGGCGTAGATTTCCTTGGCGTTGATCGCGATTTCCGAAAGCGTCGGCGTACCGGTCGTCGGGCGGGCCGCCTTTTCCGAAACCCATCCCGAGGCCGTGCCCCCGAGATTGACGAGCTTCTTGTATTCCGGCGTGCCGATCGTCATCACGCGGGCGAGCCCGCGCATCGCCGACATCGTGCCAAGCACGCGGTCGATCGCCGCCTCCATGGTGTCAGGCACCAGAAAACCGCCGTCCGGATTGGACTGCGTTTCCATGGCGGCCTTGACCTCGAGGTCGCGCAGGCCGGCCTCCTCGCCCTTGCGGAAAAACCGGCCGAACGCCTGGGCGTGCGCCTTCTTTTCCGGGGAAAGGCCGGGTTTGTTGCCGCCGACGCGGGCCGACGCGATCAGCGCGTTGGTCTCGTCGATCGCCTTCTGCAGTTTGCCGATTTCGTCGTTGATGCGCGCGACCTTTTCGGTCTGCACCACGTCGGCGAACTTGGCCTTGATGCCGGCCAGTTCCTTTTCGTGCTCCGCCTTGAAGTCGGCGAAGGTCTTGTTGAGGTCCGCGAGCAGCGCCGCCACATTGGAGGCGTCGGCGCGCACGCGGGCGATGCCGCGGAAGCGGCCGGATTGTGCGTTCATGGTCCTGTCCTTCAGGATTTCAGGGTTGCGATCAGCCGGGAGAGTTCCCCGGCAATGGCGCCTGCATCGCGCGCGGCGGAGTTGCGGCCTGCATCGCGCGGGGCCGCGCCGATCATGTCCGCAAGCAATGCGGACCGGTCGTTTCGGGTCAGACCGGCTCGAGCGAGCGCGGCCTCGGTCTTGCGGCGGGCGTNNGCCGGCGATTGTCTTTCGTTTCCGGTGCCGCGGCGGCGACAAGTTTTTCGTCGGCGGCGTCGGCGAAACCCTCGCGCACCGCCTCGGCGGCGCCGAAAAAGGTTTCGGCATCCATGAACTCCTCGATCGCGCCGCGCTTGCGTCCCGTCCTCGCCTCGTAAATGTCCGCCAGGGCGCCGTCGAATTTCTCGAACAGCCCAGCGGCATCGCCCATGTCGTGGCGGTTGCCGATGACCATGCCCCAGGCGTTGTGAATCATCATGAAGGATCCGCCGCCCATAACAATTTCATCGGCGGCCATGGCGATGATCGACGCCGCGCTGGCCGCCAGGCCGAGCACATGCACCGTCACCTTTTGCGGATGCTCGCGCAGCAGGTTGTAGATCGCCACGCCTTCGAACATGTCGCCGCCGGGCGAATTGATTTTCACGGTCACTTCGCGCTTGGCGTTGGCGCGCAATGCGGCCGCCATGCGTTTTGCCGTGAAGCCGCCGCCGCTCCAGAAATCTTCGCCGATGACATCGAAAATCGTGATTACGCCGTCGGCGTTTTCGTCGGCCGCCAGCGGGCGGGCCGCCCATTTCTCCATGGCGTCCGAAGGCGCATCCCATTGCAGGTTCTTCGGGCGCGCGGGCACGGCCGCGTCAAACAGCTTGCGCAGGCTCATCGTTTTCCTCGTCGTTTTCGCCGGTGTTTTCGAAGTTTCCGGCTTCGCCGCCGCCGGCCGTGTTCGGCGGCGGATAAAACAAGTCGCCGCCTTCGCGTGGATTCATGTCTTCCAGCGAGCGTACTTCGTTCGGGCTCATCACGCCCCACTGCAGCGCCTTCACGTGCGCTTCCCATCGGGTCTTGATGTCGCCGCGCACCAGTCCGGCTCGGTTGAAGCGGAAATAACGCTTCTCGTCCTCGCCTCCCCCGAGCAGATCGCGGTTCAGCGCCTGCTCCCACATCGTCAGGTGATCTTCGAGCGTGTAGGCGACGAAGCCGATCGACTGCTGCTCGATCCCCGTCCCCCAGCTCGTCGATTTTTCCGTGTCGCCGATCATGTGCGGCGGCACGCCGAAGAACATCGCGATATCCGAACGCGACAGCTTGCGCCCCTCGATCCACTGCGCATCGGCGGCGGTCAACGACAGCGATTCCGCCTTGAGACCGTCCTCCAGAATCATCCACTTGCCGGCCATGTCGCCGCTGGCGCGAAATTCGTCGAGCGAGGCGCGCAGGTTGGCGCGACCTTCCGGACCGAGCGCCTTTTCGGTGGAGAGAGAACCGCCCGACGTCAGACCGTTGCGGAATTGCACGGCGCCGTGCCGCTCTTGCGCCAGCGCCAGGCCGAGCGTCTCCCTGGCATAGGCGATCGGCGACACACCGCGGATGCCGTCGAGCGACAGTCCCGCCAAATGCAGGATTTCCTCCTGCCGGAATGTCTCCCTCGCGCCACCCGCGCGGGCGTAGTCGAATTCCATTTTCAGGGCGTCCGTCTGGCGGATCGTCACACGATCCGGATCGAGCGGAATCGTCTCCCTAATTTCGCCGCGCGACCGCACGATCAGGGCATAGGCGTTGCCGCGCAGCAGCACATGCGATTGCAGCGTGCGCCGGAACTGCGCCGGCGTCTGCCATCGGTTCGGCCGGCGGCGCACGAGATGCGAGGCCGGCCCATCGACGGGCAGCCTTGTTTCCTTGTCCTTGCGCTCATACAGGTCGAGCGGCAGAGTCGCGATGGCGCCGGCGATAATGCGCACACAGGCATAGACCGCTGCCAGCCGCATCGCCTTCTCCGGCGAGACGGCAATTCCCGCGTCCGACACGTCGCCGGTGCGCAGCGCCTCTTCCAGTTCGGACGAGGTTACGATCAGGCGGCCAGGCGAAGGCGTTCCTGCCGCCATGGGCGCAACCGCCGCGCGGCCGAGCAGTCGCATCCAGAATCCGGCCATGTCAGAGCACCATCATCCGTTCGGTGCGATAAATCGATGTGCGCCCCGCCGCCTCGGGGCTGCGCGCCATAAGCGAGAAGGCGTTGAACCCGGCGATCAGCGGATCGATCTTGGCGGAGCCGGCCGTCTGCTTGGTGATCAACAGGTTCGACCCCTTCACTTCCGCCCGCGCGTTGCCGACGCACCACGCCATCATCGGCGAGCCGTCGTGGCGGAACGATCCGTCGCGCAACCGCCGTTCCATGCCCTTGATCGTGCCGCTCAACCACCCGCCTTGCTGCACGGCGGCGAGTTGATCGCGGCTTATGCCCGCCGCCACCAAGGCGTCGGCGATGGCGGCGACACCGAACGAATCCATTCCGATCGCATATTTTTCCGGCAACAGGCCGGCATCGTTGAACGGAGCGACTTCCGCCGCCAGTTCCGCGAGGTCGTCGCCGGCCTCGTCGCATATTTTCAGCGCGCCCTGTTCGGCGAAATCCTCGATCGCCGAAGCGATTTCCTTGCGGCGCTCCAGCACCGTCGTGTGCGCCCATGCGCGATAGACAGCCAGCCATCGCCGCGTCTCGCGGTCGCGGCCGATGAAACATGCGCCGAGCAGATCGTCGGCGCCGCCGCCGTCGATGCCGACGGTCACCACATCGCAGCGCTCGCGCAGCGTCGCGAGTGTCAGCGTCGGGTCTGCCGCGGTTTCCCACAGTTCGGCGCCGGCCCATGCGTCGCCGCGCATGCGTAGGCCGATCTCGATATTGAAATGCTGCGATGCAATCAGCAGTATTTGTTCGCGGCCTTCGCGATCGGCGTTGGCCAGTTCGCGCGCCAGAAATTCCTCGTCGACCGAACGATTCAGGTTCGGGTTGACCAGTCCCCAGTTTCGCCGCTCGCGCCATGATCCGTCGTCGATCATGGACGATGGATATTCGTACAGGATCGGCAGGATCGGCAGGTCGATCATGCCGTCGCGCACGTCGCGGGCCCGCTCCATCTCGCGTTTGAAGATGCCAGCCGGTGGCGACTTCGACTGCGTCGTCGTCTGGAACAAAAAACCGTCCGGCCGCGCCGCCAGCGCGCCGCGGATTTCGACGAACACGTCGGCGGCGTTGGCGCGAGCCGCGAAGACATGCGTCTCGTCGATCATCGTGCCGACCTGCTTGCCGCCGGTCACTACGTCTGTGTCGGCCGCCTTGATCTGCAGCACCGTGCCGTTGCGGCGGTGCTGGATCGCACGAACATGCGGGCGGCACTGGAACAGCTTGTCGAGTTCCGGATCGACCTTGACCGTGCCCATGGCCTGGCGAAAGGCGATCTGCGCGATCTGGATCGTCGGCGCGATCACATCGAATTCCGCTTCCGGCCGGCGGTTCATGATCGCCGCCGTCAGCATCAGCGGACCGCCCGTCGAGGACTTGCCGTTTTTTTTTGGAATAAGCCAGAAGAACTCCTGGATCATCCGCCGGTGCGTCGCCGGATCGTAGCAGCCGAACATGGCCTCGACGATCGGAAAAAAGAACGGCCCGCAGGCCTCGGCCATGGTCGGTTTGCCGATCAGGTCGGGGATGCGCAGGCGCTTGAAGATGCGCAGCGCCCGGTCCGCTTCCTCGCGGAACAGCGGCAAGTTCGGCACGAGCGACGCGCCCGCGCGCAGCCGTTCCTCCCAATCCGGCACGGCCGTCCGCCACGGGTTGACCGGCGGCGCTTCGTCCATGGAGAATTAGGTCCTAGTGCTGGGTGGGCGCCAGCAGATCCCCTCCCCATTCGGTGTCGCGGCCGGCCGTCGCGGCGGCGGCGAGCGCGGCCTCCTTCTTGCCGAGCCGCGCCGGCGCGGCGGTTTCGTCGTCGCGCAGGCGCTCGTCGATGTCATCAAGCGCGCGGCGCTCGAGGATGCGGCGGAATTCCTTGGTCGCGGCGACGTTGCCGCCCTTGGCCTGGTCCCACAGCATCTGCAGGTTTGTCGCCTCGACGCGGTCGCGTGCCGTGCGCCTTGCCTGCGCCAGGGAAAAATAATGTTTGCGCAAAGTCGGGATCGACAGGCCGACCGTTGCCGAAATGCGCTTGTCGTCCCAGCCCATGGCCAGCAGGATCGCCAGGCGGTTGGCGATTTCCGGCGTCGGCACGTGCTCCGGCAGGCCTTTCAGGCCATGCCGCGCCCGCACCGGCATGCCGAAGAGGTCATACGGTCCAGGATTCAGCGCCGGCGCGCCTTCGCC
>CXWL01007021.1_pt1 | contig 23571 bp, 23 predicted proteins | sample 590931 | NCBI WGS metagenome assembly CXWL01 (sample SAMEA3498368, study PRJEB10139) | groundwater metagenome | biome: water well; material: biofilm material | place: Germany | collected 2015-04-27
CAAAGCGCATTGGGCGCATGTCCTGGGAACCGCGAGCTTTATTTTATTGGATTTATCATCCGCACATGCGCATTTTACCTGTGCGCTGAATCATCTGATGACGCTGGCTAAATCCGGAAAAATCCCGCCGCAAAAAGAACAATTGAAAATATCGCAATCTGCTGAGAATTTATTTGCTTCCGGAAAGGCCGAGGAGTTGCTGTGGACGATTTGCGCGGAATTAGCCAAGCTGGATATTCCAGCATTTCCTTTTGCGGGCACTTTACTGGGATTGGTTCGTAACGGATGTTTACTGGATTTCGACAAAGATCTCGACATAGCCGTGCGAATGGAATCCTGGGATGCTTGCTGTGCCGCACTGGAAAAAGCCGGGTGGGCACGATCGCCGATGCGGGTTGACTATGCCAATTACCGTGATTATGTACATCCGGAATTGGGGATTACGCTGGATGTCTGTGGTCTGCAAACGCGCGGACAAGGGATTGTAGGCGGTTTCTCATTGCCAGATCACCCGGCTGAGTATCAGCGCGTGTCGGTTTTTCCTCAGTTTGATCTGGTACAGCGTAGTACTGAGTACGGCCCAGCCTGGTTTCCGCGACAGCCGGAAAGAATCCTGACGGCATTTTATGGCGATTGGCGTACGCCGAATCCCAACTGGGATACCGTGATATCCGCATGCAATCTGGAAAGCTTTACCCTGCTGGTGCGCTGTTATGCCTATCACCGGCTGGTACAACGTTGGTTGTTAGGAGATTTGGTTAAGGCCTGGTGTTATGCGCATCAGATCGCTTTGAAGGATCCTGATGACGTGCTCGCATTGCGCAGCCGGCAGTGGATGGAGCGCGCCATGATGCGGTTAAACCGGGATATTCCCGTTTGGCCGCGAAATCAGCCGCAACGGCGCGTGTATACACGGATGGTAGCCGATTTGTTTCACGAGGGCCACGTGAATTTTTTACAAGGAGCGCACGCATTGGGCACACATTTGACGGTGTGCGTGGTTTCCGATGAACGTGTTGTGGAAAATAAAGGAAAACTTCCTGTCATGAAACAAGAGGAGCGTGCTGCTGTCGTTGCTGCTTGCAAATACGTAGATGCTGTAATGACGGATACACCGGTGAGCGTCACCAGAGAATATATGCAACAGAATGGTTTCGACATTTATACCTTCGCGTGTGCGTCTGAGCAGGAGCGCTTAGACAAATACAAGCTATGCGAGTCATTACCGGCAGAAATGATCCAAGAGCTGACATATACATCCGGTATTTCGACGTCCGATCTTGTCATGCGTATTCTGGAAGGTGCAGGAAGTAAAGAGATGGTCATAACGAGTAAGTAGGTGCGATGTATCCGATAAGTAGATGTGTCGATCATTCACGGTAAGTTTCTATAATTAAATAAATTAACCGAATGACGAAGACTATTGTTTGCTTGGTTTCATTTTTACCAGGCATAGCCAGATCTAATCTGAGTCGCTTGCCTTTCGTAAGAATTACAGGTCGTTCAATGACATTTTTGAGTTCTCTGATATTACCGGGCCGAATCAGTGCAAAGTTTTTCAAGATATTGATTAAAATAATGACAGAGATGCGTTAATCATTCTCCATTAATTTGATTACCTATATGGGAAGGAAATCCTAAATGTTGCGTTTTATTTTGCTGGTATCTTTCTGTATGACTTGTGTTACATCTGTTTATGGTGGCACACCTATTGAAGTACCAGATACGATGGCTGAACGCGTTAAGGCTTGTACCATTTGCCATGGCGCTGAAGATAAAGTGGGACGCGATGCTTATTACCCTCGCATAGCGGGTAAACCGCAGGGATATCTTGTTAATCAATTACGAAATTTCAGGGATGGCCGGCGCTATTATCAGCCGATGGCTATTCTGTTGGAAAACATGTCAGATGAATACTTATATGAAATAGCCCAATATTTTTCTTCTCTACGGTTGCCATATCCAACGCCTGAACAGATTCATATGCAGTCTGAGGAAAGCGAACTAGCAGAGCATCTTATTTATGTGGGCTATCCAGGGAGGAATATTCCGGCATGCAGCGCCTGTCATGGAGATATTTTGATGGGTATAGAACCTGCTATCCCGGGTTTGCTGGGATTGCCTCGAGCTTATATTACGGCACAGCTAGGCGGATGGAGAAATGGAGGCAGTATGCGAGGTCAGGTGCCGGATTGTATGTCTGAAATCGCTAAACAGTTGACCGATGCTGAAGTCAATGCGATTGCGAAATGGTTAGCAAATCAGTCTGCTTCAGGAGAACCAAGACCATTTAGTGCGCTTTTACCTGAATTAGTGCATCGTTGCAGCCAAAACATCATGGCGAACGGGAATAAAGAATGAGGCACTTGGCTATAAAACATCATATAAGTCATTATCAATTTGATGTTTTGTTATTGGCATGCATGGTATCGCTATTATTTTTCTCGATAACACAGGTTTCGGGCGCTGTCGCTGAGGAGCCGGATCGCTCTATCGAAGTGCAGCATGGCGCCTATCTAGCCCGCGTTGGTAATTGCATGGGATGCCATACGACTAAGGGTGGTCAGCCGTTTGCGGGCGGACGACGATTATCTACTTCATTTGGTATTTTCGTTACACCCAATATTACTTCTGACAAAGAAACGGGAACTGGTCTTTGGAGTCAACATGATTTTTGGCAAGCACTACATCAGGGTAAGTCGCGCGATGGGAGATTTCTATATCCTGCTTTTCCCTATACCGAATACACCAAGGTGACACGGCAAGACGCTAATGCAATTTTTGCTTATCTTCAATCAATACCGCCCATTTCACAATCCAATCCACCAAACGATATTTTCTTTCCCTATAATTTAAAACCACTGCTTGCCATCTGGCGTACATTGTATTTTAAAGAAGGCGTTTATGAGCCGGATCAATCCAAAAGTGAGGCTTGGAATCGCGGTGCTTATTTAGTGCAGGGATTAGGTCATTGTAATGCTTGCCATACAACCCGCAATATGCTGGGAGCGAGCCAAGATGATACGCTGGCTGGCGGGCAAATAATGGGTATGAATTGGTATGCGCCTTCCTTATCCTCGTATCAGGAAGCGGGTAGTGGTGATTGGGCAATCGAAGAAATTGTTGAATTGCTGACAACTGGCATAACAAAACGTGCTGTGGCTTCAGGTCCCATGGCGACTGTCATAAAGCAAAGCCTTCAATATTTATCGCAGGAAGATATTAACGGCATGGCAATCTATCTAAAGTCATTTACAGAAAATGAAGGTGGCAATACGCCTGGCGTCCGTTTCTTGGTGATGTCAGGTAGCTTGCAGAAGCATCTGGATTTTGGTGGGCAACTCTATGAGAAGCATTGTCAAGCGTGCCATGGTTCTGATGGAAAAGGTGTTCCGGGTATTTATCCGGCGTTGGCAGGTAATCGGAGTGTGATGATGAGTTCGCCATTGAATGCCATCCGCAGTGTGTTGAATGGCGGATACCCACCCACGACAGCAGGAAATCCTCGGCCCTATGGAATGCCGCCGTTCCAGCAGATTTTGCGTAATGAAGAAGTAGCTCTGGTGGTGTCGTATATCCGGAATGCTTGGGGAAATCGTAGTAGCTTGGTAACAGCAGTGGATGTTGACCGAAATAAAGGTGGGAATTAATAACTGTCATTATATTAGTGCTTCTGGTTAATAACGGCGAATCCCCAACTTTGCCGGGAGATGCCAAAAGGTTTGACCGTTACGGCTATCGTCGTAACGTTCTCGCAAATTTCCGCAATGGGCAACGGTATCAGCTTCCATAAAGCCTGGTACAGACATATCTCAGAAACCCGTTCGCATGAGCGTGTGATTCTTAAGCAATACGCCAGGTTTGGTTCCACCTATCCCTTTCACTGTCGTTATCCGAATGGGTTTGAGCAGAAGGGGCAGTGTTGATGCTGCACGATGCCCGGGATCTGGTTGCGGCGGCAGGTAAATTCGCTCAAAATGGGGAATCATTCTGGAGTGGCTGCAATCCATAGGATAACCTCATGTCTTTATCGGTTATTTTTATATGAGTCAACGATAACGTTTTACCTTGCGCGCGGGTTTCTTTTGTAGAGAGGCGATTCGGGGGCAAGATATAGAATTGACTTGATGAAGAATCAAGGGTAGCATCGCCCATTTTAGTAAGTTTAGGCGAGAGGTAAAATGCGCAGAAAGATGGTAGTGGGTAACTGGAAAATGCACGGTAATTTGTCAGAGAATAAACAGTTACTCAATGCGATTGTCGCAAGCTTAGATAAATTACAGGGAGTAGAGTTTCTAGTTTGCGTGCCTTATCTTTATCTGCCCTTTGTACAAGACACATTACAGAATACGAATATAGCTTGGGGTGCCCAAAATGTGAGTCAGTACGAAAAAGGGCCATATACAGGAGAAATATCGGCTTCCATGTTGAATGACTTTGAATGTCGTTATGTAATTGTAGGGCACTCGGAAAGAAGAGCATTATTTGGTGAAGATAGTCATGCCGTTGCTAAAAAATTTCAAGCAGCTCAACGGGCTGGTATAACCCCTATTCTGTGTGTGGGCGAAACACTTGAGCAACGTGAAGCTGGCACAACAGAGCAGGTAATTGAAGATCAGTTAGCAGCGGTTATCAAATTAACAGGAATCGAGTCTCTAGTGAACGCGATTATTGCTTATGAACCCGTATGGGCTATCGGTACAGGTAGAACAGCATCACCTGAGCAAGCTCAAGATATTCATTCTTTTATCAGGGAAGGTATAGAAAAGCAAAATGCTAATATAGCCAATGATTTAACTATTCTTTATGGCGGGAGTGTCAAAGCAAGTAATGCATCTGAACTATTTGACATGCCTGATATTGATGGTGGTTTGATAGGTGGCGCATCATTGGTTGCAGTTGATTTTGTTGCGATTTGTCGCGCTTTACATCAATAAATTTTTTGGAGTAACACGTTGGAAATTTTGGTCTGGGCAGCGCATGTTTTGTTGGCGATTGTACTAATAGTTTTGGTATTATTGCAGCATGGAAAGGGTGCGGATATGGGAGCTGCGTTTGGCAGTGGTTCAGCAGGAAGTTTATTTGGAGCAAGTGGCTCAGCGACATTCCTGAGTCGTGCGACAAGTTTTGTTGCGGCGCTTTTTTTTGCTACAAGTATGAGTTTAACTTATCTCTCGGTGAATCAAACTGGAAGCACAAAAGCCATGAGCATTATGGATCAAATCGAAGAATCTGAAAGCGGATCTGAAGTCAAGCCAGAAGAAGAATCTTCTTTAGAACGAGATGGTAATGTACCAGAAGTTGAGGGCGGTTCAAAAGTTAATCGAATACCTGAGTAGCTTGTTGAATAGAAATGATATGGTAATTTTTGATCAAAAAATGCATAGTTTTTTCGCCGACGTGGTGGAATTGGTAGACACGCCGTCTTGAGGGGGCGGTGGCGAAAGCTGTGCGAGTTCGAGTCTCGCCGTCGGCACCACGCAAAGATAGTATTTGTAAACTCATAGTTAAAAATTGTTGTTTCTATAATCCATAGATCTGTCACGTTTAAATAAAAGATAAGATATGCTTGAAAACTATTTTCCAATTTTGCTTTTTCTGATTGTTGGATTCTTGGTTGGTGTTGTACCCATGCTATGTGGTTGGCTACTTGCACCAAATCGTCCAGATAGTGAGAAGCTATCGCCATACGAATGTGGATTCGAAGCTTTTGAAGATGCTCGAATGAAGTTTGATGTGCGTTATTATCTGGTCGCAATTTTATTTATCTTATTTGATCTGGAAATTGCTTTCCTATTCCCGTGGGCAATCGTACTTGATGAAATTGGAATGTTTGGATTTATTGCTATGATGATATTCCTGAGTATCCTGGTGGTTGGTTTTATCTACGAATGGATGAAAGGAGCATTAGAATGGGATTAGTGTTATGAGTATAGAGGGAGTTCTTGAAAAGGGTTTTGTTACTACCAGTTTAGACTCAATTATTAACTGGGGGCGAACTGGTTCCATGTGGCCAATGACTTTTGGACTGGCTTGCTGTGCAGTTGAAATGATGGAGACAGGAGCATCACGTTATGATCTTGACCGGTTTGGCATAGTGTTCAGGCCAAGTCCGCGTCAATCAGATGTTATGATCGTTGCGGGTACTTTATGTAACAAAATGGCACCAGCTTTACGTAAGGTTTATGATCAGATGGCTGAACCGCGTTGGGTAATCTCGATGGGGTCGTGTGCAAATGGTGGAGGTTATTACCATTATTCATATTCTGTAGTGCGTGGTTGTGATCGTATTGTGCCAGTTGATATATATGTACCGGGCTGTCCTCCAACAGCAGAAGCATTGCTGTATGGCATTATTCAGTTGCAAAATAAAATAAATCGTACCAACACTATTGCACGATAATTCCTATGCATACTACTCATCTGGAAAATCTTGCAGAGTCGCTACGAGGTGTGCTCGGGGATAAACTAATTGATATTCAAGTTCGGTATGGTGAATTAACTATCAATGTTCGTGCAGAAGATATATTTGCTGCGAGTGAAATGTTGCGTGACGATCCTACTCTTGCTTTTGATACATTGATTGATTTGTGTGGAATTGATTATTCAACGTATGGCGACGACCTATCAGAAAAAAATAACCTGAAGAATAGACGTTTTGCAGTGATTTATCATCTACTTTCGGTTGATCGGAATCATAGATTGCGCATTCGGGTTTTAACCGAAAATAATGATTATCCGGTAGTGGATTCAGTCACTGATATATGGCCTGTCGCGAACTGGTTTGAGCGTGAAGCGTTTGATCTTTATGGTATTGTTTTTACTGGCCATCCGGATTTACGCAGAATATTGACAGACTATGGTTTTATTGGGAATCCATTTCGTAAGGATTTTCCAATAACAGGCCATGTTGAAATGCGCTATGATGCAGAGCAGAAGCGCGTTATTTACCAGCCTGTCACTATTGAACCGAGAGAAGTAACACCGCTGGTGATACGGGAAGAGAATTACGGGGATTGTGAATCCTGATGCTCGCATGATTCACCGCATGAATTGTGTTTTTAGATAAGAGTTTTATGAAATAACATATGGCTGAAATACGTAATTACACCATGAATTTTGGACCCCAGCACCCAGCAGCTCACGGGGTGTTGAGATTAGTGCTGGAATTGGATGGAGAAGTTGTGCTGCGTGCGGATCCCCATATTGGATTGCTGCATCGGGCAACTGAAAAATTAGCAGAAAATAAAACGTATATTCAATCAGTTCCATATATGGATCGATTGGATTATGTCTCGATGATGGTTAACGAGCATGCTTACGTGATGGCTATCGAAAAACTGCTGCAAGTTGAAGTGCCAATAAGAGCGCAGTACATACGTGTAATGTTTGATGAAATTACTCGTATACTTAATCACTTGTTGTGGATTGGCGCGCATGCGCTGGATGTCGGTGCTATGACAATGTTTCTGTATGCTTTTCGTGAAAGGGAAGATCTGATGGATTGTTATGAAGCGGTATCAGGTGCTCGATTGCACGCTGCCTATTATAGGCCAGGTGGTGTATATCGTGATTTACCTGATACGATGCCTCAGTATCAGCTATCGAAAATTCATAATCTAAAGCAGACTCGTGCGCGGAACGCAAATCGAGAAGGTTCCTTATTGGATTTTATTGAAGATTTTACGAATCGTTTTCCAACGTATGTTGACGAATATGAAACGTTGCTAACTGACAATAGAATTTGGAAGCAACGCTTGGTAGATATTGGTATCGTTTCTCCTGAACGAGCTAAAGCGTTAGGTTTTACCGGGCCAATGCTACGTGGTTCCGGTGTAGAATGGGATTTAAGAAGAAAACAGCCTTATGAAGTCTACGACCGTATTGATTTTGATATACCTGTAGGTGTTAATGGTGATTGTTATGATCGATATTTGGTACGTATGGAGGAATTTCGACAATCCAATCGCATCATTAAGCAATGTATCGATTGGCTGCGTATAAATCCAGGCCCGGTGATTACTGACAATCATAAAATTGCACCACCTTCACGTGTTGATATGAAACAAAATATGGAAGAGATGATTCATCATTTCAAATTATTTACTGAGGGCTTCCATGTGCCTTCGGGTGAGACCTACGCAGCGGTTGAACATCCCAAAGGTGAGTTTGGCATTTATCTGGTATCTAACGGTGCTAATAAGCCCTATCGACTGAAAATACGTGCACCTGGATTTGCACATTTAGCTGCTTTGGATGAAATGTCGAGAGGGCACATGATCTCAGATGTGGTAGCAATTATTGGTACGCAAGATATAGTATTTGGTGAGATAGATAGATAAACGATGTTAAGCACTGAATCCCTTAAAAGAATAGATCGAGAGATCGCTAAATATCCGGCTGAACAAAAACAATCTGCTGTCATGTCGGCGCTTGCAATTGCACAAGATGAAAAGGGCTGGTTGGCCGATGAAACAATGAATTTTGTTGCTGAATATTTAGGGATGCCGCCCATTGCAGTCTATGAAGTGGCCACTTTTTATAATATGTATAACCTCGAGCCGGTGGGTAAATACAAGATTACGGTATGTACCAATTTGCCTTGTGCCTTATCGGGTAGTAATGATAGTGCGGCTTATTTAAAGAAAAAATTAGATATTGAATTTAACCAGACAACTCCTGATGGTAAATTTACACTAAAGGAAGGCGAGTGCTTTGGGGCATGTGGAGATGCACCGGTATTATTAGTTAATAACAAACGTATGTGTAGTTTCATGGCCAATGAAATGATTGATAAATTGCTGGAGGAACTGAGCGAATGAATCAGTACCCGCAAACATTAATGAATGGAGTTGATCCATCCGATCCTGAAAATTGGCGGATTAGAAATTATGAGAAACGTGAAGGCTATGCAGCGCTTAGAAAAATACTGGCTAAACAAATTACTCCTGGAGAAGTGATCGAAGAAGTCAAGAAATCTGCACTTCGTGGCCGCGGAGGAGCTGGTTTTCCCACTGGATTGAAGTGGAGCTTCATGCCTAAAGCATATGAAGGAAATAAGTATATCGTTTGCAATTCAGATGAAGGGGAACCAGGTACATTTAAAGATCGCGATATCATGCGATTTAACCCGCATTTGTTGATCGAAGGTATGATAATAGCCGCATATGCAATGGGCGTTAAAGCGGGCTATAACTATATTCATGGTGAGATATGGGAAACTTACGAGCGCATGGAAGAAGCTGTTGAAGAAGCGCGAGCAGCCGGTTATCTAGGGAATAATATTCTTGGATCAGCATTTAGTTTCCAACTATACAATCATCATGGGTATGGCGCTTATATCTGTGGTGAAGAAACGGCATTACTAGAATCTATAGAAGGCAAGAAAGGGCAGCCACGCTTTAAACCGCCTTTCCCAGCAAATTATGGCCTTTATGGCAAACCGACTACCATTAATAATACTGAGACCTTTTCTTCGGTTCCATGGATAATCCGCAATGGCGGAGAAAAATATCTGCAACTTGGAAAACCTAATAATGGTGGTACTAAGATATTTTCCGTATCAGGGCATGTTAATAAACCAGGTAATTATGAAATACCCCTTGGGACGCCTTTCACAGAGTTATTGGAATTGGCAGGCGGGATGCGCGGAGGTCGGAAATTAAAAGGATGTATTCCGGGTGGATCATCAATGCCAGTATTACCAGGCGATATTATGATGCAAACGGATATGGATTATGACTCAATTGCCAAAGCTGGATCTATGCTTGGTTCAGGTGCAGTCATCATCATGGATGACACAACCTGCATGGTAAGGGCTCTGGAACGGTTGTCATATTTTTATTACGAAGAATCCTGCGGTCAATGTACACCATGCCGCGAAGGTACGGGGTGGCTTTATCGTATCGTTAATCGCATTGAGCATGGCAAAGGTAGACTTGAGGATCTTGATTTGCTAGATAATATTGCTGATAACATACAGGGAAGAACAATTTGTGCCCTGGGCGATGCTGCGGCAATGCCGGTGCGCGCTATGATTCAACATTTTCGAAACGAGTTTGTTTACCATATAGAGCACAAGAAATGTATGGTCTAATTGTTCTAATGCCAAACAACCAGTACGTATCATTTATTAATTCGTGATTAACTCAAGAATTCTAGCCGATGGTCAATATAGAAATCGACGGTAAGCAAGTATCTGTTCCTAAAGGAAGTACCATCTTGGAGGGCGCAAAACAGATCGGTGTATATATCCCGCATTTTTGCTATCACAAGAAATTATCCATTGCCGCTAATTGCCGCATGTGCCTGGTACAAGTTGAGAAGGCACCTAAACCACTGCCCGCGTGTGCAACGCCGGTGATGGATGGAATGAAGGTATATACGCACTCACAGCAGGCAGTAACAGCACAGAAAGGTGTCATGGAATTTCTGCTTATAAATCATCCGCTGGACTGCCCCATTTGTGATCAAGGTGGTGAGTGTCAACTGCAAGATCTCGCTGTTGGGTATGGTGCGAGTGGATCGCGCTATACTGAAGCAAAACGAGTTGTCGTTAACAAAAATTTGGGTCCACTGATATCAACGGATATGACGCGATGTATCCACTGCACACGTTGCGTTCGCTTTGGTCAGGAAATTGCCGGGATTATGGAGCTTGGAATGGTTGGGCGTGGTGAACATTCCGAAATACTTGCATTTGTTGGTAAGACCGTGGATTCTGAGTTGTCCGGCAATGTTATTGACCTCTGCCCTGTGGGTGCTCTGGTTAGTAAACCATTTCGATATTCAGCCCGTACTTGGGAGTTATCGCGAAGAAAATCAATAAGCCCTCACTGTGGTCTAGGTTCAAATTTGATTGTACAAGTCAAACAGAATCGCGTAATGCGTGTTCTTCCTCGAGACAATGAAGCGGTCAATGAATGTTGGTTGTCTGATAAAGATCGTTTTTCCTATGAAGGATTAAACTCAGAGGATAGATTGACACGTCCCATGATCAAGCGCGATGGCCAATGGTTTGAGTGTAACTGGCAAGAGGCGTTGGAATTTGCCGCTGATACCCTACAGTCAATCAAACAAAAGTATGGCGCGCAAAGTATAGCTGCATTAGGATCTGCGCATAGCACATCGGAAGAATTGTTCTTATTGCAGAAATTATTACGTGCGATGGGGAGCGGCAACATTGATCATCGTTTGCGCCAATCAGACTTTTCCGCAGATAACCATATGCAGGGTGTGCCGTGGTTGGGTACTAGTATTGCAGACATATCACAATTAAAGTCGACACTTCTTATCGGCAGCACATTACGTAAAGATCATCCGCTTATTGCACAGCGTTTGCGCCAAGCTGTTAAAAGTGGCATGAAATTGAATATTGTAAATCCAATAGATGATGATTTATTGGTTAATATTGCGAATAAGGCCATAGTTGCACCTGGTGCAATGGTTACGAAATTGGCAGAAATCTTGAAAGCAGCCGCTGAGATTAAAGGAACAGAACAAACGAGTGGGTTGAAACAACTTATTAATTCAATTGATATTTCTAGTGCTTCTGATGCGTACGCTATTGCTTCGAGTCTAATTGAAAATGAGCCAGCGGCAATTTACTTGGGTAATTTATCCCAACACCATCCGGATTACTCAAGAATTAATTTGCTTGCGGGTTTGATTGCACAAATTACAGGAGCGAGCTATGGCATGTTGGGCGAAGCTGCAAATAGTGTCGGTGCATATTTGGTAGGTGCAATACCGGAAATCAACACATTGCCAGTTCCAATAAAATTGGATCAGATGGAATCCGGACTAAACGCATCACAAATGCTAGGTTATAGCAATGACTTAATCGATGAACAGTGTCAGGCATTTATATTGATGAATGTTGAGCCAGAATTTGATACCTATAATTCCCAGAAAGCACTAAAAACAATCAAGTTGAGTGAATTTGTGGTATCGCTAAGTGCTTATAAAGGAAATGCAGCGGATTACGCAGATATTATATTACCGATTGCGCCCTTTACCGAAACATCAGGAACTTATGTCAATACTGAAGGCAGACTACAAAGTTTCAATGGCGTTGTTTCTCCGCTAGGAGAAGCTCGTCCTGCCTGGAAAGTGCTTCGTGTACTAGCTAATTTGCTGTCGCTAGAAAAATTTGATTATGAGACACCGGAACAAATTCGGGCAGAAATCTTTCCTGAAGGATTGGAAATTAGTCAATATCTCGATAATACTTTGAGGGACTTTGGTACCGAGATTAGAGTGACTGAAGGACAAGGGTTACAGCGTATTGGAGAAATACCGATTTATCAGGCGGATCCAATTGTTCGTCGTGCTGAATCCTTGCAGGCTACTCAGGATGCTGCACCGCCAAAAGCATGGATGGCAACTGCACTGCTGGAGAAACTAGGTGTTAGCGCAGGTGATCAGGTGAAAGTTACGCAGGGAGACGAATTCGTTCGGCTCGAAGTCGCTCATGATGAAAAATTGCCTGATAATTGTGTGCGTGTTGCAAGTGCGCACCCTAAGACAGTAGCACTCGGCGCTTTGTTCGGGGAAATTCAAGTGGAAAAACAGTGAAGGCAAAGGTTGGAGTCTATTAATGGAGAATATTCAACAACAGTTTGTGGAAATATTTGGAATAGAATGGGGATCTATGCTGTTTTCATTAGCATCAAACATCACATTTATTTTTGCTATTGTCATTCCATTGTTATTAGGTGTTGCTTATTTAACCTTTGCGGAACGGAAAATAATTGCTTATATGCAAATCCGCGTCGGACCCAATAGAGTAACCTTTTTTGGGATACCGTGGTTGCGTGGATGGGGGCAACCGATTGCTGATGCAGTTAAGGCAATAATGAAAGAAATCATTATTCCGACGGGAGCAAACAAGCTCTTATTTATTCTTGCACCGGTATTAACAATTATGCCAGCACTTGCGGCGTGGGCAGTAATACCTTTTTCTCCTGAACTTGTTCTTGCTGATATCAATGCAGGATTGCTATATATTTTAGCAATGACGTCAATGGGCATCTACGGTATTATTATTGCCGGATGGGCATCGAATTCGAAATATGCTTTCCTAGGCGCCATGCGTTCTGCTGCTCAGGTGGTTTCATACGAATTGGCAATGGGTTTTGCTTTGGTATGTGTTTTAATGATGTCGCGAAGTTTGAATTTGGGCGATATTGTTAACGGTCAACAAGGTAACAGTTTGTTGAACTGGTATTTGATTCCGCTGTTTCCAATGTTTCTGGTTTATCTAATTTCAGGGGTAGCTGAAACAAATCGTGCGCCGTTTGATGTCGCAGAAGGCGAATCAGAAATTGTTGCAGGCTTCCATGTTGATTACTCGGGTATGGCCTTTACCGTATTTTTTCTGGCTGAATATTCCAACATGATACTGGTGGCTACTCTGACATCGATTATGTTTCTGGGTGGTTGGTTACCGCCGGTTGATATGGAGCCTTTTACATGGATTCCTGGTTTTATTTGGCTGCTATTGAAGATTGCATTTATCTTGTTTTTCTTTCTTTGGTTTCGTGCAACCTTCCCACGCTATCGCTATGATCAGATTATGAGATTGGGGTGGAAGGTATTTATTCCAATTACACTCATATGGATTGTTCTATTAGGCTTGATAATGCAACTACCAGAATCGATACGGAACTTATTTCCTTTAAATATCTGGTTTTAAAATAGAGAAAATACAATGGATCGTATCAAAAAGTTTTTTAGTACCTTTTTATTATTTGAATTGTTAAAAGGTATGGCTGTTACTGGACGGTATCTATTCAAACCAAAGATTACTGTACATTTTCCAGAGGAAAAAACTCCGCAATCACCTCGATTCCGTGGATTGCATGCTTTGCGTCGGTATCCAAATGGAGAGGAACGTTGTATTGCATGCAAATTATGCGAAGCAGTTTGTCCTGCTATGGCAATTACCATCGATTCAGAACAGCGTGAGGATGGTACACGACGTACGACACGTTATGATATTGATCTGAGTAAATGTATATTCTGTGGTTTTTGTGAAGAATCCTGCCCGGTTGATTCAATTGTAGAGACTCGTATATTGGAATATCACGGCGAGAAAAGAGGCGATTTGATCTATACCAAAGAAATGCTATTGGCTGTTGGAGATCGTTATGAAGAACAGATTGCCAAGGATCGAGAAGCCGATGCTCGCTATCGTTGAGCCTCTCTGGTAAATACAAATGAATTTTCAAGATATTTTATTTTATATTTTTTCGGCCATCTTAGTTGCATCGGCACTTGGAGTGATTACAGTTCGTAATCCGGTCTATTCGGCATTATTACTGGTGCTGGCTTTTGTTACCTGTGCGGGTCTGTGGTTACTACTGGAAGCAGAATTCCTTGCGATTACATTAGTGTTAGTGTATGTCGGTGCAGTAATGGTATTGTTCTTATTTGTAGTGATGATGCTGGATATCAATCTGGACAGATTGCGGGAAGGATTTTGGAAGTGGTTCCCCTTCGGTGCAGTTATTGCACTGATAATGGTTGCCGAGATATCTATGGTTCTAATGGGTAAATATTTTGGACTCGAAGAGATGCCGACACCCGGACCGCAAGACGCCGATTACAGTAATACCAGAGAGTTAGGCCGCTTAATTTATACCGAATACGTGTATGCCTTTGAGTTGGCTGCAGTGCTTTTGCTGGTTGCAATGGTCACGGCAATTGCATTGACTTTGCGACATCGTGAAGATAAAAGATCACCAAATCCATCCAAGCAAGTCAAAGTGAGAAAAGAAGATCGGATACGCATGGTGTCCATGCCATCAGAAAAGAAAGAATAAAAAAGCCATTGAATAGATTTTTAACGATTTTAATATTTAGGAAGAGGTAGTCAGCTTGGTATCGTTATCTCATTACTTAGTACTCGGTGCGATTTTATTTGCGATCGGCTTAGTCGGTATTTTTCTCAATAGAAAAAATGTCATTATTTTACTTATGTCTATCGAATTAATGCTGTTAGCAGTAAATATGAATTTTGTGGCGTTTTCACACTATTTACAAGACATATCCGGGCAAATTTTCGTGTTTTTTATTCTGACAGTTGCTGCAGCAGAATCAGCTATTGGTTTAGCAATACTCGTTGTTCTGTTTCGCAATATGCATACGATTAATGTCGATGACCTGGATAAACTCAAAGGCTAGTAAAAAAAGAAAAGTATAAGTACTTATAACTGACATAAGAATATTAACCGAGATGCAAAATCTATATTTACTAGTTCCACTGGCCCCGCTAATAGGCGCACTCATAGCTGGATTATTTGGACGTTTTATCGGCCCCGTGTGGAGTCATCGTACAACAATATTACTAGTTTTTATTTCATTACTGGCATCTATAGTTATTTTACTAGATGTACTGGAAGGTAATATTTATAACGGTAGTGTCTACACTTGGCTGGTGACAGGTGATACTCGATTCGAGATCGGATTTCTGATCGATCAATTGTCAGCAACTATGATGGTTGTTGTCAGTTTAGTTTCACTGATGGTTCATATTTATACCATTGGCTATATGCATGACGATCCAGGCTATCAACGTTTCTTTAGTTATATTTCGTTATTCACCTTTTCGATGATGATGTTGGTGATGTCAAATAATTTCTTGCAGTTGTTTTTTGGATGGGAAGCTGTCGGACTTGTATCGTACCTATTAATTGGTTTTTGGTATACCCGCCCAACAGCCATCTATGCCAATATGAAGGCATTTTTAGTTAACCGTGTCGGTGATTTTGGTTTTCTCCTCGGTATTGCTATGGTGCTGATGTATTTTGGCACATTGGATTATGCTGCTGTTTTTATGCAAGCATCAGGGATAGTCGATGAGAAGATTGAATTAATACCTGGTATGCCTTGGTTGGTAATAACACTTATTTGTATATTGTTATTTATTGGTGCGATGGGTAAATCAGCACAGTTTCCATTACATGTATGGTTACCTGATTCGATGGAAGGCCCTACACCAATTTCTGCTTTGATTCATGCAGCGACNNTATCGGAAACGGCACTGTCAGTCATATTGATAATTGGTGGAATAACGACATTATTTATGGCACTTGTTGCAGTAGTACAAAACGATATTAAACGAGTTGTTGCCTACTCTACCTTATCGCAATTAGGGTACATGACTGTCGCATTAGGCGCATCCGCCTATTCCGCTGCAATTTTCCATTTGATGACTCATGCTTTCTTTAAAGCTGTATTATTTTTAGGTGCTGGCTCTGTCATTATTGCCATGCACCATGAACAAAATATGCAAAAAATGGGTGGACTTAAGAGTTATATGCCAATTACCTATTGGACGATGTTTATCGCAGCATTAGCCAGTGCAGGTGTGCCCGGTTTTTCCGGTTTTTTTTCTAAAGATGCGATCATTGAGGCTGTGTACTTTGCCAATATTCCTGGTGTTGGTTTTGCATATTTCTGTGTGCTGATGACAGTTTTTATTACGGCATTATATACATTCCGGCTGATATTTATGACTTTTCATGGACAAACCCGGATGGATGCACATACCAAAGCGCATTTGCATGAATCCCCNNTAGTTTTTGGTGATTATTTTAATAATGTAATTTATGTATTGCCGCAACATGATGCTCTCGAGAAATTAGGCGCGGAATTTATAGGTATTGGAGGGATGATGTTGCATGCGCTGTCGACAGCACCATTCTGGCTATCTGTGGCTGGTATTTTTACCGCTTGGTATTTATATAGTGCAAGAACGGATATCCCAGGAAAAATAAAAGCTCGGTGTGGCCCTTTGTATAATTTATTGGATCACAAATATTATATCGATGAATTTTATTCATGGTTTTTTGCTGGCGGCACTCGTATTTTAGGCACTATGTTGTGGAAGTATGGTGATATAAAAGTAATTGATGGATTTTTTGTTAATGGCACAGCGCGTGTTGTAGCATTGACGGCTACCGTAGTACGGCGTTACCAAACAGGTTATATCTATCATTATGCGTTTACTATGATTGTTGGCGTATTTGTTATCTTGACCTTATGGCTTTACTAGATTTCTTGAAGAAACATGTAAACATGATGTTGGATATATATTAATGAATAAAATACTTAAAGATAATAAGTACTAACAAATAAAACGGAAAAAGCATGTCGTTTGATTTCCCACTATTGAGTTTAATTATTTGGCTGCCAATTGTGTTTGGTATTGCCGTATTTGCAACTGGAAATGATCGCAATGCACAACTAGCTCGATGGATTTCACTCGTAGGATCAATCCTAGGATTGTTGGTTGCGATTCCGCTTTATACCAGTTTTGATTCTGCAACCGGTGCAATGCAGTTTATTGAGAGTCATGTCTGGTTTGAGCGTTTTAATGTTAATTATCATCTGGGTGTAGATGGCATATCGATGCCGCTTATTTTGTTGAATTGCTTTATTACCCCATTGGTTATTGTGGCAGGGTGGGAAGTGATTAAAGAACGTGTATCACAATACATGGGTGCTTTTTTAATCATGTCGGGAATTGTCAATGGTGTTTTTGCTTCATTGGACGCCATTTTATTTTATGTATTCTGGGAAGCATCACTGATACCAATGTTCTTGATCATTGGAATATGGGGTGGTCCGAATCGTGTTTATGCCGCCATTAAGTTTTTTCTTTACACGCTTCTTGGTTCCTTACTGATGTTGATCGCGTTTATTTATCTGTATCTAGCATCTGGAGGAAGCTTCTCAATCGAGGATTATCATAAACTGTCGATTCCATTGACACCGCAGATTTTAATATTTGTTGCGTTCCTACTAGCATTTGCGGTCAAGGTGCCGATGTGGCCAGTACATACTTGGTTGCCCGATGCGCATGTAGAAGCGCCAACAGGGGGATCAGTTGTTCTAGCAGCAATTCTGCTTAAACTAGGCGGTTATGGTTTTCTACGTTTCTCGTTGCCAATTACACCTGATGCCAGTCATTATTTGGCTACTATGATGATTGTGTTGTCGTTGATAGCTGTGGTCTATATTGGACTCATCGCGCTGATGCAGGTTGATATGAAAAAGCTAATTGCCTACTCGTCAGTCGCGCATATGGGATTTGTGACATTAGGCTTTTTCCTGTTAAATGCTTATGGAGTTGAAGGAGCGATGGTGCAGATGATTTCGCACGGATTTATTTCCGGCGCCATGTTTTTGTGTGTGGGTGTGCTATACGATCGATTGCATTCTCGTCAAATTGCTGATTATGGCGGGGTTGTGAATAAAATGCCTATATTTGCAGCTTTCTTTATGCTATTTGCAATGGCAAATGCCGGACTGCCAGGCACAAGCGGTTTCGTAGGTGAATTTATGGTTATCATGGGTGCCATGAAAGTTAATTTCTGGTATGCATTCTTGGCAGCGACTACACTGATTTTTGGCGCAGCTTATACATTATGGATGTACAAGCGCGTCATATTTGGTGCTGTGGCAAGCCCTGCAGTTGAAGGATTGAAAGATATTTCAAAACGTGAGTTTGTATTATTGGCAATTTTGGCAATCTCAGTTTTATGGATAGGTGTTTATCCTTACCCATTAACTGAAGTAATGCATACAACGGTTGATCAACTGCTGATACATGTCAGTAACAGCAAGTTGTGAAAATAGTGTTCTGGGATAGTGACAGTTCCTTATAAAAAGGTTATGAATTAATGAATTTTATACCACCTGATTTTACGCCAGCCTCTTCTGAGATATTTATGCTCATCATGGTGTGCGTGGTAATGCTGGCAGACCTCACCGCTGGTGACAATAGGCGGTATGTTGCGTATCTGCTAACACAGACTACGTTATTGGGTTGCGCGTTGCTTACATTTATATCATTTTCCACAGAAATTACTCATACTTTTAATGGAATGTATGTTGATGATGCAATGGCGGATATACTGAAATTGATGGTGTATGGCACTGTATCAGCAGTACTTGTATATTCTCATACTTATATCAGTGATCGCGGTATGTTGAAAGGAGAGTTTTTCAGCTTAATTCTTTTTGCAACAATGGGAATGATGGTGATGATTTCCGCCAGTCATTTTCTGACACTGTATATTGGTCTGGAGTTGCTTTCACTGTCTCTTTACGCATTGGTAGCATTACGGCGCGAATCATTGGTAGCAACTGAAGCAGCCATGAAATTCTTTGTGTTGGGTGCTTTGGCATCCGGTTTTTTGCTTTATGGTATGTCAATGGTTTACGGAGCGACCGGAACATTACATGTTTCTCAGCTTGCTCAGATCATACAAAGTGAAGCAAGCAGTAAGGAAGTTTTAGTTGTAGGTCTTGTATTTATTGTGGCTGGAATCAGTTTCAAGCTAAGCGCGGCACCTTTTCACATGTGGGCACCTGATGTTTATCAAGGTGCGCCGACTGCGGTTACATTGTTTATTGGCTCCGCACCTAAATTGGCTGCTTTTGGTTTTGTGATGCGCTTGTTGGTCGAAGGAATGGGGGAAATGTCCGCCGATTGGCAAGGCATGCTGGTGATCTTAGCTGTCATGTCGATGGCGGTAGGTAATATTGCCGCCATTGCACAAACAAACATCAAGCGCATGTTGGCATATTCAACCATCTCGCATATGGGTTTTCTGTTGCTTGGATTCATAAGTGCTGATTCTAACGGCTATAGCTCTGCTTTATTTTATGTCATTGCTTATGTTCTGATGACATTAGGTACTTTTGCAATGGTTATGCTGCTATGTCGCAGTGGATTTGAAGCTGAAAACATCAACGATTTCAAAGGATTAAGTAAAAGAAATTCTTGGTATGCATTTATTGCTTTGCTGTTGATGCTTTCACTCGCTGGTATTCCACCGATGGTTGGATTTTATGCGAAACTTTCTGTATTACAGGCAGTTGTCAATGCTGGGTATGTTTGGCTGGCGGTTGTGGCTGTGTTGTTCTCGTTAATTGGTGCCTTCTATTATCTTCGCATTATCAAGCTGATGTACTTCGATGAGCCAGAAACCGATGAACCCATAAAGCCAAATAGCGATGTAAAGATTCTTCTCAGTGCAAATGGGTTAGCAGTTTTAGCATTCGGCATATTTCCTCAGGCACTCATGGGACTGAGTCTATACGCTATTCAAAGCTCAATGTAGTGAATGATCATAGGGCATTCGTTCAAGAATTAGCCTTGTGATCATATTCACAAAAGCACTCGAAGAAGAAGTTATTGTCTAGTAAAACAATCCCATCGTTTTTTTGCAGAATTTTTGCAACTCCGGCATATTAATTTGTTTCTTGAATACTGTGTTTGGTCGAAATGATTAACCCGCAAATAGGCCAACTTGAAATCTCTAGAGTGATCCCTATATATTAAAAAAATATTTAAGGAGGTAAACGTGCAAGCTGAAACAACCAAAGAACAATTAAATTTCCAAACCGAAGCTAAGCAACTGCTAAAGCTGATGATTCATTCCTTATACAGCAATAAAGAAATCTTTTTGCGTGAGCTGATTTCGAATGCTTCCGATGCTGCGGATAAATTACGCTTTGAAGGTCTTACAGATGCTGCACTTTATGAATCGGATTCGGATCTCAACATTCGTGTGAGTTACGATGCCGATGAACAAACCATCACTATTTCTGATAATGGTATTGGTATGTCACGGCAAGAAGTAATTGATCATATCGGAACTATAGCCAAATCAGGTACACGCGAGTTCTTTAATTCGTTGACTGGTGATCAGGCTAAAGATGCGCATTTGATCGGCCAATTCGGTGTAGGTTTTTACTCAGCTTTTATCATCGCAGATAAAGTAACCTTGATTACCAGACGGGCTGGATTAACCTCCGAACATGGTATTCGATGGGAATCGAGTGGTGAAGGTGATTACACACTGGAAACGGTAACGAAACCGACACGAGGTACTGAAATAATTCTGCATTTGCGCAAAGATGAGAATGAGTTTCTCAATGGAATTCGGATTCGTACTATTATTCGCAAATATTCCGACCACATTACTTTGCCCATCTTAATGAAGAAGGAAGAATGGTCCCAGGAAGAGAAGAAAAATAAGATTACTGATGAAGATGAAATAATTAATCAGGCAAATGCTTTATGGGCACGCCCAAAAAATGAAATCACTTTGGAACAATATAATGAATTTTATAAACATGTGGCTCATGATTTTGAGCCACCGCTTGCCTATTTGCATGTGCGGGTAGAAGGCAAACAGGAATACACGCAATTACTTTATATCCCCGCACGAGCGCCTTTCGACTTATTTGATCGTGAACATCGTCATGGCATTAAGTTATATGTGCAGCGCGTATTTATCATGGATGATGCTGAGAAACTGTTGCCAAATTACTTGCGCTTCGTGCGTGGGGTGATTGATTCGAATAGCTTGCCTTTGAATGTGTCACGCGAAATATTGCAAGAATCCAAAGATATCGAATCGATCAGAGCAGGTATAGTCAAGAAAGTGCTGGGATTGATAGAAGAATTATCAAAGAATGAAGATGATGAAGGGAAAGAGAAATTTAGAACTTTCTACCAAGAATTTGGACAAGTTCTGAAGGAAGGCGTGGGTGAAGATTATGCCAATCGTGAACGGATCGCGAAACTGTTACGTTTTGTCACGACCCAAAGTGATACCGAGGAACCAACAGTTTCTCTGGAGGCCTATTTGCATCGCATGAAAGAAGGGCAGGAAAAGATTTATTATGTCACGGCTGACAATCTCAAAGCGGCCAAGAATAGTCCTCACCTAGAAATTTTCCGTGAGAAAGGCATCGAAGTACTGCTGTTATCAGATCGTGTTGATGAATGGTTGGTGACCAATTTGACTGAATTTGAAGGAAAGCCGCTTCAATCTGTCGCAAAAGGTGGCTTGGATTTGGGAAGTTTGGAAGACGAAACTGAAAAAGAAGAACGTGAGAAAGAAAGCAGCGCCTATCAAGAATTAATAGACAAAATGAAAGCGGCACTCAGTGAGCAAGTAAAAGATGTACGTGTTACATTTCGTTTGACCGAATCTCCAGCCTGTCTTGTCGCGGACACTTATGATATGGGTGGCAACTTGGAAAGATTACTGAAATCTGCTGGGCAAAAGGTACAGCACGCTAAGCCAATCCTTGAAATCAATCCACATCATCCGATGGTGCAAAGGCTAAAATCAGAAGTGGAAAATTTTGAAGACTGGAGTCACATTTTGTTTGATCAAGCGTTACTGGCTGAAGGTGGCCAGCTTGAGGATCCAGCAGCATTTGTAAAAAGACTCAATGAATTGTTATTGCTGAAATCCTGAGTTTAAGAACACTTTGTATGGCTTACGCAATCTTCCGGTACGCACTACATGATGCCGGAAGATTGATGTTGTAAATTGAAACTTGAAACTTTCATTCGTTTCTAATGTCCATTTATTGGACGTAGCGTGAAGCGCTAAATCATTTTACAAACAAATATTCAATCAAACAGTGGGAAAATCAACGAACAATCAGGCTGTTGATTCAATCAAGACATATCAAGCAAAACTGGTTACTCCATTTGCTGTTTTAGGCATTAGAACAGAAGAAGATTGGCTTACTGATATTGATTATTTTCCGATTGGTACAAAACCTTTGAAACCAAAAACTTTACTGGCGAAAGAGGTTTGTAGGCAATTGCAGGCATACCTGATCGAACCTAATTTTATATTTGATTTGTGTTTGCATATCAGTGGTACGACGCATCAGCAACGTGTTTGGCAAGCCATTCAGGCTATCCCGAGCGGAGAAACGAGCAGTTATGCGGAAATAGCGACACAACTGCATTCTGCGCCTAGAGCGGTAGGTCGCGCCTGTGGCGCGAATAAAATTCCGATCGTCATACCTTGCCATCGGGTTATTTCTAAGAATGGCGGGTTAGGAGGTTTTATGAATGCAAGTGATGGAAATCCTTTAGAGATCAAGCGATGGTTGTTGCAGCATGAGAGCACCTGAACTAAACGCTGGTTTGCTGGATGAATTTTCCGATGTATTATGGCTGGAAGACGGCTTGTCGCGTAATACACTGGATAGTTACCGTAACGATCTACAGCTTTTTAGTGAATGGCTAAGAAAACGGAATCAAGATAATAGTGTACTAACCGACGCAACGCACTCTGACTTGCTTGATTTTCTGGCGTCCAGAGTATCCGCTAAAATGAAAGCCAGCACAACAAGCCGTGAATTATCTAGTTTAAAGCGCTTCTACCGATTTTTATTGCGGCAAGGGAAAATTACGACAGATCCCAGCCTCAACATTGATACACCCAAACTGCAGCGCAGCCTGCCCGATAGCCTTACAGAGACAGAGGTCGAACTGTTGCTAAGCGCACCTGATCTTAAACATCCGCTCGGTTTGCGTGACCGTGCGATGCTGGAAGTTTTGTATGCCAGTGGATTGCGGGTATCTGAATTGATCAACCTAAGATATTCGCAAGTCAGCATGGATATGGGTGTGCTACGGGTCATGGGAAAAGGTCGAAAGGAGCGCCTTGCCCCGCTCGGAGAAGAATCCCTTGAATGGTTGAGCCGTTATACCAAAGAAGCCAGACCTGCTTTGTTGAA
>CXWL01010737.1_pt2 | contig 23543 bp, 21 predicted proteins | sample 590931 | NCBI WGS metagenome assembly CXWL01 (sample SAMEA3498368, study PRJEB10139) | groundwater metagenome | biome: water well; material: biofilm material | place: Germany | collected 2015-04-27
TCACGAAGCCGTTCACCAGGATCTCGATGCGGTAGTCGGTGACCTGGCCCGGGGCCTTCCCGAAGTCCGACCAGCGCACGCCGTCGAGACCGAGGCAGGTCTCAACCCCGCCGGGGTGCTTTGGGATGGCGAGCGTGGTGTCCACCCCCGGACCGTTGAAGAAGTCGACGAAACCGCTCGCATCAACGCCGTCGGTGAAACGGCCGTAGCTGCCGGCCGCGTCGTTGCCGGCGGAGTTGAACCAGGTGAGCCCCTTGCCGGCCGCGTAGTCGACGGCTGCGGCGAGCGGGCCCGTTCCGTCGCCGGGACCGTCGTAGGCCGCGCCGAGCGAGCGGGTCATGATCGTCACTCCGTTGGCGGCGAACCAGTCGATCGCGCTGCGCAGGTCGGTGACAGTGCCGACCGTGGCCAGGTACAGCTCGGCGCCAGGGGCCATGTCCTTGATCACCTCTGCCACGGCGACGCCGTGCTCCTCACCATCAGCGCCGGTTGCCGGGCAGAAGCCAGAACCGGAGCTGTCGAGGCAGAAGCGATGTGCCGCGTCGGGGGCCGGGCCGTGCTCGGCCGGGTTCCACAGGGCGAGGTCGAAGAAGTCGACGATGCCCACCTTCACTCCGGCGCCGGTGATGCCGGCCGCGTGCCAGTCGTCGGCGTTGATCGCGGCAACGTTCTCGCCGGTGACCGGACCGAACTCGGCCTTCATCGTGATCGGCCGGTTGGCGATGAGTGGCGCCCGGGCGTGCTCCACCGCCGACGCGGAGGCCAGCGCCTGCGCCTTCGCGGCCGGGATCGACACCTGCACCACGGCACCGGGCACCGAGCCGGTGATCACGCCACCGAGGGCGATCGCCTGCCGGCGTGCCACCGCGGTGTCGTCGGTGACGAGCTCGACGGTGATCGGCGACGACGGGCTCGGTGCGTCGCCGATCGCCTCGAGCAGTCGCGGGTCGGAAACCGGGTCGGGCTGTGCAGGCGTGTCGGCACGTACGGGTGAAACGATCGACAGCCATGCGCCGGCGATCGCCGCGACACCGGCCAGGGCGCGGCGCCCCGTAGGGGCCGTCGTCGCCGAACGAGCCGGCGATCGCGGGACCGGTGTCATCGGCGGGTGCGGCGCCGCGACGCCACCCTCGGAGCGACGCGGGGTAGGGCCGGTGCAACGACCGAGGTTTCGTCGTCGACCATCAGGGCAATGCCTTCGGTGTCGATGTCGACGGGTTCGGTTGGCGCCGACACCACGATCGGAGCCTCCTGCTTCACCTTCCTGCCGTGCAGCGCCTGATCGAGCCCGAACATGCCGGCCGCGACGATGGCCCCGGCCGCCCCGTGGCGGCGTTTCGCGTTGGCGATCAACTCGGCGCCGTCGACCTCGACCTCGCCGGCGTAGCCGGCATCGGCGCCGACCACGCCGTCGGCGTCCGCGCCTGTTTCCGAGTCGGTGGTCTCGTGCTCTGCTGGGCTCGCTCCGACCACGCTGGGCACGCTAGCTGCCGCGCGGTCGCGGGGTATCGCGCGATCGGCGGCGGCGACGAACCTAAAATCGCGGACGTGCCTGAGGGGGATCCCGTCCACCGAGCGGCAGCCGCCCTGCGGACAGCGTTGGCCGGCAAGCCGATCACCCGGTTCGAGGCGCCGCGCCTCGTGGGCCCCCAGCCGTCGGCCGGTCGCGTCGTGGAGCGAGTGGAGAGCCACGGAAGGCAACTCGACATCGTGTGGGACGACGGCCTGGTGCTGCACACCCACATGCGCCGCAGCAACGGCTCGTGGCACCTCTACCGGCAAGGTGATCGCTGGCGCGAGTCCGTGTCGCAGATGAGGGTCGAGATCCACACCGATCAGTGGCTGGCCGTGTGCTTCGGCGCACCGGTGGTGGAGACGTACCGGCAGTTCGATCGCTCACGGCATCCCGGCTTCGGTCCGCTCGGTCCCGAGCTGTGCCGCCCCGAGGCCGACCTCGACGAGAGCATCAACCGGCTGTACCACTACCACGACCAGGATGCCTCGGTGGCCGAGGCGCTGCTCGACGAGCACGTCGCCCGCAACGTCGGCAACGTCTATCGATGCGAGGCCCTGTGGGCCTGCGCGCTGCACCCGTTCGCCACGGTCTCGTCGCTCGACGGCGCCGACTGTGCCAACGTCATCGTCGCCGCGGCATCGCTCGTGCGTGCCCACGTGCACCAAGTCGATGTCACGCCCACTGCGCAACCAGCGCGCCTGGCCGCTCCGCCGGCCGAGCTCGATGTCTATGGCCGCAACGGTCAGCCGTGCGCACGGTGCGGCGACACGATCCACGTGTGCCGTTCCGGCGATCACGCGCACCTCCTCTACTGGTGTCCCGGGTGTCAGGTGTGGCGCTCGCCGTTCGTTGCGGCACCCGTCGTCACCGACGAGAGCCGCGAGATGGATCCGCACCCGGCGGCGGCGCAGTTCCTCAGCCAGCTCCCGTGGCGACGGAACGATCCGCTGGCCGGCTGAACCAACGCCAAGCCGAGCTCTCGCCCGTCACCTGCCGCGCTTGGCGTTGTCCTTCGGCCGACGAAGTTCTTTGCGGAGCACGAAGCGCAACCCGCTCCACACCTCGTCGATCGCGCACACCTTGTTGTCGACCCAGCCGGTGCGCAGCAGTTGGGCGCGCAGTACGTCCTCGGTGATGTCGGTGGGCACGCCCGACGCCTTCTTCGGCCATGCCACCCACACCGCCCCGTCGGGTTCCACCGCGGCGGTGAGCTTCGGCCATTCGGTGGCCAACGCGCTGCGCTGGCGATGGAAGGCGATCACCACGTCGAGCGGGGCCAGCAGCGACTGCTGCCACACGGCATCGCCGATGTCGCCGAGGGTGATGGCGAACCCATCGGGCGCATGGCGAACGGTGAAGATCGCATCGCCGACGATGCCGAGCTTCTTGGGAAGGGGCGTTCCGGAGTATCCGCTCGTCATGGTGCGGTCATCCTCGCGCGGGTGGCCCATCAGGTGGTGGCGATCGCCTGCAGGATGTCGGCCCGCGATGCCTTCCACGCGGGGATCAGCGACGCGAGCAGTGCCAGGAACAGGGCAACGACCGCGAAGAAGGCGATGGCGATCGGGGCGACGCTGAAGGTGTTGAGACCCTGATCCGATAGCGCCTTCACCACGATCCAGCCGAGCGCCACGCCTAGTCCGGTACCCATCACCGCGCCGAGCACGGCAGTGATCATCGCCTCCACCATCGTGCTCACCGCTGTTTGGCCGCGGGTCATGCCGATCGCCCGAACGAGGCCGAGCTCGCGGCGCCGCTCCCACACCGCGAGCCACAGCGTGATGACGATGCCCAAGATGGCGATGATGATCGACAGCAGCAGCAGCGCGTAGATGAAGTTGAGGAAGCCGTCGACCTGCTTGGTCTGGTCGTCGATGAACTCCTCGCGGGTCTGCACCTTGCTGGTTGGGTAGCGATCGGTGACGGTGCGGATCGCGGCCTCGGCCTGCTCGGTGGACAGCTCGGGCGCGGACTGCACCAGCACCTGCACGTCGAACAGGTCGGTGTCCTGTTCGGCGAAGAGCTCGCGGCTGACGATGAGGTTGCCGAAGTCGTGGGAGTCGAACACCCCGACGATGGCGAGGTCGCGCGGGGTTCCGTCCTGGAGCACGACGGTCACGGTGTCGCCGTTGACCAGACCATCGCGATCGGCCTTGTCGCTCGACATCAGGATGCCGTCGCCATCGAGCTCGCTCCATCCTCCGGCGACGAAGGGAAGGTCGAACAGACCCTCGGCGCGTTCGGGGTCGACGGTGAGCACGCTCTTGCCAGATGGCTGTCCGTCCTCGAGGAGGCTGAGCAGGTTCACACCGATGCCGACCGCGTCTTGCACCTCCGGCAGTTCGTTGAGCTCGTCGACCATGGTGGTCGGCAGCCCGCCGAAGCCTTCGTTGTCGCTGGTGCTGACGGCGAAGTCGCCGGTGAACTGCTCGCCGATCGACTCGCGGATCGAGCTCTTCAGCGACGAGCCGAGCGTGGAGACCAAGATCACCAGCGCGAGGCCGATGGCGAGGGCGCCGGCGGTGAGCGCGGTGCGCTTCGGGCTGGTGGCCGCGTTGCGGCCGGCGATCTCGGTGGTCACCCGGCGGGTGCCGCCGAACGGCTTGATGATGCCCCGTGAGAAGGGGCTCGCCACGAGCGGTCCGAGCACCACGAGCGCGACGAACAACCCGACGACCGCTGGTACGAGCCAGATCGCGTCGCTGCGCAGGCCGAGCGCTGTTCCACCGGCGGCGACGGCGAGGAACACGAAGCCGGTCACCAAGCGGCCGCGGCTGACGCCAGAGTGGTCGACCGCAACGTCGCGCATCGCTGCGAGTGGTGGGACCCGACCCGACCGGACGGCGGGAACGATCGCGCAGATCAGCGTGACCACAACTCCGACGATCAGCGTGATCACGAAGGCCGACGGGTTGACCACCAGCGACGTCTCCGATGGCCCGAAACCGGCGGCTTCGAGCAGCTTGATGATCAGAATGGCCAGGCCCAGACCGCCGGCGAAGCCGAGCACGCCGCCGAGCACACCGACGGCCAACGCCTCGGTGAACATCACCCTGGTGACCTGGGCACGACTGGCGCCGACGGCGCGCAGCAGAGCGTTCTCGCGCTGGCGCTGGGCCGCGCTGATGCTGAACACGTTGAAGATGATGAAGCTGCCGACGAACAGCGAGATCGCCGCGAAGATGGTGAGGAAGATCGTGAAGAAGCTGAGCCCTTCGGCGATCGCGCTCTGGTTCTCCTCGGTGATCTCGGCACCGGTGAGCGCCTCGATGTCGCGGCCCGCGAAGGCCTCCTCGATCGATGTCGCGAGCTGCTCGTCGGTGACCGAACCGTCGCCGACCACGATCACCGAGTCGATCTTGCCGGGCTCGCCGAGCACGAACTCGGAGGCGGTGTGGAGATCGAACATCGCCCAGGTGGCGCCGCCAGAGGTGTCGGAACCGGCGAAGGTGGCGATGCCCACCACCGTGAACTGGCGGACTCCAGTCAAGGTCGTGACCTCGACCTGGTCGCCGAGGGCGATGGAACCGTCCTTCGCCGATTGTCGATCGATCACCGTCTCGCCGGGACCTAACGCTGCCCGCCCCTCGGCCAGGCGCCATGGCGAGCTCGGCGAATCGATGTACACACCACCGAACTTCGGTGGGCCGTCCTGGCCGATCACGGTGCCGTCGGCAGTGGCGATGCGGGCGAAGCCGTTCACATCCCCTTCGGCTTCGGCAACGCCGGGGAGGGCGCGAACCTCGTCGATCACCTCGACGGTGAGGCGGTCGCGGCTCTCGGCGCCGAAGTCGCCTTCGATCACGTTGGAGGAGCGGACGTACGCGTCGATGTTCTCGAACGCGCTCGCGAACATGCGGTCGAAGCTGCCGCGGATGGTGTCGCTGAACACGAACACGCCGCTCAGGAACGCGCAGCCGGCGATGACCGCGAGAGATGTGAGCAGCAGGCGGCCCTTGCGGGCGAGGGTGTTCTTCAGTGCGATTCGGAACATGGTGCCCTCACTCCCCGAAGTGCTTCAGGCGGTCGAGCACCCGGTCGGCGGTCGGGTCGGCCATCTCGTCGACGATGCGTCCGTCGCCCAGGAAGATCACCCGGTCGCTGTAGCTGGCGGCCACCGGATCGTGGGTGACCATCACGATGGTCTGCCCGAACTCGCGCACCGCGAGGCGCATGAACTCGAGTATCTCCGCACCGGTGCGGCTGTCGAGGTTGCCGGTCGGCTCGTCGGCGAAGATGATCGTGGGCTTGCTGGCCAGGGCCCGCGCCACGGCGACTCGCTGCTGCTGGCCGCCGGAGAGCTCGCTCGGTCGGTGGGTGAGGCGCGACCGCAGACCGACCGTGTCGATGACCCGGTCGATCCACTGCTTGTCGCCCTTCTGCCCGCCGAGCAGCAGCGGCAGGGTGATGTTCTCGAGCGCCGTCAGCGTGGGAACCAGGTTGTACGCCTGGAAGATGAAACCGACGGCGGTGCGGCGCAGCTCGGTGAGCTGCTTGTCGCCGAGTGCCGCGAGGTAGGTGTCGCCGATGTAGACGGCTCCGCTGGTGAGCGTGTCGAGCCCGGCGAGGCAGTGCATGAGCGTGCTCTTGCCGGAACCCGAGGGTCCCATGATCGCGGCGAACCTGCCGGCCTCGAACGCCACGGTCACACCGTCGAGGGCGCGCACCTCGCTGTCGTCCTTGCCGTAGATCTTCGTGGCATCGACGGCGCCGGCCGCCGCGCTGAGCACGGCGGTATCGGTGGCGGAGCCGGTCGTGGTGGGGGGAGGCATCGTCATGCCAGCAGTTGTACCGCACATGGCCGCGATCCGGCTCCACTGCTGGGCGGATCCTCGTCACCCTCCAGGATGAATCCCCCCCCAACTTTGTCGGTCCGAACAGGTCTGGCGTGTCGAGACCGACAAGATTCGGGGTCAGGGGTCGGCGCCGGGGGTGACGAGGCCGGATTCGTAGGCGACCACCACGGCCTGAACGCGATCGCGCACCCCGAGCTTGGCGAGGATCCGGCCCACGTGCGTCTTCACGGTGGCCTCTCCGAGGAAGAGCGATTCGGCGATCTCGCTGTTGGACAGGCCGCGGGCGACCAGGCGCATCACGTCGAGCTCGCGCTCGGTGAGCTCGTCGAGGCCAGGCGTCAGCGTGGCGTCCCGAGCTGGGCGCACAGCGATCTCGGCGATCAACATGCGCGTGATCGATGGTGCGAGCAGCGCGTCGCCGCGATGGATCACCCTGATCGCGTCGAGAAGCTGTTCGGCAGGGGCGTCCTTGAGCATGAAGCCGCTCGCCCCGGCGCGCAACGCGGCGTAGACGTACTCCTCGAGATCGAACGTGGTGAGCATCAGCACCCGGGGGGCCTCTGGCATCGCCGTGATCGCCGCGGTTGCCTCGATGCCGTCGACGCGGGGCATCCGCACGTCCATCAGCACCACGTCGGGCCGGCACCGCTGGGCCAGCTCGATGGCCTCGCGGCCGTCGGCGGCATCGCCGACCACGTTGAGCTCGGGGTCGCTCTCGATGATCATCCGGAAACCGGCACGAACCATGGCTTGGTCATCGACGAGCATCACGCGGATCATCGAGCTCGCTCCGCCGGCTCGACGTTGGACGCCTGATCGGCCGGCGACGACGGCAGCGGGAACGTCGCCCGGACGCGCCAACCGCCGCCCCGGTGCTCTCCAGCGACAAGATCGCCGCCGAACATGCTGACGCGCTCGCGCATTCCGGTGAGACCATAACCAGCGCCTCCACCACCGGCGCCTCCACCACCTGCGCCACCACCGGCGACCTGGCGCGTCTGCGCGTCGGTCGCCGCGGCGGCGCTCACCCCGCGACCATCGTCGACCACCTCGATCACCAGTCGCCCGTCGGCGATCGACACCCGAACCGCTACCTGTCGCACCTTCCCGGCGTGGCGACGAACGTTGGTGAGCGCCTCTTGCACCACGCGGTACGCACTCACCTCGATCGCCGTCGGGACCGGTGGCAGCCCCTCCGCGATCGTGAGCGTGACCGGCAGGTCGGCGGACGCGGCGACGAGGTCGTCGAGCGTGACGAGCGACGGCTGTGGTGCGAGGTTCGCTGCCTGATCGTCGCTACGCAGAACACCGAGGATCCGCCGCATCTCGCTCATCGCCTCGCGGCCGGTTGACTCGATCGATTCGAGAGCCTCGTGGGCACGGTCGGGATTCGACGCGAGTTGCCGGCGGGCCGCGCCGGCCTGGATCACCATCACGCTCACGCTGTGGGCAACCACGTCGTGGAGCTCCCTGGCGATGCGGGTGCGTTCGAGCTGCACCTGCTGATGGGCCAGCAGCTCGCGCTCACGCTCGGCACGCTCGGCTCTCTCGATCAACTCAGTGGCCCGCTCACGACGCCGGCGCATGTTGTCGCCGAGCGTGAATGCCGACACGAACAGCACCGGGGTGGTGAGCAGCGCCTGCCACGGCACGTCGTCAACGGCGATGCCGACCGTGATGACCCCGGCAACAGTCGTGGTGGCCAGCCCGCCGACCCACCAGAGCGCGCGCCCCGCCCTGATGGTGCCGACCGAGTAGGCGGCGATCAGCACCGCCACCCACCCCGAGCCGATCCAGTCGTTGATCTCATTGATCAGCTGGATCGAAAGGGTGGCGGCGAGCACGACCTCGGGCGCTTGTCGTCGCCGAGCGAGCGGCGCCGCCCCGGCCACGGCGAGCACGACGCCGATCGTCGTCGGGTCGGCGAGATCGGGATCGCTGATCGTGAGGTGCAACAGCACCGACATCGCCGCGAGCAGGCCCGCCAGCAACGCATCGGCGCCGCGAGGGTGATCGCGGAGCCAGCGCACTGGTCGGGGCCTGGTCATCGCCTCGAACCTACTCCGGGCGGTGTGAAACGACGTCCGTCTGGCGGCTGATCTGCCGTACGCTCACAGGGTGATCCAATGCCCCTCGTGTGCCGCCCCGATGGAGGCCGCGGCGCGTTTCTGCTCGGCGTGCGGGCATGCCGTCGTGGCCACCCAGACCGAGGAGCGTCGCGTGGTCACGGTTCTGTTCGGCGACATCGTCGGTTTCACCGCCCTGGCCGAGCTCCTCGACCCCGAGCAGGTGAAGCGCCTCATCGAAGGTGCCTTCGAGCGGTTGGTCGACGACGTCACAGCCTTCGGCGGCCGTGTCGACAAGCTGCTCGGCGACGGCATCCTCGCGCTGTTCGGTGCTCCCGTCGCCCATGAGGACGATGCCGAGCGCGCCGTGCGCGCCGGCCTGCGGATGCAGCAGACGCTCGCCGAGCTCGTCGCTGCATCGAGCCCCGATCACGCGCTGCAGATGCGCATCGGCATCAACACCGGCGAAGTTCTCGTCGGCACCCTGGCCGGCACCGACTACACGGCCATGGGCGATGTCGTGAACACTGCGTCGCGCCTGCAGGCTGAAGCCCCACCGGGCGGGGTGCTGGTGGGTGAGGCCACGTTCGCGCTCACCGCCGACGTCATCGAGTACGGCGCACCCACCGAGCTGCAGCCCCGCGGGCGCGAGCACTCCATCACCACCTGGCTCGCCGTCGACACCCTCGTGCCACCGGGCGCCAGGCAACGCCGCACCGATCTCCGGTTGGTGGGACGCGACGGCGAGCTCGCCCTTGCCCGGGCCGCCTTGGGTCTTGCCATGCGCGATCGCAGGAGCCTGTTGCTCAACGTGGTCGGCGAGAGCGGCGTCGGCAAGAGTCGGCTCATCGACGAGTTGCTCGGCACGCTCGACGACATCGGCTTCGGCTCGGCCACCGTGCTCGAGGGTTCCTGTGCGCCTTACGGCGAGGCCAACGTGTGGTCGCCCGTCGCCATGGCGCTGGTGAGCCACCTCGGGCTCGACCCATCGCTGTCGGCCGACGATGTCCGCAGCAGGGCCAACGCCAAAGCCGAGCTCCTGTTGCAGGCCGAGTCTTCGGCGCGCGAGGCCGCCAGCGCCACCGAGGTGTTCCTCCACCTGCTCGGATACGAGTCCGACCTCGACCGGCTCGAGCCGCCGGCGAGGCGCGATCTGGTGAACCGCATCGTCGCCAGGGTCATCGAGCTGCGCTGCGAGAAGACCCCGCTGATCCTGTGGATCGACGACCTGCACTGGGCCGACCCGGTTGTGATCGACGTGCTCAGGCACCTCGTCTCGACGATCAATCGGCAGCCGTTCGTGCTGGTCACCTCGATGCGGCCGGGCATCGACGTGGTGTGGCCGCCAGCCGACGATCAGTCCACCATCGTGTCGCTGGCTGTGCACCCGCTCACCCGCGCCGATAGCGACGAGCTGGCGCTCGAGCTGCTCAGCGAGGTGGTCGACACCGGTGCCACCGACCAGCGTCTGCTCGGTGCGTTGTTCGATCGCAGCGGCGGCAACCCACTGTTCTTGCAGCAGCTGGCCGGCGTGGTCGCCGAGGAAGGGCCATCGAGCGAACTGCCCGACTCGCTCCGCGCGCTCATCGCCGCCCGCCTCGATCAGCTCTCCGCGCTCGAGCGGCAAGTGCTCGACAATGCGGCGACGCTCGGCCTCACCGGCAGCATCGTGTCGCTCGAGCGCTTCGGCACCGCGATGGGGCAGACCTTCGACCGATCCAAGCTGGCCCAGCTCGATGCCAAGGGCTTCCTCGAGGTCGATGGGCAACGGTGGCGGTTCCGTAGCGACTCGGTGCGGGAGACCACCTACCAGACCCTCACCAAGGCAGCGCGGGCGCAACGCCACGCGGGCGTTGCGGCATCCCTGGCCAAGTACTCGCCGTCGGCGCTCGACGACCTTGCCCATCACGCCGCCTCGGCGGCCGAGCTCGTCGACGAGATCGGTGCCGTCGAGATGGTGCCGGCAACGATCNNCCCTCCGGTATCTGATGGCCGCTGCAGAACGGGCGCGGCAGACCGGCAGCCAGCGATCGTTGGTGCGCCACACCAGCCGCGCCATCGATCTCCTCGACGACGACCCATCCCACTCGCTGGAACGCATGCGGCTCATGCTGTCCAGGTGCGCCGGTCTCATCGAGCTCCGCGACTACCCCCAGGCGCGCGCCGACCTCGACGCGATCCTCGCCGACGCGGTCGCTCGTCACGACATCGAGCTCGAAGGCGCGGCCCGCAAGCTGCTCGGTTCGATCCATCACCTCCACGGCGATCAGGTGCAGGCGAGGTCCGAGCTCGGCCTCAGCATCGAGCTGCTGCGCAGTGCCGGCGAAACCGAACAGCTGGCCGATGCGCTTCGCCAGCGCGGTTTCATCGAGCTGTTCGGAGGCTCGCACGTCGATGCCGAGTGGTTCCTCGGTGAGGCCGAGGCCGAGTACCGCAAGCTCGGCGACGAACGGGGTCTCGCCTACGTCGAGCAGCACCGCGCCTGGCTGTCGTTCCTCTCGGGTGATCTCGCCTTGGCCGACGAGCGGCTGCACAGCGCGGCCGACACGCTGAGCCGCCTCGGCGATCGCAACGGCGTCGGCTGGGCATTCGGGTTGCTCGCCTTCGTGCGCTTCTTCCAGCGCCGGTTCAGCGACGCCGAAGACCTCGCCAGCATCGTCGGGGCCGAGGCGACCGAGCGCGGCGACGACTGGGCTGCGGCCATGATGCAGACCCTCATGGCCAACCTGCGACTGTGGTCGGGCAACCTCGACGAGGCCCTCGTGTTCGCCGAACAGGCGCGCAACCGGTTCCGGCGCCTGGGCGACAAGTTCGGGATCGTGCAGGCACTGTCGGCGCTGGTCCGAACCCAGGTGGCGCTTGGCCGCGGGGCGGCGGCGCAGCGGAGCTCCGAAGAACTGCTGGCACTCGCCGACGCATCACCAGCGGGTCCGGTTCCGCTGCTCGCCGTCGCCGGTGCGGCGATCCATCGCGGTGAGCCACGAGTCGCCCTCGACGCCCTCGACCGCGTCGCCGAACACATGGTGCCGGGCGGCGCCGGCACCATCGAGGCGGTCGCCGTGAGGGCGATCTCCAATGCTCAGCTTGGCAACCTCGACGAGGCGATGGCCGCGCTCGACGTCATCGTCGACCACGGGTCGGAACACCCCTTCGCGCACGTGGCGGCAGCGTTGGTGCTGGCGCTCGCCGGCGACGCCGAGGGAGCGTTGCGTCAGGCGGCAGCGGTCGAGTCGGTCGGCGGTTCCACCTACCTCGACCGCGCCATCACCGCGGTTGCCGCCGCCGGTGCACATGGTGCGCTCGGCGACGCCGAGGCAGCCGCGACGGTGCTCGACGGGGCTATCGCCGAGTGCCTCAAGGTGGGCGATGTTGTGGCGATCGCCCTGTTGCAACGGGCACACGTGAGGGTTCTCGGACGAGTTCATCCGTCCGGCGTCGCCGGCGTTGCAGGCGTTGCCGGCGGCGGCCCCGATGGCGGCGGTGCGCTCGGCGAGGGGTGGGTCAACGTGATCGAGGCGCTCCCCGCCCGCGAGCACGTGGCCTGATCCGGTTCGACGGCGGGTCAGCGCACGAACGTGATCGCCGCCGCCGGACGCTCGGGCGCGCTCACCTCACCCGACGCCCACCCGATGTAGACGAGGGCCGTCACGAACGTGCCCGGATCGAACGAGACGAAGGCGGCCACAACGTCGTTGGCGCCCTTCGGGCACGAGCTCCAGTAGGTGGCGAGGCCTGCGGCTGTTGCACCGAGCATCAGGTTCTGGATGCCGGCGGCGACTGCGTCGCGGTTCTCGGCCGTGCGCAATGGCGAGTCGCCCTCGGCTGTACCGACCACGATCGTCATCGGCGCGCGCAGGTACTTGCCGCGGGTCTTGGCGACCTTCTCCGGGGGATCGTCTCGCGCTTGCATCGCGTCGGCGATCAGGTTGCCGAGCGCGGAGCGAGCCTCGCCCTCCACCACCGCGAACCGCCACGGCCAGGTGCGCTTGTGGTTCGGCGCCCATTGGGCCAGCGTGCACAGCCGCTCGACGAGGTCGTGGGGAACGGGACGTGAGGCGTCGACCAGCATGCTGGTGCGGCGGGCCCGGATGAGGGCGGCGACGTCGTCGATGGTCATGCCGAGGGTCATACCGAAGACCTATCAGCTGGCGGCGTCGACCGCACCGGTGAACCCGGCCACCAGATCGACCCACCGCCTCCAGAGCTGAGGCGGGTAGTCGTGACCCATCCCTTCGATCAGCTCGAACCTCGCTCCGGGAACGAGCTCCGCGGTGCGTCGTCCACCGCTCTCGTCGATCAAGGTGTCGCAGTCTCCGTGGATCACCAACATCGGCACCATCACCGAGCGGAGCGCCTCGGCTCGCGAGCCAGAAGCCTGGATGGCGATGAGTTGCCGAGTGGTTCCCGACGGGGTGAATGCCCGGTCGTAGGCCCGCTCGGCATCGCGTCGCCACCTGTGCTCGTCGGCGAACGCCGGGCTTCCCCAGGCCCGGGCGCCGGCGATGTGGTTGGCGATGAACGACTCGCGGTCGGTTGCCGCCGGCCCGGCGAGCAACGCCAGCGCCTCGGGCTTGGACTGGCCGTACTCGGGCTCGCCGGTGGTCGACATCACCGAGGTTGCCGAACGCAGCCGCGTCGGGTGCTCGATGGCGAGCACCTGAACGACCATCCCGCCCATCGACAGCCCCATTGCATGAGCACGATCGATTCCCTCGGCGTCGAGCACGGCGACGGCATCGCGGGCCATGTCGCCGATCGAGTAGGCCGCTCCGCGAGAGTCGGTTGGCGCGTCGGTGAACGAGGATGAGAACCCGACGTCGCGGTTGTCGAAGCGGATCACGTACCGACCGGCGCCCACGAACATCGCGCACCAGTCCTCGTGGTAGTTGATGCACTGGCTGCCGAGGCCGTTCACCAACAGCAACGCCGGATTCGACCGGTCGCCGAAGGTCTCGTAGTGGATCTCGCAGGTGCCGTTGCGTGCTGTGGCCACGGCCCGAACCGTAGCGCTCAGCGCGCGCCGGTTCAGCTGCCGATGAGTTGTTGGCGAAGCTCGCGCTTCACGAACTTGCCGTTCGCGTTGCGGGGCAGTTGATTGTCGAGGAACCAGATCTGCGCAGGGATCTTGTGCTTGGCGATCCGTTCGGCCAGGAACGCGCGCAGCTCGTCTGCGGTCAGCGCGGCGCCGGCGCGCAGCACGATCGCCGCGCCCACCTCCTCGCCGAGTCGCTCGTCGGGCACACCGAACACCGCTGTCTCGGCGATCGCGTCGTGCTGGTAGATCGCCGTCTCCACCTCGTTGCAGTAGACGTTCTCGCCGCCGCGCAGCACCATGTCCTTGGCGCGGTCGACGATGTACACGAATCCGTCCTCGTCGATGCGGGCGATGTCTCCCGTGTTGAACCAGCCGTCGCGGATCGCGTCGGCGGTGGCCTCGGCACGGTTGAGGTAGCCCTTGATCACCACCGCGCCGCGCACGCACAGCTGCCCGACGGTGTCGGGCCCGGGCGGCAGGTCGCTGCCCTCCTCGTCGACCAGCTTGGCGTCGAGAGTGGGTACCACGGGTCCGGCTGACTCGGGCTTGGCCATGAAGTGCCGAGCCGAGTTAGCGGTGACGATGCCGTGGGTCTCGGTGAGGCCGTAGCCGGTGGAAGGCGCCCCCTTCTTCAGTGCGCCGGCGATCTTGCCCACCAGGTCTGGCTGCAAGGCGGCCCCTCCTCCGCCCATGCCGAGCAGCGACGAGGTGTCGCGCTTGGCCCAGTCGGGGTGCTGCAACAGCTCGCGGCTCATGGTGGGCACGCCGGAGAAGTTGGTCACCTGCTCGCGCTCGATCAGCTCCAAGGCGCGGCCGGGATCCCACTTGTAGGTGAGCACCACCCTGGCGCCGGTGAGCGTGGCCGGGTGAAGGACGCAGTTGCAGGCCGTCACGTGGAACAGCGGCGTCGGCGCCATGAACACCGCCTGGCGCGGCGCCGCGGCCGGTGGCCCGCCGGCATCGGGCAGATCGCCGGCGGCGGCGGCCTTGGCCTCGCCCAAGGCGGTGGCCGTGGCCATGAACGCGAGGTTCATCACGTTGTGCACCGAGCCGCGGTGTGTGAGCTGGGCGCCCTTGGGTGACCCGGTGGTGCCCGACGTGTAGAAGATGCACGCGTCGTCATCGGGATCGATCGCGACGTCCGGCAGCGCGGCCGGTGCGCTGGCGCCGACAACCTCATCGACCCATCGCGATGAGTCGTCGGGTAGCTCGCGAGCAGTCCGTACCGCGATGACGTGCAGCGACCCGCCGGCGCGGACGGCGTCGAGGACCTGCTCCACGCGCGAGAGCCGCTCTTCGTCGGCGATCAGCACCTTCGGTCGCGAATCGGTGAGCCCGAACTCCATCTCCATCGGCGTCCACCACGCGTTCATGCCCACCACGGCGGCGCCGAGCGACACCGTCGCCCAGTAGCCGACGACCCACTCGGGGTAGTTGCGCATGGCGATGGCCACGCGGTCGCCGGAACCGACCCCGTGGGTGTGGTGCAGCAGGTGCGCCAGCGAGCGCACCTGGGCGCCGATCTCGCCGTAGGTGTATCGCTCGTCCTCGTAGACGATGTAGTCCTTGTCGGCATGGGCGGCCGTCGTCTCCCAGAGCACGCGCATGTTGGGCGGAGCGCCGGCGAACACCTTGATCGCCACGTCGCGCACGACGGTCTGCGAAACCGCGAACGGCGCTCCCGGTGCGCTGAGTTCCTGGCGGGCGGCGTGGTAGTGGCTGATCACGGCGGCCATCATTGTCGGCCGTCGCCGGCGCCCGCCAGCCGGCCCGGCTCACGGACTCGATCTAGCTCACTTGTTCGGCTGCGGAAGGGTTCGCAGGTACGGCTTCACGGTGGTCCAGCCCTGCGGGAACAGCTGCTTGGCCTCGTCGTCGGTGACCGCGGAACCGATGATCACGTCTTGTCCGTCGACCCAGTTGGCGGGTGTGGCCACCTTGTACTGGGCGGTGAGCTGCAAGCTGTCGATGACGCGGATGATCTCATCGAAGTTGCGACCGGTGGACGCCGGGTAGGTGATCGTGAGCTTCACCTTCTTGTCGGGACCGATCACGAAGACCGACCGCACGGTGAGGGTGTCGTTGGCGTTGGGGTGGATCATGTCGTACAGATCGGCCACCTTGCGCTCCGGGTCGCCGATCATCGGGAAGTTCACCGCCGTGCCCTGGGTTTCGGCGATGTCGGCTTCCCACTTGTCGTGGCTGGCTACGGGGTCGACCGAGAGCCCGATGACCTTCACGTTGCGCTTGTCGAACTCGGGCTTGATCTTGGCCACGTAGCCGAGCTCGGTGGTGCACACCGGGGTGAAGTCCTTGGGGTGACTGAACAGCACTCCCCACGAGTCGCCGAGCCAGTCGTGGAAGCTGATCTCGCCCTGCGTGGTGGGGGCGGTGAAGTCGGGGGCGATGTCGCCGAGACGGATGGCCATGGTGAGCTCCTTGCGTGTCAGTGGGTGGTCGATTGCCTGCTGCAACCCTAGCCAAATCCCGATCGCCCTGGTCAAGATTGACAAGTGACCAAACAGTCACATATCATTCACCGGATGGACGACGCCGATGCCGTGTTCAAGGCGCTTGCCGACGCCACGCGTCGCGGCCTGCTCGATGCCTTGTTCGTGGCCGACGGCCAGACCGTGCAGGCCCTGTGCCGGAAGGTTCCCGAGATGACCAGGTTCGGCGTGATGAAGCACCTCGCCCAACTGGAATCGGCCAACCTCATCACCACTCGACGGGCAGGCCGCACCAAGCAGCACTTCCTCAACCCCGTGCCGATCCAACAGGTCTCCGACCGGTGGATCGGCAAGTACGCCCGACCGTTCACCCACGCCCTCGTCGATCTCCGCGACGAGCTGCACACAGCCTGAGGAGTAGCCGCAGATGGCCATCACCCGACACGTGTACCGGATCTACGTGAAGGCGTCGATCGAAACGGTCTGGAACGCGATCATCGATCCGGCGTTCACCCGCCGCTACTTCCACGGAACGGCCTTCGACGAGCCGCCGGGCGCCGGGGCGCCGTATCGCACCTCGACCTCCGACGGCGCCGGGGCGATCGATGGGGTGATCGAAGAGCTCGACCCGCCCCGGCGGATGGTGATGACGTGGCACACGCTCTACGACGCGGCCTTGGCGACCGAACCGCCATCGCGCGTGGAGTGGACCTTGGCGGAGGCCGGCGATGGCCTCACCCAGGTCGACCTCGTGCACGGCGACCTCGCCCTCAGCCCGCTCACGTGGGCGAACGTGAGGCACGGCTGGACCTGGATCCTCGACGGCCTGAAGACGGTGGTGGAGACGGGTGGGGAGCTGCCGCCGCTGTCGTCGCAAGCCATCCTCGGCGCGAGAGCGGCGACCGAAGGCGACCCCGATGGTGACTGGCACCGCGCCCAGGGCATCGAATGCTTCAACTCCACCTGGGAGATGATCGAAGCCGAGCGCACACCCGCCAACGACGAGGAGATGCTCCGGCGCGCCTACGCATCCACGTATCACTGGCAGCGCGCTGCCCGTCGTGGTCCGGAGAACGATGTCCGCGGCCTTTGGCTGTTGGCGAAGGTGCAGTTGCTGGCCGGTCATGCCGAGATCTCGCTCAACTACGCCGACACGTGCCTGGCGCGCTGCGAGCAGCATGGCCTGGCCGACTTCGACCTGGCCTACGCCCACGAGGCACGGGCGCGGGCACTCAAACGGCTCGGCCGCGACGACGATGCCGCGACCGAATGGGCTGCCGCGCTCGCCGTGCCGATCGCCGATGGCGAGGATCAAGCGGTGCTCGATGCCGATCTCGCCGACGGACCGTGACCGGCCGCTGCGCCGATCTGGGCCGCTGCGCCGATCTGGGCCGCTGCGCCGATCTGGGCCGATTTCGTCTCGGCGGCCGAAACACGATCGGCCCAGATCTTTCCAGCGGTCGGAATCACGGCGCGGAGACGACCGCAGCCCTGCCACCCTCGGTGCGCACGACTTGAACGGGCTCACCCACTGGCATCGCCGCCATGAGATCACCGAGCCAGTCGCGGTCATGACTGGAGATCAGCATGGAGCAGCGGCAGCCGGCTCGAGCATCGCCACGGTCGAGCCGCCGGTCGAGCAGGCGGTCGAGCAGCCGGTCGAGCAGCAGAGCCCGATGGCGGTCGTCGAGATGGGCGTCGGGCTCGTCGAGCACCAATAGCTCCGGCCGCCCGCAGAGCGCCGCGGCCAGAGCTACTCGGCGCCGTTGTCCGCCGCTGAGGCGACCGCAGCGCTCGCCAGCCAGATCGAGCAGGTCCATCTCGGCCAGTGCCGAACCGACTGCGGTGCGGCGGGCGCGCCGCGACGGTGCCAGCTCGCGCATCACGGCGAGAAGATCGACGTGATCAAAAACCGTGAGCCGAGGCGGGGTGGAGTCGTCCTGCGGGGCGTAACCGAGGCGTCTCCTCAAGCCGACGAGTCCGTTGTCGGATGCAACCACGATGCCACCGGCCGTGATCGTGCCCGAAGTCGGTTCGAGCACAGTGGCAGCGAGGCGGAGCAGCGTGCTCTTGCCGCTTCCGTTCTCGCCGGTGACCGCGGTGATTCCCGGTCCGATGGTGAGAGCCGGAACGTTCAACGTGAACCGGTTGGAGAGGCGGCAGCTCACATCCGCGAAGTGGATGACCGGAGCGCTCATGTGTCGCTCCACCGATCCCAGCGCGTGCGAGTGCGTACCACGATGACCGCGGAGACCACGAACACTGCTGCGGCCGCCGCCTGCCCTGTCCACCTGAACGGGGCGACGGCGTCGTCGGTCACCTGGGCGATCAACACGACCAGCGCGAGCCAGGAGACGCCTACCCACGTTGCCGCCCGGGGCAGCCCCGAGCGCGCACCGATCGCGAGTGTGAGCGATGTGGTGGCGAGGCTCGGAGCCAACCACGCCAGACGTAGCAGGCCTTCGGTCGGCGACGTGAGCACCGCGATGAACGTGAGCACTGCGGCGGCGGCCACCACCGTCATCGATCGCAACAGGAGCAGGCGCAGGCCCGACAGCGGCGCGGCGACAGCGACCTCGAAGGCGCGATCGGCATGGGCGCCGTAGGCGAGCGCAACGCTGATCACCGGCACGACCGGAGCTAGTGCCAACAAGAACGCGAGGCGGTCGCGCTGATCCCACGAAGCATCACCTGCCGAGGACGCGAGAACGAGCACGATGCCGACGGCGGCGAACCAGGCCCAACGCAGCATCGGCGTGGCCGCCATCAGTCGGGCAGTCGGTTCGGGAACGCGAGCGGCCACGAGGAACCTCTCGAAGCGGCTCGTCGGTGGGGCGACCAACTCAGCCATGATCGCGTCGAGATTGGCGGCGAGGCGCCGCTCGAGATCGGGCACCGTGGTCATCGCAGGACCTCCTTCAGCAAGGGTCGCGCCCGGGACAGGCGGCTTTTCACGGTGCCCTGCGGGATGCCGAGCAGCACCGCCGCCTCGGCGGTGGTGAGACCATCGAGATACACCGCCTCCACCACTGGATGGAGGTCGGCCGGCAGCGTCGAGAGCAGCGAGTAGGCGGGCGTTCCGGGTGGCGGGAGCGGCTCGGGTTCCGGTAGGACAGCCAGCGGAGCGGGCGTACGCCGTTTGCGCAATTGATCGATCAGTCGCCTGACGGCGATCGACCACAGCCACGCCCCGACCTCGCCGCGGTCGGCTCGATACTGCGCGGCACTTCGCCAAGCCGACACGAAGGTGTCCTGCACGGCCGTGTCGACGATGTCGCGGTCGGCGCACCTTCGGTGGAGCCGAGCCATCACCATCGGGGCGTGGCGGTTGTACAGCGCGGCGAGCGCGTCGCGATCACCCTCGGCAACTGCCGCCATGAGGTCGGCATCGGTGCGTTGCGATTCGATCACCACCATCAGCGTGACACGCCTTCAGCCGGCAGTGGCGCGTCGTGCTCGCCGCCGCTCGCGGAAGGCTGACCGCAGGCCCCGGAACGGGTAGGCGAGCTGGCGGCCGATGGTGAGGGGCACGGGATCGTCGACGCCGTAGCGCTGTGGGCGTTGGTCGGCCGGCATGTAGTACGAGCCGAACACGATGTCCCACAGTGGCAGGAAGGTGCTGAAGTTGGTGTTGTGCGCCTCCGGCTGGTTGGCGTGGTGCCAGTGGTGGAAGTCCGGCGTCAGCACGATCCGATGCAGCGGCCGCAGCCGCCAGCGAACGTTCAGATGGGCCCAGAGCCCGATGACGAACTGCACCGCAGCGAGGCCGCCGGTGATGCGTCCGTCGAACCCGGCTCCGATGAAGAAGGCGAACACGGGGGCCATGAACGCGCCGTCGAGCGGGTGGTTGCGAAATCCCGATACCCAGTCGAGGTGGCGCGTCGAGTGGTGAACCGCGTGGAACCTCCACAGCAATGGAACCGTGTGGCTCCAGCGGTGCGTCCAGTAGATGAGGACGTCGAACAGCAGCACGCCGACGACGAGCTCGAGCCAGACCGGGAGCGAGCGCACCAGGGGGCGGAACGCAAGACCGGGCAACCACATCAGCGACACGACAGCCAGCACCGCGGCCACGACCGTGCCGGCGAATATCAATGCGGGGGAGGCTGCGGCGTAGGCGAGGTCTGTACGCAGGGCGAGTCGCCTGACCGGCACGGGGTGGCGGCGCCAGATCCGCTCCAGCGGCCACGAGATGACGAACAAGAACGCGATCACGAAGATCGCCTCGTTGCCGAAGAACGCGCTGATCGCTGCAGCTGTGACGCCTAGCGCGGTGATCAGCGCGGTGCGTCGCGTTTGCGGCGATCGCCGCCGATCGGCTGGATCGGGTGGCGACCACGACACAACCGGGCGCGAGAGGGGTGCGATGACGGAGCTCATGCCCTACCTATCGAGACCACTCCTTCGATCGGTTCAGACCAACGGTTCGGGCTGCAGGTTCGGCCCCGGTCGCGGAAGATCTGGGCCGACGACCTTGGTCCGGTCTGGAGATGGCAAACGACCGAGCAGGCTACGAGCCGAGCGTCGACCGTCCGGGCCAGCGTCTCGAGCGGATCGGCCACGCGTCGCGCAGCCACTGGTCGAGCTCCACGGCCAGGTCGTGGTCTCGGTCAGCGCGCGATGCTCGTACCCACGAGCGAACCAACGCGTCCGACGCTCTACTCTTGTCGGGGTCGATGTAGACACAGCCAACCACGTCGTCGCGATCCAGAACGCTGTACGCAAACGCGTCGCCGGCGAGGAACTCGTCTCGATGCTTGTCCAGATCGACGAGGTTCTCGTCCAGCGTCATGGGCGTGGGCCAGTCATCGCTCCCGCAGTCCGGTGGCGCAAAGCCCGGGGTGGCGCGGATGTGCTCGATGCTCGACATCCATGCCTCGTGATCGCGTTCGTTGTGCACCGGAGCGAGCATCTCCAGTCGGAACCACGACGTCACAAGCGCGTCCGGCGGGTCGACGGCGCGTTCGAACATGCCAGTAGTCTGCTCCACCGCCGGCGGCGCCGTCCAGACCGATGCACCCGACGCATCGCCTGTGGGCAGATTCCGGGCCGATGTTTTCTCGGCCGCCGAGACGGATTCGGCCCAGATCTTGTGGGTGGTCATACAGTCTGGCCATGACGATCGATCTCGCTGCTGCCGACAAACTGCTCACCACCACCCGCTCGGTGCGCAAACGACTCGACCTGACTCGTCCGGTGCCGATGGCGCTGATCGACCAGTGCATCGAGATCGCGATGCAGGCGCCGACCGGCACAAACGCCCAGAACTGGTCGTTCGTCGTGGTGACCGATCAGGCGATGAGAACTGCGATCGCCGGGTTCTACCGCCAGGGCTGGGAGGCGATGCTGGCATCCGGCTACCCGCCGCCGCTGCCAGAGGGCGACCCGCGTGAGCACGTGATGCCAAAGGTGATGGACAGCGCCGGCTACCTCGGCTCGGTGCTCGATCAGGTGCCGGTGTTCGTGATCCCGTGCGTGAAGGGTCGGGTGGAGAACGTGCCGATGGTTGCCGCCCAGGCGTCGACCTACGGATCGATCCTGCCGGCCGCCTGGAGCTTCATGTTGGCGGCGAGGGCTCGGGGCCTCGGTACCGCCTGGACCACCATCCACCTGTTCTTCCACGACCAGGTCAGCGAACTGCTCGGGATCCCGGCCGAGTGGACCCAGGCCGCCCTGTTCCCCGTGGCCTACTACACCGGCGACGACTTCAAGCCGGCGCATCGGCTGCCGGCGGAGAGCATGATCCACCGGGGCCGGTGGGGATCGCACTGATGTCGCCCGCCGGGCGGCGCGACACGCTGCCCGATCTGATGTCGGCGGTCGCGGCAGGCTCGACTGCGCCGTTCCTGCTCGACTCGGCCGGCCGTGTGCTCGCCACGTACGGCGATGCTGCTGGGCGTTCGGCACAGTACGCCCACGCGATCCGTGCGGCCGGAGTTCAACCTGGCGACCGCCTGGCCATGCAGGTGGAGAAGTCGGTCGAGGCGCTGATGCTGTACATCGCCTGCATCCGCTCGGGCACCGTGCTGCTGCCGATCAACACGACCTACACGGCGACGGAGGTCGCGCTTCTCGTGAGCGATGCGGAGCCGGCTTTGGTGGTCGATGACGAGTGCCTGGCCGAGCTCGCACGATCGGCCGATCGGTGCCCGGAGACCTTCGACGACCACCATGTCGAATCAGGCGATCTGGCCGCGATCTTGTACACCAGCGGTACGACTGGACGTGCGAAGGGGGCGATGCTCACCCACGGCAACCTCGCCTCCAACTCGCGCACGCTGCACCGCCTGTGGGGCTTCACCACCACCGATGTGCTGCTCCATGCCCTGCCCATCTTCCACACCCATGGCCTGTTCGTCGCGACCAACTGCTCCATCGCCAACGGCACGGCGATGGTCTTCCTCTCCAAGTTCGACGTCGACGAAGTGATCGCGGCACTGCCGCTCTGCACGGTGATGATGGGCGTGCCGACCTTCTACTCGCGGTTGCTCGGCGACGAACGACTCGATGCCTCGCGGTGTCGCAACATGCGCGTGTTCATCAGCGGTTCGGCACCGCTGCTCGCCTCCGTGCACCACGAGTTCCGGGCGCGCACCGGGCACGCGATCCTCGAGCGGTACGGCATGACCGAGACGTCGATGCTCACCTCCAACCCGTTGCACGGCGAGCGTCGCCCGGCAACGGTCGGCACGCCGCTGCCCGATGTCGAGGTGCGCGTCACGGGTGACGATGGGCGAACGTTGCCGATCGGGGAGATCGGCGGCATCGAGGTCAGCGGGCCGAACGTGTTCGTGGGCTACTGGCGCAGGCCCGACCTCGCCGACACCGAGTTCACCAGTGACGGGTACTTCCGAACTGGTGATGTGGGCATGTTCGACACCGACGGGTACCTGCACATCCTGGGGCGTTCGAAGGACCTGATCATCTCCGGTGGCCTGAACGTGTATCCGAAGGAGGTGGAGGGNNGATCCGGACTTCGGCGAATCGGTCGTGGCAGTGGTGGTTGGTGATGGGACCGAGACGCTCGATCCGGCGAAGCTGCGCGCCGCATCGCGCCAGCACCTGGCGCCGTTCAAGGCACCCAAGCAGATCCACGTGGTGGAGGCATTGCCGCGCAACGCGATGGGAAAGGTCGAGAAGGCGGCGCTGCGGCGAACGCACGGGGCGCCACCGTGAGCGGGGAGCTGTGGCGCCGCTCGGCGGTCGACCTCGCCGATCTGCTGGCTCGTGGCGAGGCATCGGCGCGTGAGGTTCTCGATGCCCACCTCGACCGCATCGCCGGGGTGAACCCGGTCGTCAACGCGATCGTGACGCTGGCACTGGACCGGGCCGTGGACGATGCTCAACGCGCCGATGCCGCGCACGGTCGCGGAGAGTCGCTCGGTCCATTGCATGGGCTTCCGATCGCGCACAAGGACCTGGCCCTCACGGCCGGCATCCGAACCACGATGGGTTCGCCGATCTTCGCCGAGCAGGTACCCGACGCCGACGACTTGGTGATCGAGAGGATGCGGGCTGCCGGGTGCGTCACCGTCGGCAAGACCAACACACCCGAGTTCGGCGCCGGCTCGCACACGTTCAACCGAGTGTTCGGCGCAACCCGCAACCGCTTCGACCTGTCGCTCTCGGCGGGTGGCTCCAGTGGCGGTGCGGCCGCCGCGCTGACCTGTGGCATGGTGC
>CXWL01008233.1_pt1 | contig 23539 bp, 22 predicted proteins | sample 590931 | NCBI WGS metagenome assembly CXWL01 (sample SAMEA3498368, study PRJEB10139) | groundwater metagenome | biome: water well; material: biofilm material | place: Germany | collected 2015-04-27
ACCCAACCACTTCTTCAAGCAACGCATCATCTTTTTTTACAGTTAAATTTTTAGACACAGAAATCGCCTCCGCCTGCTTGAAAATCTCGGCCTTACGCTTATCGCGACTGGCAATTACATAAGCTTTTTCGAGGGCAGATTCATACTCATCTGGTTTGTTTATAGTGATTGCCTGCGGTGCTAAAAAGCGATGCCCATAAGTTATATTAGAAGCCTTCACACCTGCAAATTCCACAGGCACAATCTTACCATCAAAAATACATAAAATACTATGCAGCGGGCGTACCCATGTGCTGCTGCCACTTCCCCAACGCATAGATTTTTGCCATGGGAATTTTTCCAGTATTTCTTCAATAACGGTTTTCAGTATCTCCGCAGTTGCTTTACCTTTCTGGAAAGTAGTAGCGAAAAATACTCCATCACGCTTTTCTAATTGTTCCAAAGTTAAATTATTCTTTTTAAGAAAACCATTCAGCGCAGCTTCTGGAGCGTCTGTTTTTGGCCCTTTTAGTTCGGTGGTTATATCTGGTTGAGTAGCTGGCAGATTTTTGATTATCACCGCAAGACGACATGGGGTAACAAAGCCTTCACTTACAGAAACACTCAAAGATTTTTGCAAAGAATTCTTCAGATGAAGAAGGGCATCCTGCTGCATCCGTGCAGGAATTTCTTCAGAAAAAAGCTCAAGTAAAAAATCAGGCATTTTCTACTCCCAACTCTGTCATTCCCGTGCAGGCGGAAATCTCTCTAGCCATAAACGCTAGAAAATTTAGTAAGCAGAGATCCCCGCCTACGCGGGGATGACACGATAAAAAATTAGCCACATGACTCATGACTCATGACCCGTGACTACATTATTATTTTCATCCATAATCAAAACCACTGGCTTATAAGTTTTTGCTTCTTCAAGTGACATCGTCGCGTAGGCAATTATGATAACCAGATCATCAGGGTCAACCAGATGCGCTGCCGCACCATACACGCCTATACGCTTGCTGCCAGCAGGTTCTTCAATCGCATAAGTTGTGAAACGCTCGCCATTATTTACGTTGAGAACATCCACCTGCTGCCCAGCCAGAACCCCCGTGCGTGCGAGCAGTTCCTTATCAATGCCGATTGAGCCATTGTAATGCAGTTCGCTATGCGTAACGCGGGCGCGGTGCAGTTTGCTATGGAGCATAGTAAGCATCATGCAGATATTTCCTTTTTATTTTTTGAGTTTATTGGTTTTTGTAAGAAATTTATTTCTCCCTTTATGGTAGTAACGCAACTCCCTTTGATAAGCGTGCGCTCACCCGCAAGTGTTACATCCAAAACGCCACGAGCGCGTGAGGCTTGCAATGCGTGGAATTTATTTTTTCCTAGTTTCTTTGCCCAGTATGGAGCTAGGAAACAGTGCGCTGAACCTGTAACAGGGTCTTCGTTAATGCCTATTGCAGGTGCAAAAAAGCGTGAGGCAAAATCATAGCCTTCAACGCCCTTAGAAGTTGTAACAATTACTCCGCGCGCATCTAATTTAGCAAGTTTTTTCATGTCGGGTTTTATTGCAAGCAGTGTATCAAAATCTTTAACCTCAACCAAATAATCGTCACGGTTTTTTTCACAAGCAACAATATCAACGCCCAGAGCCTTTAGTGCCGAATCAGGTTTGGCGACACTTCCTGCAAGAGTTGGAAAATCAAGCTCGATTCCGTCTTTTAGTATTTTTGCTTTTAATATTCCACTAAGCGTATTGAAGGTGAGTGCATCACCAGTTTTAGCCTGACCAATCTGCACTAAAACATGCGCCGCCGCGAGCGTTGCATGACCGCATAATTTCACTTCAGTTTCAGGTGTGAACCAGCGCAAATCATAATTAGAGGCGAGTTTATGAACCACAAAAGCGGTGTCCGACAAATCAGCTTGCATCGCCAGCAACTGCAATTGCTTATCATCGGGAAATTCAGGCAATAAATAAACCGCTGCTGCATTTCCACGAAAAGCAATGGGTGTGAAAGCATCGATTATCCAGAGATTCGCACTCATGCCTGCGCCTCTTTTCCGACATAGGCTTCACAACAACCTTTTGCCAGTGCACGCACGCGACCTATATAAGCAGCTCGTTGCGTTACCGAAATAACTCCGCGTGCATCAAGAAGATTAAAGCGGTGTGAGGCTTTTATACATTGGTCGTATGCTGGAAGTGGTAAGTTTTTTGCAAGCAATGAATTACATTCTTTTTCTGCATCTTCAAACTGACGCAACAACTGCTCAATGTCGGCATATTCCAGATTATAGGCAGAAAATTCACGCTCATTTTGCAGGAATACATCGCCATAGCTCACCCCTGCGCCATTAAAATCAAGGTCATAAACATTTTCCTTGCCTTGAATATACATCGCTAAGCGTTCCAGCCCATAAGTAATCTCGCCTGAAACTGGCTTGCATTCAATCCCTCCAACCTGCTGGAAATAAGTAAACTGCGTGACTTCCATACCGTCACACCAAACTTCCCAACCCAGCCCCCATGCACCGAGTGTTGGCGATTCCCAGTCATCCTCGACAAAACGAATATCATGCTGCATAGGGTCTATGCCCAGCATCTTCAGGCTTTCCAAATATAGCTCCTGAATATTATCAGGCGAAGGTTTTAGTATCACCTGATATTGATAATAATGCTGTAAACGATTTGGGTTTTCACCATAACGACCATCTTTCGGACGACGTGACGGTTGCACATACGCCGCTTTCCAATCCTTTGTTCCAAGCGCGCGCAAAGCTGTTGCTGGGTGGAATGTCCCTGCCCCAACTTCCATATCATATGGCTGTAAAATGACACAGCCTTGCTTTGCCCAAAACTGGTGCAAATTCAAAATCATCTGTTGAAATGGTAACGTCACAACACTCCCAAATTTTAAGTTGAGCCCCTATTTAGGGCGTTTTCACCTAAAACTCAAGGTTTTTTCCGAATATTAGAGCGTTTTTGCTTTAATGAAAAATGCTCTAAGTCTTTTTCTGCCACCCGCCATGCTCATTCTGGCTAAAATAGGTAAGCTCATGACCTATATCCTTATATTCAGCCCAACGCGCTCTGGCTGCTACAGTCGCCTGAGCATCATTTCCATCAAAAATATCGAGGATACGCTCAAATTTGCTGTCCTTAACGCTCCGCCCATCAGTCACCACCAATAAATTCGCAGGATTAACTGGCTCTATGCCTGTTGAGATTAAAATTGGCTGCTCTTCTGGTTGCTCGTCTTTATCACTGCCATGTGGCAAAAAACTAGCGGGATCATAAGTCCATAACATTTGATTAAGCTGCTCCACCCGCTCGTCAGATTCCGCTACCAGACAAGCGCGGTATCCACCAGCAAGCGCACGCTCCAATAACTTCGGCAACGCACGCTCTAACGGTGTAGTGGTTAGGTGATAAAATTGTACAGAGATCACATTTCTACTCGTAGTAGTCCTCAATCAACTGATTAAGAAGGCGAACGCCATAGCCTGTGCCGCCTTTTGGAGTTATGTCGCTATCTTTTTTGCTCCATGCTGTTCCTGCAATGTCGAGGTGAGCCCAAGGCGTTCCGTTTACGAAACGTTGTAGGAATTGAGCTGCGGTAATTGAACCAGCCTCACGCTCTTTACCAATGTTTTGCATATCGGCAATGTCGGAATTGATTTGCTTGTCATACACTTCAGCAAGTGGCAAACGCCAGACTTCTTCACCAACTTTAGTGCCAGTTTTGAAAATCTGCTCGGCAAGTTTATCGTCATTAGAAAATAATCCCGCCCGCGATGTACCTAGCGCAACGATAATTGCTCCAGTCAAGGTTGCTAAATCAACAATGAATTTTGGTTTGAAATGTTTCTGTGTGTACCATAGTGCATCCGCAAGTACCAAGCGACCCTCCGCGTCAGTATTCAGCACCTCAATGGTTTGCCCTGAATAAGAAGTTACTACATCACCGGGCCGTTGCGCGTTGCCACTTGGCATATTTTCTACCAAACCGACCACACCCACAGCGTTTACTTTAGCTTTACGCCCAGCAAGAGCTTTCATCAGCCCTATCACCACGCCTGCACCACCCATATCCCACTTCATTTCTTCCATTCCACCAGCAGGTTTTATGCTAATGCCGCCAGTGTCAAACGTCACACCTTTACCCACAAAAGCAAGTGGCGCTGCTTTAGAATTTTTGCCCAGACCATTCCATTTCATAACCACCAATTGCGATTCAATCGCTGAGCCTTGACCAACGCCAAGAAGCGCACCAAAACCTAATTTATACATTTCTTCTTCGCCAAGAACTTCAACTTCAACACCAATCTTTTCCAAAGTTTTGCACTGCTCGGCAAGAGTTTCTGGGTTGATAATATTTGCAGGTTCACTTACCAGATCACGAGTAAATAAAACTCCATCAGCAATTGCAGAAAGCTCAGCGTAAGGTTTTGCTGCCGCCTTTGCGCCAGAAAGTGACACCGTAAAATTTTTCAAAGTTGGTTTTTCATCATCAGTTTTTTTAGTGAAGTATTTATCAAAATTATAGCTGCGAAGTTTTGCGCCATTAGCAATTCTGGCAGCAGTTTCTGCAGCACTAAAACTACCTATTTTTGCGCCCTCAAGCACCAATGTTGCCGATGCCACGCGCGAACTGTTTAGTTTAGGAACAACACCGCCACCAATATTTTCTAAAGCCGTTGCATCTAGGGTTTTTGTCGCTCCTATGCCCGCGAGTATCGCAAAATCCGCCCGTGCGCCCTGCGCCAGATTAACCGCCAGATATTTCCCGCGCTTGCCAGAAAAATCTGCGCTTGCCATAGCTTTAGTGAGCAAGCCACTTGCCTTTTTATCTAGGGCTTGCGCCTCTGGTGATAGTTTTTTATCTTCACCAACTAAAAAAATAACTGCTTTATCAGTTGTGGTTGCTGCGCGTTCGATAAAATTTATTTTCATTTGTATTTCCTTTATTAAAGATAACAAGATTATAAGATGACGAGATGATAAGAGGGTGATATTCTAGTCATCCTATCATCTAGTGTTCTGGTCATCTACAAATATGTATCGTTATAACAAATATATAATCAAGCATCTCGTTCATTCGACTCTGCTTATTACCATCAGTCTTACCAGCATCGTATGGCTGACGCAAGCGTTGCGCTTTGTTGAATTTATCGTCAATCAGGGTGTGTCTATTACTGTATTTCTGAACCTCACCTTGCTTCTTGTTCCATCACTGCTGATGATGATTTTCCCACCTGCCATATTTTGTGCAGTTCTATTCACTTACAATAAGCTTACGAGCGATAGCGAGTTGGTGGTTATGCAGGCTATGGGGCTTAGCCGTTGGCGGCTGGCACGCCCAGCAATAATAGTCGCAACTATAGTTACATTGCTTACCTACGGCATCGCATTTTATCTACAGCCAGTGAGTTACAAACAATTCAAAGACATGCAGTATATTTTACGCGATAAATATGTGTCGCTTCTGGTGCAGGAGGGCGTATTCAGCAATCCTGTGGATGGGCTGACTGTGTTCATCCGCGAGCGCGATGCAGATGGCAAACTACACGGTATTTTGGTGCATGACAACAGGCAGCAAAACAGCAAACAACCCAATAAATCTATAACAATGATGGCAGAATCAGGTCGTCTGGTGGAAACACCTCAAGGTCCAAGATTTTTGCTGGAAAATGGCAACAGGCAGGAAATGACCGATGGTCGTTTAGCATTCCTAAATTTTGAAAGCTACACACTGGATATAAGTTTTTATACCAATTCTATGAATGCTAGAAAGCCTGATGTGCAGGAATTATTTTTGTCTGAATTATGAGGATTTACTGATGAAAAAGACTTAACGCCATCCGATATTATGAAGCGTCGCGCAGAAGCAAATCAACGTATCGTTTGGCCAGCATACAATTTAAGTTTAACCTTACTCGCACTTGCTACATTATTTTCTGGTCAGTTTAACAGGCGCGGACAATGGCAGCGTATAACCATTGCTGTGATAGCAGCTACAGTATTGCTATTCTCTGCAGTTGGCATCCGTGGAATGATGTCAGTGCAACCAATGATGATTCCAGTTGCTTATCTTGCCCTGCTGATACCTGCTTTTATAATGAGCTGGATAATCAGCGATCATATTGCCAATAGGGAAAGAACAGCATGAAACTGCCTTGGACATTGTCCCGCTATATCGGCAAGCATTTTATACTATCTATAATGCTCGCATTATTTGGTTTGATTGCCATAACCTCTCTTATTGACGTGGTAGAGATGATACGTCGTGCCTCTGGGCGTGACGGTGTAGCATTTCATATAATAATAACTCTTACCCTGCTCAAAATGCCAAGCTTTGTTATTAAGTTGATGCCTTATGCAATGCTAATCGGCAGCATGATGGCTCTGACCCGCCTAACAAGAACACAAGAACTGGTGATTGCGAGATCGGCTGGTATATCGGTATGGCAATTTCTTGCCCCAGCTATGGTAGTGGTATTCACCATCGGCGTGTTTATGACTAGTCTTTTTAATCCGTTCGCTGCTGCACTTATGATGCGCAACGAACAGATTGAGGCAAAATATATTTCTGGTCGATCTAATCTGCTTGCCGTTTCGTCATCAGGTTTATGGCTCAGACAACTAGAAAATAGTGATGATACGAATAGCAATATCAGTGAACATATTATTTATTCTGCTAAATTGCTGCAAAGTGATATGTCCTTTGCCAAAGTTATAATTTTTGCCTTTGATAAAAACAAAAAATTTGTGGAAAGACTGGATGCTGAGCGCGCGATATTAAAAGATAAATCACTGCATCTAACAGAGGTAATTCGTTCTATTCCCAGTAAACCTCCAGAGGTTATTAAGGAATATGAACTACCGACCACTTTAACGCTGGAACATATTCAAGATAGCTTTGCCTCGCCAGAAACAATCTCATTCTGGCATTTGCCTGCTTTCATAAACATGCTGGAAAGCGCAGGATTTTCTGCACTGAAACACAAGCTCTACTGGCACACTTTGCTTGCCAACCCATTCCTGATGATTGGAACGGTGTTAATTGCTGCTGTGTTTTCATTGCGTTCACCACGTCGCGGTAAAATTGGGATTTTAATAGTATCTGGGGTGACCACTGGCTTTTTGATGCACTTCTTCACCGACATTATTTTTGCTTTCGGCGCGGCAGGAACTATCCCTACCATGCTTGCTGCATGGACACCTGCCTTGGTCGCCAACATGATCGGCGTATCACTACTCCTGCATTTGGAAGATGGTTAGCTAACGCTACGGACAACTCCTAGAGTTATTATTTTTTCCTGCGCCACTCAATGGAGGCAAATTACAGCGCATAGAGCCTAAATCTTTCTCCGAACATTCTGCGCCAATTAATGAGGTTATTGGCTTAAGATTTGCTGGTTGGTGGTTTCCTTTATCATCAAAAACAATAGGAAAATCAGACTTTGTAAACATTCTACCCATTTGTAGAGATGATGGGTTTGCAATACCATCCTTACGCATTTCAGTCGCTATATTACTAACGCTGTCACCATCCACAGGAAAGATAGTCGGTGAACCAAAAATTTTTCCTATTCCTGGCACAGCTTTTAGTTTGTCCTTCCAACTTGATTTCTCCACCGTATAATCTATTCCGTGACTCGCTCCAGACAAAATCACTATGCTCGTATCTGGATTTTCCTTCTTCAATTGTTTAGCAATTGCTGCCGCATTATAATTCATCAGCAACATTCTATCCGACAGCCCATATGCGTCATCTTTTGCTACAGAATCAACTTTATTTGCCATTGCAAATGAGCGTGTCGCAATTGATTCTTCTGTCTCTATTCCAACCACCTTCACGCCATTATTTTTTGCAGTTTCCAGTAATTCCCGAGTAGTATAAACATGCCCACCTTTTTTGTTTCCTGTCCCATTGATTTTGGGATCAATAAATTTGTCAACATAGGCTGCCAGTTCTGGTGGCATCGGTGAACCTTTAGGGCTTTTCATGTACTCATCTAACAACGGCTGCTGATCTACAAAAAAATGCTCAAGCAGCAAGCTGCGATTTCCACCTTTCATTTTAGGCATCTGTTCTATCAAATACCTTAAATGAGCTTGTTCACCATGAGCCTCACTAATTACGATATTGCCATTTGTTTTCACCGCAGCGTCCAAGGTTGAATCTGCATCAGCTCCGCGCTTTTGTTTGGGTTGGAAAGACGTATACTTAAAAAATGTGACAGCTTTGTCGCGCTCAGCTTTATAAGTATCTTCTATATTGCCCTGTGTTCTGACTACTGTAACTCCCTCAATACCTCGTTCCTTGGATACTTTACTGAAACTTTCAGCATCTGAAGCATGTTGACCATTAAAAGGAATAAATTGTGACGTTTTGCTGTCTTTATTTCCAAATAAAACTCCTAGCTCTAAAGAGCTTCCTTGAAAAGAGATTGAATGATTCTTCTCATCGAATTTTACACGCTTATACGAATCTAGTGAAGTAACACCCAATGCTTTTAAATCATCAACAACAGCTGATTTAGCTTTGCTAAAAGATTCTGCATCGGAAAAATTTACTTCGTATGACATATATATAGCATTGGTTAATATATGAACCCAGCATACATGAGGTTTTCCCACAAATACAATGACAGTTCTGTGAAGATTAGCATGACTTAATAACCACTTTATTAAAGTCTTGAATTACCAAAATAATTTGTGATGCCAAGCCATAGCTTGGCACAGATTATTTGTATTGGTAAATAGATCCCAGCTTTCGCTGGGATTGAGATTACGCTTCCTTAGCTTCAGCCACTGGCTTGATGCTAGCAACGGCTGCATCAAGATGGGTTTGGGTGCAAAGACCAAGCAGCACTGGATCACGCGGGCGGATATTGCTGCTGTTCCAATGGGTTTTTCCGCGCACAGCAGAAATAGTGTTTTTAGTCGTTCCCACGAGCTTGGCAATCTGCCCATCAGTCATAGTCGGAAAATTCTTCACCAACCATGCAATCGCGTCTGGCTTATCCTGACGGCGCGCTACAGGTGTATAGCGACTACCCTTGGTTTTCTGCATGATATATTGTTTTGCCGTGCCAAGCATTTCAAGCCGTTTATCTGCATCTTTCTCACATTCAGTAATATTTTCTCTGGAAAGCTGCCCACTAGCAATTGGGTCATTGCCACGAATTCCACCCGATACATCACCATCAGCAATGCCCTGCACTTCCAGCGGGTGCATTCCGCAGAAATCACCAATCTGTTCAAAAGTTAGGGCTGTATTCTCAACCAGCCACACGGCGGTTGCTTTAGGCATCAAAGGTAAGGTCATAATGAATTCTCTGAGTAAAAAAATTGGAGTGAACGCTTTATTTAGTGGTTTTTTGCGAATATTCAAGTATTTTAACGCTATGTCCGCAGATCCAACAGTTAAATATACCATTAGTGACGGCAATATTGCCATAATTACCCTTTCGCGCCCGAAGGTTGCTAATGCTCTCAATTCACAAATGGCATTGGAATTAAATGAGGTTTTTTCTAAATTAGCTAAGAATATACGGGTGGTTATCCTAACTGGTGATGGAGAAAAAGCCTTTTGTGCTGGCGCGGATTTAAAAGAACGCCATGGTATGGACACGGAATCTTGGCAAGTTCAGCACCAGAAGTTCAGAGGAGCATTACACTCCATAATGAACTGCCAGATTCCAGTAATAGCGGCAGTGAATGGTGCGGCGTATGGTGGGGGCTTAGAGCTGGCTCTGGGCTGCGATTTTATTTATGCTTCCAAAACAGCTCATTTTGCCCTTCCTGAAGCTACTCTCGGCATAATTCCAGGTATGGGTGGAACGCAAAATTTACCGCGCGCTATTGGACTTCGTCGCAGCAAAGAATTATTACTAACGGGCAGTAGTTTTTCTGCTACCGATGCTTATTATTGGGGAATAATTAACAAACTTTGCGAACCTGCATCCTTAATTGAGGATACACTCGTCTGCGCGCGCGCTATCGCAAAGGCTGCGCCATTATCAGTTATTGCCATTAAACGGGTGGCAACTCATAGCATGCATTTACCAATAAACGAGGCTCTGTCTACCGAATCAAATCATTACAACCTCTTGCTAAATAGCAAAGACCGCGTTGAAGGCATTAATGCTTTCAATGAGAAGCGAAAACCTGTTTTCACTGGCAACTAACATATTTTATGCTTATATCAATCTATGGTTGATTCGGCATTTAATAACGACACCGTCTTTACGCTAACACAGGCAATGCAGCTTGTTGGTCTAGTGCCGAGCCTATTCGTTGCAGCATTTTTGCTAACTCTGTTACACGGTAATAGACAAACCATTATTCCCATTCTTTATTTCCTGTCTCTAGCGTGTGGCTTTGCTCTACCTTTGCTAGAATTATATCCCAACGCTGCTGCAAATATGTGGATACATGGTGGCTTGTTAATGGGAGACAGCCTACTTGTAGCGTTTGGTTTTTTGCTGATTTGTCAGTTTATCATGGCACGGTTGCCATCGTGGGGGTATTGGCTGGTACTGGCTATACCACTTCTGGGAAGCAGCACAATATTATATGCCAATATGCTACAACTGAGTGATGTTTGCCAGCAAACATCTTGCCTTGATGCCGATTCCGTCAGCTCACTATATCATATTATTTCGTCATCATTTATGTTTTTGCTGTTACTGGTGTATTTTTCACGCATTCGTAATATCGGATCTGACAGCACAGATATAAAACATAAATACTGGCTGATAATCTCACTTATCTTATTACATTTATTTTTACTAATCATTGATTTGCTACGCGTTTCTGAATATGCAAACTTGGCGCAAGCACAGCTAAGTTCTGTTATTTTACGTCTAACTTTTATATATCTTGTTCTGACTTCACTTCTGCGCGTATTCTATCCGAATTTAGTTCGTGAAGTAATTGTAAAAGCACATCCGCCAGCACATGACCGCAATTTGGATCTTCCGCATGTAGCAAGAATTAGCACTCTACTCAAAGATGAAAAAATATACCGTGAAATGCGCCTGAACCGAGCGTCACTTGCCAAAAAAATTGGTATTGGGGAGCATTATTTATCACGCATTATAAACCACCATTTTGGCAAAAGTTTTAACGACCTGATCAATTCGTACCGTATAGAAGAAGCAAAAACCCGACTAATTAATGAGCCAGCCCAACAAATCACTACTATCGGCTTTGAGGTTGGCTTTAACTCCATAGCCTCGTTCAACCGTGTATTTAAGGAAAAAACTGGTTTATCCCCCACAGATTTCAAAAACTCTGGCAAAATATAACCTATATCCCATACTAAACTTGCTTAATGTGTTGTATCAAAACAACACATCCAACAAAATAATGACTTATTACTTTAGAAAAACAACTAAAATGAGTATCATCAGAAACTTATTTAAAAATTATTTCCTTATAAAATCTAAGTTTTTTAACTTACTAACGAATTATTAACCTTTGCTGTGTAGTTTCAATAAATCTCTGGTTATTTTGTTATTCATTATAACATGAGTAGCGAGAGAACCAATTTTACTTCAACATCAACCGATATAGCCATACTGTTATATATCTAAAGAATACTTTATTTAACCAATTAAGGAGTTACCAAATGAAAGTTGCAACTGTAGAAATCATGCAGACTGAGGAACAAAATCCTAGCCTGATTAAACAAGTGGGCTTCACGCTCATAGAGTTGTCCATCGTACTAGTTATCATCGGTCTTATTGTCGGTGGCGTGTTAGTTGGACAGGATCTGATTAAAGCTGCGGAAATTCGCTCAACCATCGGTCAATATGAAAAGTACAACGCAGCAATGAACACCTTCCGTACAAAGTATAATGCTATGCCAGGTGATATTTCTGGTGGTACTGGTGGACAGGCAGCTGCTTTTGGACTTTTTGCTTACACAGGTGCTGCAACTGCTGGAACTGGTCTTGGTGACGGAAACGGTCTAATCACCGACACCGCTGCTGCCAACCTGAATGCTCCTGTAGGAGAAACTTTAATAATCTGGCGTCATCTTGCTGATGCAAACCTAGTTGAAGGTGCTTATGGTACAAGCCTTGCAGCTGCAACTGGTCAAACAGCAGCTTCACCGACAGCAGCTTTATATTTACCAGCGGCTAAACTTGGTCGTGGTAACTACTGGATCGCTGGTTCAAGTGCTGGTCAGAACTATTATTCTCTTGCGTCTGTAACTGGTATAACTGCTGGTGCTGCTGCAACTGCTACCTATGCAACAACGGTAGGTGGTGGTTTGACCCCAGTTGAAGCCTATAACATCGACAGCAAACTTGATGATGGTATGCCGAATACTGGTATCATTCAGGCACGTGGTTATGCAACTATGGGTGCTGCTGCTGATACTATTTTCCCTGCTCTTGCTGCGACCAGTAAAGGTGTATGGTCAACCGCAACTGCTGCTAGTGCCGTGGCTGGTGACTGTATGACTACAGGTGCTACCGCTACTGACACAGCGAATACTTACGCTCGTGGTGCAACACCAGGTGGTACACCTGCTTGTACTCTGCGTATGCGCTTTAACTAAATAATTGCTTGATTAGTTAATATAATCAACATTAAACCACCCCTTGATCCTAGATTAAGGGGTGGTTTTTTGTATTTACAGCACTAAAAGCACTAGTTTTTATTGTAACAAATTTGTAAAGTGCTTTTATACGACAGATATTGTACTATACAGCAAAGTAATATAGAGGTGATTAGGTAGAATATGGCTGCGAATGACGGTCCAAAGCTGGAAGATCCCGCCGTAATAGCCCAACGCATGTTAATGGGGGCAAATTCCGTCGGTGGTGGTGGAGGCGGCGGTAGTGGCGGAGACAAAGGGCATTTTGATACTGTTGCCGATGCTTTAGTTTCCCACATGTCGAGGCTAATCGGCAAGTTATCTTTCGGTCTCATAAAAGTCAGGTTTAGGACGCTTGGTTCGACCAGTGCTTTTGCGCAATTTACGCCACAGCAGGGGTGGGCTGATAAGTCTGTTAATCAAGGTGCGTCCGCGCTAGGTGCAAAAGGTGGTGTGTTGGCAGATATCGCGACAAATAAAATAAATTTTAAAATGGATTTCAGCAATATCGCTAGACCCGCGATTGAGGGACTGCCCGTACAAAGTATGTCATACGGCTCACTCGGCAACCTAACGCCTTCTGATACAGGTGGTGGCGGTGGCAGAGGTGGACTCGGGCTATAATAAATTTCTTCTTTGCAGTTTTGCGCAAAAACTATTACATATCATGTATAAGCTGCTAGAGGTCAGTGAAAAACTCTGCCTTGATTTCCGACTATTATTTTGATCACTAGGATAAATTATGAAAATTACTGTATTGCGTGAACAAATAGAAGGAGAGCGACGCGTCGCTGCCACTCCTGATACCGTGAAAAAATATATTGCCCTTGGTGCGACCGTAACAGTTGAACCCAACGCTGGAGTAGGCGTGTCTATTTCTGATGCTGATTACGAAGCGGCTGGCGCAACTATATCTAATAATATCAGCGATACAGATATTGTTTTATGTGTTCGATCCCCCTCCTCTAATACATTAGTTAGAATGAAGGAAAATGCTATTCTTGTTGGAATGCTAGACCCACATAGTGAACATGAAAAGCTTGCAATATATAATCAGCGTAGAATTTCTGCATTTTCACTGGAATTATTACCGCGTATATCACGCGCGCAGTCCATGGATGTTCTTTCTTCGCAGAGCAATCTTGCGGGCTATCGCGCAGTAATAGATGCCGTCTCTACGCTCGGCAAAGCGGTGCCTATGATGATGACGGCAGCGGGAACAATCGCACCAGCAAAAGTTCTGGTGCTTGGTGCTGGTGTTGCTGGATTGCAGGCAATCGCCACTGCAAAACGCCTAGGTGCAGTTGTCTCTGCTTTCGATGTGCGCCCCGTAGCAAAAGAACAGGTTGAAAGCCTTGGTGCAAAATTCATTGAGGTAGCAGCCAGCGAATCTGGTGAAGCAAGCGGTGGCTATGCCAAAGAGATGAGTGATGATTATAAACGCAAACAAAGTGAATTGATTGCTGAGACTATCAAAAAACAAGACATAGTGATTTCTACCGCTCTTATTCCCGGTCGCCCTGCCCCAGTTTTGATTACCGAAGAAATGGTAAAAACAATGAAACAAGGCTCCGTAATTGTGGATCTAGCAGCAGCAAGCGGAGGCAACTGTCCGCTTACTGAAGTTGATAAAACCGTAGTTAGATATGGGGTTATGCTGATTGGCTACAGCAATATGCCTTCACGCGTGGCAATTGATGCCAGCCAGCTTTATGCCCGCAACCTTTATAATTTTATCTCCACTTTGCTAATTGAAAAAAACAATATAGATGTGAAATGGGACGATGAGCTGATAAAAGGAACTTTGCTCACGCATAACAGCGAAGTAATCCATGTAATGTTTACAAAGAAATCTATTGTATAATAACAAAATCCCACATGTGGATTTTATATAGCGAGGAATTATGTTTGATAGCGAAATGGTAAATCAAAAAGCACAAAATCTTGCGCAACAAGCAGCAGAATTGGCTGAAGACATAAATGCAATGAATCTACAGTTGCAACAGCAAAGCTCAATTGATCCATTTATTTTTGGTCTTACTGTTTTTGTTCTGGCGTGTTTCGTGGGATATTATGTAGTGTGGAAAGTTACGCCAGCATTACATACCCCACTTATGGCAGTAACAAATGCTATTTCTGGTATTATAATTGTTGGTGCTATCATTGCACTTGGACCAGAAGGATATGGATTTTCACATCTGGCTGGCTTCGTTGCCGTGGTAATAGCTTCAATTAATATTTTTGGTGGGTTTGTAGTTACGCAGCGTATGCTTTCCATGTTCCAGAAAAAGGCTGTTAAAGAAAAAACATCCTAAAACTAGACTTCCTCATAAACTAATTTCGGCGATAAAGCGCGAAAGCGACGGAAACCGAAAAAAGTTGAGCATACATGCTAGTATGTGACTTTTTGAGGAGGCTCCGTCGCAAGTAGATTTGAAGCTGAAATTAGTTTATGAGGAAGTCTACTATTCCATCACCTCATCGGGATACACACCCCAGAGAATATTTTTTTCGATCCATCCCTTGCGACCGCTTATCTGAACGCGACACCAGTCTTTCGTACACTCCACTAAACGAACAATAACTGTCGGTTCAATCTTTAATAATGGTTTGGCATCTTTTTCATGATCAATTCTCACAATCTGTGGTTTCTTACCCTTAATTATTGCATTACGCTTTCCTTCAAGCATAGTCTTATGCACCCAGCCAGTAGTGTTTTCCGCATCGCGTATCTTGCGCCACATATCAAACTCTTCAATCACCTCAACTGGCATTCCAGCACGCCTGTAAACCCATGAAATAGGGTATCGTGTGCCTGGTCCTGTGCGCGCGTTCACTTCATCCGATTTAAGTGATACAAAACGTGGTATAGGCAACCCGCTGTTGCTTATCATCCCCGTCGCAAATGACGGCAAAGGAAACAAACAAAATACATTAATGAAAATTATTATAATTGAATTTCTGTACGACATATGAACTGTCATATCAATATCACACTCTTTTGAAAAGAGGGTAATTAACTTAATAATTGGATTGCAAAATACTAATTTATGTAGTAGGTGGTGAGTCTGTACCTCCAGCAAATATTAAAATCACATAAAAACAAGGGAATAAATATGTATAGCCCAGCTCGTCTCATCACCAATAATTTACTACTGGTAGCACTTACTACTTCAGCACTTGTTATATTACCAGCAGCTGCAAATGCGGTGACTATTCCGAATACTGCTCGCCCTGAAAATGTTCAACGTCAGTTAAAGATTGAAGAGCAACGTCCAGAAGTGACCAATAAGCCTATTATTACGGTTCAGGAACAAGACGGAAAAGAGCTTAAGGGAGATGTTGCATTTGCACTAAAATCGGTTCAGTTTGAAGACGGAAAGCAGCTAAAATTAGAAGAGTTAAATCAATTCTATAAAGATAAGATAGGAAAGCAAGTTACTCTTGCAGAGTTAAACCGCATAGCTGCTAACATAACTGCTTATTATCGTAACAAAGGTTTCATTTTGACGAAAGCTGTTGTGCCACCACAACGTATTAACAGTGGCGCAGTAAAAATCCGCATCGTTGAAGGATTTGTTAGCGATGTATTGTTGAAGGGTGATGTTGGTAATACTAATAGCGTCCTCTATAAATATGCAGAAAAAATTAGGGCATCAAAGCCTCTTGATGCGGCAACGCTTGAGCATTACCTCCTTCTTATGGAAGATTTACCAGGCGTAGAAGCACGCGCAGTGTTGCAACCTTCACCAACCACACCAGGTGCCTCACAAATTATTGTGAACATCAAACGGGACGTACTTGAAGGTAGCACCGTACTTGTAAATAATCGCGGTACGCGCTATTTGGGTCCTGTGCAGGCAACTGCTGTTTTAGCTGGAAACAATCTGTTAAAGCAAGATGAGCAAACATCTTTGCGTGTTATAAACACAATTTTCTACCCTGATGAGCTTAAATATTTCGGCGCACGCCACGAAGAGCAGATTGGCAATCAAGGCACAAAATTGATATTTGATGGTAATTTTGTAGCTACGAAGCCAGGCTACACTTTGGAAGCCTTTGATGTTACTGGAGAAAATTATACTCTTGATGTTGCAGTGGTTCACCCAGTTCTCCGCAGCCGTCAAAGCAACTGGTTTGTTAATTCCGATTTCTCAGTACAGAGAGTCAATTTAAACTCTTTAGATACAAATCTTTATCAGGATCATCTGCGCGTATTAAAAGTTGGCAGTTCTTATGACTTTATCGATTCATATGGTGCGGTAAACCGTATGGAAGGTAATGTTCACAAAGGATTTAGCTGGGATACTGATAACAATGGTCTATCTCACTCTCGATCAAACGGTCGCTCTAGCTTCTGGAAGGCAACAGCGAATGCCACGCGAATTCAGCCTATTACTGGCTCATGGTCAGCATTCTTCTCTGTTGACGGTCAATATTCGCATGATCCTCTCTATTCTGCTGAGGAGTACGCTCTGGGTGGTCAACAGTTTGGCTCTGCCTTTGATCCAGCTGAAATCAGTGGTGATTCAGCGATAGCTGGTCGTTTTGAACTGCAATATAACGGAACATCAAACTACAAATATCTGCCTTCGTACCAGCCATACGGCTTCTATGACGTGGGTACGGTATGGAACAGAGACATTGTAGCTGCGTCAGAAGCTGAGAAAGCGTCCTTGGCATCTTATGGTATCGGCGCACGCCTTAATATGGCAGATTCTCTAACTGGGAATATGGAACTCGCTGTTCCAATAACAAGAAAAGTTGCTGCATCTGGTGCAGACGGATATTCGCCTCGCTTCTTTTTTAGTTTGCAGTATAGATATTAGTTAATTTTTAAAAATGTAGGATTTTCAACTTCAAAAGTTAATATTTGCTTAATAATTTCAATTAAGTGTTACTTTTTTGTTAATAACTCTTGACCGAAGGGGGTAGTTTCGGTTAGAAGTGTTGCATTAAGTTCATATCATATCAATTTGTATTAAGAGAAAGTTTAAGATTATGCGTCACTCATCTACAAAGAATACTCAGGGGCTGTTGCCGAATTCTATGAAGCAACACGCTAATTTGTCACGTCTTTTATGCGCTTCTGCGGCGTTTGTGCTACTGCAAGCAAGCAATGCTTCTGCAAACCCGACTGGTGCGACCGTTGTATCTGGCGGAATAAGCATTAACACTCCACAGGTTGGACAATTGGTTGTTAACCAGAGCACAAATCAGGCTGTAATTAACTGGCATAATTTTGACATTGGTAGCGGTGAATCGACGCAGTTTATCCAGCCATCATCAAATTCTGTGGCTCTTAACCGCATTACTGACGGCAACCCTACCCAAATTCTTGGTAATCTTTCAGCAAATGGCAAGCTGATGATTGTTAACGGCAGTGGCGTGTTCTTCGGTGCAAATTCTCATGTTGACGTTGCTGGCTTGATTGCAAGCACCTCTGATACAACTGATGCTGATTTCTTGGCTGGTAAAACCAATCTATCTATCGCTGGAAAGCCAGACGCTAGCATCGTAAACAAAGGTTCTATCACTGCTGCCCAAGGCGGTTTGGTGGCACTTATTGCACCGAATGTTCGCAATGATGGCGTGATACAAGCTAATCTTGGCACTGTGGCTCTTGCTAGCGCGGAAACTGCCAGCGTTGATTTTTATGGTGACAATCTTTACAGCTTCGCACTTGATAAAGAGACTACCTCTGCTGCTGGCGATTCTAAATCTGCAATTGAAAATAATGGTATAATCTCTGTTGGCGGTGGCAAAGTTCTTCTTACTGCTAAAGTTGCTAAGAACGTGGTTGATAATGTTATTAACAACACTGGCATCATCGAAGCTAATTCTGCTCATATGGAAGGTGGTACTGTAGTTCTTGATGGTGGCGACGGCAATGTGCGCGTGGCTGGAAAGATTGATGCTTCTGGTAAAACTGGTGGAAAAGTGACCGTAACTGGTGAAAATATTGCTTTAGCAGCTGCTGACATCAATGCCAGCGGAGCTAATGGTGGCGGTTCAGTTAAAATCGGTGGTGATTATCAGGGTAAAGGCTCAACACCTCATGCAAAAACAGTAACTGTTGATGCTAACAGCAAAATCAATGTAAGCGCGACTGATACTGGCAACGGCGGCACATCTATAGTGTGGTCAGATGAAGTTACAGATTTCAACGGTTCAATACTCGGTACTGGTGGCGTAAATGGTGGCAATGGTGGCTTGGCTGAAGTTTCATCAAAGGGCGAACTGGGTTATAACGGCTCTGCTGATTTGCATGCTACAAACGGTAACGCTGGTCTGTTGCTTTTAGATCCAAACAGCCTGTTTATTGGTAGCTGGGCAGACCATTATATCGGTACTGATCACTTTGTGAATGCTGACTCTATCGTTGCGGCACTCAATGGCGGAACAAACGTATTGGCGACCACTCATTATGGTGATGCTCCAGCTGATGTAAACAACCTTAGCGTTCTTAGCGACATAATCTGGGCAGGCGAAGGCTCACTAACACTTCTTGCAAATAACAACATTATCATTGAAGCGGATATTAGATCCTCTTTCAACGGGGATTCTACGCAAGGTGCTGTTAATATTGATGCTGGCGACCTTGTCCAAATGACTGGCGCAGACATCAGCACTGTAGGTGGCGACATAAATATCACCACGGATAGAATGACTATGATGGGTAACAGTACAATTAAAACCCCTGCTGGTGACGTTACCATCAACAATAGTGGCAGGTTTGTTAGCACCACTAGTGATGTTATCGATGGAAATAATGTTAGCTTGAATCAAAGTGCTGATGGCAGCATCCAGAATGCAATCAATGCAATTGGTAACGTTAACGATAGATCTACCTTGAATTTAGGAAATGGTTCTTGGAACGAAGACGTAATTATCAACCAAAGCAGGTTGACTCTCCAAGGCGACGTGGTTGGAAATAGCGTTATTAACGCAGCAAATCCTCTCTCTACAGTTATCACGGTTGGTGCTGGCAGACATGATGTAACAGTTTCTGATTTATCTGTATCTGGCGGAGCAATTGGCATTGAGGCATCTAATAATATTCGCTTCACGTTGAATAATTCAGAAATCAATTCTACTGGGGTAGGTCTGCACTTAGACACCACTAATGGTGCTTCGGTTACGAACAACGTTTTTTCAAATAATTTTACTGGTATTGCTGGTGAAAACACCAACTTTACTAGAGTAGATGGCAATAATTCATTCCAAGACAGTTTCGCGGGAGTAGTATTTTCAGGTGATCAAAATCTGACAATAAGTAACAATTCTTTCTCCAACCTCTTCGGCGGCATTGGTCTTTTAGATGTAGTTGGTGCACCGATAACTGGCAACGAGTTCAGGTTTGTTAATTATGGTATCACTGCCGAAGGTGGAAACTCCCTGTTTATAAGCGAAAATAATATGTATTATGTTAACTATGGTATCACTACAGACGGAACGACTGGCGTGAGTATTGTCGGCAACTGGCTATATGGTGGTTTTGGTGAATTTGAGGATACTTTGCAGGAAGAAAAAGTATTTTCTGAAGAAGATAATGATTATGGTTCATACGGTATCCACGTAGTCGGTGGGCTTAATAGTGCTATAGTAGACAATGAAGTTGATCACTTTGTTACTGGTATAGGTGTTGAAAGCAGTACCAGCAGCAGCTTATTATCCAACGAGGTATATGATACAATCGACGATGCGATATTCCTGAACGGAAATTCTCATATATTTGCTTTTGACAACACTGTAAATAACGCTTCAAATGGCATACATGCTACTTCAAATACCAATGTAGAAATTGTTGATAATGACGTAAGTGATACATTTGAAGGTATACTTGCTGAAGATAATAGCGGGATGTATATTTTAGAAAATACATTGGTAAATAACTTTATTGGAGCGGATGTAATAAATTCACACGGAACTATTATAAACGATAACGATATATCACAAAGTTTCTATGGCTTAGTGGTTAGTGAAAGCAACAATGTTCAGCTAAATACCAATGATTTTGCTGATAACTTCACTGGTGCTTCTTTCTTCGATAGTAATGATGCGGTGTTAACTGGCGACATATTCACTAACAACTCGCTGGGTATTGCTCTGGACAACAGCCAGAATGCGCGCATCTATGAAGCATCTATAACATCTGGTTCAGAAGATATCGGCATTAATATACGGAACGGTTCTGGTGGAACCCTAGTTCGCGGCCTAACCATTGTTGGTGGTGATATTGGTGTGCTTCTGGATGGTGAAGGTAGCTCAATGCAGTTTGAAAGCAACACCAGTAGTTTCTCTGGTCAGACTTGGTACTTCCAATTGCAGAATGGTGCTATGTTTGCTGGTGGATCTACAGCGCAAGCTGATTCTTTAGATGCAAGCCAACAGAAATTTGAGAACGTTCGTGCCAGCGATTTCACATTGGCGCAGCGTGATGCAGCGGAAGCAAAAACCATTGACGTTGAAGATGGTATCCCAACCATCGGAAACGTGTTCTATAAGGAATTTGGTTTGGTTGGGCTTGATGGTCTGAATCAATTCCAAGAATTTCCTTTCCCTGCGGGCTTGTTCTCATACGCTGGTCGCACAATCACTAATGACCCAGGCGTAACTCCGCCTACGTTTGATGTGCCATCATTGAACCTTAGCTTGCTAGGTTCTGGTGGTGCAACACCTCCAGCTCCAGCTGGTTTGACCCCTGGTCAGCTAGGTGGCTTGGAGCCAGCAGCAGGTGGTGAAAATCCACAAGCGTTGGCATCTCTTGAGCCAGCAGCAGGTGGTGAAGCAAATTGTGGTAACAGCTTCTTAGGATCTGGATTTAATAATAAGTTTGATATTGCAAGCTGCTCAATTAAAGAACAGCAATAATAATGTCGACTGAGCCAACTAAAAACAAGCCAGAAGGGACATCTCCTTCTGGCTTGCCTCTTTTATACAAGCTACCCAGCACACTAGACAAGGTACGTCATGCTGAGGCGTCTATCCGTGCTAACAGAGATTTTTCCTTTGTAAAACCTACAAATTCCCTGCCACTAAATACCATAGAATTTATCGAAGCAGCAAAAACATATCCGATTGTTTTTACCAGTGATGCTAACCCGTTGCCTGTAGCTATTGTTGGCTTAGAAAAAGATAATTATTTTGTAAAACCTGATAATTCTTGGCGGGATGACGTATATATTCCTGCTTATGTTCGCCAATACCCGTTTATATTTTTTGAACGCTCTGAAGAAAAGAAATTCTACCTTTGTGTTGATGAAGCATCTCCGCAGTTCAGTGCAACTACTGTGGATAATGCCAGCCCACTTTATACGAAGGATGGGCAGCCAACAGAATTTACCAATAACGCTCTAAAATTCTGCACTAATTTTTATCAACATCATCTAATAACACGTAATTTCTGCGCCGACTTAAAAGAGCATAAGTTATTGCAGCCATATCAATCGGAAATAACATTGGCTTCTGGCAGAAAAACCCAGCTCTCTGGCTTCCAGATGATTAATGAAAAAGCGTTTAACTCATTGCCTGATAAAGTTTATCTGTCATTCCGCAAAAAAGGCTGGATTCCGTTTATTTATTTTTCCCTAGCCTCTACTTCCAACTGGAAGTATTTGGCAGAGTTAGAAGCAAAACTTACAAGATAAATCGCGTGGTAACGCCACTTTACGAATGTTCATAGTTAGCGCATCTATTATCAGCAAACTGCCTGATAATGAGCTACCAATGGCGAGCAATTCTTTAATAACTTCCAGTGCCTGCATGCTACCGAGCATTCCCGCCAGAGGACCTATGATTCCTTCCTGAGCGCAATTTCTTTCACGATCGGGAATTTGTGGCACAAGGCAGCGGTAACATGGGTGCGAATCGCCAAGATAGGGCTTAAAAGTGGAGAGCTGCGCAGAAAAACCGCTAATCGCAGCCGACACTAGCGGTTTTTTCTCCTGCAAACAGGCTGCACTCACTGCAAAGCGGGTTTCAAAATTATCGCTACCATCCACCACAATATCAAAATCTTGCACCAACTTATTGGCATTTTCCGAAGTAAGTTTTTCTTCAAAAATTTCTACCACTGAGTCAGGATTTACTTCCTGTGCACGATCCCGCGCAGAAGCTGCTTTGCTACGCCCAATATCGGCTGTTTCAAATAAAATTTGTCGCTGGAGATTTGAAAGCTCCACGCGGTCTGGCTCAACAATGCCGATTTTGCCAATACCAGCAGCAGCCAGATAAGCAATAGCAGCACTACCCAAACCACCTGCACCGATTACCAATACTTTTGCGACGAGTAGCTTCGCCTGCCCTGCCTGCCCAATTTCAGACAAAACGATATGGCGGGCATAGCGACGCTGCTGGTCAGAGCTAAGTTTCATACTACTCAGAGAATAAATCCGTACTCAGATAACGTTCGGCTGATGATGCAGCGATTACTACAATCAGTTTGCCCTTCATCTCGGGGCGTGCGCCGATTTCCAGCGCAGCTGCNNATTGCACCAGAAGAAATACCAACAGCCAGCCCTTCCAACTTGGAAGCTTTTCTAGCCGTAGCAAAAGCGGTTTCATTGCCGATAGTAATAATTTCATCAATCAAATCTTTTTGCAAAACATCAGGAATAAAGCCTGCGCCAATGCCCTGAATTTTGTGCGGACCAGGTTTACCGCCAGAAAGTACTGGGCTATCTTCAGGCTCAACCGCAACTATTTTAACGCTTGGTTTGCGCTGTTTCAGCACCTCCGCTACACCCGTAATAGTACCACCTGTGCCGATACCTGTAACGAATACATCAACTTTACCATCGGTATCATTCCAAATTTCTTCAGCAGTAGTACGACGGTGGATTTCAGGGTTAGCAGGGTTTTTGAATTGTTGCAAAATTAATGCATTTTTATTCTCGGCTTTGATTTCTTCCGCCCGTTCAATCGCCCCACGCATACCT
>CXWL01011193.1_pt1 | contig 23533 bp, 24 predicted proteins | sample 590931 | NCBI WGS metagenome assembly CXWL01 (sample SAMEA3498368, study PRJEB10139) | groundwater metagenome | biome: water well; material: biofilm material | place: Germany | collected 2015-04-27
GCCGGAAACAGCGCCCAGTAGACGCGCCGGCAGAGCCGCCGCCGCGTCTTGCACCCACCACGCGCCCTCGTCGAAACCGGGGAGATCGGCGATTGCAGAAGGCGCGCGCAGGCGCAGGCCGCCAGTTGGCGTCAAATTGGCGCCGAGTTTCTCGGCCCAAGGTGCGGCGTCGCCTTTTGCGCTCAAATCGAGCGGCGGCTCGATAAGCAGCGCGCGGGCGATTTCTTCGGCCTCGCCGCCATAGGTCGCGCGCCAGCGTGTGTAGAGCCATGCCGGCAGGTTCGCGCCCGGCGCCGCCGCCGCGAGCAAAGCCGCGCCCTCGCGCGCGACCCGCCGCAGCACCGCGTTCATGAGCTTCGCGAAGCCGCGGGCTTCGCGCATTGAATTCGCGGTTTCGACGGTTTCGCCCACCGCGGCATGTGCCGGCGTGCCGAGCACCAGAAGTTGCGTTGCGCCGAGATGCAACAGCGCGCGCGCATGTGCGGCGTCTTCGGGCAGCGGACGCTCCAGGAAATTCTGAAGCACCGAATTGATGGTCCCAAGGTGGCGCAAGCCGGCGGCGGTCAGTGCGCGTGCGAAAGCGCGGTCGCGTCCAGACAGCGCCTCGAAGCTTGGCGTTGTTCCAAGCGCCTCGTCCAGCCCCTGGCCGCGCTCCATCACGGCAACCAGGAGCTCCGCCGCCGCGCGCCGCGCGCTCAATTGGCTGCCGTTTCGTAGTCGATATTGACTTCGGCACGCCGCCAGGACGTCAAACGCACCACTGCGCCGCCGGCAGAGAAGGGCGTCGTTATCCGCACGGGCGGTGCGAACGCCGAGTCTGGCGTTAGCGCGAACCAGACTTCGCCATGAGGAATACGCCTGCGGCCACCGTCGCGCGGCTCAAATCCCGCTACCGCGATATAGGCCAGAGCGCATTTCAGCACCTCGCCCTCGTAGCCGCCGCCGCGGAAACGGTCGATCTCGCCGCCGGCAAGTTCGAGCAGATAATGGAAGCGGCCGTCGAAGGTAGGATAATCCCCAGCGCAGCGGCGCGATTGGCCTACGTCGAGCGCCATGGAGACCAAAGTAGAGAGCGGATCGCGGGACCGGCGGCGTTGCTCCTCGCTTGCCGGCGGCTCGCCCCACAGCCGGTAGTTTGGGTTGATCTCCGCAGAAATGGCCCCATCCTGACCCCGCTCGAGGCTGATGGTGCGGTGCTTGCGGCTGTAATGATGGTCAAGATCGTAGCGGCGCCAGCGCACGCTCTCGCCCACAATCAGCCCGGACGCGGAAGCGCGCAGCTCCGTTGGTTCGAAAAGGCTGAGCAATCCGCGCGAACGCATGCTGGCGGAAATCTCATAGCTATCGTCGGCAACGTCGGCGTCGACGCTCATGTCGCCCAACGGAATGAACCCAAAGGCTGCGCCCTCATAGGAGAGGGCAAAACGATCGGCCGCCGCCGGCGCGGCCGTCATAAATATCAGGGCGGAGATCAGGGCGGCGCGCATGGGACAAATCTTAGCGCCCCCGCGCGACCTGAGTCTAACGCGGCATCACGAGCACCTGCTACCTAGAGCGGGCGAACGTTGATCTCGCTGTTGCGCAGCGGCATTTCGAGCAGCATGCCGATGCGGCCGGCGATGACGTCTTGCAGACCTGCCGCGCGCGCTTCTGCGACCTGGACGGTGGCGGCCATCTGGTTTTCAGCACCTGTCAGCACAACCATGCCGGCATTGGCCGAGCGCGCTTGTGCGGCTATTTCCGCCGGTGTGGCGTAGCCGTCCTGATGCAGGTTCGCCAGCACTTCGCTCTGCGCGCCCTGCAGCACGACCTGCGCGTTCTCCGCGCCTTGCGCACCGACCACGCGGCCATCGCCGCCAACAACCAGCGAACGACCGCGATAGTCGAAGCGATAGCCGATGCGCCGGTTGGCAAAATCGCCATCGGTGGCGAATGCCGAAACCGTGAGGCCTTCATCCTCAAACACGATGACCGAACGGCCGGGCTCCGGGCCTGGCCCCCAAGCTTGCAAGCCTTGCTCCAAGCCATCGAGGCCCGCCACTTGATTGAGGCCGTCAACGGTGCGTTGCGTTTCAGCCGGGCCGTAGACCGGCATCAACGGTGTGCTGCGCGTCACCGCGCTGTCGTTATAAAGCTCGCCCAAATCGGCGGTCTGCGTTGAGCTCACTCCAGTCAGCAGCACTGCATGCAGGCGACCCATGGGGATGTTGCGCCGCGCCAGCGAGGCCGCTGCGCCCGAGCCGGCATCGACGACGAACAACTTTCCGGCCGCGATCACAGCCAAACATGGCTTAGGCTCGCCGCGTTCGACGCCCTCGCCACCGCATACAATTGCGCGCAGCGCGTCGGAATTGAACAAATCCTCGTTGGCCGCGGCCTGGTCTTCGGCATAGGCCCGATAGGCGCGCGCGAGAGCTTCCTGGCCCTCCGGCGTTTGCGCGCCGATGATCCAGCCTCCCCAGAGTAATCCGGTCAGAGTTACGAAAACGACAGACGACTTGCCAATAGCGCTCATGGTCAGACCCCGTTCCGTATGCGCACACGCGCGCTGACGTTAAGCCCCGAACCCAGCGTGAGTAACCCAATCCATGATTCGCGCCAATGCATTTAAGATTTGGTTTCCACAAGAAAATAACCGAACCGTCATGACGCTGCATTCGCTGGAATTATGCTCTAAGAATCATACCTGTAGGGTACCCATTGGGGCGCTTGACGGAGTTCGCGCGGAGCTGCACGTTAAGGTGTGAAGCGGGTCCTAGTGTTCGATTCCGGGGTCGGCGGGCTCTCCGTCTTTGATTCGATCCAAGCGTCGGGCGTGGCGCTTGATCTCTATTACGCCGCCGATAATGCTTGGCTTCCGTACGGGCTCAAGCAGGAAGCGGCGCTGCGTGAGCGGGTTCCGCTGCTGCTTTTGCGACTCGCCGAGCATTGGGCACCGGATATCGTGGTCATTGCCTGCAACACGGCCTCCACCATCGCTTTGGAACAAGCGCGCGCTTCGTTGAGCATCCCGGTCGTTGGCGTTGTGCCGCCGATCAAGCCGGCCGCTGCGCAGTCAAGAACCGGCGTTATCGGATTGCTCGCCACCCCAGCGACGGCAAACAGCGCCTATGCGGATCGACTGATCTCGGAATTCGCGGCGGATAAGAAGGTAGTGCGCTTCGGCTCTGCCGCTCTGGTGGCTGCAGCAGAGGCCAAAATGCGCAGCACGCCGGCGTCTGAGGTCACAGATGCGGTCGGCGAGGCGATCAACGGCCTGTTCGGCGCCGACGGGGGTGATCGCATTGACGTTGTAGCGCTGGCGTGCACGCATTTTCCCTTGCTTGCCACGGAATTGGCGGCGGCGGCGCCGCGCGCTTGTGTGTGGCTCGATTCCGGCGCAGCGATCGCCCGACGCGTGGCGGCTCTGAGTGCGGCGCCATCAGGGNNAATCAGGGAGTTCGCGAGCCTGCGCCGCCGGATTCACCGACGCCTCGGCCCTTCCGTACTCAGCATTACGCGCGCGCGGATTCAGTTCGCTTGCTGGAATTGAGTCAACGCCTGATTTTTCTCTGTTCGCCATCTGAAATGCGTGTTGTTTTGGGCGCCTCCGAAAAACTTGCATAGTGAGGCGCGCGCCGGATGTTGCTCGGCGGCGAAGTCGCGATAACGATCTGCGGCAGGAAGTAAGGTGGAAGTTGGATGTCAAAGCCATTCGGCGAGCCCCCAGGGGGGCTGAGTTCGCAAATTCTAAATCTGGCGATGGTGCTCACGCGCCATCCTGGCTTGAAGGTGCCACGTTACCAACGGCCTTACACTTGGGGCGAGCGCGAGGTGCGCCAGCTGATCCAGGATCTCTGGGCGGCGTTCGAACGCGGCGCGCCGTTTTATTTCATCGGCCAGATCGTGTTGGTGAAGAACAGCCACGGCAAACTCGAAATCTCCGACGGCCAGCAGCGCCTGACGACGCTCACCATGATTATCGCCTACGTGCGCGATCGGCTCCAGGCCAAGGCCAAGCATTATCAATTGCTGATCATGGACGGCGATGAGGTTCGCTTGTTTCTGCGCGACGAGGACGCCAATTTTTATCGCGGCTTCGTGCAGGAGCCAGGCCACATGGCTGAGCTCGCCAAACATTCTGAGATCGGCGTCGATTCCAAGGATCAGCTCTGCGCCGCCGCCCGCACGATCGAGGCGGAATTGTCCAAGATCAACGAGGATGCGACTCTCGACAAATTCTTGTCCTATGTCGCGCGGTGTTGTACGCTGAATGTGGTGGACGCCGAGGAGCGCGGCTGCGCGCAGACTGTATTTCACTCGCTAAACATCCACGGTTCGCCGCTTTCGGGGGCCGACCTGATCAAGAGCGATCTGCTCGAAAACTCCGGGCTTGCCGATGCTGAGGCCGATGCCGCAGCGCGCAAATGGGAGCAAATCGAGGGGCTGTTCGAACGCGAGAACTTTGCACGCCTGCTCTATACGATGCCGTTTCTTTTGACCGGCGAACAAGTGCGCTCGCCTGGGGACCTCGCCTCCTTCCGAGCCGCTGTGGGCGATGTGCGGGTGTTCCTGTTCGAGCAATTGCCGCGTTACGCCCACGCGCTGCGGGCGATTTTCGCAGGCTCGGTCGATGTTGGGCGGGCAAGCGAGGAAGTAAACCGCCGCATCGCCCTGATGAAGCAGGTCGAGGAATGGGATTGGGCGCCGGCAGCAATCGCATTTCTGGCCGCTCACGCCCATGAGCCCGAACGCGCGCGCATGTTTTTCCGTGCGCTGGATCGCTTCACTTTCGCATGCGAGCTCTCGGTGATCGACAACCGCGTTCGCGAACGGCGCTATGCGTTCGCGGTGACCCATGTTGGCGACGACAAATTGCTTTACAGCGAGGAGGGCCTCGAGCTCACCGAGGCTGAGCACATGAAGTTCATCGCGACGCTAAACCGCTCGCGTAAGCGCGATCGCCAGCGGCGGCTGCTGATGATGCGGTTGGAGGCGGCGTTGCCGGGCGGCTCGATCTTGAGCATGACCGACGACGTAACCGTGGAGCACATCTTGCCTCGCGGCGGCAGCGCCTGGTGGAACGAACGCTTCCCCGATCCGGCGTTACGCGCCGAACTCGCACATTTGCTCGGCAATCTTACACTGATCACCTACGACCAGAACAAGGAGGCCGACAACAAGCCGTTCCCAAAGAAGAACGAAGTCTTTTTCAAAACGCGCGGTGCGCCGATTCACGCGCTGACCAGGGATTTCGCAGCCATCACCGAATGGACGCTGCAAGCAATTGAGGAACGTCACGAGCGCTTGGTGCGGATGCTGTGCGAAGATTGGGGCTTGGTACGCGCGGATTAACTCTGCGCTAACCGAAGCGCCAAATCTTAACCCCGATTCACTTTTCGGGGCCCCGAGCGATGTCACTGCTTTATGCCGTCGTGTTTGCAAGCCGGTGCAGGTCCAACCACCATCGGATCGCGGTTGACGCACTGCGTCATCTGCAGTCGCCAGACAGCGCGCGCTGGCGCGATCTTCTGCTTATGCATGAGCGCGAATACCTCGCCGGCGCCAAGGCGCCCGATGATGTATTCAAGGACTTCAAGAACCACGTTCTGCATGTGCGCGAAGGCGAGTGGGGCGGCGCCATCGAGGCGTGCGAGGAATGGTACCGGCGCACGGTGCGGGCGCTGGCCGCCAAGGATTGGAAGCAGGCGGCTTGGTCGGCTGGCGTGCTCAGCCACTATTATGTCGACCCGATCCAGCCGTTCCACACCCATCAGACCGAGGAAGAGGGCGTCATTCACCGCGCTGTCGAGTGGAGCTTCTCCAAATCGTACAAGACCTTTCAGGGGCTGATCGAAGCGCGCGGCGGATATCCCAACATCGCCGCGCCCAGCGGTGAGAAATGGCTCGCCGATATGGTGCGCGCGGGCGCCAAGGCGTCCAATCCGCATTACGAACTGATCATCGACCATTACGACTTCAAGAAGGGCGTCGCCGACCCACCGGCGGGCCTTGACGACGCCATTCGCGAGGCGGTCGCCGCTCTGGTTGGGCACGCAGTGATCGGTTTGGCGCGCATCTTGGACCGCGCGTTCACGGAGGCTGCGGTGAGGCCGCCTGCGAGTGCGGCGACGCTGCAGTCGTTTTTCCTGGCGCTCGATGCGCCCATTCAAAGCGTGCTGAAGGCGATGGACGATTCCGCCGCGCGCCGCGACGTGCAGGCGCAATATGAGGAATTCAACCGCACCGGCAAAGTGCGTGCAACCATGGGCGAGGATGACAAGGTGGTGCGTGCGCTGCACGCAGCAGAGGTGCTGAAGACGCCGCTTTCATCGCTCGACGCCAAATGGCCGCGCGAGATTGGCGCCAAGGCCGGGAACCGTGTTGCGCCGACCTCCTCGAAAATCACGAAGCTCGAGCCGCCGAAGCGTGTCGAAGTGCTGCCCGCGCGTGCGGAGGCGCCGCCGCCGAAGTCCGTGAAACAGCTGAAAATTCCGCGCGAATTGCCTGTCGGCGCACCGCGCGCCAAGCCCGAAAAATCATTACCGCGCGTTCCGCTCAGCGGCGACGCGCCGGTGGTGCAAGCCCCCTCGATCGGGCCGAAGACGGCAAAACGTCTGGAGGCGGCGGGCATCGTCACTGTCGCCGACCTGTTGGCGCTGAAGCCGGAAGAAGGCGAGTCCAAGATAGATGCGCGCCACATCTCGGCGCAGACTATCCGCGACTGGCAAGCCCAAGCATTGCTCGCCTGCACGGTGCCAGGCCTGAAGTCACGTGAGGCGCAGGCGCTGGTCGCGTGCGACGTGCGCGACGCTCAAGCCTTGGGGCGCGCCGATGCGACGCAGCTCTGCGAGGCAATTGCACAATGGGGCTTATCGGAAGAGGGCCAGCGCGCCTGGGGCGCAGCGCCCGCGCCCAACGAAGACGACATCGCCACCTGGATCGCCCGCGTCAATCGCGCCGGTGTCGCTGCCTAGATTCCCAGCAGCGTCAGCGCGATCGCCGCGGCCAGCACCAAAGCGATGAAAGCGGTCAACCCCGAGGCCACAATGCGTGCGGTCTTCAGCACACGGTGGCCCTTGATCGGCTTGTCCTCGCGCGGGGCAAGCGCGAATTTGCACATGAAGGCAAAGGCGCCAGCTGTGGCGGCGACAATCGCCCCGCCTGTGGCGCCAGCAAGAAGAGCAGCGATCGCGGCGGCGAAGGCGATCAGTCCCAGTGGGCCATGGCCCTGGTTCATCACCGACTTCACCAGGCGTTCGGCCCGGCCTTGGTCGAAGGTCTTGTACGCAACCGGTGAGAGCACCATCGAAAACAACAAGATCCAGCCGATCGACGTGGCGGCGAGGATAATGGCGGCGGCTTGGGCGGTCTGTTGCATCATGAGATTGCGCTTAGCATGAGTCGCGGGTGATCGGCTCGATCCGGAGGCGGATCGGCCCGACGAGCAAGGCCCTAAGAAAATTCTGTTTTACAGCAATAAATATCTGTGTAGCATGATCGCTGGAGGCGCCTCTCGTGGACACACTGGTTGGGCTATACGCCGCGCGTACACCGGAATCCCCCGCACGCGACGCTATCCGGCGCTTGAGTCAGCCGTTCGAGTGGCTTTTTGCATCGTTGCTGGTGCTGACATTGGCGGGGTCGGGAGCCGTGCTGTTCTTCGCTCTCGCGCCCAGTTTCGGCTCGATTTGGCTTGAGCCGACCAATTCTTGGCTAGTGCTAGGAAACACTGCGCCGCCCGCGAACGCGGTGCAGTTCAATGCGCTTCCCTCGGCGGCACAAGCAATCGCGGCTGCGGCGTTCGCGTTGATCGCGGGATCGCTAGCGGCTTCGTTCTGGTTCCTGCGCGCATTGTTTGGCTGCTACCGGCGCGGCGATGTTTTCGGCGCGAACCCGCAAAGCAACATGCAGCGCGCCGGTGCGGCGCTTGTTGCGTTCGCACTCGCGCCGGGGGCGTTGCAGCCGGTGCTCGCTGCGGTCGGCAGCCCGGACCGCAATTGGTTTCACGCCCATTCCATCGCAGTGCTGATCATGGGAGCGGGACTGTTTGTGTTCGCGCGCGTTGTAGCGCTTGGCCGCGAGGTTGAGCGCGAGACCAAGGAGTTCATCTGATGGCGATCGTGGTTCGGCTCGATGTTGCGTTGGCGGCGCGCAAGGTACGCTCGAATGAGCTGGCGCGCGCCATCGGGATCACGCCGTCCAATCTGTCATTGCTAAAGTCCGGACACGTCAAAGGCATCCGCTTCGAGACGTTGGATGCGATCTGCGATTTCCTTCAGTGCCAGCCTGGCGACATCTTGGAGCACGTGCCGGCGAAGGAGGCGCCGGCGCGGGCGCGGGTGAGTTAGGCGGCCAAACCAGCGGAAGAAAATCAACGCGCCGCCGGCGCGAATGAAGGAGCGCGTCCCATGTTCAGAGGGATTCTGGTTGCGATTGGCGCGTGTGTGCTGGTCTCCGCTTGCGCGGCGCGGCTTTCGACCCACCCGACTGAGGCCGCCACAATCGGCGCGCCAATCTCTTCTTCGCAAATGCTGGAAAAATTGCAGCAGCCCGGAATTGTCAGCTTTGAGCAGGTCGCCGCCGCCGATTGGCGCTGGAGCGAAGCGTTCGCGACGCCCGGCGTCACGCCTCCAGATTGGCGCAACGAAGAATTCCAGGGGCAGGTGTATTTCTACAAAGTCCGCCACCCCACGCGCGGCCTCGTTCTCATCGATGCCGGCTTGCCCGCCGACACCGTGCGCCACCTCGGCCCCATCGTACGCAACGTGTTCGATATCGAGCATACCTTCGCCATGCGCCAATCCACGGCGGCGGCGCTTGCAGGGGAGACGCCCAGCGCGGTGTTCATCACCCATCTGCACTGGGACCATGTGCTCGGCGCACGCGATCTGCCGCGCGACACTCCAATATACGCCGGCCCTGGCGACGGCGCGATGCGCCATTTCCTGCTGCGCTTCATTGCGCCGGTCACGCGCCGCGCGCTCGAGCGCCGCCCGCCCTTGCGGGAGTGGCGTTTCAGTGCCGATCCCGATGGCCGCACAGCCGGCGCAATCGACGTCTTTGGCGACGGCTCGATTTTCGCAGTGTCCGCGCCTGGCCACACGCCGGGGTCGACAGCCTATTTTGTCAACGCCGTCGACGGCGTGCATCTCATCACCGGCGATGCGATTCACACCGCCGCCGGCTGGCGCGGCGAGCGGGTCGAATACATCACCTTCGATCCCGATCGCGCGCGTGCGTGGGAAAGTCTGGCGCAATTGCAGGCGCTGGCGCGCGCGATACCTGGGATCATCGTACACCCGGGGCATCAGCGGTTGGCGCCCGGTTAGCGCCGCCATGGCGTGGCCAATCTCGATAGTCGACTAGAGACCTAGCCGATGTGCGGGCGAACACGAACTCCGCGATTGCAGCCAGCGGGCTTTGGTGGCCATACTGGTTCCCGGCCCGGAACGGGCCGTATGACGCAGAAGCGGCGCCCGCCGCTCGCAAGCCGCCGGGGCGCCGCCCAGACCAAGGGAGGCCAAGGCCCATGCCTGAAAGCAAGACAGCCAACATCGTCAGAGCCATCGCCGTCGTCGGGCCCACCGGGGCGGGCAAGACGGCGTTGACGCAAAGTCTGGCTTCGGCCGCCTCGGGCGGATCGGGCGCGATATCCGCCGCCGCCGGCCAGTCCACAGAAACCAGTTTCACCGCCATCGATTATATGGGCGACCATTATGCGCTGATCGATGCGCCGGGCGCGGTCGATTTCATGGCTGACGCCGACTTCGCGCTGCCGGGCGCGGACCTTGCCATCGTGGTCGCCGATTCCGATCCAGACAAAGCCGCTTTGCTGCAGCCATTCCTGAAGGCAATTGAGGATTACAAGGTTCCCCACCTTCTGTTCATCAATAAGATTGACCAGGCGCGTGGGCGCATCCGCGATCTCTTGGAAGCTCTGCAGCCGGTGAGCGCGTTGCCGCTGGTGGCGCGGCAAGTGCCGATCTGGAAAGACGAGCATGTGGCCGGTTTCGTCGATCTCGCCCTCGAGCGCGCTTATCTCTACCAGAGCGGCAAGCCCTCCAAGCGCATCGATATTCCAGCTGAAGTGGCGGAGCGCGAAACCGAAGCGCGCTTCCACATGCTCGAACAGCTCGCCGATTTCGACGATACGCTGATGGAAAAGCTCTTATCGGACGTGAACCCGGAGCAGGATCTGGTGTTCGCCGATCTGGTGCGCGAGACGCGAGAAGGCCTGATCGCACCGGTGTTCTTCGGCTCAACCGCGCACGGCTACGGCGTCCGCCGGCTACTGAAGGCGCTGCGCCACGATACGCCCGAGCCGAAATACGCCGCCGAACGTTTGGGCCTGAAGGGCAACGGCGCTTACGTCATGAAGATTTCCCACGCCGGCCAAGCCGGGAAGCTCGCTTACGCGCGCGTATTCGGCAAAGCGATGGCCGATTCCGATCAATTGACGCTCAGCGACGGCTCGACGCAACGCCCAGGTGCGCTGTTCGCCGTGCAAGGCGCGCAGACAAAGAAAGTGTCGACGGCGCCTGAAGGCGATGTCGCCGCCCTCGGCAAGCTCGATCCGGTCGCCGCCGGAGATTTGCTCGCCACCGGCGGCGCAGCACAGAAAGCAGCGGTTACGCCGGCCAAGCGCTTTCCGGTGTATCAGCTCGCCATCGCCACCAAGGACCGCAAGGATGACGTGCGACTGTCAGGCGCGTTGCAGAAATTGGTCGATGAGGATTCCGGCCTCTCGGTGCTGCACGACCAGATCACCCACGAAATCCTGCTGCAGGGCCAAGGCGAGCCGCATCTGCGCTCGGTGATCGAGCGGTTGAAGAGCCGCTTCAACGTCGAGGTGACAAGCGCGCCACCCTCCACGCCCTACAAGGAAACCATCCGCAAGAGCGCCGAAAAGCGTGGTCGCCACAAAAAGCAAACAGGCGGCCACGGCCAGTTCGGCGATTGCGTTATTCAGGTGGCGCCGCTGCCGCGCGGCGGCGGGTTCGAGTTCGTCGACAAGATCCACGGCGGCGCCATTCCGCGGCAATGGATCCCAGCTGTGGAGGCGGGTGTTCTGGATGCAATGACCAAAGGTCCGATCGGGTTTCCGGTGGTGGATGTCTCAGTGACGCTGATCGACGGCTCCTTCCATGCAGTGGATTCCTCAGAGCACTCGTTCCAGATGGCGGGGCGCATCGGCATGAACGAGGCGTTGGCTGATTGCAGCCCGGTGATCCTCGAACCGATCGAAAGGCTCGCCATCTACACGCCAAACTCCGGCACCGCGAAAATCAACTCAGCAGTGTCGAGCCATAACGGCCAAATCCTGGGCTTTGAAGCGCGCGAGGGCTGGCCTGGCTGGGATCGCGTCGACGCCTATCTGCCTCACGCCGAACGCCAGACCTTCATCATCGATCTACGCTCGATGACGCAAGGGCTGGCCACGTTCGAGGCCGCTTTCGACCATATGGTGGAAGTGAGCGGGCGGCGGGCGGAAGACGCCGCGAAGCGGGCGCAGAAGGACGCCGCTTGAGCGAAAGGCGCGGCCAAGACCTTCTCTTTCCCGGTGAAAGCGCTTTCTGATTGCGCCTCTGGCGTGCAAGGGGGCGGATAGGGTATGATGGCCTGCGCTCGCGGGGACAAGCGAGCGCGCAGAGGGGCGTAACATGGCGTTTTTTTCCAAGAAGCCACCGAAAGATGAACCGGCATCGCCGCCTCCCGCCACACGCGCCAGTGCGCCCGCGCCGGCGCCGCGCGCGCCTGCTGCTGGAGCGGCCAAGGCGAACGGTGCTGCCGCCGCCGCGAGCGAGCCGGTCGATATGGAGAAAATCAAGGCGGGCATCGAGCGCTCGCGGCGTACACTCGTTGCGCTCGGCGAAGTGGTCAGCGTCTTGATGAAAACGCCGGAATATCGCAACGCCACCTTGGCGACGGTGCAGTCGATGGTCGGCCCCGCGATCATGAGCGGGCAGTATCTGGTGCTCACCGCGCACGAAAAATCCCGCGGCGCCTCCGCCCCGGTCGCCTTGGCGATGTGGGCCAATGTTTCCGAGGAAGTGGATCGCAAGCTCTCGCAGCCGGACGGGCAATCGGTTGTTCTCAACGCCGCCGACTGGACCAGCGGGAAAATCGCGTGGTTGACCGTGCTCGCTGGCGATCAGCGCACGCTCCCAGCTCTGATGGGCCGCTTACAGCAGACTACGCTTAAGGGCCGTGTGGTGAAGTACCGCGCCAAGGGCGAAGACGGAAAGATGCAAGTCCGCACTCTGCCGCCTCCCGGACAGGGCAAGCCAGGAAAATCTTGATTCAACGCGCGGTCAGCCGTCGCTCTGCGTAAGCTGAGTAAAGACACGCGGCGATGATAATGGCGGCGCCGAGATAGATTTGCGGCCGCGGCGCCTCATGGAAGACGACGAAGCCGATCAGGCTTGCCCAGAGTAATTCGCTATAATGAATCGGCGCCAGCAATTGCGTTTCGGCGCCGGCGTAGGCGCTTGCGATCAGGTACATGAAGGTCGCGGCGAACACGCCCATGAGCAGGAACATCGGCCAATCGCTCCACAGCGGCGGCGGCGCCACGGCGATCGCTGGGACAACCAGAAAAAGCGCCGGCATGGCGCTCGCCAGCAGGCCGACAATGATCGGCCCGTCGCTCTGCGCCCGCGTGCGCAAGAGCACCATTGCGATGGCGAACAAGGCTGACGCGGTCAAAACAGCGACGACGCCCAAGGCATGATCGGGGGCTTGCGCGGCGCCAGGCGCGCCCTGCGCAGCCACGACCACGCCGGCGAAGCCAACGAGCGCCGCGGCAACGTTGGGAAGGCGTAGCCGTTCACCGATCATCCACCGCGCAGCAAACGGGATTAGCAATGCGCCGACAAACGAAAGCGTGACCACTTCTGCGAGCGGCAGGACGCTTAAGCCCCAGAAAAACAGCGAACCGCTGGCGGCGATAATCGCGCCACGCCCGCCGTGGGCGCGCAGCATTTCGGCGGTGATCCGCGGCGTCCCCGCGCGCAGCCACAGCCCAAGGGAAAACAGCGCCCCGAACGCGTACCGCCCGAGCGTAACCAGGAGAATGTGATTGGTTTGCGCGAGGTGCTTGATGGTCGCGTCCATGGCCGAGCCGGCGATGACGGCGAGCGCAAGCACCGCCGCCGGCGTTAACGCCCGCATGAACGGAGACTCCCCGCCTTTCCTTGGACCCAAACGCTGTCGGCGACAATCGCATTCCGCCGTCCGCGAAGCTGGCGCCGGGCGAGGGGCGGGCTATAAGGCCGCCAAGAGGAGATCATGGCGACCGCGCTCACCGAGGACCAAACCCTTATTGTCGATACCGCCCGCGCTTTCGCCCAGGAGCGTTTGCGCCCCAATGCGGCCCGCTGGGAAACCGAAGGTCTCGATCGGGGCGCGCTCAAGGAGCTCGCCGCGCTGGGCTTTGCCGGCATTTATGTGCGCGAGGATGTCGGGGGCTCGGGGCTGAGCCGGCTCGATGCGGCGCTCGTCTTCGAGGAACTTTCGCGCGGTTGCATCGCCACCGCCGCCTTCGTGTCGATCCATAATATGTGCTCATGGATGATCGACGCGTTCGCAGACAGCGAGCAGCGCGAGAAATGGCTGCCCAGGCTCACCAGCATGGAGACGATCGCTTCCTATTGCTTGACCGAGCCGGGCTCTGGATCAGATGCCGCAGCGCTGCGCACCAATGCCAAGGCCGACGGCAATGCGCATTATGTGGTGAACGGGTCCAAGGCCTTCATATCCGGCGCCGGCTTCTCCGATCTTTATGTGGTCATGTGCCGCACAGGCGAGGATGGCCCCAAGGGCGTTTCGAGTTTGCTGGTGGAAAACGGCGCGAAAGGCCTCAGCTTTGGCAAGGCCGAAGACAAGATGGGCTGGCGCGCGCAGCCCACCGCAATCGTCAATTTCGAAAATTGCCGCGTACCCATTGAAAATCGCATAGGCCCGGAGGGCGACGGTTTCAAATACGCCATGAAGGGCCTCGACGGCGGCCGGCTCAATATCGCCGCCTGCGCGCTGGGCGGCGCCCAGGACGCGTTCGATCGGGCGCTGCGCTATGTCAAGGATCGCAAGCAATTCGGCAAGCGGATCGCCGATTTCCAGAACACGCAATTCACCCTCGCCGACATGGAGACCGATCTCGCCGCGTCGCGTACGCTGCTGCATGCCGCGGCGCGCAAGCTCGACGCGCAGGCGCCGGATGCAACCAAATTCTGCGCGATGGCTAAGCGTTTCGTCACCGACGCTGCGTTCAAAGTGGCCGACCAGGCGCTGCAATTGCATGGCGGATACGGCTACCTCGCCGATTACGAAGTCGAGCGCATCGTCCGCGATCTGCGCGTGCATCGCATTCTCGAGGGCACCAACGAAATTATGCGCGTGATCATTTCGCGCGAGCTGCTGAAGTAAAATGGAGCGCCGGCGTCATCGCCGGTCACTAGGCGTCGCGCTTCGACAGGCTCAGCGTGACGCCATTCTGCGTCAGCCTGAGCTTGTCGAGGGCCGCACTCAGGGAGCGGCAATTTTTGGTAGGAGCACCACATGATTATGCGCGCGATGGCCTTGGGGTTTGTGCTCTGGCTGGCGAACGCCGCCATCTTCCGGTTCGCCGGGCAGTACTTCTTCTTCGACCCGTTCTACGCATTATTCGCCGCCGTCGCAGCGATCGGCGCCGCGATCACTTTCGTGTCTGTAAAGCTGCTTCGCTGCGCGCCGGGCGATGAGGCCGAAGCGGCGATCAGTGTCGCGATGCCGTCTTTGCTGCTCAACGCGTTCCTGACCTACAAGTTTGCGGAAGTGTTCCCCGATCCGCCGATTGACGGCGCCAATGACGCTATCTATGGCGCGCTGGCGATGATCTACGGCGCCTCCATGGTGTTCACGGGCCTGCTGATGACGCGGATTTCGCCGCAGGACGAGCGGGTGTGAGGCGTCGGGATGCGGTGTTGGGCGGCATGGCGCTTGCGGGGTGTGCGAGCGTGAGCGGCCCCTTGCACCGTCCGCTTGTCATTGCTCACCGCGGCGCGTCCGGAGAACGGCCAGAGCACACAATGGCCGCCTACAGGCTAGCGATCGCGCAGGGCGCCGACTTCATCGAGCCGGATTTGGTGATGACCAATGACGGGGTGCTGGTATGCCGGCATGAGAATGAAATATCCGGCACGACCGACGTCGCCGAACATCCGGAGTTCGCATCGCGACAGGTGACGAAGGTCGTGGACGGAGTTTCCATGACCGGCTGGTGGGCCGAGGATTTCTCGCTCGCGGAGTTGCGGACGCTGCGCTGCAGGGAACGCCTGCCGCGCTTGCGGCCCGGCAATGCCGCCTACGACCGCCAGGAGGTGATACCGACCTTTGCCGAAGCCTTGGCGCTGGCGCGCGAAGCCGGAATTGGCATCTATCCGGAGCTGAAACACCCGACTTTCCTGCGCGAGCATGGGCTCGACCCAATCCCTGTCTTCGTCGATGCGGTGCGTGCTGGCGGCGGGCAGGCGGCGGCCGACAAGATGTTCGTACAATGCTTCGAAGTGGGCGCACTCCATGGATTGGCCTCGATGTCGTCGATGCGCTGGAATTGCGTGCAGCTGATCGCGGCGTCTGGCGGGCCTTGGGATCAGCCGGGGACCAGCTACGCGCAGATGGTCGCTGACTCGGGCTTGCGTGCAATGCTGATGGAGCGGGGCATCGCGGCAATCGGCATTGAGAAGTCTCTTATCGTTCCGCGCGACAATGCAGGCCGTTCGTCGCCAGCGACAGATCTAATCGCGCGCGCCCATGGCTTCGGGCTCGCTGTGCACGCCTGGACCTTCCGGGCGGAGAACATCTTCTTGCCGCTGGAGATGCGTAGCGGCGATGACGAGGCCGCGCACGGCGACCTAACCGCAGAGCTGCGCGCCTTCTATGCGGCGGGTGTCGATGGTGTGTTCAGCGATTTCCCGGCCGCAGCAGTGGCGGCGCGGGCTTAGGCCACGCGTTTGCGCATGTTCTGGTTGAGGATCGGCGCCTGTGCTTCGAGCAGATTTTGCTCCACCCGGGCGCGGGTCTGCGCGTCCTTAATCGCCAACAGGTGGATTTCCTTGGCGCCAAGGTGTTCGGCCGCCTGCCACATTTCGTGACGAGCGAGGGTGACGGAGAAATCATCCGTCGTCCCCAAGAACAACACGATCGGGCCGCCCCATTGTTGGGCGACTGAATCGTGTGGTTTTACAAACATGTAGACCCCGCCAACGGGGTCCCAGGCGCGCTGCACGCGCGCGACTTCGAACTCGTGCCAACGCCCGCACGCACCTTGCCAAGAGAATGTGTTCAAGAGGGCCCCCTCCGATCCAGCGGGGGGCACGCTAAGGTGAGTCGGCAAGCCGCACAGCCGCAACCGCGAAAAAATTATGGCAGCGGATCGAACTCGGCGCGCGCCGCGCCGGCAGCCTCGAAATAATCCGGCCAAAATCGTTCCAAAGCAAAAGCTTGGCGTTCGGCTTGCTCGGGCCGATCGAACGGAATAACGCGCACTTCAACCCCGCTGAGGTCGGGCGGGCCGAACGCCGCCTGCGCCCGCCAAACCGAATAGTCCGCATCCGCAACATAGAGCGAGAAGCCCTGCTGATCGTGCTCCAGCAGGTCCGACACAAGTACTAAGCGTCTGCGTTCCAGGTCTGGTCCAAAGTCCGGATCGGCGCCAATCGCGCGCAAGCCGGCGAGGATAGGAGAAGAACGCGCACCGCCTCCCGATTGCGCACTGCGCAGGGCGCGGCCTAAGGCGTCGGCAAAGCTCTCCTCCCAACGCGCCTTCGCACGGCGCGCATTTTCGAACAGCGGATTAATCTGCTCGGGCGGGCGCGGCAGGCATTTGCTGAACAGAATGACCGGCTCCTGCGGTCGGCGCACATTGAGCCGCATAACAGTAAGGCGGTCGAATTGGGCAAGCCGCGCGCGCTCCTGGTCCAACACAGCGCGCAGCTTGCGCCGATGGCGGGGTTCGAGCTTGTCGGTGGCGTCGACCAGAACGATGGTGTGGGCGGCGAGCCCGGAATCTGTGCGGCAGAGAGTCGTCGCATCGACCGGGGGCGGACGGGTGAGATAGATGGCGCCGGCCAACGCGGCAAGCACGCCCATCACCGCCACGATCAGCACCACGCCGATGATGTTCCCGGCTTTTCCGCGTCTCCGCTTCATGGGGTCTCGCCGGCATCGAGGCGTTTCGCGGCGTCGTCGAGTTCCTGCACCAGCGCCTCCAGCGCCAGCGCGGACTTCGCGTGCGCGTCTGCAAGCGTCGCGCGCGCTTCATCCACCATGGCAGCGCACTGGGCCAACGGATCGAGTGCGGGACCCACGCTGGGCGGCGACGCGCCGAAATAAGCAGGCGCCGGCGTGCTGCGCGCGGCGGTGTTTTCCTGCCGGTAGAATTGGACCGCCGCCGTCGCTGCATTATCGAGCGCGCGGGCCTGGTCATCCAAAGCGCCGAGTTTCATCGCGGCAGCGTCAAACGCCTTGTTTATCGCCTCGAACTCAGTCTGCAGCTTGGTCGTGCGCGCGGCGAGCGCTGCTTTCGCCGCTTCGATGGGCGCTTCCAGAGTCTCGCGCGCAGCGTTGCGGAACTCCGATAAATTCTCTCCTGCTCGCGCCGCTTCGCGATCCATCTTGCCGTAATCGGGATAGGGGTCGTCAAAGCCCGAATATCCCTTCAGTGCGGAGAACGCCCAGACGCCTGCGCCCAGCATCAGCAAAATGATCGCCTGCGGCGAGTCGAGACTAAGCAGCGACCAGAGGTGAAATCCCGCATCGCTGGTGTCCGTGCTCGCACCGCTGGCCTTCGCCAGTCGGTCGCGCCAATCGGCCGCAAATAGGTTGAGCATCAACGCAAGCAAGGCCAGAGCGGTGAACGCGAGGGCGCCTGCCGCCTTCGCGGGCGTGCGCACATGCTGCAGATAGCGAAGGCCAAGATAGCCGCTCAGGAAGCCGAGCGCGACATTGGCGCCGGAGAGGCCGACCGCCACGATGGCGCCGCCGAGAAGACCGTCGAGCTCTTCGGCAAACAGGGCGGCGCTAAACAGCGACTCGAACAAAGCCGCACACAACAACAATCCCGCCTGCATCAACGTCGAGTCAGGATAGACGGCGCCGCGGCGCAGCTGATTGATCCGTTTGAAACTTTCGAGATCGGCGCGCGCCTGCTTGGCGTGTGCGGCCGCTTCCTGCCAATCGTGCGCTAGCCGGCCGGCCGCTTGTTTGAGCGCTAGGCGCGCCTCGAGCGTGGGACCCGAAAAATCCTGCGGCGTGGGCGCCAAGGTCCGCAAGCGCCGCTCCGCATCCATCTTGGCCTCGAGCCGCGCTTGGTCGACCTGTTCGCGCTCTGCGGCGACAGCGTCGAGGATGGCGGTCTCGGCCGACGACAGCGCTTGCGCATCCTGGCGCGGCAGGTTTTGGGCTGCGTCCTCGCGCGCACGCCGACGCAGCCCAAGGCGCTTGTCCAGCGCCGCGGCGCTAAGGCTCACCGCTTGCGCCGATTTTGACCGGGTCCGCCCGCGATCCATCCCCCGTCCCTCCAACTGAGCCCTTAAAGCGCGAATGGGGCGCTTCTCCAAGACCGCGTTGAGGGCTAACAAGACGCCAAGGTGAGCGCGTGGAAGAATTGAGAGCCAATTTGAATTTAGCCGAAGCCGTCGCGGCGGAGGCGGGTGCAGCATTGCGCACCCATCGCGAAACCTGGAACGTGGTCGAAGGCGAGTTCGGGCGGGAAGTGAAAATCCGCGCCGACAAGCAGGCCGAAGCGATCATCTTGGCGGCGCTGGAGCGGGCCTCACCCTACCCGATCCTCTCGGAGGAGGCGGGTTGGGTGCGCGCGCGCGACAGCGAATGGGTGTGGGCGGTCGATCCGCTAGACGGCAGCGTCAATTATCTGCGCTCCTATCCGCACTGCGCGGTCTCTATCGCCCTCCTGCACAAGGGTGTTCCGGTTCTGGGCGTGGTCGATTGCTTCATGCTGGAGGAGCGTTTCACCGGCGTGGTCGGCGCCGGCGCGTGGCTCAATGGCGCGCCGATCCGCGTTTCCGACATCGCCGATCCCGCCGCCGGAATTCTGCAGACAGGGATTCCATCGCGCGCCAGCGCGCAATCTTTTGCTGCGTTCCAGGAGCGCCTCCGGGCTTGGCGGAAGGTGCGCATGATCGGTTCGGCCGCCACAGCGCTGGCTTACGTCGCCGCCGGGCGGGCGGAAGCCTACAGGGAGTCCGGCTCGATGATCTGGGATATCGCCGCCGGCTGTGCTCTCGTGAAAGCCGCCGGGGGCGAGTTTCGCCTTGAGGGTGAGAGCCCCGATCAGCCCTTTGAAGCGGCGGCCTGCAACGGCCGAACGCCGATGCCGGATTGAGGGTAGGATAGCTGACTTTTCGGTAACATACGACGCCTAGCTTGTGGCGTGCATGGGCTTGGATGGGCGTTGGAGGCCGGACTAGGGTCCGCCTCTTCGGGGTGGGGGTCATGGCTGAGCCGCAGAGCGAAGAACGCACAATCCGGTTGGCGTCCATTGTGGCGATCGACATTGTTGGTTTCTCCACGATGTCCGAGCGCGATCAGCGGGGGGCCGCGCGGAAGGTCGAGGCCTTGCGCTCGCGGATCGAAATGGTCGCCGCCGCCCATGGCGGGCGCTTGTTCAACACCGCCGGCGACGGCTTCATGCTGGAATTCGCGTCCGCTGGCGCAGCGCTCGGCGCAATACAAGATGTGCTCGATAAGCGCCCCAGAAAGGAGCCGCCGATCCGCGTCGGCGCCCATGTCGGCGACGTCATCGTGACCGCGACCGAAGATTTGCTTGGACACGGCGTCAATGTCGCCGCGCGTTTGCAGGAAATGGCCGAGCCGGGAACCGCGTTGGTGTCGGCCGAATTTCGATCGATGGCGCGCTCGAGCCCAACTGCGGCTTTCCTGGCCAAGGGACAAAAGCCGTTGGAGAACATCGAGCAACGCGTGCAGACCTTTGAGATTCTTTCGCAGCGGCAGAAATTCGCGCGCACGTTGCGCCGCATTTTCTGGGCGTTGGTCGCGATCGTCGTGATCGCCGCCGCCGTGCTGTTCGGCCCATCGCTCTGGGGTGTGTTGGAGCCGATGCTGCAGGGATTGCAGAAACAAGGTTGAGCGCGCGCCAAGCTTTTGGCAGTCGCTGTGCAGAGCTGAGTAATTCTCATTACGCGCAAAATTGGTAAAACCCGCTATTTGCAGCGGAAAAGCCGAAGTTCCGGCGAGCGGTTTCACTTCGTTCTCGCGGTGATGCAAAGCGCCGCGCCCGCGTCAACTTAACACCCACCGAATTCTGCGCGTTGCGCGGATGTAGTTCTACAAAAGGCACAGGCTTGACGATTTCGTCACGCTCATGTGACGCTTTCCGCGACACTCGACTGCACCATTTTCCAGAATTGAGGATGAGCGGGGATGAGGCGAAAGAAACGACGGCCATTACTGAAGTACGGACCGAGGTATGAAGCGCTAATCAACAACAAGGAGTTCCGCACGGGGCAGATGCGAAAAATCGAAAAGAAATGCCGGGAAGAGATCGAAGTCCATTGTGAGCACTTGATCAACCAGTTCGCGGTTTTCGGCGACGGGCCAAGCGGCAAAGCCAACATCATCCCGTTTGAGTTGTTCGATTTTGAGTTCCAGCTGGAATACGACGACGAGGAGAAGATCTGGGTGCTGAAGGTGACCAAAGAGAGCGCGAAAGAACGCCGCTCATAGGTAAATCCCCGGCCCGGCGAGGCGTCGCCGGGCCGGATGATTCTGGCGCCGAGATCGGGTCAACATTCTAGGCGCCGTACGATCGGCGTTCCCCAAGTTGTACCAGCGGCGACCTCCCACGCCGATTTGTACAAGCCGGCGGACAAGCCCCCCACGCGTTAATAAAGCTTAAGCAAATACGCCTTACCGATGAAAGCAGTTCAACTCCCCACGGAAGCCCTGCTTCTGTTGACAAGTATTTGTTGGGCCCAGTTTTGCCTCGTTTGAGATGTCTCCTGACAGGCGAGGGCCGGAAGAAAGCGAGCGTTTGTTGACATGAAACTGAGCAAGAGTGCGGTAGGCGGCAGCGCCAAGCGGCGCACGGTCTCGACATCGCAGGGCAGGGCGAACTTCGCCGCCGCTTTGCAGACTGTACAAAAAGAGAAAACCGTCATCGGTTTCGATCGTTACTCACAATCGGTGGCGGCTCTGGTGCCGGTTGAAGCGGTGCTGATGCTGGCCGGGCGCGGTAACAGCGTCGAGGCCGGGGTCCGCGACAAGATCGAGCGCATGGCGCGGCTTTTCCTACAGGCGGGCGCGTCCCCGCAAAAACCCGAGCGCCAGCCGCGCGTGCCCGTGGCGGCCGCGCGTAAAGCGGTGAAGAAAAAGCGGGTCGTGCGGCGCGGTAAGGCCAAGACCCCCAGCAGAAAATAGCGGCGCCCGCCGCAGAAGCGCGATAAGCCTCCCGGTTTCAAGAGCCGGGAGGAGCATGGCGCATGAAAACTCGAGCCGCTGTCGCGTTCGAAGCCAAGAAGCCGCTGGAGATCGTCGAGCTTGACCTCGATGGCCCCAAGGCCGGCGAGGTGCTGGTCGAGATCAAGGCCACCGGCATCTGCCACACCGACGCTTACACTTTGGACGGGCTCGACAGCGAAGGCATTTTCCCGAGCGTGCTTGGCCATGAAGGCGCGGGCATCGTGCGTGAAGTGGGCGCGGGCGTTGCGAGCGTCGCGGTCGGCGACCACGTCATCCCGCTCTACACGCCCGAATGCCGGCAGTGCAAAAGCTGCCTTTCGCGCAAGACCAATCTCTGCACCGCCATCCGCGCCACCCAAGGCAAGGGCCTGATGCCGGACGGCTCCTCGCGCTTCTCGTACAAAGGCAGGCCGGTCGCGCATTATATGGGCTGCTCGACGTTCTCGAATTTCACGGTGTTGCCTGAAATTGCGCTGGCGAAAATCCGCAAGGACGCACCGTTCGACAAGGCGTGTTACATAGGCTGCGGCGTCACAACTGGCGTGGGCGCGGTCACGAATACGGCCAAAGTAGAGCCCGGCGCGAACGTGATCGTCTTCGGCCTTGGCGGCATCGGGCTTAACGTGGTGCAAGGCGCAAAGCTCGTCGGCGCCAATATGATCATCGGTGTCGATATCAATCCCGCGCGCGAGGAATGGGGCCGCAAGTTCGGCATGACGCATTTCGTCAATCCGAAGGACGTGAGCGGCGATCTCGTCGCGCACCTAGTGGAACTCACTGGCGGCGGCGCTGATTACACGTTCGACTGCACCGGCAACACGACCGTCATGCGCCAAGCCCTCGAAGCATGCCATCGCGGCTGGGGCGAGAGCATCATTATCGGAGTCGCTGAAGCCGGGAAAGAAATCGCCACGCGGCCGTTCCAGCTGGTGACGGGCCGGGTGTGGAAGGGGACAGCCTTCGGCGGCGCGCGCGGGCGCACCGACGTGCCGCGCATCGTCGATTGGTACATGGACGGCAAAATCCAAATCGATCCAATGATCACGCACACCATGCCGCTGGAGCGGATCAATGAGGCGTTTGATCTGATGCACCGTGGGGAGAGTATACGGAGCGTGGTGGTGTATTAAAATGGAAGGCAATGAAGGTGTGACTTTTCAGTGCTGCTTCTGCGAAGAAGGCATCGACCGTACTCAAGAGCGCGAGGCGGTTGTGCTGAACGCGTCTAGCCTCGCAAAGTGGCGCGAAGGGCGTGGCGTTGAGGGTCAATCCTTCTATGCTCACGCTGCGTGCCTAGCTGAAAACTGCAAAACTTCTTATCCGTGGGAAATCGAAGCAATCCTTTCTGAAGGCGACGAGGAAGAGGCATGGCTGAGGGTCGTTATCATGCGGTGGGCGGATGACCATCAGCCGGGCTTCGTCGAATGTGAGTTTGTCGATGCGATGGGTCGGCGTCACAGATTTCAAGAAAAGGCGCCTGTTGTCAGTGCCGATCACATTGATGCGAACTCTTCATTTCCGCTAACAGGCCTGATCGCGTGCGGGATTGTCGCGCGGAATGCCGATGGGTCGGCGGACATCGATGTGGACTTGCCTCAGGATGAGCAACGCGTCCGCGTTTGGCTGAAGGATCTGAATGACTAACTGGCGCCTCCCCTGGTCCGCGTCCTGCCTTTGCGGGCGCGTGAAGATGCGCGTTACCGCGCCGCCGCTGATATCCGCAGCGTGCCATTGCACCGGCTGCCAGAAACTCACCAGCGGGCCGTATTCGCTGTCACTAATGTTGCCGGAATCCGGCTTTGAAGTGCTGGAGGGTGAAACCGTGCTCGGCGGCGAGCACCGGCCCGAGAGCCGCCATCATTATTGCGCGCACTGCAAGAGCTGGCTCTTCACAACGGGCGACCTGATGCCCGGCATGGTCAATTTCCGTCCCACAATGTTGGAGGACGCGAGCTGGGTCGTTCCGTTCGTCGACATGATGGTCGCGGAGAAATTGCCTGGCGTCGTCACCGGCGCGGCGCGCTCCTATCCAGGCTCGCCGCCGCCGGAAGATTACGGCGCGCTGATGGAGGCG
>CXWL01120910.1_pt1 | contig 23523 bp, 25 predicted proteins | sample 590931 | NCBI WGS metagenome assembly CXWL01 (sample SAMEA3498368, study PRJEB10139) | groundwater metagenome | biome: water well; material: biofilm material | place: Germany | collected 2015-04-27
CGTTACAATGTTGGCCAACTTCGCCCACTTGCCTTGTGCATTCAGGGTTCGCCCCTTGGCTACTGGAGCAGGCCGGGATCGAGTTTGCACCAGTGCAAGCCGGATTGCGCGTGGTGAATTAACGCCGCTTGAACTTTCTTTGATGTAACGTATAATTCACACCATGTTTAAAGTTTCCGATTACCTGACCGACGATGGGCATGACCCTTTCAAGGAATGGCTGGCAAATCTGGCAGACCGACAAGCGCGGGCGCGTGTTGTGGTACGAGTGCAACGAATGGCAGCCGGAAACTTTGGGGACTGCAAGCCGATTGCCGAGGGCGTATGGGAATTGCGCATTGACTACGGGCCGGGCTATCGCGTGTATTACGCCAGAACAGGGGAAAAGCTGCTCCTGATTCTGGTCGGCGGCGACAAGCGGAAACAACAGGCCGAAATTGAGACGGCATTGGAATATTGGAAAAATTGGAACAGGAGAAACAAGACATGAGCAAAGCATCCCGCCCCCATGATGATGCAGTGGTTGAACTGCTGCACGAAGACCCGGCCTTTGCCGACGAATATCTTTCCGCCGCACTGGATGAAGTCAACCAGCCCGGAGGCCGTGAAGCCCTGCTGTCTGCGTTGCGCCATATCGCCGAAGCACAAGGCATGACTGCCGTGGCCGAACGCGCGGGCATCCCGAGGGAAAGTCTTTACCGGGCATTATCCACGAAGGGCAACCCGACCATAAAAACCTTGCTGGCCGTGGTGGGCGCTGCGGGGTTGAAATTGTCGGTACACCGTTAAGCGAGTTACCCCACGCCATGGATTTAGCGGGTGAAAAGCCGGTTCCTTCACCGGCCTGACGGGGGTTCTATTTTGAAGGCGGCACGATGAAGGAGTACGTATGCAAATCACCATTGATATTGATGATGGCGGTAAATCCCGTAAAGCCCTGCCACTTCGGGCTATCCCTTATGTCACCTATTGGCGTGAATCACCCGACAGCATAGTTCGCACTCTTGCAGCGCCGAAAACAGAAAAATTCAGAAACGGCCTTACGGTTCGGCTCCGGCACAATGAATTGTTCGCCTATCAGATGGGCGCTCAAGGTAATTTTGCACCGGTGCCGCCAAGCCAGTGGGAAAACTGGATGGTCACGCTCGATAGCCTTACGAAGAAATCAATGGCAGATGAGCGAGATGGTGCGGAGAACGAAAATCACGCCTCTTGGCGAATCAACGCAGTATTGGAATTGCCGGACAACGGGTTTATCTGGATGGATGAATTTCAGCATTGGTATTCAAGCACGCGCCCGCTTATCGTTGACGCTGAATTGGTAGATGTGGAGCACGTTACACCTGAAGATATGGATGGCGAATATGCGGGGGGAGTAGGTAAAGAAGAAGACACTTTATGCCTGATGCCGATATTCCCGCCCGAGATTGAAAATAAAGTATGGCGCTACGCAAACAATTTTGAGGCCGCGCCCGCCGCGCAGGTGAAAGATGGGCCAGCTACAACGCCCGCCGATGACAAACCAGACGTTGAAAAAATCCATAGGGGATTAGATGGTGCGCCGTATCTGATGAAAGGGAGGAATAGCCGTAAAAAGGTTGAAGCATGGGTAGCGTGGCAAGCCAAAGACAAAGTAAAAGAGAGCGATAAAATTACCGACCTTGCCGATAGAATCAGACTTGAAGCTGATAAATGGGGCTATGAGTCCGAACGCAAGAATAGAGATGGTAATTTCAAACTTACAACTGCCTGTATCATCAAAATGATTCCGGCTGGAACAACAGGTGGAAGGTCAAAAAATAAGGGAAAGAAGAAAAAATGAATCGGCACGCCAATTCAATTCTGTGCCAATTCGTTACGCCAATTCACTAATCAACACAGAACCCATACAGGGAAAGGGTTTCAACGTTTTTAGCATCCTGCATTTTTTTGCTGGATGGGCATATGTGCTAATTTTCCAATGACGCATCGGTTCCGACATGAGCAATTCTGTTCATGTGCCAGCGGAACAGGAGATGCTAAATGGAAATCACACCCGCCTTACCCGCAACATCTGCCGCGCATACCCTGCCGGTTTTCCCCCCGCTGGAGCAAGTAACCCGCCCCACAGTTCCGACCAACCAAGCCGCTTACTACCTCAACAGACAGCCGCAAACGCTCAGGGCTTGGGCGTGTCTTGAGAATGGGGTCTTGCGCCCCATCCGCATCAATGGTCGCCTTGCATGGCCTGTTGCTGACATTCGCAAGCAGCTCAATGGGGTGTGCGCAAAATGAAAAACCCGGACAGCCGCCAAGCATCATCCGGGTTCGAGCAAGCACCCCACGCTGCCAACTCTACCAAAAACCGATGGAATTACAAGAGCGGTTTTGACCGGGCGAGATTGCCGAGCGTCTCGCAATACTACGAAGCCCAAGGGGTGACGCTCAAGGGCGGCGGCGCTTGGCGAGACGCTGTTTGCCCATTCCACGAAGACACCAAGCCGAGCTTGCGGGTTCGCCTTGAGACTGGCGCTTTCAAGTGCATGGTGTGCGGCGCACACGGGGGAGATGTGCTGGCCTTCCACCAGCAACGCCACGGCCTGAGCTTCAAACAGGCCGCGCAACAGTTGGGCGCATGGAGGGCTGCATAATGGACAAGGCAATCATTGAAGCAGCAATCCAAACCGCTGCGCTGAGACTGACCAACGCACCCCGCAAGCAAGGCTTTTCACTCAATCCTAAAGACGGCGGCGCAATCCACCACTACACCGCCCCTGATGGTGTAATTACGTTTGCGCGGCTTCGCTTGAAACATCCTGGCACTGGTGAAAAATGGATCAGGCCATTGCGCCGTGATGTTTCGGGTATTTGGTGCGAGTTGAAAGCCCCTGAATTTGACGGCGGCGCACCACTCTACAACCTGCACCAGCTTTGCGATCCGGCACGGCAATCTGAGCGCGTGATTTTAGTCGAGGGTGAATACAAGGTAGATATGCTGGCAGCACGCGGCATCATTGCTACCACCAGCGGCGGCGCGCAATCGGTAGAGGCGACAGACTGGCAACCGCTGGCAGGACGCAACGTGCTGGTGTGGGCTGACAATGACACAGCATTGGTTGCAGTCAATGGCCGATCCGCGATGACTTATCCGAGGCAGTACGCGCAGGGGTGCGTACAGCGCGCGGAGCCAAGTCCGCAGCCGATATAGCGGCGGCAATCAAGACAGCAGTACGCACTGCCGTAACTGCGGTTGATACGCACGTACACAGTCTCGAAAAATTACAGAAAGAGGCTGATCATCTGGTACGGGATTGCGATGGTTGCCTGGTACGGGATTGCGATGGTTGCAGTGAAAATGGCATGTTTCAGATTCATGGTTGACAGCAAGGGTGACACCTAAAACCACACTTTATAAACTGGTACGCACGGAAAGCGGTACATTTTAGAAAGGGGTAGCATGGCAGCGAGAAGATGGACACCAGAGCAACAGCAACGGCAGGTGATTCAGTCAATCCGCGCGCGCGAGGTAGTCCGACGGTTTTTCTTTTGGTTTGGGAAGCCCTAACATTCTGAAAAATCTTACACCCGCCTTACATGAAGCAAAAGCAGAGAGCAAGAAAAAAGGCCTGCATCGCTGCAAGCCTTATAGATACTGGTGCCGCCTATCGGATTCGAACTGATGACCTACCGCTTACAAGGCGGTTGCTCTACCAACTGAGCTAAGGCGGCGATACAACATTGACGTGTGTTTCAGAAGAGTTGCAACGCCGAAACCGCACTGGTTAACGCGAAGCATTATCGCATTTCTTGAGCATTATTGCCAACTTGGCGACGCGCCTGCCATTCCCATTCCATTCCGGCAAGGACGCGGTGAACCGCCGCAGCTTGCCAGTTCAGTTGGTGCCCCGAACACGAATCGAACGTGTGGCCTACCCCTTAGGAGGGGGTCGCTCTATCCACTGAGCTACCGGGGCGCGCCGCGCATTCTAACGTAAAATGCCCGCAGTAATCCAAGGCGCAAGGCGGAAATGAACGATATGGCCTGAGTTTCTTCGCTTTCGGCTGGTATCATCTCGTCTCGCCATTGGCTTGCTTTGTTGCTGCGGCTGCGGGGCTTTGCCATTGGCAAATCCTGAACAATGTTTGTGTAGCATCGTCATTTACTTTTACGGAATTCAATATCCCCCATGCCCTACCTCACGTTTGATAAGGCCGCGCTTGCGTTCGGCCATGTAGCACTGCTCGACCGGGTAGATTTCCAGCTCGACGAAGGCGAGCGCGTCGGCCTGATCGGGCGCAATGGCGGCGGCAAATCCAGCATGCTGAAAGTGCTGGCCGGGCAGGCCGCGCTGGACGATGGCATCGTGTGGCGCGCACCCGCAGTGCGCGTCTGTTACGTAAGCCAGGAGCCGCAGCTCGACCCCGATGCGACGGTGTTCGATGAAGTCGCAAGAGGCTTGGGCGAATTGCAGCAGATTATCAGCGACTACCATCGCCTGTCGCATCAACTGGCCGAACCGGATGCCGATTACGAAAAGTTATTGGAGGCGATGCAGCCGCTGCAGACCAGGCTGGAGGCGCAGAACGGATGGGCGGTGCAGGCGCGCATCGAGACGGCTATCCAGCGGCTGGAACTGAATGCGGATAGCCGGGTGGGCGACCTTTCCGGCGGGGTGCGCAAACGTGTTGCGCTGGCGCAGGCGCTGGTTGCCGAGCCGGAGGTGCTGATGCTGGATGAGCCCACCAACCACCTCGATTTTCCCTCCATCGAATGGCTGGAAGGGTTGCTCAACAACTTTCGCGGCAGCGTGCTGTTCGTGACGCATGACCGCCGCTTCCTGGATAACATTGCCACCCGCATCGTCGAACTGGATCGCGGCAAGCTGGCCAGTTTCCCCGGCAATTTCGCATCCTACCTGCGCGTCAAGGAACAGATGCAGCAGGACGAGACGGTGCTCAATGCCAAATTCGACAAGGTGCTGGCGCAGGAAGAAGTGTGGATACGCCAGGGTATCAAGGCGCGGCGCACCCGCAACGTNNGGCGTGTGCGCCGGCTGGAGCAATTGCGCCGCGAGCGCAGCGCGCGGCGCGAGCGCGTGGGCCGTGTCGATATGAACCTGGAAGCGGGCGACCGCTCCGGCAAGCTGGTGGCAGAGTTGTCGCACGTCGGCAAAGCATTTGGCGACAGGAAGATAATTGATAATTTTTCCTGCCGCATCCAGCGCGGCGACAAGATCGGCCTGCTCGGGCCAAATGGTGCCGGCAAGAGCACGCTGCTGAAAATTATTTTGGGCGAGATGGGGCCGGACAGCGGCAAGGTCAAGCTCGGCACCAAGCTCAGCGTGGCGTACTTTGACCAGTTGCGCGCGCAACTGAACGAAGAGGCCACGCTGACCGACACCATCAGCCAGGGTGCGGATTACATCGAGATCGGCGGCGTGCGCAAACACGTCATCAGCTACCTCGGCGACTTCCTGTTTGCGCCGGAGCGCGCACGTTCGCCGGTGAAAAGCCTGTCCGGTGGAGAGCGCAATCGCCTGTTGCTGGCACGCCTGTTCAGCCGCCCGGCCAATGTGCTGGTGCTGGACGAACCGACCAACGACCTCGACATCGAAACGCTGGAGCTGCTGGAAGAGTTGCTTGCCGAATATGATGGCACGCTGTTCCTGGTCAGCCATGACCGCGCCTTCCTCGATAACGTGGTGACGCAGGTGATCGCCTTCGAGGGCGACGGCAAGCTGATGGAATATGCCGGGGGCTATGAGGATTGGGTGCGCGTGAAAAAGCACCAGGCCATGCAGCAATCCCCCGCACGCGAAGCGGCGCAAGCCAAACCTGCACCGCAGCTCGCCCCCAAGGCCAAGGCAGGTAGCAAGCTGAGCTTCAAGGAAGCGCAGGAACTGGAGCGGATTCCGCAGCACATCGCCGCACTGGAAAGCGAGCAGGAGGAACTTGCGGCCACTTTGGGCGCGGGTAGCCTTTACCGCGGCAATCCGGCCCATGCCAAGCAATTGCAGGAGCGCATGGTTGTTATCGAGGATGAGTTGTCAAAACTGATGGTGCGCTGGGAAAACCTGGAAAGCAGGCAGGCATAGCCGGTTCGGGCGCATATTGACAGCACTGCCGGTTGGAGGAGAATCCGCAAGACGGTTTGCGCTTTGTGGTTGCGGCGCCAATTCAGGAAAATGTTATTTTTATCAGGTTAAGGGGGATCGGGCATGAAAAATTTTTTGTTTGTCTGCGGCATGTTTTTATCCGGATTTGTTTCCGTCAGCGCCCATGCGGTGCAGGGGGAGTATTGGGAAGTAACCACCAAGATGGAGATGAAGGGGATGCCGTTTGCCATGCCTGCGCAGACCCTCAAGGTGTGCATGCCGCCGGGGGGAGAGAAAGATCCACAGCGCACGCAGGACAAAAAAAGCAATTGCGAAATGACGGATGTTAAAACGTCGGGCAACAAGATCAGCTATAAGGGGAAATGTGTCGAAAAAGAGGGAACCATGAACATGGAAGGGGAATCCACGCACGAGCGCGACAGCTATCGCGGCTCCATGCACATGACCGGCAAGTCCGAGGGGCATGATGTGGATATGAAGACCAGTTACAGCGGCAAACGGATAGGCGGCAGTTGCGACAGCGAGGAAATGACAAAGAAAGCGCAGGCGATGGAGAAAGAAGCCAAGGGCCAGATGGACAAGATGTGCGATACATCGGGTTTCAACACTTCCAGATGGGTGTCTTCAGCCTCAATGTTTCTCGGCGCAAAACCTGCTTGCCCGGGCAAAAAGGAAACGCTGTGCGAAGTGATACGCAATGATGTTCCGCATGATCTGGAAGCTTTTACAATGCTGGCCCAACAGGAGCAGGCCAAAGGAATGACCTCGGCTGCCAAGACCTGCAACGTGAACCTCGACAGCATGAAAAAATCCCTGTGCAAAGCCAAGGCGCGCAGCGGGCCGCAATCTTTCCTGGATGCGAATTGCCCGGCTGAAGCCAAAGCGTACCGCGAACTGGCGCGCAAACGTGAAGCGTGCGAGGGGCGCGGATATACATCGGGTGAGGAATTAAAGAAGTGCATGGGCGGCGCGATGGCGGAGGAGGATGCCGGCAGCGATTCGGCCAGTGATTCCGCGAGGCCCAAACCGAACAAGCAGAAAGCGGAAGCGAGTGCAGAGGACGAAAAAACGGACAGCAAGCCATCATCTCCTACGGGCAACCCCACGGCAGATACGGTTCTGGAGGGCGCCAAGAAACTCAAGGGGCTACTCCGCTTTTAGCTTTCCAGCCGATGCGTTATCTGTTCTGGTTCGCGACACTATTCGTCTGCCAGGCGGCGCTGGCGCAGCCCGACCCTTTTCCACGGGTTGCCGCTTCGTATCTGGTGCAAGTCAACGGTTCTCTGCTGTGGGAAAAAGAGGCAAACCGGCGTTTGCCGCCCGCAAGCCTGACCAAGCTGATGACCGCATTGCTGGTGCTGGATGCCTATAAACCGCAATCGGTTGTGTCGGTCAGCAGGCAGGCGACACAGGAAAGCGGCGCGCGCATCAGGCTGCAAAGCGGCGACAAATTTCATCTGGAAGACTTGCTGGCCGCAACGCTGATCAATTCGGCCAATGACGCCTGCTATGCGCTGGCAGACCATATCGCGGGCAATCAGGCGCGCTTTGTGCAACTCATGAACCGGCGGGCGCAGGAACTCGGCATGCGCAACACGCATTTTGCCAATGCCTGCGGGCATGATGCGGACAACCATTATTCGACCTCGCATGATCTGGCAGTGCTGGCGAATGAGGTGCTGAAGAACCGGGTGGCAACCGGGATGGCCGCAAAAAGCGAGGCGGAAATTTTTTCGACAGATGGCGCTCGCCGCCATAAGCTGGAAAACAAGAACGCATTGATCGGGCGCTACCCTGGTGCGATGGGCCTGAAGAGCGGCTATACGCCGAAGGCTGGAAAATGCCTCATTGCCTATGCAAAGCGTGGCGAAGTGCATGTATTGCTGGTGCTGCTCAATGCGCCCGACCGTTGGTGGGACGCATCGGATATTCTGGATCTGGCATTTGCAAATGCGCCACGCGCATCATGAATGGCGGCCAAATGGCTGGGTGAACTGCCGGTTCACATTCAGACGGAGACAAGGATGAATAAAAAAATCATTTCATTTGCCGCTTCAGTGCTCAGCGCCTCGATACTTTCCGGGTGCTCGACCAATGAGATGGTGCGTATTGCGCTGGAAAAGGATCCCGGAAAGGCGCTTCAGGCGCTGGCCAAAAACAGGGTAAATGCATACAAATACGACCCCGAACTGGTGTTCGAGGATATCAAGCGGGCGCAGGCCGAATACAACCGCATGGTCGGCAAGCTGCAGAAAGAAAGCGGGAAAAAATGGGGCCAGAAAGAAGCCGAGGAATTGCCTACCAAAACCCGCTATGTCAAATATACCGAGAACTACAAAAACCGCGTTATCGTTGACTTCGACAAAGGAACGATGGTGATTGAACACCTGGACGATGAAAAGGTTAAGGATAAATTGAAAGGCGCGGTTGTGACCGCCCTGATGACGCCCGGCGACCCCCGTGCCGTGGATTTGTTTTCTGATAAACCCATTGAGCTGGATGGCACGCCCTACTTGCAGGGGCTGATTTCGGATCAGAACGGTAATTTGATCAATGGCCGGGAAGATGCCGAACGGTTTGCCGAATATCTTGTCAGCGACAAATTGCAGTCCAGAAAGATTAATGCTAACGGCGAAAGCAAGAGCGTCCGATTCGTCCAGATTCCCATGGTAAATAACCATGTTGAGAAAAAAGCGGTGAAATTCTCAACTATGGTACGCAAGTATTCGGATGTAACCGAGGTCAGCCGCAGCCTGATCTTTGCGGTAATGAAGATCGAAAGCGGGTTCAATCCGTTTGCGGTTTCCAGCGCCCCCGCCTTTGGATTGATGCAACTGGTTCCAACGAGCGGCGGGCGGGACGCCTACAGAAAGGCCAAGGGGCTCGACGAACCACCCACCAAGGAATACCTGTTTGAGCCCGAGAACAACATCGAACTGGGTTCAACCTACCTGGGCGTGCTGATGAATGATAGCCCGCTGAAGGGCATCAGCAATCCGGTTTCCCGTGAATACTGCGCCATTGCAGCTTATAACACCGGCGCGGGAAACGTGTTCAAGGCGTTCAGTTCCAGCAAGGCTGCCGGAAGGCAAACAGACGCGCTCGACAAGATCAACTCACTCACGCCCGAAGAGGTTTATGAAAAACTCAGGAAAGACCTGCCCTATGAAGAAACGCGCAGTTATATTGCGAAAGTAGTTGCCGCCAAGAAACGTTATGCGGCAATGTAGCGATGTGGCAAATCCTGTTCTAACTTGCAGGTGTGGCCTGGCAAGACCGATAACTTCCATGCGGCAGAACTGTAAAGCCCGGTCTTTTCATATTCGGGCCGGTCAAGCACCCCAACAGCAAAGTTAGCGCTGGCACATATACATTTTATGCAGGAATGATTCCACGTCCACTGCCGCAAGATTGGCTGGCATGATGCTCGTTCGGCTGCTGGCTGGCACAGCCGAATGTTGCTGGCACACCAAGGCAATAGCCGGATTCCACCCGGAGCACATGACTTCTTCGCCGTACTCCTCTGCCATCGGATCTTGTTCGATTTCGTAGCTGCTCATATTCATTACGGTACCCATGACACACCTCCTTCCGCGTTCAGCTTAAGCTGGCTGTTTGGCGTGAACTGTTTATGCTAATCCTAATGCCGGACAGGAACAGGCCTAACCTCGACATAAAACCCCTGGTTTCGCAATTCTTGTGCCTTGTCAGAATTCGCAAAAATGGTATAGCGCAGGACATCGTGGTAGTAGACAAGTAATTCGAGCATGATCGCCTCCATCCATCTAAACATTAGCTTCATAACTGCTGTATCGGAGTATTGTCGGCTAACTTGAATTCATTCTCCTTGACAATCAAGAAGCATTTTGCGTGCCAAAAATAATTCGGGATGATCTGTCAAAACAACTACTGTTTCGCTTCCCGCTTCTTCGCAGTTAATTTCAGAAGTGTTGCTCGCAAGCATACAGATTTAGCCAGGAATTACTATTGTACTGAAGTACAAGTATGTGTTTTTCAGCAGGCGCAAAGCGTGACCAGCCTGACCACGCCCCGGCGGCAGGGTTGGCGCTACCCATTTATGTTTGATCCGGGGATTGGTGCAACTATTACACTGAGTTTGCAGGGTCTTGCCGCTTGAAACAAACCCTCTTAGAGGCGCCCTTTAACCATCAAGGCGAGCACCTTGAACACCACATCCAGCGCGAACCCCCGCGATTGAAGAAAGCGGACTTGCTTCGCCTTTTCTTTCGCGCCTTGCGGTGCAGAGCCAAATTTCTTTTGCCACACCTCGCGCGCCGCTTCCAGCTCGGTTTCTTTCAGTTGCGGCAGGGTATCGCTGATCAGGCTTTCAGCGATGCCTTTCTGGCGGAGTTCGTGGGCGATGCGCCGGGTGCCGAAGCGGCTGCGGCGCTGGTTGACAAGCTGCTCTGCCGCGCGCTCATCCGACAGCCAGTTGCGCTTCGCCAGTTCATCCAGCATGGCTTCGATATCGTCGCCTTCCTGAACATGCGGCAGCAGCTTGGTGCGCAGTTCGGTGCGGCTGTGTTCGCGCCGCGCCAAATATTGCAGGGCGCGAGCGCGCAGGCTCGGCTCAGGCTTTTTTCTCACCCGGGTGCCCGGCCAAAAGTTTTTCGGAGGCTTTCGCACCAGCCTTTTCACCGGCTTCTTCGCCACCAACCAGCGCGGCGACGCCGACTGCGGCGCGCACCTTGTTTTCGATCTCGATAGCAATTTCCGGATGCTCTTTCAGGAACTCGCGCGCGTTGTCTTTGCCCTGCCCGATCTTTTCGCCCTTGTAGCTGTACCACGCGCCGGATTTTTCGACCAGCTTGTGCAACACGCCCAGCTCGACAACTTCCCCTTCGCGCGAGATCCCTTCGCCATAGAGTATGTCGAAGTTGGCTTCCTTGAACGGGGGAGCGACCTTGTTCTTGACCACTTTCACGCGGGTTTCGTTGCCGATGACTTCGTCGCCCTTCTTGATCGCACCGGTGCGGCGGATATCGAGACGCACGGAAGCATAGAATTTGAGCGCGTTACCGCCGGTGGTGGTTTCCGGGTTGCCGAACATCACACCGATTTTCATGCGTATCTGGTTGATGAAAATCACCATGGTGTTGGTGCGCTTGATATTGGCGGTGAGCTTCCTGAGCGCCTGCGACATCAGGCGCGCCTGCAAGCCCATCTGCGGCTCGCCCATCTCGCCCTCGATTTCCGCCTTGGGCGTGAGCGCAGCGACCGAGTCAATCACCACCACGTCCACCGAACCGGAACGCACCAGCATGTCGGCGATTTCCAGCGCCTGTTCGCCATTGTCCGGCTGGGAGATAAGCAACTCGGATACGTTCACACCGAGCTTCTGCGCATATTGCGGGTCGAGCGCATGCTCGGCGTCAATGAATGCTGCGGTGCCGCCCAGCTTCTGCATCTCGGCGATCACTTGCAGGGTCAGCGTCGTTTTGCCGGAGGATTCCGGGCCGTAGATTTCCACCACCCGACCGCGCGGCAAGCCGCCCACACCCAAGGCAATATCCAGCCCCAGCGAACCGGTGGAAACGACTTGGATGTCACGCGCCACCTCATGCTCGCCCAGGCGCATGATGGAACCCTTGCCAAACTGTTTTTCGATCTGGCTCAATGCCGCCGCGAGTGCCTTGCTTTTGTTGTCATCCATGCTGGTTTCCTTTTTGAAGTGATTAACAATTATGACATAAGGGCGCTTCTAAAAATTCAGAGTTCGCCCAAATGCAGGCGCGGAAGCGGGGTAAGCAGGCAAGCCGCATAGCGGATGCCCGCAAAAAATTTCGCAGCGCCGCATCTGGTTGATATGTCAGCAAGAAAACGAAGTTTCAGTGTAGGGTAACCTTTAGGTTGGCCGAAACTAAATTTTTTCCGCAACGCGGCATAACCAGCCACTTGGCCGCCGTTTCTTGGCGGCTTAGTGGAATGGCTATAACCAACGACTTGCCAAGCGTTTTTTGCTTGGTTAGTCGGATGGCAAGTTGTTTCACAGCAGTTCCATCAGCTGGGATGAAATGTGGATTTTTAGATGTGCCCATAGGCTGTACAGGCTTAAGGGGCCTCTATAAATTCAAAATCCTAAGCGAGGCAAGGCGCGAAAGAAATTTTAGTGCGCAGCATATGTTTGATATGTAAGCGTTAAAACTTCTTGAGCAACGCAGCATCGCGACGGGGTTTGGATTTATAGAGGTCCCCTTAAGCTATCTCCGTTGCCTGATTTATTATATTCAGCACACCCTGCAAGGCGATGCGCACCGACTGGACACGAATTTCCCTGCGGTCGCCGTCAAGATGGTGCAGATGCGCCACGCATGTCTTGCCCTTGATGCCCCAGGCGAACCACACCGTGCCAACCGGTTTGTCCGCGGTGCCGCCATCCGGCCCGGCGATGCCGCTCACCGCCAGCGCGACTTGCGCCACGCTATGCTGCAAGGCGCCCGCCACCATCTCGCGCACCGTGAATTCGCTTACCGCGCCATGTTGGTTGAGCGTCGTCCCGCTCACACCCAGCATCTGCTGCTTGGCAAGGTTGGAATAAGTGATGAAGCCGCGCTCGAACCATGTCGAGCTGCCTGCGATTCCGGTGATGGCCTGCGCCACGCCGCCGCCGGTGCAGGATTCCGCCGTCGCGAGCATCATGCCATGCGCCTTGAGTTGCCCTCCAACCTGTGCGGCAAGTATGTCCATTGACACTTATCTCCTTAACCCGGTCGTCGCTCCCGCGAAGGCGGGGGTGACACATTTACTGCAACCCGCGTGCCAGATCGTCCTTTATATCGCTCACCGCCTCCAGCCCGACCGCGATGCGCAGCAGGCCTTCGGTGATGCCCGCTGCCGCGCGCGCTTCCGGTGTGATGCGAGCATGCGTGGTCGTGGCAGGATGAGTCAGCGTGGTCTTGGTGTCGCCCAGGTTGGCGGTGACGGAAATCATGCGCGTGCCGTCCACCACGCGCCAAGCCGCTTCCCTGCCGCCTTTCACCTCGAACGAGACGATGCCGCCGCCGGTCTTTTGTTGCCGCATCGCCAGTTGGTGCTGCGGATGCGACGGCAGGCCGGGATAAAACACGCGCGCCACATTCGGCTGCTCCTCCAGCCATTGCGCCACCGCCAGCGCGTTCGCGCTGTGCGCATCCATGCGTATCTTGAGCGTCTCCACGCCTTTCAAAAACACCCATGCGTTGAATGCGCTCATGGTCGGCCCGGCAGTGCGCAAAAATTGGTACACGCCTTCCATGTTCTTCCTGCTGCCCAGCACCGCACCGCCGAGCACGCGCCCCTGCCCATCGAGATACTTGGTGGCGGAATGGATCACGATGTCTGCGCCCAAATCCAGCGGACGTTGCAGGATGGGTGTGCAGAAACAATTATCCACCGCCAGCAATGCGCCGCACCGCTTCGCCACGGCGGCAATCGCCGCGATATCGGACACTTCGGTGAGCGGGTTGGACGGTGTTTCCAGAAAAAATAATTTCGTTTGCGGGCGCACGGCGGCGCCCCATTCGCCCACGTCGGTGGCGGAGACGAAGGTGGTTTCCACACCGAATTTTTTCAGGATGCCGCCGAACAGGTTCACCGTCGCGCCGAAGATGCTGCGCGAGGCGACGATATGGTCGCCGCCCTTCAGCAGCCCCATGCAGCAGGCCAATATCGCCGACATGCCGGAAGCCGTCGCCACGCACTGCTCCGCGCCTTCCAGTGCGGCGAGGCGTTCCTCGAACATAGTGACGGTCGGGTTGGTGAACCGCGAATAAATATTGCCCGGCTCTTCGCCGATGAAACGCGCGGCGGCCTGCGCGGCGCTATCGAACACGAAGCTGGAAGTGAGAAACATCGCCTCGCTGTGCTCGTTGAACTGGCTGTGTACCGCACCCGCGCGCACGGCGAGCGTTTCTGGCTGGTATGAATTCTTTTCTGACATGCTGCCTCCTTAAAGCAAAAACCCGGAAAGCTTGGCGCTAACCAGCGACTTGGCTGTCGTCTTTTGACAGCCTAGCCGATTGGCTATGCAGAGCTAAACCGGGTTCGCCCGCTTTAGCTGTATTTATTACGCGCCCGCAAGCTGTTCCTCAAATCGGCGCAAGCGGAAAGTAGCACCCGCTACCGCAAACTGTCAATCCGCTTGGCGCAATTTTCTAGTTATGTAGGTTGGGTTAACGGCTTTATCGCGTAACCCAACTAAAATAGTCTCAATCTCAGCACGACTTGGTCGTTTTACATTCATGTAATCGCTTCATCACTTCCCCTAAAACGCCTTAACCTTGACCTGCTTCAAGTCCTTTAATGTCATGAACACGCCCGATGGAAGCGTGGCAAAGTTCGCCTTACCACGGAACATGTTCTGGAGCACCTTAGTGGCTACGGCGTTTGTGTTGAAACAGATAGGAAGCCCAATGTTTTCCAGATAGTCATCGCTCTTGCCGTCATAGTCATCGGGGCTTTGCGAAGCTAATGTAACCACCAAGCCTTTGGAGCGATGCAAACGGATGTTGTCGCTCAAGGCATCGTGTTTGGAAGCGAGCAGATGTCGTGCTTCATCTACAGCGAGAACCATACGAATAGCACGATGCCCTTCACTATCTTGTGGTGCTTCTGGTGAGCGTTTCATGTAGGTGTTCAACGCATCCATTAACAAGAAAACCGCCAGATTTTTGATGGTGTCGTGTGCATGGGCAAACGTGATAATCCAGCTTCGAGAGAAAAACTGTTGGGGTGAAAAGTCAGGCCTGAAAATTGTGTATTGCGTCAGGTCGTTGATAGTGGACATTACACTATCCACCTTTAGGTCGTTGTCTTCATAATGCTGGCTAAGTCGGGATCGCACATGCTCCAGCGTTATTTTCCCTTGGGAAATGAACAGAGGTTTTAATGCTTCCCGCAGATTATCTAGTTGCTTCGGCCCCAGCTTCCCTTGCACCACGCTGGAGAAGGAATCACGGAAACCCATCACAGTATCGGTAGCGACTTCATCGTTCTGATTGGAGGCGTAAAACATATCCAGCGGAATGCCGTCCTCTGGGACGCGCAGGATTTTCGCTCCCAATGCATCAATCAACGCCGTATCGTTGGCCAGGTCGCCCTTGCCCAAATCCAGCAGAATCACAGGCGCACCCGTTTGATTGTGGATCTGTTTCAACACCTCTTTCATGATACGGGTCTTGCCTGAACCAGACTGACCCATAATCGCCATGTGCGGAGAAGTGCCAACGCCATTCACCAGACGTGTGTACTGTTCGTGTGGCGCATCCACACTCTTGCCCAAATCGACGAAGACAGCCTTGGCTACTCCAGTGAAACCCGACTCGTCATCATGATGTGTTTCGCCGAATTTGCTTGGCTTTGAGACAGTGTCAGGCAGCATGGCTCGGCGATGAATCAATATTTCCCAAAACTTTCTTGGGTCTTCCCCAGACTCTTTCCAGTCATCCAGCAAAAGCATGATGCCTCGATGCCAATGCCGCCTGACTACATTTTGCAAGGCGGCAATCGTAAGCTCGGGTTTTGGGATGTGCTTTTTGATGTTGGTGATGAGCAGGCCCACCCACAACGGATATTCATCCAGTCCAAACAGCAAATCGCCCTTGATGGTTTTTCCTTGGGCATCCACATTTTGTGTAGGGTAAGTAGATTCACCCAGTGAGCGGCCAATGGCGAGACGGGCAACACGATACCGCACGGAAAGTCCCAATTGCCCTTTCAGCATTTCGGTAATCTTGTCGGCTTCTGCGCTGGTCTGGAAGTTGGAGACCAGTACATTTTCCAAGCTGATGTCACTCATCACTGGCCTCCAAAGTAGGTGTTCTTGGTAGCTGTTGTCATGCCTACACCATTGCCGATTTGCTGGTGTTGAAGCAGGTACGTTTGCGCGATGCTGTCTTTTAATTCGTTAAGAACTGAGGCATCGATTTCTTTATCCTGGCTCAACAGGAACACTTGCCGACTCTTGTCCGAAATCCAGTAATTCAAGATGTTTTTACGGTGGTTACTGTCCAGACGCGCCAGCGGGGTATCGACAACCAATGGCGCCTTGATGCCGGATATTTCGGCAAGCCCTGCAAGCAGCGAAGTGGCAAACAATTGGTCTTCTCCCGCAGATTTATCAAACGTAATCTCGTCGCCCTCAAAGCTTATGAGGCGAGATTTGCCTGCCTCATTAATTTCAATGCGAGCTACCTGCTTCTTGTGGGACAGTTGCTGGAAGACTGTAGTCATGGCGTATGACCGATGAACTTGTGTCTTCTGTGCCAATCCAGATTTCTCTGGCTCGGACGATGTTCAATTTGCAGCCATGAAAAATCGAGCTGTTTTGAATGATACAACATCAACCCTGTTTGATTGGGCGCCTGCTCTGCAAACTTGCCACAGGCAACCATTATATCGAAGCTTGTGCCTATCGACCAAAGCCCTTGGTCAAATGCCCAGTGATGATTACGGCATAACGCCATGCCATTTGTAATGTCGTCGTTCTTACTTTTTGCAAATTGGTGAATATGTGCCGCCTCGACTAAAGCAACCCCTGATGGCAGCAGCATCTTGATTCCGCAAAGTGCACAGGAGTAGTGATAAAGAGGAACGATTTGGAGTCGAAATTTGATGTCTCTGCCCTGTTTGACATCTTCATCTCTTGATACAGTTGGCATAGATTCGCCGTCCAAGTCTAAATCGCTTGAACCCAAACCCAGCATGGCAAGAAGCTTGATTTTTTCTTCTGGAAAAAACCAACTGCCTGCAATCAGGGTTTTTCGAGCCGCATTACGATGTTCAGTGTTCTGCATCAATACAAAAAATTCTTCGGGAAGTTCTGCGTATGAAATGACTTTGTTTAATAGTTCCACAGATGTCGGGCGGATGCTGTCAAGTGCAGCCTCTAACCCTAGAATAGCAACGTGCCTGAGAAACCCATCGCTTTGAAGATGAAAGAAAGGCAATTCGGCACGACCAACTGATCTGCCTCGGGAGCTAACAACCTCCCAATAACCCAAGAAGCGAAAAGCAAGTTCAGGTGTTAGTCTTACAATGTTTGAGGTGATGCTGCCTTCCTCTATTTGGTCAAGGATTGCAAGCAGAAGAAGCGGTTTGTGAGGTGCCGGATTCTTTGAAGCCCTGTCAACTCGCAACTTTGCGAGTCTATTAAGCCAATCGTTAAGCATATGCTACAGCTTGTTGCAAATGCTGGCAGCTGACCACTCGAAGCAGTTCTTCAGCCCAAGTGTATTCGATGAAATCGATTTCTTCCTTGCTGATAAGTTTGTCGCCAAATTCTTTTTCTGTTTCCAGCAGTTTGGCCAAAATCATCTTGCGCGCCTGAATGGTGAACGGCCCCGGGATATGTTTGCCCGATAGCAGATCAAATTGCATCCGTCCATTTCTGCGCTCCACCTGTCGGTATTCAGGCTTGTTGCGAATTTCTTTGATCCAGTCACGGAAGTCCACCAGGGCTTTGAAATGGTGGTTGCCCACATCAATGAATCCCTGAAGGCTTCTATCCTTTTCAACGACGGTGCATGTCCAGCACCCGAAACGGCTTGAAGACGTGCCACAACCTGGCGCTTCCTCTTTAGATAGTACCACGGGGCATTCGCCTCCCCCCGCATCCCGATAAAGCTGAATAAGGTCTTTATGTGTGCCACCCCAAGGCGGCGGATATTGGCCGAGAATTTCCCATACATCATCCAGTGTGAGATCCACTATAGGCCGATAGATAAAAGCACCGGGTAATTCAGCGTGCGGAGTTAAATTCGAGTTCACCATATTCTGGAACTTGTCGATGGAATTACGGCGTGAATTGCTCTCATCTTTACGCACGCCGAGCACCACGATGGCAGCGCCATGTTTGGAAACATTATTGAGAATGTAGCTGCTGGTGGGCTGTATTTTCAGGCGGTCGGTACACCAGCGCATGCTCTGGTTGGGGCTAGGATAACCCTTGCCAATAAGCAGCGACCAGAATGTTTTCCCCTTTTCCGGCTTGGTGGTCACCACAGTTATCGGGAGCCCCAAGTTTTGGGCGGCATCCTCAATCTGTTGCTGTACCTTGACCATGTGGGCAATTACAAACGGGCTTTCCACAAGTGTGTCGTTGGAGACTACATGCACTTCACGGGTGCGGGTAGAAGGCGGGACTTCCAGCATGGCTTCCAGAACGGCTTGGGCAACTAGCGTGCTATCTTTTCCACCAGAGAAGCCAATAATCCAAGGGTAACATTGTGCTTCAGACAGATATTCTGCCTTGATGTCAGCCACTATGGTTTCCCACAGAGTTAGGGCTTCAGATTGATATGTGCGAGCAAGTTGCATGAGGGTATTTTAACTGGGTTTGTAAGTGTGCAATTTTTCGTTTTATTTCTTATCGCCGAGCAGTCCGCCCGCATCTTTCTTTTCCAACTCCATTTTCGGCACGGCGTTTTTGATGCGTTTTTCGACTTCCTTGATGTGTTCGGCGGGCGGAATCTGTTCGGGCAATGTGCCGCCGATACGTTCGATAGCCGCGCGGACTTCTTTGCCGACTTCTTCATGTGTGCGGATGGCTTGCTGCTGGTTGCCGGTGTTTTCACGCGCCAGCTTGTCGCGCGTTTGGGTCATGCGGAATTGGTTGGCGGCCAGTTCAGTGGCGTTCATGCGATCCAGCAATTGCTCTTTGGCCGGAATATTTTTCCTGGCCTTGATAGCATCGCCGCCCAGCCCACCGTATAGGCCTTTGTAGCCCGCATCGTGGAATACACCGAACATTTTGTCTTGTACGCCCGCTTGCCGGGCTGCGCCGGAAAGCGCCTTGAATTCTTCCGAGGTCTGCTTGCGCAGTTCGAGCCGCTCCTGGTCGGCGGCAAGTTGTTCGCTGAGTTCTTGCTTGCGTGCCTGTATGGCGAAATATTTTTGCGCATAGGCAATTTCCGGTTTGCGCGGGTCGCCGTTTTGGGCGATTAAATAACAGGCAAAACGGGAAAGTTGGTAGTCTTCAACTTTGCGTTCACTACCTGACCCCAGCCCGACCATTTTGCCGGCGCCGGCAAAATGGTTTTGCGGATTATTTCCTGATTGTTCGCAAGAGGTTATGGCGCGCTTGATGGCATCCTCAAAGCGCCGCCACTGGGAATAGCCAAGCAACGGTTGCAAGTTGCGTGCGCTCCAAAATTCGGCTCCGTGGTCGTTGGATTGCTTCAATTCCTCGAAGGGTTGATCCCCTATAGTCGGTAGATTTTTCGGCGGCATGATTTTGCTCTATTCGCAACAGGAGGAATCTAATTTCCTGGGTGACGGTGCGCAACACGAGGTTCACACCGTACCCCTTACATGGACGGCAAACTTACCGCCAGGTCGAGATCCATCTGGCTGACATCGTGGCTCTTGTTGGCATTTCCGTTTTCGCGCGCCGCCTCGATCTCATCGAGATATTCAGGCGTAATATCGCCGGTGATGTAGTCGCCGTCGAAGCATGATGCATCAAAATATTGTATGGCCGGATTGGCCTTGCATACCGCCGCCTTGAGGCCGTCCAGATCCTGATAGACCAGCCTGTCCGCGCCGATCTCGCGGCAGATTTCTTCATCGGTGCGCCCGGTGGCGATCAGCTCGCGGCGCGACGGCATGTCAATGCCATACACGTTGGGGAAGCGCACCGGCGGCGCGGCGGAGGCGAAATACACCTTGCGCGCCCCGGCATCGCGCGCCATCTGCACGATCTCGCGGCTGGTGGTGCCGCGCACGATGGAATCATCCACCAGCAGCACGTTCTTGCCCCTGAATTCCATGCTGATCGCATTCAGTTTCTGGCGCACCGATTTCCGGCGCATCGCCTGCCCCGGCATGATGAAAGTGCGCCCGATATAGCGGTTTTTCACGAAACCTTCGCGGAACGGGATGCCCAGGCGGTTCGCCAGTTGCAGGGCGCTGGGGCGGCTGGAGTCAGGAATGGGGATGACCACGTCAATATCCGCTTGCGGCCAGATGCGCGCGATTTTGTCGGCCAGGTTTTCACCCATATTCAGGCGCGTTTCGTACACCGAAATGCCGTCAATCACCGAATCGGGGCGCGCCAGATAGACATATTCGAAAATGCATGGGCTGAGCGTGGGATTTTTCGCGCACTGCTGGCTGTGGAAGTTGCCGTCGAAGTCTATGAACACCGCCTCGCCCGGCGCGATGTCGCGCACGAATTTGAAGCCCAGGGTATCCAGCGCCACGCTTTCCGAAGCCACCAGATATTCCGTGCCGCGTTCGGTCTGGTGGCTGCCCATGACCAGCGGACGGATGCCATAAGTATCGCGAAACGCCAGCAAGCCATAGCCCGCGATCATTGCCACCACCGCGTAAGCGCCACGGCAGCGGCGATGCACACCGGATACGGCGGAGAAGATGGTCTTGATATCGAGGCGGTATTTCTTGGCTTTTTCCTGCAACTCGTGCGCCAGCACGTTGAGCAACACTTCCGAATCGGAATGGGTGTTCACGTGGCGCCGGTCTTCCAGAAATAGTTCTTCCTGCAACTGCCGGGTGTTGGTCAGGTTGCCGTTATGGCCCAGCACGATGCCGAACGGGGAATTGACATAGAACGGCTGTGCCTCGTTGTGGTCTATGGCGGAACCGGCCGTGGGATAACGCACATGCGCGATGCCGGAATTGCCCTGCAACGCGCGCATGTTGCGGGTGCGGAACACGTCGCGCACCAGCCCATTGCCCTTGTGCATGTGGAACGTGTTGCCGTCAAGGGTGGCTATGCCGGCCGCGTCCTGGCCGCGATGCTGCAACACCAGCAGGCCGTCATACAAAATCTGATTGGCCGACGTATGCGCGACGACGCCTAGAATGCCACACATAATTTAATCCCAGTATTCACTTTTGAGTTCAATAATGCACGCGCTGCGCCACGTTGTCCGGCAGCCAGGCCCGCGTAGCCATTGCAACACTCTCCAGCGGCTTGCTCATCCACGCATTGCGCCAGAACGGCTCCTTCGGCAAACTGGTCAGGCCCGCCAGCAACACCAGCACCAGCACCACCAGCACACCGCGCACGATACCGAACATCGCGCCGAGCAAACCATCCAGCCAGCCCAGCCCGACAAACTTCACCAGCTTGGACAACGCCCACGCCGCGATGCCGCCAACAACCAGGGTGACCATGAACAGTGCGGCATAGGCCGCCGCAGTCCTGACGGCTTCCGCGCCCAGCGTGGCAGGCATATAAGGCACAACGCTGTCGGCAAACAGGCGCGCCACGAGAACGGCCACCACCCAACTGAGCAGCGACAACACCTCAAACACCAGGCCGCGCCACCATCCCAGCAATGCCGACAATGCGGCAATCGCGATGACTATGTAATCAAACGAGGTCATCAGAGGTGGCCATTATTCTATTGAACTGACCACCGGGTGCAGCCCCTGCGCCTCAAGCTTGAGGCGAATCTTGTCCGCCGCTTCGCGCGTGGCGTAAGGCCCGGCGCGCACACGGGTCTTGTCGGCCACTTTTTCGGTATAAATCTTGAAGCCCTCCTTGCTCAATTTTTTCTGCAAGTAATGCGCGGTCTCGGTCTTGGTAAACGCGCCGATCTGCACCACGAAACCGGACTGCGGATCAACCTGTGATTGTCCGGCTGGCTTGGTTTCCGGTGTGGCAGCTTCCTTGGGTTTTACTGGCGCGGGCTTGCCTTCCGGTGCTTTCGATGCGGATGCAGCCTGGGGCGCCACAACCACTTGCGATGCTATGACAGCCGGAGCGGCAATCACGGGAGCGGAAACGGGGGGGGGCGCAGTAATCGTGGCGACAGGTTCACTCGCGGGCGGCAAATCAATTCTGGGTGCAAACTCGCCCGCCTTGTCCCTATCGGGAATACGCAACTCGATATCCTGCCCCACCAGTTTGGGTTCGCTGTCCAGCAGCATGGGCAGCAGCACCACGATGGCGGTGGTGAGCGCCACGGCGCCAATCAGGCGCCGTCTTGCCCGCCGCTTCAGGCTGGCCTCGTCATCCATCAACTGTTTTGCCATCGTGTATTCCCGCGCCACGGTGCTTCCAGATGAAAATTCAGGCGTTGCGCAAACCGCGCACGCGCATCACTTCCGCCACCGTATAGAATGAACCAAAGGCCGCGATTCTATCATTTTCGGAGGCCTCATTGCAGGCATGGCGCAAAGCATCCGTCACCGTGGCAAACGTCAGCACGGCCCCCCTCACCTCCTCCGCATCCAATACCTGAGCCAGTTCGGTGGCGGTTGCGCCACGCGGCGCATGGATGCCCGCCACCAGCCACACATCCACACTATCCTTGAGCGCCCGCGCCACACCGGCCATATCCTTGTCCTTGAGCATGGCAAACACCGCGTAAGTGCGCGGACAGAGCGGCAGACTGGCCAGGTTCTGCGCCAGCGAGCGCGCCGCATGGGGGTTGTGCGCCACATCCAGAATGATCTGCGGCCTGCTCGGCAGCACCTGAAAACGCCCCGGCAATGTAACTTCAACCAAGCCGCGCCGCACCGCCTCCATGTTCACCGGCAGGCGGTCTTTCAACGCATCCAGCGCCGCCAGCGCAGCGCTGGCGTTGTTGAGTTGGTATGCGCCGCGCAGGGCGGGATGGGGCAAGGAATTGCGCGCGCCATGCACGCCATGAAAATCCCATTGCTGCGTGCTTGCCGTGTAGCCGAACTGATTACCCAATTGCCACAACTCCGCACCCATGTGCCGCGCTTCATTTCCTATAACAGCAGGCATATCCCGGTCGCCGAAAACCGCCACCTTCCCCGCCCGAAAAATCCCCGCCTTCTCGAATGCAATCTGCTCGCGCGTGTCGCCCAGATAATCGGTGTGGTCTATGTCCACGCTGGCCACCACCGCGCAGTCGTTGTCGAACACGTTCACCGCATCCAGCCTTCCGCCCAGGCCCACTTCGAGGATGGCAACCTCTACCTTGTGCTCGATGAAACATTGCATCGCGGCCAGGGTGCCGAATTCGAAATAGGTCAGAGGAATTTCAGCAGGTTCGTCATTCCCGCGAAGGCGGGAATCCAGTTGTTTGGATTTGCGCGCTTGTTCAATTTTTTCAAACGAGGCACACAACTCCGCATCGCTGGCCTGCTGCTTTCCAATGCGCACGCGCTCGTTGTAATCCAGCAGATGTGGTGAGGTATAGCAACCAACGCGGAATCCGGTAGCGTGCAGTATGCTTTCCAGCATCGCGCACACCGAGCCTTTGCCGTTGGTGCCGCCGACCACAATGATGGGAAAATCCGGCTGGAGATTCAGCCGCCGCTTGACTTGCGCCACGCGCTCCAGGCCGAGCGCGATGGTTTTGGGGTGCAGGGATTCGAGGTAGGTCAGCCAGTCGGCTAGAGAGTTGGGCATGTTGTCTTGTAGGGCGTCAATAAGCGAAGCGCATTGGTGCGTCCGTGAAGGCGCGTAACCGGCGTGGTGAAAGTCCAC
>CXWL01002742.1_pt1 | contig 23522 bp, 27 predicted proteins | sample 590931 | NCBI WGS metagenome assembly CXWL01 (sample SAMEA3498368, study PRJEB10139) | groundwater metagenome | biome: water well; material: biofilm material | place: Germany | collected 2015-04-27
CGGCTGAAGAAATCTACCGCAAGGCGGAAGCCAGTCGTACCAGCTTCATCGCGGAATTGACCGGATCGGGGGCCGTGTCCGCGGCGGACTTGGCCCACACCATGTCGACGGCATTTGCCGCACCCCTTGTCGACATGGATGCGATTGACCTTCAGCGTGCGCCGAAGGACCTCCTGGATCCAAAGATTTGCCAAGCCTACCGAATCGTTGTCCTGAGCAAGCGCAGCAATCGGTTGATTGTCGCAACGGCAGACCCCTCCGATAGTCAGGCAGCCGAAAAAATCAAGTTCGCCACACAAATGGGCGTGGACTGGGTCATCGCCGAGTACGACAAGCTGTCGCGCATCGTCGCGGCCAGTTCTGTCACCGCGTCGGAGACGATGGACAACATCATCGGCGGCGACTTCGAGTTTGATGACAGTTTTGATGATGCCATTTCCGAGGCCACCGAGGCCAATGTTTCGGAGGTGGAAGATGCCCCGGTCGTCAAGTTCTTGCACAAGATGCTACTTGACGCGTTCAGCATGCGGGCGTCTGACTTGCACTTCGAACCGTACGAACACAATTACCGCGTCCGGTTCCGAATCGATGGGGAATTGCGTGAAATTGCCTCGCCACCAATCGCCATCAAGGACAAGCTGGCGTCCCGCATCAAGGTTATCTCCAGAATGGATATTTCGGAGAAACGTGTCCCTCAAGACGGCAAGATGAAGCTCAAGGTGGGCCCAGACCGCGTGATTGATTTCCGCGTCAGCACCTTGCCGACCCTATTCGGCGAAAAAATTGTGATCCGGATCCTGGACCCCAGCAGCGCCAAGCTGGGTATTGACGCGCTGGGCTACGAGCCGATAGAGAAAGAACGCCTGATGCAGGCAATCAGTCGACCCTACGGCATGATCCTGGTGACGGGTCCAACCGGTTCTGGCAAGACCGTATCCCTTTACACCTGCCTGAACTTGCTCAACAAGCCCGGCATCAATATCGCGACCGCCGAGGATCCCTCCGAAATAAACCTCCCCGGCGTCAATCAGGTGAACATGAATGAGAAGGCTGGCTTGAGTTTCGCAGTCGCCCTCAAGGCATTCCTGCGCCAGGATCCCGATGTGATCATGGTCGGTGAAATCCGGGACCTGGAAACGGCCGACATCTCGATCAAGGCAGCCCAGACCGGCCACTTGGTGTTGTCGACTCTGCATACCAACGACGCACCTACCACGCTGACACGCATGCGAAACATGGGCATCGCGCCATTCAACATCGCATCCAGCGTCATCCTGATTACGGCGCAACGACTGGCGCGCCGACTCTGTCCGAATTGCAAGACACCATCGGACCTCCCCCGCAAGGCTTTGCTCGATGCCGGTTTCAATGACGGAGATCTTGATGGCACTTGGGTCAGCTACCGTGCCGTGGGATGTTCAATGTGTAACAACGGCTACAAAGGTCGGATCGGTATCTATCAAGTAATGCCCATTACCGAGGAGATCCAGCGGATCATTCTGCGCGACGGAAGTGCCTTGGACATTGCGGAACAAGCCAGTCGTGAAGGTGTGCGGTCGTTGCGCCACGCTGGCTTGCACAAGGTCAAACTGGGGGTCACTTCACTCGAAGAAGTGCTCGCGGTCACCAACGAGTAAACCAGCAACGCAGGGGAAGACATGGCCAGTGCAAAACCGAAGGACAGCAAAGAGTCCGTATACGAGTGGGAAGGCAAGGACCGAAACGGAAAACAGGTCCGCGGCGAGACACGGGCGGCGGGCGAGAACCAGGTCAAGTCAGCGCTACGTCGCCAAGGCGTGACGCCTACCAAGATCAAAAAACGCAGAATGAGCGCGGGCCGGTCGATCAAGCCCAAGGATATGGCCATCTTCACACGCCAACTCGCCACCATGATGAAAGCCGGTGTGCCCTTGTTGCAGGCCTTTGACATCGTAGGTCGCGGCAACCCCAACCCCAGCGTCACCAAACTGCTCAACGACATTCGCACGGATGTCGAAACAGGTACCTCGCTGAGTGTGGCGTTTCGCAAGTTCCCCCGCTATTTTGACAACCTGTACTGCAACTTGGTGGAAGCCGGCGAGCAGGCGGGCATTTTGGATCAATTGCTAGAACGGCTCGCTGTTTACATGGAAAAGACCGAGGCCATCAAGTCGAAGATCAAATCCGCCTTGATGTATCCGATCTCCGTTCTCGTGGTTGCGTTTGTGGTGGTCGCGGTCATCATGATTTTTGTGATACCAGCTTTCAAAGAGGTTTTTACGTCATTCGGTGCCGACCTTCCGGCACCGACCTTAGTGGTCATCGCTATCAGCGAGGTGTTTGTTAAGTGGTGGTGGTTGATCTTTGGCGGCATAGGCGGTGGCTTCTATTTTTTCATGGAAGCCTGGCGCCGCAACGAGAGGGTCCAGATGTTCATGGATCGGGTCTTGTTGAAGCTTCCGATCTTCGGCACGCTGGTCGACAAGTCCTGCATCGCGCGCTGGACGCGCACCCTGTCAACCATGTTTGCCGCCGGTGTACCGCTGGTAGAGGCTTTGGATTCCGTCGGAGGCGCGTCCGGAAACTCCGTCTACGCCAGTGCCACTCTAAAAATACAGCAAGAAGTGTCAACCGGCACGGCCCTCACAACAGCCATGACCAACGCCAACTTGTTTCCCTCCATGGTTTTGCAGATGTGCGCCATCGGTGAGGAGTCGGGCTCAATCGACCATATGCTGGGCAAGGCTGCGGACTTCTACGAAGCGGAAGTCGACGACATGGTGGCCGGCATTTCCAGCTTGATGGAGCCCATCATCATAGTGGTGCTCGGTGTCATTATTGGGGGCATTGTTGTGTCCATGTACCTCCCCATCTTCAAGATTGGACAAGTCGTTTAATGCTGGTGACGCAGTGGCTTGACGTCGCGCTTTTCGCAGTCCTGGGTTTGGCGGTCGGCAGTTTTCTAAACGTCGTCATCCACCGTCTGCCCAAGATGTTAGAGCGGCAGTGGCAGTTGGAGTATGCGCAAACGAAAGGTGACGATCCATCTGTTCAAGCGCCCTTCAACCTCATGGTCCCGCGCTCGCGGTGCCCCCACTGTGGCCACGTGATCCGTTGGTACGAGAACCTGCCGGTAGTCAGCTTTGTGTTCCTTGGGGGAAAGTGCTCCGGCTGTACAACCCGCATCAGCGTGCGCTATCCGCTAGTGGAAATCAGCAGCGCTGCCTTGTTTGCGTATTGCGCCTGGCGTTGGGGCGCAACAAATGCAGCACTGGCATGGAGTGGATTTGCGGCCGCCGTACTGGCGCTCGCGTTGATCGATTGGGACACAACACTCTTGCCTGATGACATCACGTTGCCCCTGCTATGGGGGGGACTGCTGGCGGCGACCCTGCAATGGACCACGGTAGCGTTACCGTCGGCAATCTGGGGTGCTGCGGCAGGCTACCTCTCACTATGGATCGTCTATTGGGCATTCAAGCTAATCACTGGCAAGGAGGGCATGGGTTATGGAGATTTCAAACTCTTCGCGGCATTGGGGGCCTGGTTCGGCTGGCAGGCACTGATTCCCATCATCCTGATGGCATCGATCATCGGTGCCGTGGTAGGGCTGGCGATGAAATTCTCGAGCGGCCTGCGTGAAGGCGGCTACGTGCCATTTGGTCCGTTCCTGGCGGGGGCCGGACTTACCGCAATGGTATTTGGCCCAAATTCCATTCTGCGCGTCTTTGGGTTGTAGCGCATGCCCGCGTCACCATTGCGGCTCGCCATCACGGGCGGCATTGGCAGCGGCAAGAGCACTGTTGCCAGCCTGTTGGTGAATCTGGGCGCCACACTGATTGACGCCGACGCGCTATCGCGCGAAGTGACCGTCGCCGGAGGTACCGCTATCCCCCCTATCGTGAGCCAGTTCGGAAGCTCAATCCTTGCGCCGGACGGTGCACTCGACCGCAATGCCATGCGCGCGCGCGCCTATGCCGACCCGCAAGCTCGGCGCGTGTTGGAGCACATCATCCATCCACTGGTGGCGCAACTTGCCTCGGAACGTAGCCGAAGTGCTGAACTGGCTGGCAGCGCCTGCATTGTTTACGACATCCCCTTGCTGGTGGAATCCGCCGAATGGCGTCAGCGCGTCGACCGAGTACTGATCGTCGACTGTACGAGCGACATTCAAATCATCCGGGTCATGCACCGCAGCCAACTCAACCGCGAGGCAGTCGTGTCGATTATTGCCGTCCAGGCAACACGCGAACGGCGCCTGCATTGCGCTGATTGCGTCATCGACAACACCTGCCTCTCACTAGAGCAACTTTCCGCCGAGGTCGCGGACCTCGCCGCCAGCTTCGGACTATGATCCAGCCAAACTTCGACCGAACGGAAGCAAGCAGCGTGATTCTTTACGAGTATCCCTTTAACGAACGCATCCGAACCTATTTGCGGCTGGAGCATTTGTTTCTTCGTCTCAAGGAACTGATGGATCGCCCGACCGCGCTCGATCACCATTTCGCGTTGACCACCCTGTTCGAAGTGATGGATGTCGGGTCTCGTGCAGACCTCAAATCTGATGTCCTGAAAGACCTCGACCGTCAGCGCCAATCATTGGCTAGTTACCGTGGCAACTCGGCAATCGATCAGGGCGTTCTGGCCGAAGTCATTGGGCAGTTGGACAGCTATTTCGCGGCTCTGAATGGCTTGTCTGGCAAAGCCGGTCAGTCCCTCACTGAAAACGACTGGCTCATGAGTATCCGCAGTCGCGTTGGCATTCCTGGCGGCACTTGTGAATTTGATCTGCCCGCCTACTTCGCGTGGCAACACCAGTCACAAGCTCAACGCCAAACCGACCTGTATTGCTGGGCAGCGACCTTGACGCCGCTGGCGGATTCTATCCACCTGTTGCTCAAGCTCTTACGGGACTCTGGTTCGCCCCAAAAAGTGATGGCTAACGCCGGCCAGTTCCAGCAAAACCTTCCGCAAGGTCGGTCCTTTCAGTTGTTGCGCCTTGCGCTGGACCCTCAATTGCGGCTCATTCCCGAAATCAGCGGCAACCGACTGATAGTTTCGATCCGAATGATGAAGCGCGACGCCGATGGTCGCGTGCATGCCAACGCCGACAACGCCGCGTTTGAACTGACGCTGTGCTCATGACCAAGAGTGACATCTTGACTACGCATCGGGCGAAAACGGTCACTTGCCCAACATGTGGCGGCGAGAGTATTTATGGTGAAAGCAACCCGCAGCGGCCGTTTTGCAGCCAACGGTGCAGAGACATCGACTTGGGAAACTGGGCCAACGAAGATTTCCGGGTGCAAATGGACCCTGAAGTGAACCCTAACCTCCTGGCCCGTGACCCAAGCACCTGAACGCCGCGATTCAGATCAGAGAAGTTGTGGTATTCACTGGCCGGCGGTCTGTTCGTGGTGTGTCGCGCCGACAAAGCCCTGCTCCGTAGCCAGCCATCGCAGCACCGGCACAGTGCCTGGCAAGACCGGCGTCACCCCCACTGGCAAAGTCTGCCACGAGTAGGACTGCCCCTCGCACATTTGGAGATCACCTGTCCAGCAGAATACCTTGCAGAATTTCAGATTGACCAGGGCATGCGGATAGTCAACCAAGGTGGCCTTCCAAGGCACAACGGATTCAACCAGGATTCCCAACTCCTCGTGCAGCTCACGTCGCAATGCCTGCTGCACGGTCTCACCGGCTTCAAGCTTGCCACCCGGGAACTCCCAGTAGCCACAATAGGCTTTTCCAGGAGGTCGAGACGTCAACAGGAAAAGGCCGCCAGGCCGAACCAATACACCCACCGCAACGTCTACCGGCCGCCGAGGCACGCCACTGTCAATGCGCGGCTGATCCGGTGCAACTACCAACACAGACTCGATCACAATTCATGCTTTCCAGCATAGTCTCGGGCAAACTGGTAAGCAACCCGGCCACTGCGGGAGCCTCGTTCCAAAGCCCAAACCAAAGCCTGCGTCCGCGCGGCGGCAATGGCCGCCTGGTCGACCTCGAAAGAAGACAACCATTGCGCGACGATGGCCAAGTATTCAGACTGATCAAAGGGGTAGAAGCTGATCCACAGACCAAAACGCTCGGACAACGAGACCTTCTCTTCAATCACCTCGCCAGGGTGAACCTCCCCGTCCTCGCCATGCGTGTACGACAAGTTCTCCTTCATGTACTCCGGCAACAAGTGCCTTCGGTTGCTGGTGGCATAAACCAGCACATTCGGGGTCGTAACCGCTACGGAGCCGTCAAGAACAGACTTGAGCACCTTGTAGCCAGGCTCTCCGTCCTCGAAGCTCAGGTCGTCGCAGAATACGACAAACTTCTCTGGTCGCTCCGATACCATGTCAACAATGTCGGGCAAATCGATCAGNNGTGTTGAGCCGTATCTTCTCCTTCTGCGCTTCGATTTCTTGAAGATCGCGCAAGCGCATCGCTCCGACATGCCGGATCGGCTCCAGAGCACCGAAACCAGATCCGCGCTTTCGATAGCGAAAGGCCACAGATCGGTCCCAATCAGGTGGTACCAGCGCCCTCGGCAGGGCACCCTCAACTCGGTCGATCAGACGCTCAATCCGCGCCAACATGCGGTCGAACTTGTCGTTCATGTCTTCAATCTCAAGAGCGATAGTCAGCGTTGATCGTCACGTAGTCATGACTCAGATCGCAGGTCCAGACTGTATCCCGCGCCTCGCCACGGCCTAGCACGACCCGAACCGTGATCTCGCTTTGCTTCATGACACGTTGCCCGTCCTCTTCACGGTAAGACGGATTGCGGCCACCACGGACAGCCACCAAAACATCGTCCAGATAGAGGTCAATGGCCGTTTGATCGAGGTCGTCAATGCCGGCGTAGCCAACTGCTGCCAGTATTCGCCCCAGGTTGGGGTCACTTGCGAAAAAAGCGGTCTTGACCAAGGGCGAATGAGCAATCGCGTAGGCGACCCGTCGGCACTCGTCAGATGTGCGCCCAGCCTCAACCTTGATGGTTATGAATTTTGTAGCTCCCTCGCCATCGCGGACGATCGCTTGCGCCAAACGCCTCGACACGTCGAGCATCGCAGCCTTGAGAACGCGCCCATCAGGGCTGTCCATGGACTCAATCGGGGCATGGGTTGTTCGGTTGGTGGCGACCACCACCAGCGAATCATTGGTGGATGTATCACCATCGACCGTTACCCGGTTAAAGGACCCCTCTGCCAATTCTCGTGCCAAGGTTTGCATCAAGTCCTGACGAACACAGGCATCGGTCGCCACGAACCCCAACATGGTTGCCATGTTGGGGCGAATCATGCCTGCGCCCTTACTGATGCCCGTGACACTAACCGGCACGCCACCAATCATCACCCGCGCACCGACCGCCTTGGCCACGGTGTCGGTCGTCATAATGGCCTCGGCGGCACGAAGCCAATTGTCGGCACGCAAGTCGGCCAGCGCCGCAGGTAGACCCGCCTCAATGCGGTCTATCGGAAGCGGTTCCATAATGACACCGGTCGAAAAAGGCAGCACTTGATTCGACGCCAGGCCCAGGGCATTGGCCAAAGCCGTGCATGCTTGGCGCGCCCGCCGCAGACCCTCGACACCGGTACCGGCATTTGCGTTGCCGGTATTGATCAGCATCGCTCGTATCGAACTCCCCACCGCCAGATGTTCGCGGCAAATCTGCACTGGCGCCGCGCAAAACCGGTTTTGCGTGAACACCCCCGCGACCGAAGCGCCCTCGTCCAGAAGGATGACCGTTAAGTCCTTCCGATTGACCTTTCGGATACCCGCCTCAGCCACACCAAGCCTAAGGCCCGCTATGGGATAGATTTCGGCAGGATTTGGGGAACTAAGGTTTACTGGCATACCACACATTCAATCGGGCAGGTGGACCTGGCAGTGACACCAGAATTCGACCTAAGCCAGCTTGCCATGGCATTGTTTGTACTTCTTGCCGCTGCCACACGGGCAGGGGTCGTTGCGACCGACGCGCGCGACCGCGCTCCCTAGCTTGGTCAGACGACGGCTCGCCTCGTCCGTCGTGACCTCGACCTCGCCACTCTCGGTCGGTGCGGTGTAGGTGACATTGGCGATAGCCTCGGCGCGCTCCTCCATGTCTACCGCAGCCTGCTCCAATTGCTCAGACGATTGAATTCTGACCGTCATCAAGACCTTGGTCACCTCGTTCTTCACGGAATCCAGCAATTGACCAAATAGCTCAAACGCTTCACGCTTGTACTCCTGCTTGGGTTGTTTCTGGGCGTATCCCCGCAAGTGGATGCCCTGGCGCAAATAGTCGAGCGAACTCAAATGTTCACGCCAATGCGTGTCGATGCTCTGCAGTAACACCATTCGCTCAAACTGGGTGAAACTCTCAGCGCCCACCATTTCCACCTTGGTTGCAAACACCGCGTTGGCTTGGTCACGCACTTTCTCGACAATGTCGTCGCCGGTGATGGCGCTGGCCGCACTTATCTCTTGTTGCAGCGCAACCTGCATCTGCCACTCGTCGGCCAGGATCTTTTCGAGTGCCGCAATATCCCACTGCTCCTCGACCGACTCGGCGGGGACGTACGTTCTGACCAAATCGGCAAAACAGCCTTCACGCAGCGACGCAATCTGAGCTGAAAGATCGGAAGCGTCCAGAATCTCGTTGCGCTGCTGGTAGATCACCTTGCGTTGATCGTTGGAAACATCGTCGTACTCCAGAAGTTGCTTGCGCATATCGAAATTGCGCGCTTCGACCTTTCGTTGTGCACTCTCAATGCTGCGCGTGACGATGCCCGCCTCGATGGCTTCGCCATCGGGCATCTTGAGCCGATCCATGATCGCCTTGACCCGGTCACCAGCAAAGATCCGCATCAATGAATCATCCAGACTCAGATAGAAGCGTGACGAACCCGGATCGCCCTGGCGTCCGGAGCGGCCACGCAGTTGATTGTCAATGCGGCGAGACTCGTGGCGCTCCGTCGCGATAATGCGCAGGCCACCCAAGGCCTTGACCTTTTCGTGGTCAAGCAGCCACTGGGCACGAATGGCCTCGATCTTCGCCTGTTTGGTGACCAGATCCAGCCCTTCGTCAGTCTCGTTCGCTTCAATCAACTTAGTGACATTACCGCCCAAAACGATGTCAGTACCCCGTCCCGCCATATTGGTTGCGATTGTGATCATTCCCGCGCTTCCAGCTTGCGCAACGATATCTGCTTCGCGCGCATGCTGCTTGGCGTTGAGGACTTGATGCGGCAGTTTCTCGGCCTCCAGCAGTTGGGCGATGATCTCTGAATTTTCGATAGAGGTCGTGCCAACCAATACCGGCTGTCCTCGCTCGTGGCACTCTCGAATGTCCTGAATTGCCGCCTGGTATTTTTCACGGGTCGTCTTGTAGACCCGATCAAGCTGGTCCTCGCGGCGGCTCGGGCGGTTGGGTGGCATCACCACGGTTTCAAGTCCGTAGATCTCCTGAAACTCGTAGGCCTCGGTATCAGCGGTTCCGGTCATGCCGGCCAACTTCCCATACAAGCGGAAGTAGTTCTGAAACGTGATCGAGGCCATGGTCTGGTTCTCTGCCTGGATTGCAACACCTTCCTTGGCTTCGACGGCCTGATGCAAACCATCGCTCCAGCGACGCCCCGACATCAAACGACCAGTGAACTCGTCAACGATGATGATCTCACCTTCCTGGACCACGTAGTGCTGATCCCGGTGGTACAGATGATTGGCTCGCAACGCCGCATACAAGTGGTGCACCAAGGTAATGTTGGCTGGGTCATACAACGTGGCGCCCTCGGGAATGAGCCCCAAGCCGAACAGAATGTTTTCGGCGTTTTCATGTCCCTGCTCGGTAAGAAACACTTGGTGGCTCTTCTCGTCGACGGTGAAGTCGCCCGGCTTGGTAATCCCTTCACCCGTGCGAGGGTCGGCTTCACCCTCCTGCCGCTGCAACAGCGGAACCACTTTGTTGATGGCAATGTATAGGTCCGTATGGTCCTCGGCTTGCCCGCTGATGATCAGCGGGGTCCTCGCCTCGTCGATCAGAATCGAGTCAACCTCGTCGACAATGGCGTAGTTCAGCCCACGCTGAACACGGTCCGCAACCTCGTACACCATGTTGTCGCGCAAGTAATCAAAACCATATTCATTGTTCGTGCCGTACGTAATGTCTGCACGGTAGGCAGCCTGCTTCTCCTCCCTGGGCATTTGCGGCAAGTTGATGCCCACCGTCAGCCCCAGGAAGCTGTAGAGCTTGCCCATCCAGATCGCGTCCCGATTGGCCAGGTAATCGTTGACGGTAACGACATGCACACCCTTACCGGTCAACGCGTTGAGGTACACCGGCAGCGTCGCCGTCAAGGTCTTACCCTCACCAGTGCCCATTTCGGAAATCTTGCCGTAGTGCAAGGACATGCCACCCAACAGTTGTACATCGAAATGGCGCATCTTCATGACGCGTTTGGAGCCCTCCCGCACAACGGCGAAAGCCTCTGGCAACAAACTGTCCAGCGACTCCCCATTGCTCACCCGCTGCTTGAAGTCCTGGGTCTTCTGACGCAACGCGTCGTCGTTCAACTTCTCGAACTCGGCCTCCATCGCATTGATGCGAATCACGCCCTGCCGGTACTGTTTGAGGAGGCGGTCATTGCGACTGCCGAAGATCTTGGTAAGAATATTGGTGGCCATGAATGCAGAACCGTTCCGCCAGCCCCCCTGGGCCAACCGAACGACGCAATCCTTTATTAGTCAAAGAAAGATGGGGTCGCCAGCAGCAAATTGCAATCGCCTCAACGGGAAAGCGCTACGCCAGTTCAACCAAGCCTTTGATTTTACCTTTGACTTGACGACCGATTGCCGGATGATCCTGCAGCGCTTGGAGCGCGGTCCGACAAAGCTGCTCCGGCTTTCGCAAATGCGCGCACCCCTACCGCCTCTGCGGCAGCCAGGAACTTTTGCGGATTCTGCGGTACGCCCTGCACCAGCACTTCAAAATGCAGGTGGGGACCCGTTGAGCGTCCGGTTGTCCCGACTTCGGCAATCTTCTGACCTCGCTTGATTAGGTCGCCCTTCTTGACCAAGACCTTGGACGCGTGGGCATAACGTGTCACCAAATCGTTACCGTGATCTACTTCGATCATCTTTCCGTAGGCCGAATGGAATTCTTGAGTCACCACGACGCCACCAGCGGCCGCCAAAATGGCGGTGCCAGTGTCAGCTTGATAGTCTAGCCCGGTGTGCAGGGCAGCGCCTCCGGTAATCGGGTCAATACGCCAACCAAACACGGAACCCAGATTCCCGTCGGCAATTGGCGCATTGGTAGGCACCATCATGCTTCGCACTTTGAGGTCAAAAAGGCGGGATTCGATAACCGTCAACAAGTCCGTGCGTTGATCCGTCAATCCTTCGAGGTCGCGCAAGGTCGCCTGAAGTTCGTCAATTGACAGACTGCGCCCCGAGACCAGCGCACCCCCCTGGCCCGGCGTTCGTTTGATGTCTTCCGGGTTAACCCCTGCTAACCCGGATACACGCTCTCCAAGCGCTTCGAGTTGCGTCAGCTTGGCCTGCATGTCACCAAGCTTGCGGGCCATGACATCCAGGTTCTCGCGCATGAATCGATCACGTTGTTCGAATTCGTCCTTGACGACCAGCCTCACCAGCGACCCGATAATCGGCCAGCCTTCACGGGCACCTTTCAGGAAAACCCAATGGTATAGACCAGCCGCAACCAGCATCAAGACAAACGAAACGGCAACCGTAGAGAGCACGAGTTTTGGGCCGCTAAGGTGAATCGCCCGAGTCCTGGCCAGCCAGGCATCCGTGATAATCAAATGCATTCAGACTTCCTCTCAGCAACGCGGCCCATGAACACCCGTCGACACTCTCCGATCCCGCTGCTCCAAGCCACTCAGGATACGCCAGCACTGGCCAGACTGATGGAGTTGTCGCGGGACTCGTCTGCGCGGCTCCAAGCCGTCGAGTCACTCATTCCATTGTCCCTGCGCCCTTTCGTCCAGGCCGGCCCCATTGACGGCGCAAACTGGTGCCTGATACTCGACAACACCGCAGTTGCCGCAAAAATTCGGCAGCTCTTGCCAGCGCTGGAATCCCACTTGCGGGTCAAGGGCTGGAAGATTAACGCAATTCGACTCAAAGTCCAAGTCGCGCGGGGTCAATGAGCCGCCCTAGTTGGAAGACGGACAAGAAAATGGTGCCGATTATCGGATTCGAACTGATGACCTACCGCTTACAAGGCGGTTGCTCTACCAACTGAGCTAAATCGGCGTAGCCGGTATTCTACGGGAGCCTGCTGGCGATCCGGGGGGCCGAGACAGATTATTTGACCCGCTTGAGAGACGGCCGGCCGCCGGCCCGTGGGCGCGGGGGCTGCGGCTCGCCGATTCCGTTTCCTGCCGCGTCGTCGTCCATGCCCCGGATTTCAGCAGTCGAGTCAGCAACCGCGAGCAAACCCACCGAGCCAGTCTCGGTTGGCACGGCCGAGACCGAGTCCACGGATGGAAAAGACATACCTTGCCCCGACTCACGCGCATAGATCGCCAATACGCGGTCGATTGGCACCATGATTTCGCGAGCAGTTCCAGCAAAACGTGCCTTGAACTCAATGAACTCATTGCCCAATTTCAGCGAGCTGGTGGCATCCATGCTGACATTGAGCACGATCTCGCCGTCCTTCACATACTCACGCGGCACTTGAACGGATTCATCGACCCGGACTGCCACATAAGGTGTCAGACCGTTATCGGTACACCATTCATACAGGGCACGAATCAGGTACGGCCGCGTCGAACTCGTATCAAAGCTGTCGATCATGGACATTGCTGACTCGGTTCACTTTCGCATCACTTTTTCAGACGGTGTCAACGCCTCGATGTAGGCCGGACGGGAGAAGATTCGTTCCGCGTACTTCAACAAGGGCGCTGCATTCTTACTCAGATCAATTCCGTAATAGTCCAGACGCCACAGCAACGGTGCGATCGCCACGTCCAACATCGAAAAACCATCGCCCAGCATGTATTTGTTCTTCAGAAACACCGGCGCCAGTTGCGTCAAACGGTCACGAATATGGGCACGCGCCTTCTCCAGCGCCTTCTCATTGCTCTTGGCAGCGCGAGATTCGAGAGTCGACACGTGAACAAACAACTCCTTCTCGAAGTTAAGCAAGAACAAACGCACGCGCGCCCGATCCACCGGGTCGCCAGGCATCAACTGCGGATGCGGAAAGCGCTCATCGATGTACTCGTTGATGATGTTCGACTCGTACAGAATCAAATCGCGCTCCACCAATATGGGAACCTGGCCATAGGGGTTCATCACACTGATGTCTTCCGGTTTGTTGTAGAGATCGACGTCACGAATCTCGAAATCCATGCCCTTTTCAAACAGGACAAATCGGCAGCGATGCGAGAAAGGACAAGTAGTACCCGAGTACAAAACCATCATGGTGAGAGCTCCTAAAAATCGAAAGAGTGGGATGCATCATGCACGCCCACTCTGAAAGATCTGGCCCGCTCGCAAGCGAGCCAAACCAAACCGTCAACCTGTCTTACTTGATGTCTTTCCAGTAGGCCGCGTTCAACCGCCAGGCCAGGAACGTGAAGATACCCAGAAAGATCAACACCCAAACACCAATGCGGACTCGAGTATTCTGGACCGGCTCGCCCATCCATTGCAAATAACTCACCAAGTCGCCCACCGCCTGATCGTACTGCTCCGGGCTCAATATGCCGGGACTAACCTGCTCCCACTTCTTAAGCACCTGTGTGGTGTGTCCGTGCTCCGTGATCACTTCAAACACCGGGCGGCGATCACCCTGCAATTCCCACAACACATGTGGCATTCCGATGTTCGGAAAGGCCATGTTGTTCCAACCCGTTGGCTTGCTTTCGTCCCGGTAGAACGTACGCATATAGGTGTAGAGGTAGTCCGCACCGCTCCCCTGAGCGCCGGCACGCGAACGGGCAATGACTGTCAGATCGGGCGGATTGGCGCCAAACCACTCACCTGCCTGTTTCGGATCAATCGCGGCTTTCATGGTGTCACCCACTTTGGCGTTGGTGACCAGCAGGTTGTCCTTGATTTGCTGATTCGTCAGGCCGATGTCCTGCAACCGATTGAAGCGCATGAACGCTGCCGAATGACAGTTCAGACAGTAGTTGACAAACAACTTGGCGCCGTTTTGCAGCGCCCCCATGTCGTTGGTGCGGTTGGGCGCCTTGTCCCAGGGCGTACCACCTTCGGACGCTTGCGCACCCACGGCCAACCCGAGCGCCGCAACCAATGCCAGCACGATCTTCTTGCTAAACCCAGTGGTCTTCATAAATCTGGTCTCCGGCTTAATGGGCCACGAATGTCACGCGGCTGGGCACAGGCTTGGGTTCACCCAGGCGACTCCACCACGGCATCAGCAAGAAGAAGCCAAAGTAGAACAAAGTGCCAAGCTGGGACACCCGTCCACCAATCTCTGACGGAGGCAACATGCCCAAGTAACCCAGGACGAGAAAGTCCAACACGAAGACAGCATACAGATACTTGTGCCAATCGGGCCGATAGCGAATCGACTTGACCGGGCTGAAGTCCAGCCACGGCAAGAAGAACAGGATCACGACGCCACCACCCATGGCCACCACGCCCCAAAACTTCGCATCAATGGCCAGCATCATCGCCACCAGCACCACGGCCAATCCGAGAGTCGCAACTTTGAAGATGGCTGGCATCTTGAACTTGGTCACGCCCAGCACGGCGCCCAAGCCGATACAGGCAATCAGAACGTACATCATTTCGTTTGTCACGGCGCGCAGCATCGAATAGAACGGCGTGAAGTACCACACTGGCGCAATATGCAGAGGCGTCTTGAGCGGGTCAGCCGGAATGAAGTTGTTGTACTCAAGGAAGTAGCCGCCCAACTCCGGCGCGAAGAACACAATCGCCGAAAACACAAACAGGAACACTCCGACACCGAACACGTCGTGCACCGAGTAGTAGGGATGAAACGGAATGCCATCCAAAGGACGCCCATTCGCACCAAGCGTGGCCTTGATCTCCACACCGTCGGGGTTGTTGGAGCCCACTTCATGCAAGGCGATGATGTGGGCAACCACCAGACCCAGTAGGACGAGCGGCACAGCGATCACGTGGAAACTGAAGAACCGATTCAACGTGGCATCCCCCACTACATAGTCACCACGAATCAGCAGAGCCAGATCGGGGCCAATGAAAGGGATGGCCGAAAACAGATTCACAATCACCTGGGCACCCCAATAGCTCATCTGCCCCCAGGGCAACAGGTAACCCATAAAGGCTTCCGCCATCAGCGCCAGGAAAATTGCGCAACCAAAAATCCAGATCAATTCCCGCGGCTTGCGGTAACTGCCGTACATCAACCCGCGAAACATGTGCAGGTAGACAACCAGGAAGAAGGCCGACGCGCCGGTCGAGTGCATGTAGCGAATCAGCCAACCCCACGGTACATCGCGCATGATGTACTCAACCGAGCCAAAGGCCAACGCGGCGTCTGGCTTGTAATGCATCGTCAGGAAGATCCCGGTAACGATCTGAATCACCAGCACCAGCAAGGACAACGAGCCAAAGATGTACCAGAAATTGAAATTCTTCGGCGCGTAGTACTCACTCATGTGCTCCTTGAAGAGCTTGGTCATCGGGAAACGGTTGTCCACCCAGTTGACGAGTTTTTCCGTCACGGGTGCGTTTGGAGAGATTTCGTGAAATTCAGCCATGTTGTTCTTTCTTAGGCCTGTCTGTCTTCACCAATAAGGATCTTGGCGTCTGACAAATACATGTGGGGCGGCACTTCAAGATTGTCCGGTGCGGGCTTGTTCTTGTAGACGCGGCCAGCCATGTCAAACGTCGACCCGTGACAGGGGCAGAAGAAGCCGCCTTGCCAGTCATCCGGTAGCGATGGTTGGGCTCCAGTTTGAAATTTTTCTGACGGCGAACAACCCAGGTGTGTGCAGATGCCGACAGCTACGAAAAACTCAGGCTTCCGGGATCTGGCTCCGTTGCGGGCGTATTCTGGAGTCAGTGCAGACGGATTACGTTCAGAGTTGGGGTCAGCCAACTGGCTGTCGAGGGCCTTCAGTGCAGCCAATTGTTCGGGCGTACGACGCACGATCCAGACTGGTTTTCCACGCCATTCGACCGTCATTTTTTCACCCGGCTTGAGGGCAGAGATATCAGCCTCCACAGCAGCGCCGGCGGCCTTGGCTTTTTCCGAAGGCTGAAAGGTGCTCACGAAAGGAACGGCAACAGCAGCCGTGCCAACCGCCCCCGCGCAACTGGTGGCGATGAGCCAAGTGCGCTTGCTGGAGTCGATCTGGCCGTTATCGGCAAGGGTTTCACTCATGGGGATCCTCAAGGAAAAACGACGCTACTGGGAACAACCCATGATTGTAGCTGAGGGGTTGGCGCGTCCATTTGATCAAAAACCGAACAGGATCAAGCCCTTTTACGCAATACTGACGACCTTTCAATCATCAGGACGCACTCTCATGGCAATGATGCAGGAATTCAAGGAGTTTGCTGTCAAAGGCAATGTGATGGACCTTGCGGTCGGTGTCATCATCGGTGGCGCCTTTGGCAAGATCGTCGACTCTGTCGTCGTGGATCTCATCATGCCAGTGGTCGGCACCATTTTTGGCAAATTGGACTTCTCCAACCTATTCCTGGTGCTGGGAGCACCGCCTGCGGGCACCGCCATGACACTGGACGCGTTGAAGAAAGCCGGTGTACCGGTATTCGCCTATGGTAATTTCATCACCGTGGCAGTCAATTTCACGATTCTGGCTTTCATCATCTTCATGATGGTCAAGCAAATCAATCGATTGAAAAGGGAAACGCCAGCGCCGGCCGCCGCACCAACGCCTACTGCGGAAGATGTGATGCTGCTGCGCGAGATCCGCGACAGCCTCAAGAAGTAGGCGACGTCAAGCAACTCATGTCGCTGGCCGACGGACCGCAGAGTGCAAGGAGCGTGGTCAGGCTTGACTTAGGGCGCGCGCCATGCGAATCGCTTCGATCAGGCTGGACGCGTCCGCGCTACCGCTGCCGGCAATGTCAAATGCCGTGCCGTGGTCAGGGCTGGTTCGCCACAGTGGCAAGCCCAGAGTGACGTTGACGCCCTTGTCCACACCGAGGTACTTGACCGGTATCAGTCCTTGGTCGTGGTACATGGCCACTACCACATCAAATTCGGCAGGTTTTTGCAAAGTCCTGCGTGCGCGCCTGAACACGGTGTCCGGGGAAAACGGTCCCCGCGCGTCGATGCCCAACCGGCACGCCGCCGCAATCGCCGGCGTGATGATGTCAATCTCCTCGCGCCCAAACAGGCCGCCCTCGCCGGCATGGGGGTTGAGTCCGGCCACCGCAATCGCCGGCGTGCGGCCCAGCACGGCTCGTAAAGACTGGTCGGTGATGATCAAGGTCTGCAGCACATTGTCCAGACTCACGGCATCCAGCGCGTCGCGCAGGGAGACATGAATGCTGACCAGCACCGTGCGCAACTCTTCATTCGCCAACATCATGCGCACCGGTACTTCGCCGACCGGTTTGCCCAGGAAGGCCGCGGCTTGCGCCTGCAGCATTTCGGTGTGACCCGGAAATGCTGAGTACGGTAGTCCCGCCGCATGCAATGCCTCTTTGTGCAAAGGCGCCGTCACCATCGCCGACACACGGCCAGCCAGCGCGGCCTGAGCTGCCCACAGCACGCACTGTCCCGCCATCAATCCCGCGGCCGCGCTAACCCGCCCCATTTCAACCAGCTCTCCACCCGGCGCCACCTGGACAAGCGCAATGGAACGCGGGGGCACGTCCATCAGGTCGTCAGGTGAAGCGATCAGCGCCACAGGCATCACAACGCCGTCGCCCGCGATGACCCGCGCGGCGCGGCGCATGCTGGCGAGGTCTCCGGCCACGAAACAGCCGCTGGTTACGTCCGGTGCATCCCGAAACGCCTTGGCAATGATCTCCGGACCAACACCGGCGGGGTCACCCAGCGTGATGACGATAGGACTTTGCATGGCCATGGGCGGTCCGTTCAAGCAGGGCTATCGATGTCGACAAAGACATGCGCCAGACCCAGCTCGGCGGCCACGTGGGCAGCCACCGCCGCCACCCCGTAACGCTCGCTGGCATGGTGGCCGCACGCCACATACGTCACGCCGCACTCGCGCGCGTAGTGCACCTGTGGCTCGGATATCTCCCCCGTGATGTAGGCCTGCGCGCCAGCGGCAATCGCCGCCTCAAAGTAACTCTGCGCGCCTCCACTGCACCACGCGATGCGCTGGATCGCTTTCTGATCCGCGCTGACGAGTGTCACGGTGCGATTCAGCGCTAGCTCGACATGCGATGCCAATGCCTGCGTGTTTTCGAATCCCCCCCCATCCGCGCGCTCACCCAGAAAACCCAAATCCTGTTCGCCAAAACGCGCCGAGGCGGTCAAACCAAGCTGGCGGCCGAGTTGCGCGTTATTGCCCAGTTCAGGGTGGGCATCGAGCGGCAGATGGTAGGCGAACAAATTGATGTTGTGCGCCAGCAGCAGGGCCAAGCGCTGCTTCATCCAGCCCGTCACGCACCCGTCTTGCCCACGCCAGAACAGGCCATGATGTACCAGGATCGCATCCGCGCCGGCGTCAATGGCTGCCTCGATCAAAGCGCGGCTTGCGGTCACGCCCGACACCAGTTTTCGCACCGTCGTGGCCCCTTCAACCTGTAAGCCGTTGGGGCCATAGTCCTTGAAACGATCAGGTTGCAGCAATGTCTGGAAGGCGCTCAGAAGCGTCGCACGCGAGACTGGCGCGAGTGGGGACTGGGGCATCGTAAGCTACTCGGAGGTGGAATGTGAATTGTCACGCATCGGACGCGGCGCCGCCGTGCTCGCCACTGGATTGACCGAAGTTCTGGGCCGAAACGCTGCTGTCGCAGCCTTTCCCCGCCGCAATCCAGCGCGGCGCGAGCCTAGACAAGAAGGCAGCCCCAACCGGGGACGCACCGTGCAGCCAACCCGGCAAAGCTCGGTTCAAGACTTCAAGCGGCGCCGCCACGGCGGCACAGCGATAGTGCCGCGCGACCGCGTCCCACTGCACCGCGGCGCAGGCACCGCGACGCACACCGGACAGCACCGCGCCCAAAGGGCAGGGTTCCAGAAGGCAACACACGCCGCAACCATTGCACGGCGCGCCTTCTGGCGGCTTCGACGGCGAACCCGGGTGGATGTGAATGACGCGTCCAGAAGACATGGCGCCACTTTACAACGTCACACTTGCCCCCATTTGACCAAGGTGCAAAACCCAGTCTCTCGGACACGGTTGACTGGCGAGGCCTACAATTTCCAACCCGACCACTGAATCCATTGACCGGTGGCTTGAACTCAGTGGACGCCCCATGAAACGACTTTGGCTGCTATTTTCACAAACCGCGACTGTTTTGTTGGCCGGCTATTTTGTGGTGGCCACTCTTCAACCGCAATGGCTCGGCCGGGGCGCCAAGTCCAATAGCACCGTATCCGTGATCGAGGTTCCCGCTGCGGGGCAGACGGCTGTACCGATTGGCAGTTTCCGGCTCGCAGCGCACAAGGCGTCGGCCGCCGTGGTCAGCATCAACACCAGCAAGGCTGCCCGCAAGAACCCGCGCGCCGAGGATCCGTGGTTCAAGTTCTTCTTTGGTGATCAAGGGGGCGAGGCCCAGGCGGGCTTGGGTAGCGGTGTGATTGTCAGTGGCGACGGATACATTCTGACCAACAACCACGTGGTCGAGGGAGCGGATGCCATCGAGGTCGTCCTCAATGACAGCCGCCGCGCCCAGGCGAAGGTGATCGGCACTGATCCGGATACCGACCTGGCAATTTTGAAGATCGAGCTCGACAAGCTCCCCGCAATCGCCCTTGGCAGTTCCGACGCCCTGCAAGTCGGCGACCAGGTGCTGGCGATCGGCAACCCATTTGGTGTTGGACAAACCGTCACCAGCGGCATTGTCAGCGCCATGGGGCGCAACCAGTTGGGTATCAATACGTTTGAGAACTTCATTCAGACCGACGCAGCCATCAATCCGGGCAACTCGGGCGGCGCGCTGGTCGATACCAGCGGCAATCTGCTGGGCATCAACACTGCCATTTATTCGCGCTCCGGCGGCAATATGGGTATCGGTTTTGCCATTCCCGTGTCAACCGCTCGGATGGTGTTGGATGGCATTGTCAAGGATGGCCAGGTGACACGTGGCTGGATCGGTGTCGAGCCCAACGATCTGTCGGCCGAGTTGGCCGAGACCTTTGGTGTCAAGACCCGGCACGGCGTGATCATCACCGGCGTGCTGCAAAACGGCCCGGCTGCGCGCGCCGGGATTCGCCCGGGCGATGTCATCGTCAGCGTGGCGGGTAGACGCGTAGGCAACGTCTCGGAACTGCTATCCGGTGTTGCCGCGTTGAAACCCGGCACGGCTTCGCCATTTCAAGTACTACGCCGCGATGAGCAACTTGTGCTCCAGGTCACCCCAGGCTTACGTCCGAAGCCCAAACGGCAGATCCAATAGGCTGTTGCAAGTCAGTTCCCGAATCAGAAGTCAGACCTTGGCGGCTTGGGAGTCGTCGTCGGGGGCCTTGGTGTGCTTGTTGAATAACTGCGCAGCCCAGATACCAACCTCGTAAAGCAGGCACATCGGCAGCAACAAGGCGATCATGGACACCGGATCCGGCGGAGTCACCAAGCCCGCGACAGCCGCTGCACCGACGACGAAATAGGCGCGAAATGACTTAAGCTGAACAATGGTCACGATGCCCATGCGGGCCAGGATGATGACCGCAATCGGCACTTCAAAAGCCACGCCAAAGGCGATGAACATGGTGATCACGAAGTCCAGATAGGCCTCGATGTCAGGCGTCACCGCCACTGACGCGGGCGACATCTTCTGGATCGCGGGAAAAGCCTGCCCAAACACAAAAAAGTAACAGAAAGCCGCCCCCGCGTAAAACAGCAATGTGCTCGCCACCACCAGTGGCATGACCAGACGACGTTCGTGTTTGTAGAGTCCGGGCGCCACGAAGGCCCAGACCTGGTACAGCACCCACGGCAAGGCGACTCCGATGGCGACCATCACAGCGACCTTGATTGGTACCAGAAATGGCGACACGACGCCTACGGCGATCATCTTGGAGCCTTCGGGCAGCGCTTTGACCAATGGCATTGCCAGCATGTCATACAACTGCGAAGGACCGGGATAGAACAACAACACGATCAGCACCACCCCAATGCCATAGGCCGCATACAACAGACGGTCGCGCAGTTCGATCAGGTGCTGGACAAACGGCTGCTCGGTTCCCGCAAGCTCGTCATCCTTCTTGGAAGGCTCAGTCATCGCGTGTCATGCCGGCGCTTAACCGTTCCATTTTTGTGGCCGGAAGCGCGCCACCCGCGCGGCGCCTGACTGCACGTGCGTGCGCACGCCAGAGCGCGCTTTGTACCAGCGGGGCGTGGCCCCTTGTTTGACACGCCACTTCTTCTTGGGATGCTGATACGCCGGCAGGACAACCGAGGAGACCTCGGACGAAGCCGGCGCGGCGGTTTCGGTCGCTTCAGCCCAGGACTTTTCGAAATCACTGGCGTTGGTTTGAATCGTGCTCTCCACATCACGCGCGGCGCTTTCCATCGAGTCCTTCATCTTTTTCAGTTCGTCGAGTTCCATCGAACGGCTGACCTCGGACTTGACCTCCGCAACGTAACGTTGCGCACGACCCAACAGCGTGCCGATGGTGCGCGCCAGCCCCGGCAGCTTTTCCGGCCCAATGACGACCAGCGCTATCCCGCCAATGATGGCGAGCTTGGTGACCCCAATGTCAAGCACTTAAGCCTTGGTCTTGGCTTCAACGTCAATGGTCTCCCTGGCAGCCGCTGGCGCGCCTGCTACTTGCTGCACGGGCGCGGCCGGCGCCGCAGTCTCGGCGGGCTTTTCGGTACCGTCCTTCATGCCATCCTTGAAGCCCTTGACGGCACCGCCCAAGTCGGAACCAATGTTCCTGAGCTTCTTGGTACCAAAAATAACAATGATGATCACCAGAAAAATGATCAGATGCGTGGTCGACAAACCCATGGTGTTCTCCTGAGGAATTGCTGCAATTTTAGTCGCCCACCCAAACGATGGACGGCGATCCGGACAAATTAACCCCGCAGCCAGGGCCGAGGGCCGCCCATCACATGAACATGCAGGTGTTGAACTTCCTGCCGCCCTTCAGCGCCGGTGTTACTCAACACCCGGAATCCGCCATCCGGATAAGGGTTGCAGCCCTCCTGCAACGCCAGCTTGGGTGCCAGCACCATCATGCGCCCCATCAGGGCGGCATGCTCCGGACCGAGTTGCGCCAGGGACGGAATATGCACTTTAGGGATCATCAAGAAATGCACCGGCGCCCAGGGATTGATGTCGTGGAAGACAAAAAGTTCATTGTCCTGGTAAACCACCTTGGACGGTATCTGTCCCGCCACGATCTTGCAGAACAGGCAATTGGCGTCAAATTCGTGAATCAGCGCACTCATACTGCGTCTCCTATCGGCAGACCCTTGTTCATGGCCACCATGCCGCTCACGATGCGGTACAGGAACCAGACCGAGATCAGCGCCCAGGCGATCCAGCCCGGGAAAATGAACAGAATCCACAACGGAATCGTCACCACGTACAAGGCAGCAGCGATCAGAACACTGCGAATTCGCCACCTGAAGTGCGAGGCATGCCACGTGCCCTCGGCCTTGTCCCGATTCACCATGTCCAACACCAACGCCACAATCAACAGCACCGGCCCAAACTGCCCACCCGGAACCACCGCACCAACCGCCACGATCAGGTGCAGGATATAGCTGATCGTGCCCACGGTATTGAGCGACTGAAGCTGCTGCAAATCGGGCGGAGTATGGGTCATTTCACCACTCCTTCGCGGGACTGTGCCTTGCGTAGCGCCTTCTCTTCGATACCGCTGGTACCCGCACGCCGATCAAGTTCCGCCAAAACGTCGGCGGGCTTCAAACCATAGTGCGCCAGGGCCACCATGCAATGGAACCACAAGTCCGCCACTTCGTTGACCACCTTGGCCGTATCGCCTCCGTGGTCGGCGTCCTTGGCCGCCATCACCACCTCGGTGGCCTCTTCGCCGATCTTCTTGAGAAACGCGTCCGGCCCCTTTTGCAGCAGGCGCGCCACATAACTGGTGTCGGCATCGCCGCCACGTCGCGGCAGGCGGCTCTCGATAACGGCAGCCAGGCGGGCCAGCGTATCAGCGCCGTCGCGGGTGGTGGCATCCGTGGGTGACATGGTCTTCATTGGTAAATGGTACGGGGATCTTTGAGGACCGGCTCGGTCACCTGCCATTGGTCGTCCTTGAAAACAGTGAAAAAGCAACTGTGGCGACCAGTGTGACAGGCAATCCCCGGCTGGTGCCCGGTCTGGGTAACTTGCAACAGCAGCACATCGTTGTCGCAATCAACGCGAATTTCATGCACGGTCTGCACATGGCCGGATTCTTCGCCCTTGAACCACAGCTTGCCACGTGAGCG
>CXWL01005766.1_pt1 | contig 23515 bp, 19 predicted proteins | sample 590931 | NCBI WGS metagenome assembly CXWL01 (sample SAMEA3498368, study PRJEB10139) | groundwater metagenome | biome: water well; material: biofilm material | place: Germany | collected 2015-04-27
CATCATGACACAGACCCGCCGCCGCAGCGTCGACTGGCGCATGGGGATGCTTCTATCCATCGGCGGCATGATCGGCATTTCTCTGGGCGTCTGGCTGTTTCAGCGCCTGCTTGGCCTAGGCCAACTCGATCTCGTCATCTCGCTGCTCTACCTCGTGTTGCTCGCCGGCGTCGGCTGGCTGATGCTGGCTGAGAGTTACGCGGTTATGCGCGGGCGCACGCATCGCGGCGTCAGCATTCTGCGCCGTCCAGCGCGCACCATCGCCCACCGCCTCCCCTTCCGCATGCTTTTCCCGCGCTCTGGTTTGTACATCAGCGTCATCCCGCCCCTGACGCTGGGGCTCGCGATTGGCGCGCTGGCGGCAATTATGGGTGTTGGGGGCGGCTTCATTCTCATTCCGGCGATGATCTACCTCTTGCGCATGCCGACGAACGTGGTGGTCGGCACCTCGCTGTTTCAAACACTGATCGTCACATCGCTGCTGATCATTGTGCAGGCAAAGGCCACGACCACGATCGACCTCGTGCTCGCTTCCTTGCTTATGCTTGGCGGCGTGGTCGGCGCACAATTTGGCGCGCGACTGGGAGCACGGCTGAAGGGCGAGCAAATTCGCGCGCTTCTAGGCGTCATTCTCATCCTTGCCAGCATGAAATTTCTGGCTGACGTAGTGGCGCTTCCTCAGGAAACCTACGTGCTTGGGGACGGCTGGTGAAGCGCATGCTCGCCGCCCTTGCGCTCTTGGCGTTCGTGGCGCCGGCGCACGCGCAACGCCAGCCTGGGGACGTCGCCCGCGATCTTCCCGCGGCCGTCGCCGAGGACCGCATCAGCGTCGGCTCGGATTATCGCGGCTCATCCATCACCGTGTTCGGGTTCAACCCCGACCGTCGCGGTCGCGGCGATATCGTTGTGGTTGTGCGCGGTCCAGACAAGCCCGCTACTTTGATGCGCAAGCGCCGCGTGTTCGGGCTGTGGGTCAATGGCGATCGCGTCGCATTCGCCAGCGCGCCGACTTTCTTCGCCGTACTTAGCTCGCGCTCGCTCAACGAGATTGCGCCCGCCGCCGCAATCCGCCGCTACGAGCTCGACCCGGCGGCCTCGGCAGAACTGGCGAGCCAGACGCCGCGCGGAAGCACCGGCGCCGATTATCGCGCCGCTCTGGTGCGTCTGCGCCGCGCGCAGGGGCTCTATCAAGAACAAGCAGGAGTGACGGGCGAAACCAACCAGGGCGCGATCACGCTCTATCGCGGCGGCTTGTTCCGCGCCGTCGTACGCTTGCCCGCCAACGCGCCCATCGACGAATATCAGGTCGACACCTATCTGTTTCGCGACCGCCGCTTGATCTCCTCGCAGCGCACGCCGGTGAATATCGCGCGCATCGGCATCGAGCGAAACATCCACGATCTCGCCAATCAATATCCGCTGTTCTACGGCCTGCTGACGGTGCTGCTTGCGCTTGGAATCGGTTGGGGAGCAGCAGCCTTGTTCCGCCGCTCATGAGCGCGCCGCCCACGCCTCTCCCGCGCGCAGCGCTACGGCTTGGATTTTTGGCGCTCGCACCGATGGCGATCTCGGCGCTCGTTTCGCTCTATGCCGGCCACGCGGGAACTGCGCATTTCGGCATCGTCGCGTTCGCGGTCTATTGCGCCGCTTTGTTGTCGTTTCTGGGCGGCGTGAGGTGTGGCATGGAAATCCACCGCTCACCGCACGCGCCTAACCCTGCACGCCTCGCCTTCAGCGCGCTGCCGACCCTGGCGGGGTGGGCGCTCGCCCTGTTCGTGCTTCTGATCCCTGGCGCCATCGGCGCCGCAGCCGGTTACGCGGGATTATTTGCGGTCCAATACATTTGGGATCAGCGTAGCGCCCGAGACGCCGACGCGCCCGATTGGTATCCCACGCTCCGCCAAGTGCTCACAGGTGGAACGATGATTATCTGCTTGCTGATCCCGCTAGCGGCGGCGATGCGGGGGCTCTAGGTTGCCCAAGTCTGCCAACAAGCGCTCGGGCGCGATCGGCAGGNNCGCAGATTGAGCCCGCCAGTCAGCGCCCCGAACGCTGGCAACACCATGCGTTCGCCGTCATAAGCAAAACAGCGGCGGCGTACGCTTAAGCCACGGCCGAAAACTTTCGCGCAGGGATGCAGGTGCCCCGCGACTTCGTTTGTCGCGCCTGTTGGCTCGTGGCGAAGATCGAGAGTCCCGAGCTTCAGCGACGCCCGCGCGACGCCGCCCAAGGTCTCCGCCGCTTTGCCCTCGTGATTGCCCTCGACCCATACCCAGTCGGCGCGAGCGAGAAGCGCCTGCAATGCCTCGCGATCCTCTTCGCCCATGCGCGCGGGGCCGCCGCCATCGTGAAATGCATCGCCCAGGGAAACGACGATGTCGGGTTCGTGCTCGTCGATCAAAGCTGCGAGCCGCGCCAGGGTTGCACGCGTATCGTAGNNCCGCGCGCGAACGATGAACTCTTCTCCAAGTGCAAATCCGCCACTACCAGCGCGCGCCCGCGCTCGATCCACAGCGCTCCCTCCGGCAGCGCTGCCAACATGGTGCCGGCAAGCCGCGCTTCGACGTTTCTATCCACAATTGCAAGCACCGGCTCGGCCCGCACCAGCGTAAGCGCAGGCTTGGGTGCGGGTTTTTTCGGCGTGGAACGGGCAAGCAAGGGCATAGCGGGAGGCTAACGCGGATTCGTTTCGGTATGCTAGTGTTTGCTTCCAAGAGACGCCGGACGTGCGCCACCCCTTGGACTNNTAGGTGGCTGCAAATCACGAGTGTTCAAGCGCGACGCAACAAAGAGCCGGCGAGGACGCCGGCGGTCCAAGGGGTGGCGCTCACCCCATCGCCTCCGCAACCAAACTCGCCGCGTCTTCCAAGATCGCGTCTTCCGCCGCGCCTTGGATCGGCACGCGGCCCATTTCCAGCATCACAGGTGCGGCGAACGGCGATACGTGGTCGAGATCGCGATGCACGATGGCGCCTTTGATGCGCGCCAAGAGCGCGCCGAGGCGTTTGAGGTCGAGATAGCCTTCGCCGGCGTCGGCGAAAGCGGCTTGCATGAGGATGTGATCGGGCTCGTATTGTTTGAGCACGTCATAGATGAGATCGGTCGAGAAGCTCACTTGCCGGCCGGTTTTGCGCTCGGCGCCGGGTCGCTTGCGTTCGATCATGCCGGAGATCACCGCGCATTTCGCAAACGTCGCCTTCATCAGCGTGCTCTCGTTGAGCCAGGTTTCGAGATCGTCGCCCAGCATGTCTTCGTCGAACAATGCAGCGAAGTCGGCGCCGCCCATCGGTTCGAGCCCCCAGACCGCGACCGCGTATTCGCTGGCGAGAAAGCCGAGCGGCTTCAAGCCCGCGCGCTCGAGCCGGCGGGTGATCAGCATGCCGAGCGTCTGATGCGCTAGCCGGCCCTCGAACGGGTAGCAGACCAGAAAATTTTTCTCCGCACGCGGAAACGTCTCTACCAACATCTGGTCAGGCGCGGGCACAAGCGAGCGGCGTTTTTGCTGCTTGATCCAGTCGCGCACTTGCGACGGGAGTTGCTTCTGCCGTTTCGGCTCGTGCAACAAGCGCCGCACCCGCTCAGCCAGAAACGACGAAAGCGGAAATTTGCCGCCGGCATAAGACGGAATGCTGGGATTTTTCTCGCCACGCGCTCGCACGACCAGCGCATCGGTGTTCTGCACGGCGATGAGGCGCAGTACCTCGCCGGCGAACAGGAATGAATCCCCCGGCGTCAGCCCTTCGATGAAATATTCCTCGATCTGGCCAAGTCGTCGGCCGGGGAGCAGCGTTCTTGGGCCGCCGGCGCCCCCGCCGGCGAGACGCCGGCGGTCCAAAGAACGCACCGCCAGCCTCACGTCCAGCATCTCGCTCTCAACAATCGCGCCGACATTCATGCGATGCTGCTGCGCCACGCCTGGATTGCGCGGCCGCCAGCGGCCGGTGGCGAGGTCCTGCACGATGCGGCGATAGCGATCATAGGCGCGCAGCGCATAACCGCCGGTGGCGACGAGGTCGAGCGCGCGACCGAATTGCGCGCGGGTCAGCGCTGCATAAGGCGCAGCTGAGACCACCTCGGCGTACAATTCATCGGCATCGAACGGTTCTCCGCAAGCGCAGCCCATAATGTGTTGCGCCAGGCAATCGAGCCCGCCCACACGGGCCTCCGCGCCATCGAGCGCGCCTTCGCCGACCGCCTCCTGGGCGGCACGGCATTCGAGCACTTCGAAGCGATTGCTGGGCGCAAGCAACGCCCGCGAGGCTTCGTCCAAGCGGTGATTGGCGCGCCCGATGCGCTGCACCAGGCGCGCGCAACCCTTGGGCGCGCCAATCTGGATCACCAGGTCCACATCGCCCCAATCGATGCCGAGATCGAGCGTGGACGTGCACACCACCGCGCGCAAATCCCCGCGCGCCATCGCCGCCTCGACCTTGCGCCGCTGCGCCACGTCCAGCGAGCCGTGATGCAGCGCGATTGGGAGGTTTGCATCGTTGACACGCCAGAGTTCCTGGAACGTCATTTCCGCCTGCGCACGCGTGTTGACGAACACGAGCGCAAGGCGCGCGCGGTTTATGGCGTCGTAGACCTCCGGAATGGCATGGCGCGCGGTATGCCCAGCCCACGGGATGAGTGCGTTTGAGTCAAGCACGTCGATGATGGGGGGTGTTCCGGGTGGGGCGCGGAGGATCACTTGGACCGCCGGCGTCCTCGCCGGCGAGGGCGGACCGTCCTGCCCGGCCATCGCTTGTTCAAGGACGCCGGCGGGGACGCCGGCGGTCCAAGCGAGCCCCACTAACCACTTCGCCAGCCCCTCCTCATCCGCCACCGTCGCGCTCAGTCCCACGCGGCGATGCTCCGGCGCCCAGGTGCGCAGTCGCGCAAGTGCAAGCGCCAAGAGGTCGCCCCGTTTGGTCGGTGCGAGCGCATGGATTTCGTCGATCACCACGGCTTGCAGGTCAGCGAAGAACACGCGCGCATGTTCCGAGGCGATCAGCAGGCAGAGTTGCTCCGGCGTGGTGAGCATAATATCGGGCGGATAGGCGCGCTGGCGCTGGCGCTTAGAAGGCGGGGTGTCGCCGGTGCGGCTTTCGATACGTACGCAAAGCCCCATCTCTCGCACCGGCGTATCGAGATTGCGCGCGACGTCGGTGGCGAGCGCCTTCAGCGGCGAGACGTAGAGTGTGTGCAGGCGATGCGCCCGGCGCGGCCCCTGCTCCGCCAGCGGCGCAAGTTCGATCAGGCTGGGCAGAAAACCGGCAAGAGTTTTCCCCGCGCCTGTCGGCGCGATCAGCAGCGTCGACAGCCCTGCCCGCGCCCGCTCCACCAGCGCCACTTGATGCGCGCGCGGGGTCCACCCGCGTTGGGCGAACCAGCCGGCAAAACGCGGCGGCAACGATGGCGGATCGCCAGCATCCATGACGTTTTTCTAACCCAGCTTGACGTGGCGTGCGACCCCGCGTCATTTGGCGTGCGCCATCTGGCCGCCGCAATCGAGCCCACACTAGCCCCATGCTCCGAAGCCTTGCACCCATCGTCGCGCTCGCCGCTTTGGCCGCCTCGGCCACCGCGCAAACGACGCAGCCGCCCAGCGCGCTCCTGCAGGCGGTCAGCGCGACGCAAACCGCAAAGGCGCCCTATGCGTTTGATATGGACGTCGTGTCTCAGGAGCTGAACTGGCGACTTCGTTACCATCCCCGCGCCAATCCTCGTCTGCAATTGCAACGGCCCAGCACAACCGACCTGGAGAGCGACCAACGCCGTGCGCTGCAGCGCATGCAGGAGCGTATGGAAGGCCTGCCCTGGTGCGCGAGCGAGGAAATGCGCCGGGTGGCGGATGTACGGCTGCTGCGCGAGGATGCCCAGACAGCGACCTATTCGTTCCAACCAACGCGTGAGAGCATCCGCAGCGAGCAGGCCCGCGCCTTCGCACAGCGCCTGCGCGGAGAATTCACCATAACCAAGGCTGCACCCGATCTCACGCGCGTTCGCATCTATGCGCCGCGTGGTTTCAGCCCGATGCTGCTCGTGGACATCGAACGCTTCGACATCGTGATCTCCTGCGCCGCAGCGCCCAATGGACGCCGCTATGCAGCCGAAACCGTGAGCGAGGTGCGCGGCTCAGCCTTCGGCCAAGCCTTCAACGAGCGGACAATCCAGCGCACGCACAGTGTCGCCGCGCCATGACTCAGCCCGCGACTTACCGCCATTTGCGCGCCGACCGCATTACCGCGACGCTGGAGAGGTTGAGCGCCCGCATTCGAGAGCGCTTTCCCACCGCCGGGCTCGCGCAAGTCTGCGCCGAACTTGTCGCCTCCTCGCGCACGCTTTCGTCGGAAGCAGCCGCGCTGTCGCGCCCCTCGCTGGCATGGCCGGTAGCGGTGACTATTCTTGTCGGCGTGATCGCGGCGCTGTTGTTTGCGGGATTTCGCTATGTGCACGTCGATGGCGAATGGGCGAGCCCGGCGGAATTGATCCAAGGGCTAGAGGCCGCGGTCAATCTCCTGCTCCTGGTCGGCGGCGCCATTTGGTTCGTGCTGACGCTGGAGGAGCGATCGAGGCGCCGGCGCGCGCTGGATGCTTTGCACCAATTGCGTGCGCTGGCCCACGTGATCGACATGCACCAGCTGACCAAAGACCCCACCGTCGTCCTTAACGCGCACAAGACCGCAAACTCGCCCGAACGCACCATGACGCGCTTCGAGCTGACCCGTTATCTCGAATATTGCGCGGAAATGCAGGCGTTGGTCGGGAAGCTCGCGGCCTTGTTCGCCGACCGCATGCGCGACGCCGTCGTGATCAATGCGGTCAACGACATTGAGAACCTGACGACCGGGCTGGGGCGCAAGATCTGGCAGAAGATCACCATTATTAGCGATCTCGAAGAGGGGTGAGATCGGTCAGGGTGACTACACCTTTCGTTAAGAACCGTCGCAGCCCGGTTCAAGGCTTGCTAATCAATCCCTGTTAAGAAAGCCGCCTTTCGGAGGAGGCGTGCGCCATGCAGGGGGACGAGTTCGATCCATCTGGCATGGTCGCACTCGTGATCGACGAAAACGCCTATTCGCGCCGCATCTCGATTGAGCAATTGCGCGGCATGAAATTTGGGCGGGCGCTTGGCGCGGCCACCACCGCCGACGCGTGGGAAATCTTGCTCAAGGAAAACCCCAACGTCGTGCTGGTCGAGTGGGTCGCCGGCGGCGCCAGTCTCGATTTCGTGCGCCGCGTGCGCATGAGCGATGAAGCGCCCGACCGCGCCGCGCCGATCATCATGCTCACCGCCAGAGGCGCGCAAGCCGATGTTGAGGCCGCGCGCGAGGCCGGCGTCAGCGGCTACATGCGCAAGCCGATTTCAGCGCTGCTTCTGTCAAAGCATGTGCGCAAGGCGGTGGCCAAGCCGCAACCCTTCGTGGCCACCGCGACTTATGTCGGCCCATGCCGGCGTCGGCGCACTGTCGCTGACTTTCAAGGACCGTGGCGGCGTCTCGATGATGTCGCTCCAATCTCCAAGGTCGAAGGCGACGAAGACGTGCTCGACCTCAAGGCCGAAATCGCCCGCGCTCGGGTGGCCGCGCTCGCCGCTGTGATCGACCAACTCATGGAAGGCGACGCCAACGCCGCGCGCGCCGTCTACAAGGCCGTGCAGGCGCTGGTGGACGCGGCCGAACAGATCGGCGATGCCTGCCTGGTGTTGGGGGCCAAGGAGATGGCGCGCTATATTCAGGCCCAAGGCGCAACCGAAAGGCTTGATCCCGACGTCGTGCGCACGCACGTCGCGGCGCTGCATCAACTAGCCAGCCTGCCCCATTCCATGGGCGAGGCGCGCGACAAAGTCGCCCAGAGCCTCAAGCGAATGATCGACAAGAAACTTCGCCCCGCCAGCGCAGCGTAAGCGCTATGCCTGCCCCTTCAGCGCCAGCGCGGTTTCGCGCGCGATGCGTTTCAGCGCTGCCTCCGCTGCCGGAGCGACGGTCGGGAACGCGACAAAACCGTGCGGCAAGGATTCAAAGCACAAATAGCTGGTGCGCACGCCCGCTTCGCGCAAACGCTCAGCGTAGGCCGCGCCCTGATCGAGCAGCATGTCAAACCCCGCCGTGTACACCAAAGCCGGCGCAAGCCCGCGTAAATCCTGTACACGCCCCGGCGAAAGACGAGGCTGGCTCGGGTCGGCGCCTGCGGGTAGATAGTGCTTCATGTAGTGCTCGACCGTCTCGGCAGTGAGAGGAAACGCGTCGGCGAAATCGTGCATCGAGGGCGTGTCGCTGACGAAATCAACGCCGGGGTAGATCAACAGCTGAAGCCTTGGCGGACGCTGTTTGCGCATTTCCTGGGCCACAATTGCAGCGAAATTCCCGCCCATTGAATCGCCGCCGACTGCAGCCTTCTTCGCCGGCGCACCGTAACGGGAGGCGTGATCATAGGCCCAATTATACGCTGAAAGTGCGTCCTCCAAGCCGGCGGGGAATTTGTGTTCTGGCGCGAGGCGGTAATCGACGGACAAGACTGGCGCGCCGGCTTCGCGTGCAATCAGCCCGCACAAACGATGGCACGATTCCAGCGAGCCGATCACGCCGCCGCCGAAATGGTAATACACCAGGATCGCGGCGTTATTGTCGCGCACATGCGGCAGATAAAGCCGCGCCGGCACCGAATGACTTCGCCCGGTGATGTACACGCGCTCGGTACGCACGCCAGGCGCGGACGCTCCACCGAAAAGAGCTGCGCCCGCGTCCGATTGCGCGCGCAGCATCGCTGGCGTAACGGTGCTCCAGTCCACACCGCGCATGCGCGCTTTCGCCTCCAAGAACTGGAAGCGCGCATCGAGTGACATTCCGCGCACGGTGCGCGGGGCGCCGCCCGAAGCCTTGATCAAAGCGGCGTCGGGCCGCATCAACGCCAAATGCACGAGCGCTTTGCGCAACCAGGACACGTTTGTCTTCCCTTCAACTTTTGCGCGGCGCGCCATCGAGGCCCTTTAGAATGAGGCCGGCGGCAAACTCGGCGGCGGCTACGATATCGGCCGGCGCGCGCCGAAGCATCGCTGAGCCGACTTCCTGCGCAATGCCTATGCATGCGCAAGCGAGATAATCTGCATCCACCCTCGGCGCCGCGCCGCGGGCGATGGCAGCCTCCAGACCCAGGCGCACCTCCTGGTACACCGCCATCATCTCGGGCGTATCGAGACGGACATGGGGACGACGCTCCTCGATTGGACGACCCTCCAGGGCGTTGTCTTCGACGATGAATTGAAAATAGGCGCGGAACGCGCCGTTCAGATATTCGGTAAAGCTGCGCGCCTGTTCTCGCGCGGCGCGCAACAGCGGTTTGAAACGACGGGCGCCGTCGTCGGCAAGCGCCTCGAACACCTCTTCTTTCGACCGGAAGTAATTGTAGAACGTACCCGAAGCGAGGTCGGTTCCGCGGATAATGTCGCGCACGGTGGCGGCTTCGTAGCCCAATTGCGCAAACACGCGCCGCGCTGCCGCAAGGATCGCCTGCCGGTTGGCGACCTTGGTCCGCTCCCGCTTGCCAACCTGATCCGCAATCGCCGCGTCGCTCATTCCCGCTCCATCGCGCCTACGCCCGGCCTCGAGGCGGCCAATGGGCACAAAAATGACATCGCGTCAATTTCTTGCGCCGTGCGGGCCTCCCGCGGATGGCTCTGAGCCCACAAGTGTAGCTGAGGTTTCGTCCGGGGAGTCCCCGAGAGATGTACATCTTTGGGTTCGGGATCTCGACGACGGAAAAAGAATTCAGTGTTGACGCATCCTCGCTGAAGCGCGACACCGTCACAAGCGGATGGGCGCGGACGCGCCAGGAGACGCGTCTCTGGACCCAGCCAAAACGGGGCGTGGGATATGGCGTACACGATTTTTACCTTCGGCGTTCGCAGCGTGGACGCCGATCTTGCTCAGGCGGGCAACCAGGCGCTCAATGGGGCCAGCGGCCCCAACGAAATAACAGACGCCAATCTGATAGGCGCCAATGGCGTTCCGTTCCAGCAGCTGCTCTTGTTTATGGGGCAGAATAACGACGGCGATCTCAACGTCGATGACGGCGAGACAGCGTACAACCTGTCCGACATGGCGAGCCGCGACCGTGTCATCTCACTCGCGACGACGAACTACGACGACCCTATCCGCATCAGTGCGCACGGCTTGTCGGCTGGCGGCGTGTGGGGCGATTTGAGCGCGGCGGTGCGTTTTGACAACGAGCGCGGATTTGGCCTGGACAATGCCCCGGATGGCGAGGCTGCGGCGCATTGGCTTAATGGCGGCGACTCGATCACCTTTGAAGTAGGCGCTGTCGGCGGAGCCAAACAATCGCTGGCCGTCGTCAGCTTCGTCGTCAAGCTAGCGGGAGCAGCGCACGAGCATGTCGTCATAGATTTCGATGGCGATGGTGTCGGCGCCAATGGCGGCCTAGAGGGCTTCGATCTTGGTCTTGTCAGCGACGGAGAGGCCGTCACTCTCGATTTTGCGACGCGCACAATCGCTATCGGTGCAGCGCAGCGCGCGATGAGCGACGCTGAGTTCGCAGCTTTCCTGGCTGGCGGCCTCGACCGCATCACCATCGGTTCGCTGAGCGCATCGACGCCAGGATTTTCCGTTCAAGCTTTGTCCATCGCCACAGCAGCGGCGGTCAACGATGGCGCGGTGATCGAGGCGCCGTCAGGGGGCGGAGCGACGAGCGGCACGGACGCGGGCGACATTCTGGTCGGTTCTGCGGCCTCGGATGCGCTTTCTGGCGGCGCGGGCGCGGACGTGATCTTCGGCGGCGAGGGCGCCGACGCGATTGACGGCGGCGGCGGCGATGATTTGGCCGAGGGCGGCGAGGGCGACGACATCATCCTAGGAGGCGCCGGCGCGGATGTGCTGATCGGAGGCGGCGGCGACGATATCGTGAGCGGCGGCGCTGACGCAGACCGCTATGTGGTGCGCTCGCTCGACGATCTAAACCCCAACACCGACTATTTCACAGACTTCGAGCCGGGCATCGATACGATCGATCTCAGCGCGGTTGGCGGATTGTCCTTCATCGGCGCTGGGGCCTTCAACGGCGCCGCCGGACAAGTGCGCTTCGAACTGGTGGGCGCCACAACCGAAATCCAGATCGACGCGGACGGCGATGGGATTTTTGACGATCGCATTATCGTTAGCAATGGCGGCTTTAATTTTATGGAGACCGCGCCGGGCTCGCTTTTGCTGGAAGGCAGCGCCTCGAACCACGCGCCCAACTTCACGGCCCCCGGCGATTTCATCGTCAACACCACCATAGCCGGCAGCCAATTCGCGCCGCAAATGGCCACACTCGGAGATGGCCGTGTGCTCGCGGTGTGGGTGTCGAACGACGAGGCTGACGGCTCGCGAGCCGTTCGCGGCCGCTTGTTTGGCGCCGATGGCGCAGCGTCGGGTGGGGATTTTCTCATCAATACGACAATTGCGGGCGCTTTTGGCGGTTTTGGCGGATGGGGCGTGACGGCGCTTGGCGTTGGCAGTTTCTTGATCGCCTGGACGCCGACTGACCTCGGCGTCGGGAGCGGTGTTCGTGGGCGGGTTGTTGATGCGGCCACCGGGCCTGCGGGCGCCGAGTTTCAGGTCAGCGCAACCTTTAACAGCACGACCTCGCTTATCGAGATGAGGACGCTGGCTGACGGTCGTGTAGCGGCAATTTGGACCTCGCAAGAAGGCGCCGGCTCTAATGTCTACGCGAAAATCTTCGGCGAGGACGGGGTGGCGCAAACCGGCGACATTCGCGTCAACCAAGTCGAAATCGGCGGCAACTCCAATCCTGGACCGCAACTCGAAGCCCTCGCTAATGGTGACATCGTAGTCACCTGGGAGTTCAGAGTCGGCGATGGCGCGCCGTCTGAAATTCGCGCGCGTCTGCTGGACGCAGATGGTGTCGCGATTGGCGGCGATTTCACGGTCAACAGCGCCGCTGGCGAGGGTCTCGTCGAGCAGCAGGTGGCGGCGCTGGCTGGCGGCGGTTTTCTGATCACTTGGACAGCGGTGGAAACTGGCTACGACATACGCGGGCGCTTTTTCGGAGCGGACGGTGTCGCCGTTGGCGACGATTTTCTCGTCAACACGACCACCGCTTCCGACCAGGAGGCGCAGCAGGTCGCCGCGCTCAACGACGGGCGGGCGGTTGTTGTTTGGATCGCAAATGAGAACGACTTTCTCGTGTTGCGCGGACGGGTGTTCGAAGCAAACGGCGCCGCTGTGGGCGACGATTTCCCGATCAACAGCGCCGTCGATATGAACCAGTACCCATTCAAAATCGAACCGCTCGCGGGCGGTGGGTTCGCCGTGATCTGGGAGGGGTTCGACGCCGTCAATAATTACGACATCCAAGGGCGCGTGTTTGCAAGCAACGGAGCAGCGATCGGCGACGCATTCACGATCAATACGAATGTAAGCGATGAACAGGTGCAGTCGCAGATCGCCGCCCTCCCCGATGGCGGATTCATGGTCACTTGGTATTCCTGGGAGGGAGACCTGCCGAACATTCGGGCGCGTAAGTTCAATGCGGACGGCTCGCCCGCAGACAATTTCGTCAACGTCTCCTTGTTGGAGAACACTGATCTTGCCGTTGACCTGGCGGCCTCGGACCTCGATGCTGGGGACGCGCTCGCCTTCAGCATCGCCGGCGGGGCCGACGCGCTCTTGCTCGCGGTAGACGCCAATACGGGTGCGGTTTCATTCCTTGCATCGCCTGACTTCGAGGCGCCAACCGATGCCGACAGTGACGGCGTGTACGAGCTGATTGTACAAGTGACGGATGCGGCGGGCGCGAACGACACGATGGCGCTCGCGGTGACGGTCCTGGATATGCCGGGACAGACTTTGCTCGGAGGTGCCACTCCCGAAGCGCTTACAGGCGGCGCCGAAGCGGACACGATCAATGGCGCCGCCGGGGCAGATCAGCTGGAGGGCGGCGGCGGCGCGGACAGTTTCGTGTTCGTAGCAGGCCAAGCCAACGGCGATGTTGTCGTCGATTTCTCGGCCGGCGATCGCCTCGTCTTTGAGGGTTACGGGACCGCAGCGGGTGGCGCAAGTTTCGTCCAGGTCGACGCCACGCACTGGCAGGTCACCTCTGCCGACGGCCTTACTGTGGAAGTCATCACACTTGCCAGCGGCGCAAGCATCAACGCGGGCGATTATCTGTTCGGGGACGGCTAGGTCGAAGCACGACCGGCAGGTTGATCATGCGGGTTGGAAACCTGCGAATCAGGCCAGCGATTGCGAATCGCGTTAATACAAGGTGAAAATTTGTTTATTCCACTGCAATTTATGGGCGTGGGGCGATCCAAATTCGGTCCGCTCTCGTTGCACGCGTCTTAAAACCGCTCCAAAGCTGAACGCCCTTTTTCCAAGTCTGTTAGGCTGGCGGGATTCATGGCGGACGCAGGCGAACTGGCCCCACGAGCGCGGATTTGCATCGATTTCGGCACGGCGGTTTCAAAGGCGTGCCTATGCCTTGATCCGGCGATGCCGCTGGAGGCTGGCGTTCGTCCGATCCCCATTGGCGCAGTGTCCGGCGCCGATCACACGTTGTTTTCGCCGTCGGTTCTTTTCGTCGATAGCGGCCGGCTTCATTTCGGCCCCAGTGCGCTGCGGCGTGCGCAAGGCGGCATCGAGGGCAGCCGCGATCCGCTGCTTTCGTTCAAGACCGTGCTGGGCGCGCAGGACGTGGAGGCCGCACTCGCCACGCGCATTCGCCCCTCCGCCGATCCCACCGGCACCTTCCGGCAGCGTGACGCGCTGGTGCTCTACCTCGCGTATCTCGATCAATTGATCACCGATGCGCTCACGCGCATGGGCGATTTGCCGATCGGCGTCGGCCGCGCGCGCCGTCGCTACACGAGCCCGGTCTGGCGCGCCGGCGACGGGCGCGACCGCGTGTTCGAAGCCATCTTCAATGAAGCGGCGGCGGTGTCGCTCAAGCTGGGGCGACTGCTGGTCGCGGGGGAAGGCATCTCCATCGCGCAATGCCGCGACGCTCTCGATCGGGCGCGCGCCAACCCGGGCAATGGACGCCTGGAGACCGGCGTGTTCGAACCGCATGCGGCGGCGGCAACGGCGCTTGCTTACACCAACGAACCCACGCGCGTCGTCATGGTGATCGATATCGGCGCCGGCACCACCGACATCGCCGCGTTCGAGTTCGACGAGCGCGCCAATCCCCCGGCCTTGGCCGAGATCAAGGAAGCGCGCCAGTGCAGCGCGCTCGCGGGCGACGAGATCGACCGGCTGATCATCAATCTGCTCGCCAAGAAGCGCGGCATGATCGACAAGGAAGATCAGGCGCGGTTCCTGCGTACGGCGCGCCTGGTCGCGCGCGAACTGAAGCAGGAATTTTTCGCCCAGGGCCGGGTTTCCTTCAAGGACGGCTGGCGCACCTCCTCCATCCGCGCCAGCGATTTCAACGAGGACCAGCAGGTCAAGGCGTTCCTCAACGCGCTTGGCAACACCATCGCCAGGAGCCTGGCGATCGTCGCCGAACGCGCTCGCCGTCTGCATGCGCGCCCGTTCGACATCGTGCTCGCGGGCGGCGGCGCCAATCTGCCGTTCCTGCCGCACCTGGTGCGCGCGGCGGCCCAGCACGCAGCGCCCTGGGCGGTGGACATCCGCGTCGGCCCGCTCAGCCCCGCCAATCCGCTCTATAGCGGCGTCGACCCCTATTTCGCCGACGTGTTCCCCCAGATCGCCATCTCCGTCGGCGGCTCGTTGGTGGAGATGATCGGCGCGCCGACGGGGTAAAGACTACGCCGCGTTCTTGCGCCGCGTCAGCGCGGCGAAATCGTGCATTACTTGTTCGCACATGGCGGCGGGTCTGAAAATCATGCCGGCGATTTCGCGGATCGGGGTGATCTCTGCGGCGGAGCCGGTGAGGAAGCATTCGTCGAAGGTCGCAAGCTCGTTGGGGAAGATAGCTCGCTCGATCACTTCGACGCCGCGCTGCCGCGCCTGCGCGATCACCGTTTGACGCGTGATGCCGTTGAGAAAACAATCCGGCGTCGGCGTATGGATGATTCCATCGCGCGCGAAAAAGATATTGGCGCCGGTGGCCTCCGCGATCTGGCCGCGCCAATCGAACATCAGCGCGTCGTTGAAGCCAGCGTCCTCGGCGGCGTGCTTGGAGAGCGTGCAGATCATATAAAGGCCCGCAGCCTTGGCGTTTGCGGGGGCGGTGTCGGGCGCGGGCCTACGCCATGGCGCGATCATCAGGCGCACGCCCTTCATCTTGTCGGCAAAATAATCACCCCATTCCCAGGCGGCGATGGCGCAATGGATGGTGTTGTGTTTGGCCGAAACGCCGAGCGCTTCCGACCCGCGCCACGCCACCGCACGCAGATAGCAATCGGAGAAACCCATCTTGGCGACCAATTCGTGTTTGGCGCGGTCGATCTCTTCGGGCTCGTAGGGCACGTGGAAACCCATAATCTTGCCCGAACGGATCAGCCGTTCGCTGTGTTCGCGGCTCTTGAACACGGCGCCGCCGTAGGCGCGCTCGCCCTCGAAAACGGCCGAGGCGTAATGCATGGCGTGGGTGAGCACGTGCACCTTGGCTTCACGCGCCGGAGTGAATTTGCCGTCGAACCAAATCCAGCCTTCGCGATCATGGAACGGAATTGACGCCATCGTGTTGGATCCTCCGAACTTGCATTACAGCGCTTGCGGAGCCGCCGCGCCAATGAGATTGTGTCGGCGTTGCGATCCTCAGGCCGATTTTCGCCTTTGGTCCGATGATCGCGGCATACCTGTCAACCCCGGCCGCCAATTGCGCAAATATTTGCTGTTTTTTGATGGATACTAGGTTGACCATTCCAAGAGGCCCTGGCTTCGGCGGAGTTCGCGGGACATGATCGCCGTTCCGGCCTTTGACGCACTGGACCGCCCGCCGCACCTGCTGCTGGTGGATGACGACGACCGCATCCGCGATCTGCTGAAACGGTTCCTGTCCCAGGCCGGCGCGCGGGTATCGGCGGCGGCCGACGCGGCCGGCGCGCGCAGATTGCTGGAGGCGATGGATTTCGACCTTTTGATCTTCGACGTGATGATGCCGGTGGAGGACGGCTTCTCGCTCGCCGAAAGCGTACGGCGAACATCGAAAGTGCCGATCGTGCTGCTCACCGCGCGCGGCATGCCCGAGGACCGCATCCGCGGGCTGTCTATCGGCGCTGACGATTACGTCGCCAAGCCGTTCGAGCCGCAGGAGCTGGCGCTGCGCATTAACGCCATTCTCAGGCGCACCGTCGCTAGTCGCAGCGAAGCGCCCGAGATCGTGACCTTCGGCCCATTCAGCTTCAACAGCATGCGCGGCGAGCTTTTGCGGCAAGATGTTTTGGTGCGGCTCACGGAGGCTGAGGTGTCGCTGCTGCGCATTCTCGCCGCGCGCCCGGGCGAGGTGGTCAGCCGCGAAGAACTGGCGCGTAGGACTGGCGCAGGACTTGAACGCTCCGTGGACGTGCAGGTAACGCGCCTGCGGCGCAAAGTGGAGCTCGATGCACGCGCCCCCGTATACCTGCAGACCGCGCGCGGGATCGGTTATCGTCTGGCGGCGGATTGATCGGGAGGAAGCGATCCTGGCCCTAGCGACTTCGCCGGTTCGTATCCACTCACGAAATAGAGCGGGCGACGCTTCGATTCATTGAACAGCCGCCCCAGATATTCCCCCATCACGCCGATGAACAACAATTGCAGCCCGCCGAGGAAGAGCACCACCACCATCAAAGATGGATACCCCGGCACGGAATCTCCGAACACAAGCGTTTTGTACACAATCCACGCAGCGGCGAAGAACGAAACCAGCGCCACGATCACACCGACATAAGTAGCGACTTTCAAGGGCGCGATGGTGAACGATGTGATCCCTTCGAGCGCAAAATTCCACAAGCGCCAATAATTAAACTTGCCAGCGCCTGCAAAGCGCGGCTCGCGGCGATAGAGCACGGCCTTTTGCGGGAACCCGATCCAGGAAAACAAACCCTTCATGAAGCGGTGCTGCTCACGCAATTGCTTCAGCGCGTCCACCGCGCGCCGGCTGAGCAAGCGGAAATCGCCGGTATCCTCAGGGATGCGCACGCGCGACACGCGCTGGATCACGCGATAGAACGCCGCCGCCGTCGCCTTCTTCAACGCGCTTTCACCCTCCCGCGCCGAGCGCTTGGCGTAGACCACATCGTAACCGTTGCGCCATTCTTCGATCAATTGCGGGATTAGTTCGGGGGGATCCTGGAGGTCGGTGTCGATCACGATCACAGCGTCGCCGCGGGCGTAGTCTAGCCCCGCCGTCATCGCTATTTCCTTGCCGAAATTGCGCGACAGATCGACGATTGCCACGCGCGAATCCTCCGCGCGCAGCGCATTCATAACCGCGATCGTCTTGTCGCTGCTGCCGTCGTTCACATAAACAACCTCGCAAACGCCGGGGATCCCCTCAAGCACGGAAGCGAGACGGCGGTGAAACTCGCTTAGCGTCTCCATTTCGTTATAGGCCGGCGCCACCACGGAAAGCGTGAATCCCGGCCTTTCAGCGCCGCTCATGCGCCAGCTCCCAAGGTTAGGGCTGTCTGGCCGGGCAGGAATGGCGTTGGCTCGGCGACGACCGTGTCGTTGATCTGCATGCCCAATCCGGCCGCCGCGAACGACGCAAATTGAACTAATGTGCCGCGCATTCGCAGAGACGCCTCGTACATTTCCCCCAACGGGCTTATCGTCGCGCCGTCCGGGCTTCAAGCGCAGTCGCGGATTGCGCTAAAGCTTGACCGCCGCCAGGCCTGTTGCAAGCAAAGGCCTGCGCGCGCCCTCGCGCCGCCCTGGAGCAAGATGGGTTGATTAACCTTCGCAACCTCACCCCACGTGGCCTTTACTGGCGAACTGCGCTGATTGTGATCGTGCCAGCGGCGTTTCTGCAATTGATCATCACGCTTGTGTTTCTGGACGACCATTGGCGTTTCACCTCCAAGCGCATGAGCCAGGCGGTGGCGGCAGACGTGACGCTGCTTCTGCAGATGTACGAGGCAGACCCGACGCCGGGGAACTTCGCACGGGTGCAGGCGATGGCGAGCGACCCGCTGCGCCTCGGCTTGCGCCTCGATTCCACCGGCCCGCTGCGGCGCGCGCCGTGTGGGCGCTCGCCAACCGCCTTTATCGATCGTTATCTGGTCGAGGCGCTCAGCGACGACCTCCACCGCGAGGTCTGGTATGATCCCTCCTGCCCCGGAGATCTGGTGCATCTGCGCCTCGCCATTCCCGGCGGAGTTATGGAGGTGGACGCGAGACGCGACCGGGTGGTGGCGCGTTCGGGGCCGCTGTTCGTCACCTGGGTGCTCTTCGGAACCATTTTCTTCTGCCTCGTGTCGATCCTGTTCATCCGCAACCAGGTGCGTCCGATTGAACGCTTAGCCGACGCCATGGAGCGTTTCGGGCGCGGCGAGGATTCCGGCGCGTTCCGTGTGCGCGGCGCGCGCGAGGTGCGCGGCGCCACCCGCGCCTTCTTCGACATGCGCGAGCGGATCAAACGCCACATCGAGCAGCGCTCACAATTGCTGGCCGGGGTTAGCCACGATCTACGCACGCCGCTGACGCGCCTAAAGTTGCAACTCGCATTGATGGCCCCGTCGCCGGAAATCGAAGAGGCCAAGCGTGACTTAGTCGATATGGAAGAGACGCTCGACGAATATCTCGCCTTCGCCAAAGGCAGCGTTGAGGAGCGCCCCGAACAGGTCGACATAGCAGCACTCACCCGAGACTTAGCGAAAGCTGCCGAACGCGGCGGCGTCAAGATCACCTTGACCAGCGCGGAGAGGCAATCGGCGCCGGGGCGGGCGCGGGCGCTGAAGCGCTGCATTGCAAACCTAATCGACAACGCAGCCGCTCATGGCGACACATTGGCCATTGAGGTGCGCGGCCAGGAGCGCGCGGTGCTGGTCATTGTCGACGACGACGGCCCGGGCATTTCCGAAGACCTCTACGAAGAGGCTTTCCGACCGTTCTCGCGTCTAGATGCAACCCGCTCGCGCAACCAGAAAGGCGTCGGCCTCGGTCTCGCCATCGCGCGCGACGTGGCGCGCAGTCATGGCGGCGACATTCTGCTCTCGCCTAGTCCCCTCGGCGGATTGCGCGCGGTGCTTCGTTTGCCTCGTCCGGAACAGAGTCTAGCGGCCGCGCAGTGAATCCGCGTCATTCTCAGGCGCTTCGCTCGGCGCCGTCAGCGCACCCATAGACGCCAGCATTTGCCGCTCCGCCACCACCAGATCGCGCTCAGCCTGAGCCAACGCCAGGCGCGCGGCCAACAGGTCCTCTTCTTCATCGAGCACTTCAACGGTTGAGCGCAAACCAACCTCTTGCTCTAATCGCACGCCTTCATAAGCCAGCTCCGCCGCCTGCGCTTGCTCGCGCGTAGAATCGACTGCGGCGCGCGCGCTGGCGAGACCGGTCCAGGCGTTGGTGACACTCTCCTGGACGCCGCGCTGCGCCGCCGCCAAATCGAGATTGGACGCTGCGCGCAGCGCGCGTTGCTGGCGGGTGCGCGAACGCACCAGGCCGCCCTGAAGCAAGGGAATCGTAACGCGGACGCCGACCGTATCCGTCGTTGTCTCAGTGAGGTCGTCGTCAAAGTCAGCCGCTTCGGAGGCGCTGCCCTCAATCGTCACCCGCAGGCGCCCCTGCGACGCGGCGACATCGACATTGGCGTTGGCCAATTCCGTATCGGCGACGGCGCCGCGCAGCACCAGGGAATTTCGGCTCGCAGCATCGAGCGCACTCTGCAAATCCTGCGGCAAGCCGTCGGCCATCGCCGGCGCCCCAAGCTCGGAGGGCGGGCGCCCGACGAGGCGCTGGTAGGCCTGCACCGCCGCCGCCATGGCGCCTTGCGCCAGCACCAATTGGGTGCGCGCCTGCGCCAAGCGCGCCTGCGATTGGGCGACATCGGTGCGTGTCACTACGCCGGCGTCGAACTGCGCGCGTGCGAATTCGTAGAGCCGCGAGAGATTGGCGACGGTCGTTTCGCGTGCCGCGACCACCGCTTGTGTCTGGCGCACATCGGCATAAGCGCGCGTCACGTCGAGCAACAAGGATTGCAGTGCAAACTCGTAATCGGCGACCGCGCCACGGATCTGAGCGCGGGCCGCACGCGTGCTGGCGAGCACACGACCGGAACCGAACAACAATTGCGATGCGTTGGCGGTGGCGGTCCAGGATTGGTTGCTGGGGGTGTCCACCCCGGGCGCCAGACCGTCGCGGTCGCTGTTGAATGCGAGGCCGGATACGTTAACTTGCGGCAGCGCCTCAGCCCAAGCCTGCGGCAGCGCCTCACGCGTTGCGCGCAAACGCTGTCGTTGCGCGGCGAGACTAGGATTGGTTTCGGCTGCAAGCGTCATCGCGTCGCCGAGGGTATCGGCCCAGGCCGCTCCCGGCCCGGCCATAAGCGCCAACCACAGCAACAGTCTTCGCATGAGAACTTCTTCCTCCGCGGGCTTGTCGGTCCCCACCGACTAGATAGGCGTTTGCAGCGCCCTCGGCGAGCAGACCCCGCGTCGCATTCTGCTGGGGCATTACCAATGTCGCGTTAAACTCTCATGTCAGCAGCCCGGCTGCGCGCTCTTACACGCAACCGGGCCGGTTCGATTCGCCTGCGAAGCGAGTTCTAATTGCCGCGCCGGCCGCCGTGGCGTTCGTGGAAGCTGGCGCGTGCGGCCTCGGCTTCCTCACGGGTCACCCGGCCGTCGCTGTTGGCGTCGAGACGGCCAAAAAGATTGGCGCCCGCGGCGGCGAATTCTTCGCGCGAGAGTTGGCGGTCACCGTCCTCGTCGTGGCGCCGACCGCGGGCCTCCCTGCGCTCTTCGTGGCGCGCGTACATTTGCGCCCGCTCCTCAGCGGAGATCGAGCCGTCATTGTTGGCGTCGAGCCTCGTGAACATGCGAAGCGGGCGGGCCAGGAATTCGTCGCGGGAGATTGCTCCGTCATTATTGGAATCTGCTTCGGCCCAATGCTCACCGTGACCGCCCATTCCATGATGGCCTCGCCGATGTTCGCCGCGCTCCAGCCGCCCATCATCATCGTCATCGAGCCGCGCAAATCGAGCGGTGCGGGCTGCATCGAACTCAGCGCGACTGACCACGCCGTCATTATCGGCGTCAGCTTGAAAGAGGTGTTCGACGCCGCGTCCGTGATGGCCCTGCGCCAAGGCCGTTCCGGCCAGCACCGCCGCGCCCGCCATCGCAAATAGGATAATCCGCATGAAGATTTACTCCTGTGAAATCACAATGGCGGCTTCATAGTCCCTACTTGTTGCGGCGTTTGGTCGGGATGGCGCCAAAATGTGTCGCTCACCTCGTGGGAGGCCGCACGCGTGGTTCGCGCGGTTCGCGTGTTTGTCCGACGCGGCGAACGAAATCTGCCCGCGCAAGCGCGCCGTTCTCATCGGTGTCGTAATCGCGAACGCGAGCATGAATCTCGGTGTCGAACTCTTCGCGCGTAATCGCATTGTCGACATTGCGATCGAAATCCAACCTGTACGGACCTATCTGCCCGCCGCCGAGGGCTATATTGGACCAGTTCTGGAACTCCAACGGCTGCAAGGTCCCATCGCGATTGGCGTCGGCGCGAACGAACTCGCGCTCAATTCCGGAATCCACCTCCGCGGCGCTGGTGCTCAAATCGCCGTCGCGGTCAAAACCCACAAACAGCATCGCGTCAGCCGATAGAAGCGCCCTGATCGGATCGTTCGGACGGTCGCGCCCGCCCGATGCGCATGCGGCGAGCGCCGACACCCCGGCCAAAATCGCCCAATTCTTGAATTCCATCGAACATCCCTTTCCCGAGGCCCCGTGCCGGCATTTTCAACTGGCAGTCAGACTTTGGCGCAGGTGGGGCAGACGGCGCCGTGTTCTTGCCGAAATGTGTCGCCCGAGCGGGCTCGCTAAACTTTGACACAAAACTCTCCGCGTCGCGCCCTGGATTTTTTTCGCCCTGCGTCGCACCTTGGGAACAGTGGCGCCCGACACCCCCCACATCCTCATTGTCGACGATCATCGCGAAATACGCGAATCGCTCGCTCAGTTCCTGCGCAAGCAGGGCCGCCGCGCCACCCCTGTGGAAAGCGCCGAGGCCGCACGGATCGCAATAAAAAAGGAGCGGATCGACCTGGTGATCCTCGACATCATGATGCCGGGCGAGGACGGGCTTTCGCTCTGCCGCAGCTTGCGTGAGAGCGAGCAGATACCAGTAATCCTTCTTTCAGCGCGCGCCGAGGAATTGGACCGCATTATCGGGCTCGAAGTCGGCGCCGACGATTACGTCGTCAAACCGTTCAACCCGCGCGAATTGCTGGCTCGCATCGACGCCGTGCTGCGGCGCACGCACGCCCTGCCGCCGAAAACCCAGACGCCCGCCGGCGGCGCCCTCCGCTTCGACCGTTGGACGCTCAATCTGGCAGCACGTGAATTGCTGGACGAGCGCGGCCAGAGCTTCGAACTCAGCACGGGTGAATACCGCATGCTCCTCACCTTCCTGCAGCGTCCGCGGACCGTGCTCACGCGCGCGCAATTGCTCGACCTCGCGTTTGACCGCGGCGGCGACGTATTCGATCGTGCGGTCGATACCCAAATCAGCCGTCTTCGCCGCAAGATCGAAGCCGACCCTCGCGCCCCCAAATTGATAAAAACAGTTTGGGGCGGGGGCTACGTATTCTCCGCCCAAGTGGAGCAGGTGTGAGTCTCAATCCGCTCAGCACGCTTACCGGGCGCATGGTGCTCGTGACCATGGCCGCAGTGGCGCTTTCCTACGCCGCCGCGTTCGCGCTGTTCGCCAACGAGCGCGGCGAGGCGTTGCGGCGGGCGGCGGAAACCGCTCTGGTGGAGCGCGTAACCTATGCCGCGGAGCGATTGCGCAATGCTCCCGCCGACCGCCGTTCCGAACTCGCCGCCACGGCGCGCGACTTCCGCGTTCGCTATTCCGTCGCCAACCTTCCAGGTGTGAACGCCAACGCTGGCGGCGGGGCCCGCATCGCTGCGCTGATGCGCGAAGAGATGCAGGGCGTCGAAATTTATGTCGCCACACGGCAGGTCGAAGGGGGGCGCCTTCCGCTTCGGGAGCAACGTCGATCAAGGCGCGGGCGAGAGCGCGGCCGGGACGGCGATCATGCTGAGGAGCTTCACCGCGATCGCCACGGCGGGGTTGACGACGAGCCACGCGAATGGCGTCATCGCCGCGGCGAGATCGGCGGCCTGCACTCCACCGAAGTTCGGGTTTCGCTGCGTCTTGACCAGGATTCCTGGTTGAATGCGGTCGCGCGCCTGCCGGGAGAGCGCCCGCCCCCACTTAGCGTGCTGTTCGGCGCATTGGCTTCGGTTTTCGCGGTCGGCATCGGCGCAGCGTTGGTTTCGCGGCAGATCGGACGGCCGTTGGCGCAGCTGGCCGACGCGGCGCGCGCGCTCGGCGCCGGAGCCAGCAATGTGGAGGCGCCGGTGACTGGCCCCGCCGATGTGCGCCGTGCAGCCGGCGCGTTC
>CXWL01119688.1_pt1 | contig 23513 bp, 19 predicted proteins | sample 590931 | NCBI WGS metagenome assembly CXWL01 (sample SAMEA3498368, study PRJEB10139) | groundwater metagenome | biome: water well; material: biofilm material | place: Germany | collected 2015-04-27
GTATGGATCGCGGCAATCACCGGCTTGCTCGCGTTTTCCAGTACATTGATGACCGTGTGAAGAGACGGTTCGGCGAAGGCTTTTGGTGAATTGAATTCCTTGATGTCAGCGCCGCCAGAGAAGGCCTTGCCGGCGCCGGTAATGATGATCGCTTTGACGGCATCGTCGTTTAACGCAAGCTTCATGCTCTCGACAATCGCGTGTCGGGTAGAGTGCCCCAAACCGTTGACGGGAGGATTATTCATCGTGATGACGGCGATGTTGTCGCTGACTTGATATTCTGCGCTCATGTCTCTTCCTAAAAGTTGAAATGCTCTGGGTGTCTGGAGTAAAAAATCTGACTGATTTAAAATTTCATGCTCACTATACCGCAAAATAGAACGACCGTATTATTTATGGGTAAAATTATTACGCTCAGTCCTGACGAGTGGCGACAGCCGAGAGTGATTAATATACTCCCCTAAAATTTATAAAAAATGACAGTATCTCGCACGTCAATAGGGCGTAGTGAAAAAATACTGGCCATAGTATATGTAAAACGCATGAGTTATGACGCTACACTTCCAGCCATTCCTTGCGAATTGTGTCATTCTGGCGTAGCTGGTCCGGCGTTCCTTCAAACACAATACTGCCGTGTCCCATGACATACACTCTTTGGGAAATTTCCAAAGCGATCGCCAGCTTCTGCTCGACCAACAGAACTGAAATGCCGCGATTTTTCAACTCCTTGAGATATTCAGCCACCAGATCAACGATCTTGGGCGCCAGACCTTCGGTGGGTTCATCAATCATGATCAGGTCAGGATCCCCCATCAAGGTACGGCATAAGGTCAGCATTTGCTGCTCGCCACCGGAAAGAACGCCGGCGGGAGTATTCTGACGCTCTTTTAACCTTGGGAACATCTGATACATGTCGTCCAGTGCCCAGCGGGATTGCTGATTGGATTTTTCACCGAGGATCAGATTTTGCTCGACCGTCAGGGTAGGAAAAATATCCCGATTTTCCGGCACGTATCCCAAACCGCGGTGCGCGATCTGGAAGGCTTTCAGGCCGATGATTTCTTCACCCTTAAAAAGAATCGAGCCAGTGGCATCGACCTGCCCCATCGCTGCCTTTATCGTGGTGGAACGGCCAACGCCATTCCGTCCTAACAGGCTGACAATTTCACCTTGATTGACAAGCATATTTACGCCGTGCAAGACATGACTCTTGCCGTAAAAAGCGTTTAACTCCTTGATTTCAAATAAGGCACTCATGCTGCAACCTCTTCCGGTGCGTGACCACCCAAATAGGCGTCTTTTACTTTTTGGTTATTGCGAATGTTGATCGGTGTATCGCAGGCAATCACTTCGCCATAGACCACTACCGCTATTTTGTCAGCCAGGCCAAACACTACGCTCATGTCATGCTCCACCATGAGTAAAGTTTTCCCGACCGTGACCTTGCGTATCAGCTCTACCGCCGCATCTGATTCTGAGCGGCTCATGCCTGCGGTAGGCTCGTCGAGCAAAATGACGTCGGCACCGCCGGCGATGGTGATGCCTATCTCAAGTGCGCGTTGTTCGGCATAGGTCAATAAGCCTGCGGTAATGTCACGGCGGCGCTTTAATCCGATTTGTTCCAGTACCGCTTCAGCACGTTCATGTGCATCTTTCAAGCCATTGAGCCGGTGCCAGAAAGAATACTTGTAGCCCAAAGACCACAACACCGCGCAGCGTAAATTTTCATAGACAGACAGGCGGTGAAAAATATTTGTAATTTGAAAGCTGCGTGATAAGCCGCGTCGGTTAATTTCAAATGGCCGCAATGCCGTAGTGCTTTCGCCGTTTAACAAAATGTCGCCAGAACTGATAGGAAAACGTCCGGAAATCAAGTTGAATAATGTCGATTTTCCAGCACCATTGGGGCCAATGATGGCAAAACGCTCGCCTTTGGGGACTTGCAGGGTCGCGCCGCGAATGATTTCGGATTTGCCAAAACTTTTTCTGACGTCTTTTAATTCCAGTGAATACGTGCTCATGCGTGTGCCCTCCGCATCTGCTCTTCTATCTCCGTGTTTACTTCACTCCATCGATGCCCAAAGCGCTGTTTGTAACGCAAGAATCCAATGATGCCTGCCGCGATTAAAAGGAGCGCAACCAGCCATGCACCTGGTTTGCTCGCATCCACCATGAAACCAAACAGCTTCATCTCACTCGACTGAGAACTTTCCAAGGTGCGTTGATAGAGCATTTCAATGGCAACGATGCTTCCTATGGTGATGGATAAGCATGCTAGGGTGATTTTCCACATGGTTGGCCAGACTTTTTTAAATAAGCCGAATTTTGCCACTCTGAGATTCATCATCAGAATACTGGCGATTCCTCCCGGGGCGTACATCACAATCAGAATGAAAAATATGCCCAGATACAATTGCCATGCTTTTGTAAAATCGGACAGGATAACGGTCAGCACCACTCCCAGTATTGCGCCTATCATGGGGCCGAAGAAAAATCCTATGCCCCCGATAAACGTGAACAGCAGAACTGCCCCGGAGCGGATTGCACTGACGTTTTCGGCCGTGACGATTTCGAAATTGATGGCAGATAAGCCCCCCGAAATTCCGGCAAAAAAAGCGGACAAAATCAGAGTCAGATAGCGCACCCATTGGGTGTCGTAACCGATGAATTCCACCCTTTCCGGATTGTCCCTGACCGCATTCGCCAAACGCCCTAGCGGGGTTTGCGTAAATGCATACATTCCGATTGTGCTGATAAACAACCAGAAGGTGATCAGGTAATACACCTGAATCTGAGGGCCGTAGGTGATTCCCATAAACGACTGTCCCACTACACGGTTTGTCGATATGCCTCCTTCCCCGCCAAAGAATCCGGGAAACATCAGCGAACTGGCAAACACCAGCTCAACCATGCCTAGAGTGATCATGGAGAATGTCGTGCCTGATTTTTTAGTGGTGACATAGCCAAATAAGATACCGAAAAATACGCCGGCAAATCCACCAATCAAAGGCACCAGCGTTATCGGGAAGTTGAGCGCGCCATTACTGACCAGATTGATGGTATGTATGGCGAAAAACGCGCCCAGTCCGGAATAGACCGAATGACCGAAAGACAGCATCCCGCCCTGCCCCAGCAGCATGTTAAAAGACAATCCGAAAATCATCACCGTACCCATTGTGCACAGCAAAGAAAGAGAGCCTCCGCTATTAAACAGGAGTGGCGCGACTATCAGCAGCAATGCAAAACTGCTCCAGATCATCCAGCGCGCTAAATTGAGAGGTTTGTAAGTTAATAGATTCGTCATATTTTATCCTTCGCGGGTGCCAAGCAAACCTCTTGGCCGGAAGATGAGGATCAGTACCAGTAGCAGGTACGGCAGAATGGGGGCGGCTTGCGCGATGGTCAAACTGAGTAAGGGATAGCCGGGTGTCGTTGCAGTGATAAGCAATCCTGTTTTGCTTAGCAATGAAATGAGCGAATAATCCAGTGCGACGGCAAATGTTTGCGCGACCCCTATCAGGATAGATGCAATGAATGCGCCCGCAAGCGATCCCATGCCTCCAACGACCACGACAACAAAAATGATGCTGCCCAAGGTCGCAGCCATTCCTGGCTCGGTAATAAAGGCATTGCCGCCAACTACTCCCGCTAATCCGGCCAATGCGCAACCGCCGCCGAAAACCAGCATGAAGACCCGAGGTACGTTGTGTCCCAGCGCCTCCACCATATCCGGATGGGTTAATGCCGCTTGTATAACCAAACCAATGCGCGTGCGGGTCAATAGCAGATAAATGGCAAGCAGCATCAGCATAGCGACCAGCATCATGAATCCGCGGTACATGGGAAATGTAGTTGTGTAGATAGTAAATAGCGGGCCATCAAGCATTTGCGGAATGGCATAAGGCACCGTGGAGCGCCCCCAGATCAGCTGAACAATTTCTACAATTACGTAGGAAAGGCCGAAAGTAAATAAAAGTTCTGGAATGTGTCCATATTTGTGCACAGAACGCAAACCATATCGTTCAACCATTGCCCCTAGCAAGCCAACCAATAACGGGGCGATGAACAGTGCAGGCCAAAAACCTAATTGCGTACTGATCGCATAGGCAAAATAAGCCCCTATCATATAAAAGCTGGCGTGGGCAAAATTCAAGACGCCCATCATGCTGAAAATCAAGGTGAGACCGGATGAGAGCATGAACAACAGTAAGCCGTAGCTAACCCCGTTGAGCAAGGTAATTAGTGTGAACTCCACAGAGCAGATCCTTAGAAATTTTATGGAACGATCGTTCTATTCTCGAGCTAAAAAAAAGAGAGTGCACACGACGTGCAGCTCTCTACTCACACACGATTCGATTAGCCAGGCCGTTTCATCTGACAAGATGAGGGTTGTGAGGCAACAAAGGCATCAATTTTTTGATTTGTCTTCCAGCCCATGCCGGTATTTTCCTGATCAAATATCACATCTTTGCCGTTGGTCTTTACCCAGGTTGAAATATATAAAGGTTGTTGAATCTGGTGATCGACTTTACGCATAAGATCTTCACCATTCAAACTCTTCACCTTCATTCCCTCCATCGCAAACGCGATTTTGGTAGGATCGATAGACTTGGTCTCCTTTGCAGCCTTGGCCAGCATTGCGATAACCGAATAAGTAGCCATGGTGTAGTAATCATCCTTATGCTTGGCCTTGAAGCCTTCAACGATCTCTTTGCCTGAGAAAGTCTCATTATTCGGATGCCAATAACTTACCTGCTTAACCCTATCCACACCTGAAGCGCCCATGGCAGTAGGGACGCCTGTTGTGCCGCCATAATAGGTATAGAAATTGGCTTTCAAATCTGAGTCTTTGGACGATTTGATCAATAGCGCCAAATCTGCACCCCAGTTACCGGTAATCACTGTATCTGCACCGGAGGCCTTAATTTTTGCTACATAAGGGGAAAAATCCTTCACCTGGCCAATGGGATGCAAATCATCGCCAACGATCTGTATATCCGGACGTTTACGCGCCAGGTATTCTTTGGCGGCCCGTGTTACCTGATGTCCGAAAGAATAGTTTTGGCCGATGATATACACTTTTTTGATGTTGGGATCTTTGGCCATGAAACTGGTAAGTGCCTCCATTTTCATATCCGAATTTGAATCAAAACGGAAATGCCAAAAACTGCATTTGTTATTGGTCATATCTGGATCAACCGCTGCATAGTTGAGATACACCACTTCTTTGCCGGGATTGCGTTCGTTATGCTTGTTTACTGCGTCCAGCAATGCCAATCCAACGCCAGAACCGTTTCCTTGCGTAATGTAGCGAAAGCCTTTATCTATCGCGGACTTTAATACGGCGAGCGATTCTTGAGGGCTCCCTTTATTATCAAAACCCACGACTTCGATCTTATTGTCACCAGCCCACTTTTCAGCATTGCCTTTTTCTGCAATATATTGATAAGAATTTAAAATGTTTTGTCCAACTGGTGCAAATGAGCCTGACAACGGGTCAATGAAAGCTATTTTGATGGTGTCAGCCATTACTAAGGGTGTTGCCAAAGCTAAGGTAGTAGCAAAAACAGAAGCGCGCAGTTGAAATTTCATTTGTCTCTCTCCAATACGATTGTTAATGGATGCAATATTTTTATTTCACTTCAGCTCTCGACCAAATCAGCCATTCAGTCAAGACCGTTTATTATTATTCATGCTGTTGGTAAATGATAATCCTTGAATTGATCCCTCAGTTTATTTTTTTGAATTTTTCCTGTTGCCCCCAACGGTAATGCATCAATAAAAACAACATCGTCCGGTGTCCACCACTTCGCGATTTTTCCTTCATAAAAATCTAATAATTCTTGTTTGTCGATGTCAGCCCCCGGTTTTTTCACTACCAACAATAATGGTCTTTCATCCCATTTAGGATGTGATACACCAATACAGGCTGCCTGAAGAACGCCCGGGTGAGACATGGCAACATTTTCCAGATCTATCGTCCCTATCCACTCGCCGCCAGACTTGATTACATCCTTACTCCTGTCGGTAATTTGCATGTAACCATCTTCATCAATGGTGGCGACATCTCCTGTTGGGAACCAGCCGTTCTCCAACACATCTCCACCTTCATGCCTGAAGTAGCTATCAATGATCCACGGTCCTTTGACCAGCAAATTGCCATAAGTCACGCCATCCCAGGGAAGCTCAATACCTGCATCATTTACTATCTTCATATCGACGCCATAAATTGCGTGGCCTTGTTTGACCAGGACAGCTTCTTGCTGAGCATCCGTCATCGACATATGCTTGGATTGCAAGGTGCCTGTCGTACCTAAGGGAGACATTTCGGTCATACCCCAGGCATGGACAACTTCTACCCCATAGGTATGACGTAAGGTTTTCATCATTGCCGGCGGGCAAGCAGAGCCACCGATTACAGTACGTTTAAAAGATGAAAATTTCAGATTGTTTTGTGCTACATAGCCGATTAGACCTAACCAGATTGTTGGTACGCCAGCTGAAAAAGTCACCTGCTCCTGTTCAAATAGTTCGTACAGAGATTTGCCATCCATATGCGGGCCAGGAAATACCAGTTTTGCGCCTGTGATCGGTGCTGAGTATGGAATCCCCCATGCATTGACATGAAACATCGGTACCACTGGCATGACACAATCCCTTGCCGATACATTCAATGCATCCGGCATGGCAGACGCCAGCGAGTGCAGCACGGTGGATCGATGCGAATACAGCGCGCCTTTGGGGTGGCCAGTAGTACCGGACGTATAACAAAGGCTGGATGCGGCGTTTTCTTCAAACAATGGCCACTCAAATTCATCTGAATTGGCATCAATCAGGTCTTCATAACAAAGTAAATTGGGAATGCTGCTGTCCGCCGGCAGGCGATCTCTGTCGCACATCATCACAAACCCTTTGATCGTTGGACAGTGACTGGCGATAGCCTGAATAATAGGGAGAAACGTAATGTCAAATAACAGAAACTGATCTTCCGCATGATTGACAATATAGGCAATCTGTTCAGGGTGCAATCTTGGGTTAATCGTGTGCAGCACGGCGCCCGATCCCGAGACCGCATAGTAGGCTTCCATATGGCGGTAACCATTCCATGCCAATGTCGCAATCCTGTCGCCAATCTTGATGCCAAGTTGGCGGAAAGCGTTCGCTAGCTTTTTGGATCGTTGATGACATTCCCTGTAGTTGTATCGATGGATATCGCCTTCAACCCGGCGGGATACAATTTCATTCTTGCCGAAATGCCTGTCGGCATGTTCAATAATGCTTGAAATGAGGAGGGGTTTGCTCATCATTTGCCCCATGAGCGGGCTTTTTTGATACTGCGACATCTACTCTCCTGGAATATTTTGAATTAAAAAGGGGGGGGATTTTTCTTGCGCTGTTTTTTTAAAATATGTGATCTCAGCTACAGATTTTTGTACGACCGTACTAATCCGTCAATCCTTATTTATGTTGCAAGGCACCATTATGTCAATTGCTAAAAATAAACAGGCTTGCTTTCTGGACCGCTCACGATTCCCATTGGAAATAAATTTAGCCTAAATTTCATTAAATTCTTCTAACTTTTCGTAAGGCAATATAAAAATAAATTAAATATGATTTGCTGCAGTGCGATTTTCGACCATTTGATATGTCGGAAAATTGAACAAAATTCGTACCGACAACGAATTTATACGTTTTTCGTTGGCATTTTTCCGAAAATAATTCGGTCAGACATTTACTCCTCAGAAATAAATTCAGGTTTTAATTACCTGAATTTATGTATGCAATTTCAATTCATTCCGGTATTTGCCACGCTATAAATATTTCGTACTCTTAGAGTTCGCAATCTGAGTCTTTGTCGATAGTAAAGGAATAATGATGGACCGAAGTGGATCAGCATTAACATCGGCAAACAAGTGCTCCGGTAGCTGGCAAGGTATATCCACGGGAGAGCATGCACAAAGCATTTGCGCTTTATTGGTTGACAATCAAATGGGGGCGAATAAGTACCGCTTTCATTCCAACCATAAAAATCGTCATGGAAATAGCAGTAAAAATGGAAACGGTAAAACACATGGACATGCGAAACGCGATCACGGCTTAAAATCCAAATTCGAGACCATGCAAGTACGCAAGTTATTGGCGGCTAGTTTAGATGCATTAGATGTAGGCTTGGAAATTTGGGATGATCGGGATCAACTGGTACTGTATAACGAAAAAATAAATCGACTTCAGATGGGTTTTCATATACCTGAAAATATAGGGGCGAAATTTGAAGATTTGTTACGTGCCAATCTGCAACGACAATTGATTAAAATCGATAGCGAGTCGGAAGAAACATGGCTGGCGCAAAGGATGCTGAGCCGAGGGAAGCAAAGCGCCCCTATCTTGCTTGAATTGGCTGATGATCGATGGGCGAATACCTATGAAACACGCACGCCGGAAAACTACCTGGTAGTGGCGTGGGTTGACGTAACCGAACTTGTACGTAAAGGCCGGGTGCTTGAGGCAATCAATAGGGAACTCGCCCATCAATCTACAACGGATGGCTTGACTGGCCTTGCCAATCGCAGACGGTTTGACGAAGTACTCGCATGTGAAAGAAAAGCAAATAATCGAATTTCCACACCAATTAGTTTATTAATGGTCGATATCGATTACTTTAAAAAATACAACGATTATTACGGCCACTCGGCCGGAGATGAATGTCTGAGACGTGTGGCTGCATTGCTAGATCAATGCGTGCGACGTACCGGAGATCTGGTCGCTCGCTATGGTGGTGAGGAATTTGTCATCTTATTGCCCGGATCAGATTTGATACGTGCTAGCGAGATAGCTCAGCAATGTCTGGATTTGATGCAAGATGAATCTATTCCTCACCTGGCTTCACCAATCGGCAACTGGGTAAGTTTAAGTATTGGGGTCGCATGCCTTTCACCTGACACAGACTTGGTCGGCGATTTTTTACTCAATGCTGCTGATGCTGCCCTTTACCGGGCAAAATCGAAAGGCCGCGCTTGTTTTGAAGTGGCCTCACTGGTGGACTGGAATGTGGGTTGTCAACATATAAAAATAAACGTCAAGCAAAACGAAACCACCTCCCCTCCTCATCTATCCGTTGTTTCAGAACATTCACGGATAGAAACAAAAATATTATCTCGATCGAACGCATCACCTCTGGCGACAAGTATTGAAGGTAGTCATAAATGAATGTCGATGCTTAATGTCGACTATCTGCCAGCTATCGATGTAATTGCGTGAAAAAAACTAACTAAGTTACTTCTTTTTTGGAGAAAAAAATGTTTAATCACATCCTTATCCCTACTGATGGTTCGGAAACATCAAAAAAAATAATTCACGATTGCATCACGCTCGCAAAGTCAACTGGTGCGCGAGTTACCGGCATTCATGTCATTCCCGAGTTTCATGTTTTTACTTATCAACCGGAAATGCTTGAAGATACCCGAGAACAATTTTCCAAGGATTCGATAGCGCAAGCAAAAAAATATCTGGGCGAGATAGAAATCGCAGCCAAAGAAGCCCGTGTTACTTGCGATACTGTCTATCTGGTCAATGATAATCCTTACGAGGCGATCATCAAGGCAGCTGAGAGTGAGAAATGCGATCTCATCGCGATGGCATCGCATGGCCGAAAAGGGGTAAAGGGATTCTTGCTCGGAAGTGAGACGCAGAAAGTTCTAACGCATAGCCAGATACCCGTATTAGTGTTCCGTTAATCGGGAAATTGCTGACAATGAACCATGTCTGTACAAAAGTAGCTCAGCTCCGCTGAGCTGTATCGATCAGCTCAAATTTTTTTAATTTTAGAAATAATAAAAATAAAATGATTGTAGATTGAGGAAAAAAATGTTGACTACAACATATTCTCTTATCGCCATCGCGATCGAACAAAAAAACACAAGGAAAATGTTATCCACGTTAGAAAAGAAAATTAAAAGTTGCAATCCGAATGAAACACATAGTGTTGATTTAAATTATGTCAAAATAATTTTGAACAAATTTATGCAATTCGACAGATATTGCAGATCGCGGAAAATCGAAACTTATCTCATTCCAGCCATTCGCAAGACAACCGAAAAATGTGATTTTTTACTTGCTGAACTCGATACATTGAGCGTGCAAGCAATGAATGCCATTAAGTCGATTCACGAATTAATGCAGAAGACTATCGACAGAGAGGGACTTCAGGTAGACGCTCTCATTTCTTCGATGGAGCATTATTGTCAACATTTACTCAAACGATTGATTAAGGAAGAGGAACAATTAATTCCGGTTGTGCGATGTTTATTAACGTGCGATGAGTGGTTTTCCATCGCCGTCGGTTTCATGTCCGAAGATGTAAAAAAACAAGGTAGTCAATCTATACCATATATTTAAAATATGACACTGAAATAATCTGAATGATTGACGGTCGATCTAGCTCATAAACTGGCCGCCGTTGATATCGAAAGTTGCTCCCGTAATGAACCCGGACTCTTCGGCAGCCAGAAATGCCACGGTACGTGCAATGTCTGCTGGCGATCCTAATCGTCCAACCGGAATATTGGCGATAATTGTTTTCAATATGTCGGGAGCGACCGCTGTAANNAGCGCTAATGCCTTCGTGAAACCGAGAATGCCAGCTTTCGCCGCTGCGTAGTTGCTCTGACCGACCTGTCCTTTTTCACCGTTGACAGAACTAATGTTAATGATGCGGCCGAACCCTTTATCTCGCATGCCCTCAATCACATGGCGCGACATATTGAACATTGAACCAAGATTGGTATTGATGACCCTCCACCATTGATCCTGACTCATGCGATGCAGCATTGCATCGCTGGTGATGCCCGCATTATTAACCAGGATATCTACAGGGCCGAAGTCATGTTCGATTTTAGAAATGCCTGTACGACAAGCTTCGAAATCGGACACATCCCATTGAATAACCGGAATTGATGTCGTTTCAGAAAATGCCTGCGCCGCTGCTGTATTTGTATTGAATACGGCAATGACCTGATGACCTGCGGACTGAAGATCGATAGAAATCGCTCTACCAAGCCCTCTGGTTCCATCTGTGACGAGTGCGATATGGCGCATGGCGTTCTTCTTGAATATACCGCCTCAAAACTGTCGTCCAGTCCAATTGGAAAGCGCTCCGGTCATTAATGTGCAACCCTTCCCGACACAGCAGATGTTTTTTTAGAAGTTCGATGCGATTTGATGGGGACATCCGAATGTATATCAAGCGCCTCGCTCATGCCACCGACCATGCCACTTAACACTTCTTTTACTGTCTTAACTGCCATTTCGCTGATTTTCCCAGCCTCATTAATTGCGCCTTCCACCGCATTTTTGCCGACCAGACTTGCATTCCCCCCGGTCTCCGCCGTCGCTTCTATCAATCCGTTTACCGCGTGCCTGGCAATATTACCAAGGTCAGAGCCTATGTTAGCGCCATGCTTGATGACCGAACGCATGGTTTCTGCCGATGCCGTAACAACATCGCCGCCGACATCATGCACGCCCATGACAACCCCCTTGGCGACACTTTTAACGCTCATTGTCAATCCGCTTCCAACTTGTTCGGCAGCTCCGATTGCCCCCATAACAATATGTTGTACCACTCTGATTAATTCATCTCCAGTCGCACCACTTGTACGTAGGGTATCGGAAACACTCTTTCTGACAAGAGATACAATATCGCTCTCAATTATATTGAGACCTGTGAGACTATGAACGATACCTTGTTTTAGAGAATGTCCAATATCCTCCATCGATATCATCTGATCGTTAGTTTCCTGTGTATCTGGACCATCGCCTTTTCCATTACCGTGGACTCCACTGGTCCTGGTTGTTTTAGTATTCATTTCAACTCCGTCATTTTTATAAATTAATATTCTCATCGCGCGCCTATAACTACTTTTGTGAAAATTGCGCATCAAGACCATGTAAGTTTTTTACCGCTCCATCAAACAGAATTTATTCGGAAAAACACGGCCTAAGCCAACCGCGCATTTAGGGTATTCAGTATCAATCCGTATGAATTTGATTTTTCGCAATCCGTTTAAGAGTCCCTGATCAACTTTCGATTACATGTCGGCAATCAGTAAAAGTTGAGCATTTCAAACAGCAGCCTCTTCAGAGGGGGGAATCAGCAGATTTGCATGAGGAAATCTTGGCCTTAAGCGCCCGCACCAAGGTGATGGTGAAAATTTCATTCTTCTTGCTGGCAGAATTGCCATATCGCCATTAGCAATAAAGACTCGAACTGTTCTGTAAAAAACCTGACAATGGTGTCCGGATCAGGAACTCGTTTTAAGTCAGAAACGACGCCAAAGTTGATCTTGCCGGCATAACTGAGGATACTGATTCCTATCCCTATTCCGCCAGACTGCGGCACCCAAAAGATTTGTTGAGTGATGCAATGGTTGGCAAGATATCTGGGGTGACGCGACCCCGGCATGTTAGTGATCACCGCGCTGGCGTTGGCGGCTAAGGTTTCCAGTATCCGTTCCCGGATTGCAGATGGCACTATTCCCATTCCTGCAAGAATGCCGAGCGAAACAAGAGGCTGTTGCGAATGTTTTAGTTCTGCCATGCGGGAACGCACCGCAAATACGCGTTCCATTGGATCTGATATGCCGATTGGCAGGCTTAAAAAAACCAGGCCAAAGCGATTGCCAAGCTCAGTAATCGGTCCAGGCGGTCGCATATTGACTGGAACCAGAGCGCGAACATCCAGTTCATCAACAGTATCACCCTGTTCGATTAAGTAGGCGCGGAGCGCACCGCTGACGCATGCGAGTAATACATCGTTGATTGAGCACGCAAGCGCCTCCGAAAGTGCCTTAACTTCAAAAAACGAGAGTGATTTTGCCCACGATACACGTTTCATTACACCAAGTGCCCCTTTGAAACGTGTATACGAGTCTGGCTTCATATTCGCAATGATTGCCGCATCTGCAGCAAGACTGATACCATTTTTTGCGAAATCAATGGCGCTTGATGGATTGGCTATCCAGTCGCATCCGGTTTCAACTACCCCGATTGCGATTCTGCCTGCATCTCCGATGGTCTCGGTTACCGGTCCAAGGATACGCTCCCATGCGCTATGGCTTGTATCATGTTGATCGATGTCCTCGACTCTTTTGTGTCTCTGGGATGGATTGGCATCAGTCATCGACATAATTACGTGCATTAGTGCGAAGCCATCGCCATAACAATGATGAATGCGTAGTATCAATGCACTTCCACCATCGGCTATTTCGATCAAGTGAAACTGCCACATAGGCTTGTTTCGATCAAGTGGCGTACTAATCAGGTCGCCGACAATTTCCTCCAATTCGCTTGCTCCGCGAGCACCCGGCAATGCGATCTGGCGAACATGCCAGTGCACATCGAAATTCAGGTCATTTTCCCAATACACATGAAATCCCCGTTCCACTATACGTTGACGAAATCGATGAAAACACAATAAACGATCGCAAATTAGTTCTCTCAATTGCGATAACCCGGGACGTCCAGAAAGCATCATCACGCCACAAATCATCATCAGGTTGGTCGGGCTGTCCATGCGCAACCAGGCCGCGTCTACAGAAGACAATCGTTCTTGTTCAGTCATGCTTTTGCCTTGTTTAATTGAACTGATGAAAATTGCTCGTTTCAGCTTTGCTTGCGATACGTCTCAATGGCAATTAATTTGTTACCGCAAGAATAAAGGGTAGTCTCATGCATCTTATCGAACAAGAATATCAGGTTGATTTTTTGGGTTTTATCAAAATACTCATCAGGAATTAAGGTCAAATGATGCGAAATACATTTTGTCGGGACAAGCATTTTTTAATCATGATTACCAAGTCAAAAATGAAAACCGGCAATTCAAAGATATTGAAGAAACATATACTTCGATCAGATCGGCCGCGCATAGGATTTGCTCTGGCTGGAGGCGGCCCGCTGGGGGCTGTATATGAAATTGGTGCGCTTGCTGCCATCGATGAGTCAATAGACGGCTTGGACGTGAACGATGCCGTGGTGTATATCGGCATTAGTGCCGGGGGCATCATAGCAGCGGGCCTCGCGAATGGAATTACGCCATACGAAATGTGCAGAATATTTGTTGAGAATGATACGAATCACTCTAGTGCTATATTCAAACCAGAATTATTACTTAAGCCCGATTGGGAGGAGCTAAGGCAACGCGCCGTTGCCGTACCAGAACTGATCTATGAGTCTTTGCAGCACTATGTGGAAGGACTTGGCAACAGCGGACTTGCAAGTTCCTTTGAACGTTTGAAACAAACACTTCCTTCGGGCATCTTATCGGGCGAGGGGATAGAAGATTTTTTACGCAGTATACTTAGCGCGCCTGGAAGGACAAATGACTTTCGTCAGTTAAAAAAACATTTGGTTCTGGTCGCCACGGATCTTGATTCGGGCGAGTCTATCCGTTTTGGAGAAGTGGGATTAGATGACATTCCCATTTCTAAAGCGGCGCGAGCAAGTGCTGCTGTACCCGGGCTTTTCCCACCGGTGAAGATTAATGGCCGCTATGTTGTCGACGGAGTACTTCGCAAGACTTTGCATGCCTCGATCGCACTCGATTACGGCGTTGATATTTTGTTCTGTTTAAATCCCATTGTTTCTTATAACGCCAAAATTAGACACGGTCCTGGAAAGTTGGCCGCTGGTGGCTTACTGATAGTGCTGTCGCAAACGCTACGTTCAATTATTCATTCTCGCGTGGAACGTGGCATCAGCAAATACGATGTTCTTTACCCACAATCAGATATCTTGCTCTTCGAGCCAGATCAGCAAGATGCAGAGATGTTCTTTACCAATTTATTTAGCACGACTACTCATCGTCGTATGTGTGAAAACGCCTATCAACATACGCGAGCAATGTTGTGGAAAAATCGAGAAGAAATTGAGAAAAAGCTGTCCAGACACGGTATGCATTTAAAAAAATCGATATTGCTTGATACCAAACTGTCACTCGTCAAAAAAGCACCATTGGGAAAAAGAGATTATTTTGGAATCAATAAATTGAGCCATGCACTGGATGAACTAGAACATAAGTTGAGAATTGCTGGTGATTAATGCAGGTTGAAAAGATGATTGAATAATGTTGACCACCTTTAAATTGGAGATAACATGGCCTGGACAAAATTTCCCTATCCTGATCCGTCCTTCGCATATACAGCAAGCACCTTAAAAAAAACATGGGGTCGATTACATGCCGGTGACAATGAAACCTTTCCTAAAGAGAATGACTTGATCGAGGCCTGGATTGCCTTTCATTCCGGCGATTTCGAGAAAGCAAGCAAACTTGGCCTTGATGTTGGCTTGATGGGATACTCAGTGGCAAATAAAGCTACCTGTATCTATGCAAACTATCTGGAAAAAAATGAAGAAGAAAAATTAAACCTTTATGAAAAAGTTACGATGCGATGCGAAGAACAACAAGCTGAATACCCCGAAGTAGCATCCGCTTACTACTGGCATGCCTATGCCCTTGGCCGTTATGCACAGGGGATCTCCATTATTGAAGCGCTCTCCCAGGGCATCGGTGGCAAGGTTAAAAAAAGTTTGGACATGACAATTAAGCTGATCCCTCAACACGCCGATGCCTATATAGCTTTGGGTGTTTACCATGCCGAAATTATCGACAAGGTTGGCGGCATGATAGGAGGTATTACCTATGGAGCAAATAAGGAGGAAGGCATCCGCATGTTTAAAAAGGCGCTGGCACTCAATCCGGAATCCGCAATTGTAAAGATCGAATATGCGAATGCGCTCATTATGTTCGAAGGAAAGAGAAAGATGCATGAAGCGCTCGCTCTATACGAGGAAGCCGCTGCGTTCCAGCCAAAAGATGCGATGGAACGCCTTGATGTGCAGAAGGCGATTAACGAAATAGAAGAAATATAAAATTACCGTACGTTTAACAACAAGGGGTTTTTCTATTGATGAGATATGTTAAATGGATCTATTTTTTCATTAAATAAATTATTTAAAATGCGCGTTTCACGCTCCACAATGATGGAAACAAATGCCTCAGGATTTTTCATTTTTTTAAAAGCGGCATATCCTTGTTCTAAAAAATAATGTAATTCAGATAAATTTGCCAGTCTAGCCGGACTTCGCATTGCCTTCAATGAAAGACCGACTAATGGCATGCGCACTAGTTCGCACAGAGAATGCCCTACGGAATTTACGTGACTAATCTGTTTTTCCCTTTCCATGCGGCGTCCAACGGCCCGATAGGCAATCGCGTAATCCTCTTGGGTAAAGTGTTCATCCAGACGAGCGGCCATTGATGTATCCAACGATTCAGACAAGGCGTCCAATTCTATGGCTTCAGCAATATATTTCAACGCGGAAGCAGGCAGCAGATGTTCAATCATCGGAACGATACGTTCGATGTCCGCATCTCTTTGTGTGAAATCTTTAATTCCGTATAACTCCTCAAGAAAAAATTTCGCTGCAGCTTGCGTCTCATTCGCCGCCAATAAATCAGCATGAGTAACTGATAAGCGTGTAGCCTGAAATTGACGGAGTGCAATACGCTTTGTGGCAGCCTCAGGATTACGAATGGCAGAACTACGCTCACTCAACAATATCCGTAAGTTGTTGTGCAGGCTAGCGATGATCTCGGTTTTGTTCATTAATATTCAATTTCAAGCATAATGAATCTGAACCATTTCGATTCAATTTTTCTATCAATGAGATATGACTAGCGTCTAGTGAAAGCAGTAAGGCTATGATAAGTTTTCTTATTATTTCGGTTTTCCTATTTTTCGCTGGAAGTCGCTGGTTTTGTCATTTTATTTTTTGCTGTCACCGTTTTCTTCGTGGCTGAGACGCCTTTTACCGTCACCTTTTTCGCGCGAGTTCTTGGGGCCGCTTTTGCCACCGTTGTTGCTTTAGTCAGAGGTTCTACGGTTTCTTTGAGTGGGGATTTTTTTGTAGATAATGCAGCTACAGTTTGGGATAACTCATCAACTCGCTTGCTCAGGTTTCGTACATCCCTGCCTGTAGGTACTCCCAGACTCGCCAAGGTTCTCGAAACACGGTCTTCAAAGACTTGTTCAAGTTTATCCCAAGAGCCAGATGCCTGTTTTTCAACATTATCAGCCATTTTTGTGACAGATCTGGTAACGCCCGAGACTTTGATTTCAGCAAGTTGACGCGTGCGCTTTTGCATATCGTTGCCCTGTTTTACTAGCTTGGAAAATACTTTCCCCCCCTCCTGTTCAGCGACGGAAAATGCGCCCAGGCCCGCTTTCCAGATCTGTTGCGCAGAGGCAAGGACTGCATCCGCCAGTTTTTCATCGTCTGAATTTGCCAGTGTTTTTAATCTTCTTTCCATGACATTCTCCGCTCTAGGTTGATCTCACATGCTCTCGTTAAATGCTAGACTTTTTCAAGAGTGCATACGTTGTTCCGCTGAATCCACTTCGTCTTTGACAACGCGTCTTAAGATTTTTCCAATATTCGATTTTGGCAATGGCTGATCACGGAATACCACATACTTAGGGATTTTGTATGCAGTCAGATTCTTGCGGCAATGCGCAATCAGATCGTCTGCCGTCAATGCAGGGTTTTTTCTTATTACGACGATTTTCACTGCTTGATCTGAGCGTTCATCGGCCGCCGAGATAGCAGCGACCTCGAGTACGTCGGGGTGCATTGCAACAACCTCCTCAACTTCGTTGGGGAAAACCTTAAAACCAGAAACAACGATAACGTCTTTTTTTCTATCAACCAATTTAATATAACCTTCTTTATCCATAAAACCCATATCACCTGTGCGTAACCAGCCGTCATTGGTAAAAACTTTGGCCGTCTCTTCTGGCATGCTCCAATAACCTTTCATTACCTGCGGCCCGCGAATGCATATTTCGCCGAGTTCACCTGTTGGCAATTCCCTACCATCTTCATCGAGAATCGCTGCTTCGGTTGACGGAACAGGAAGCCCGATGGTTCCTGTATATTCGACAATATCCAGGCGATTGGCGCATGCAATCGGCGAAGTCTCCGTTAAGCCATAACCTTCGATTAAAGGAACGCCGAAGACTTCGTGCCAACGTTTTGCAACGGATTTTTGTACCGCCATTCCTCCGCCGATGACCACCTTGATTTTGCTCGCATCAACTTCTTTTATATCGGGCGCGTTGAGAAGCGCATTGAAAAGTGTATTGACACCTATCATCGCGCTGAATTTGGTGTCCTTTAATTCTTTGACAAAGCTGTGAATATCCCGTGGGTTGGTAATCAAGACGATTTTCGATCCAAACTTAAAAAAAGCCAGCATTGCGGTCAATGCGAATACATGATACAGCGGCAGTGGAATAACGACGATTTCCTCCCTCTCTTTGAGAATGATTTTGATCCATGCTGTCGTCTGTTGTAGATTGGCTACCATGTTTCTATGGGTGAGGATAGCGCCTTTAGGTACGCCAGTTGTGCCACCTGTATATTGCAGGAAAGCGATGTCATCACCGCATAACTTAACATCTGTAAGTGTCAATTCGTTACCTCGCTCAATCGCATCGGGTAGCGCAACGGCGCCATCAATGCGCCATTCAGGAACCAGGTGTTTAACATGTTCGACAACAAAGTTGGTGATCTGCGCTTTCGGAAAATGAAGTAAGTCACCAACGCGCGTTGTAATGACGCTCTTAATCGAAGTGTCAACCAGAACTTCCTGTAACGTATGGGCGAAATTCTCTAGTACGATAATGCATGTTGCGCCAGAGTCAATCAGCTGGTGCCGTAATTCACGTGCTGTATATAGCGGGTTTGTGTTGACCACTGTACAGCCGGCACGCAAAGCAGCAAATAAGACGACAGGATATTGCAGCAGATTCGGCAGCATGATTGCAATACGATCGCCTTTTTCCAAACCAAGAATATTTTGTATGTAGGCAGCTAATGCTCTCGTTTTTTCATCGAGTTCATAGTATGTCAATGTTGTGCCCTGATTGCTGAAAGCGATAAGTTCTGAATAGCGTGCACATCCCCATTCTAGAATCGCTTTGAGTGAAGAAAATTCCGTGACGTTAACCTCTGCAGGCACATCTGCTGGATAGTTCTTAAGCCAAATTTTCTCCATGACTTGCCCCTTAAGGCGTCGAATTAAGAATTCAGTCTAGTTGATCGTAGCGCTAACTTCTTGAGTTTAGTCAAACATCAATAACTGGAAATGGAGCACTAACGCTTAAATGATTGATTCTGCGCCGCCGAATGGCCAGTCTTAATTGATAGCGTTGATTGATTTACGGTCTTGGAATTTAAAAGTGCAGTCCATGCAATAATTTTTGTAAAACCATTTGATCGGCATTCATATTTCGTTCACTTTTTTCTAATTCCATTGCATGGGACGAATCTGAATCTGGAAACATCCTGAAACTTGTGTTCATAATTACTTGAGCAACCCTGGGCATTAATGCATGCACCACCTCGCCAAGCACACCTAAGCGGGTGGAAATACGTACGGGTTTAAAAACGATAGCTTCAGCGATGAGATCCGCGGCCTCTTCGGGCGAAAGCGTTGGTACATTTCTGTAAATTTTAGTGGGCTCGATCATCGGTGTGCGCACCAATGGCATATTAACTGTGGTGAATTTAATCCCTACATCGGAGAACTCGGATGCCGCACAACGGGTCCATGCGTCCAGTGCCGCTTTTGATGCTACATAGCCTGAAAAACGGGGTGCATTGGTCAATACCCCTATGGATGAAATATTGATGACTTGCCCCTGCTTTCTTTCTATCATTTTTGGTAGCAATCCTATGGTCAGACGCAAGGCACCAAAATAATTAAGTTGCATCAGCCGTTCAAAATCATGGAAACGTTCGTAGCTCGATTCTATTCCGCGCCTGATAGAACGCCCGGCATTATTCACCAGTATGTCAACACCGCCATGATCGATAAGTATTTGTTTAATAAAACGTTCACATTCGGACATGTCGGCCAAATTGACGGTATAAGTGAGTACATCAAGACCACGTGCCTTGATTTCTGCCTTTGCTGCAAATAGTTTATCCTCGTTACGGCCACAAATAACCGTGACGGCCCCTGCTTCCGCCAGTTTATGTGCAGCCGCGAGACCAATCCCTGACGAGCCACCTGTCACTAGCACTACTTTTCCGGCCACTTGTCCCCGAAGAGTGCGGTCTATCATTAACGTCGGATCAAGATGTCGTTCCCAGTAATCCCAAATTTTGTTCGCGTAGCTATTCAGTGGCGGACAATTTATGCCGCTTCCCAGCAAGTTCGCGGCAGCATTTCGATTATCAAACCTGGTCGGATAATTGACAAATTGCATGATGTCGTTTGGTAATCCGAGATCTTTTAACAGGACATTCTTTATGCGGCGCACCGGCGCCAGCGACATCATCCCCTTCCTTATCGTCTCTGGGATGAAACCAAGTAAGGCGGCGTTGATCCGCAGACTCATATTCGGAGCGTGAGCAGCATGGGCAAAGGTATTGAGTACATCACCTACCCTCATTGGCTCAGGATCGGTCAAATGAAAGCATTGGCCATCAAGTTTGGGCTGATGTGCCAGGTAATTCATGGCGCTAGTGACATAGTCAACCGGGACGATATTCAGCCGTCCACCCTCGAGACCTATCATAGGCATCCACGCAGGCAATAGCTGGCGGATGCGCTGTATCAATTTGAAAAAATAATAAGGGCCGTCAATCTTATCCGTCTCGCCTGTTGCCGAATCTCCTATCACCATCCCTGGACGGTAAATACGAAAGGGAATTTTCGATTCATTGCGAACGATTTTCTCAGCCTTGTGTTTTGTTGAAAAATAGGGGTGCTCGAGATTTTCTGCTTCTTCGAACATGTCTTCTCGAAAAACACCTTCGTAAAGTCCGGCGGCCGCAATGGAGCTTATATGATGAAAGCACTGTGCTTCAATGGAGTTTGCGAACGCAACGGCATTCCTGGTTCCCTCAACGTTGACTGCGATCTGGTCCTCCGTGTCGGCGTTCAAATCATAGATAGCAGCAAAATGAAAAAAATGATGAATGTTTTTCGTCAATAGTTTTACTTCATCAGAGGGAATGCCCAGCTGTTGATGTCGCAAATCACCATACACTGCAATTGCGCGAGTTTTCGATGCCTCCCAATACTTGAGCAAGGAGGCAACTTTGTCCATACTCTGTTTTCGAACCAGAAAGTAGACAACATTTTCTTTTTTTGACAGCAAGCTTTTGACCAGTCGCTTGCCGATAAAGCCAGTCGCACCTGTGACAAAATAATGCATGTTGTTCCCTATTTATAATGTCTTTTTCAAAGCTTAATGTTCAAATTCGACATGATATTGATTTAACGCATAAATCAATATCATGCAAAATTTATCATCCTGACAAGGCGAAAATTGACATGCGCTCGAAATTTTTAATAGAGAAAGATATTGAATGGCAGTTTTTCAATATTGCTATAGCCAGCGTAAAAGCTGTCGATAGATTGATGGGCAACTGAGTAAATCGAGATGATTTATTCCGTATTCAATATGCGTATATTCAGGACGGAAATTCAAGTTGAAGCTTGGATTTTGATGCTGGCCCAATGCGCTCTCTATCGGTACTAAACCGTCGCCGAGCATACGATCTTTGATGTCGCCTGTTTTTTTTCCCGTTGTGGCCGCGACGACATAACACTTCACCTTGCTTGGCAATGGGACTGATTTGCGCTGATCTCCGACATGAGCGAAGCGGTCGTGTTCCATCCAGTCAAGGTCAAGCAAATTGCCATAGCGCAGATCAGTAATGCCTGCGCTGCGTATTTTGCCAAGGCTGGAAAAGGGAGCGGTATATGAACTACGATCAAGAATGACATGAAACCAGTTGCCCCCACGTTCAAGTGGCGCACCATGATGCGGCGTTCCCAAAAATACAAGTTTGCGTATTTTTTTTGGCCAGGCATGTCCTGCAAGAACGCCGTAGTGAAAAGCGCTACGCGCTAACATCCCTCCCATGCTATGGCCGAGAATGACTATTTCTTCAAGCAAAACTGGCCAGCTTTGAATGAGCTCTTCTAATTGCCCGGCCAGCTCGCGACCATTGATTGAGATGTGGCGTCCGCTGTTGTAATGTAAATAAATGGGGGTATATCCACGATCAATCCCCAGTGCCGCACCATGATCATGCTTGCGTCTGCGCCACTGAAGATCATTCATGCATAAGCCATGTATCAGCAACAAAATGCGTCCATTGATAGATGGAATGTCTTGTGTTAATGATTGCTTCTCAAGTGTCAACGCTTGACCACCTCGCCTGAATGTCATGGGGATGGCAAGCGGATTATGAGTTGTTTCCAGATGATCACCTAATACGCCGTTCAGAACCGCCAATACCGGTTCTCGCCCTCTCCAGCCGCTGTTTTTTTTGAGCAAGGGATTAGACCACATGAGTAAGATGTCAACGCCTTCAGCGATATTGTTGGTGATGGCGTGAATATTTCTATACACCATTGATGTTGCATTGGCTATGGTCTTGTCAAGGGGAATCCCCCATTTTGCAGTGCTTTTCAACACGTTCATATTAATTGCCTCAGCCATGTTTGTAACGCCGATGACGGCGTCGATAGTCAGTCGGCTAAGGCCTCGAAGATCGGACGAGTGTGTATGGGGTTTAGACATGAAAACTCCGTGAATCTGAGGTGAGACGAATTGAATTCGGGAATGTCATTCTTATGCGAAAGTTTCACTTTATACGTTAGTCCATCGGTATGCATTATTTTTTCTGATGAAAATTTGTATGCAATGCAATTCAATCATGATGTTTTTTTATTGATTAAATGATCGTAAGCCCGAATTGATATTTGTATTTTTATCGGAGTTTTCCCTTTGATAAAACGCAAGCTATTTTTATATTTTTTTCTCTATCATCGGTAAAATTTCCGGGGGTAGCAATGAATACTTTAACAAAAATGGCTTTGGGCTTGCTGGGGCAGATTAAGCCACATCCTGCGGTTGGATATGCGGCGAGCACCATACATTTACCAAATGCAGACACGACAGGCGGTTTGCCGATAATGCAGGCATTGATGCAGCGTCAATCACAACGCGAGTTTGATCCTGCGCCGCTTGCCGAACAGGTGCTGTCAGATTTGCTTTGGGCCGCAGCCGGAATCAATAGGCCGGAGATAAATGGCCGCACCACACCGAGTGCGATGAATGCACAAGAGGTGCAACTGTATGTCGCATTGCCGTCGGGTCTGTATAGATACGCAGAACCAACTCATACCTTGCATTTAGTCACGGCAACCGATGTCAGGCGGGTTACGGGTTATCAGGATTTTGTAGATGATGCACCACTGGATTTGATTTATGTGGCTAACCATGCCCGAATGAAGTTAATTCCGGCATCGCAAAGAGAGCTATATGCAGCCGCCGCAGTGGGAGCGATGGCACAAAATGTCTATTTGTATTGCGCCTCTGCTCATCTGGCTACCGTGATACGAGCCTGGTTTGACAGGTCGGCGTTGTCACAGG
>CXWL01007268.1_pt1 | contig 23512 bp, 30 predicted proteins | sample 590931 | NCBI WGS metagenome assembly CXWL01 (sample SAMEA3498368, study PRJEB10139) | groundwater metagenome | biome: water well; material: biofilm material | place: Germany | collected 2015-04-27
GCTCTTTGCCTGTGTGATCGATCCGACGGGTGTGCTACCGAAGCGAACGTTTGTTCTGGATCTCATGCAGTTTGCCGAGACGGAACATCTGGCCCGGGCGCGGTCGCTCCCGATGGCCGAGGCGGCCTATGAGATCTTTCATCGCACGTTGCCGGATGAACTGAAAGTGAAGCTGGAGCAGAAGAATCTGGGGTTGGACTATCGCATGATCGATCGGGCCGTAGCCAAGGGCGGTGATATCAAGTACATCGACTTCCGCAAGGATTGGTCGCCGCATTTCAAACGGCTCTGCATCATGCCGGACGGCCGGCTGGTCGAGACGGGCGGGCTGGAGGAGTTTGCGCAGTTGCACGGGATTACGGTTACGCAGGCCAAGCAGTTGATCGAAGAGGGCGGCACGTTGGAAGTCGGCGCGGAGGTGCTGGCCTGTCAGATTGTGAACGGCCAGTCGTCGGTGGCGCGGTTCGGGGCGAAGAATTACCTGAAGGCGAAGGACCTGGCTGCATCCAAGGGGATGCACATCCTGGATGCCTTGAGCGAGGTGGCCTACAACGATCCTGTGATGATGCGGGGGCTTGTGCGGAAAGAATTATCCGGTGGCCGCTAGTCGAGTAGCCGGTTGGTCAACGGCGCCTGTGCCGGTTCGTTGAAGTTCATGAGATGAAATCACCGTCACACCAGTTGTTGTTGCTGCTCTCCTGCCTTTTTCTGATGTCCGGGTGCGCGGCGCCCAAGCCGATTCTCTATCCCAATGCCCATTTTCGCCAGGTCGGGGAGTCCGTTGCGGAACAGGATATCGAGGACTGTTCCGCCATGGCCAAAGAGGCCGGAGCGACGCCGAGCCAGGGGAAGAGCGGCCAGGTGGCCGGGAGTACAACGGCAGGTGGCGCGATTGGATCGGCGGCCGGCGCTGTGGGCGGGGCGGTCGTCGGACATCCCGGGCGCGGTGCGATGGTCGGAGCGGCGAGCGGGGCCACCGGTGGACTGCTCCGTGGTCTGTTCAGAAAGTCGCCGCCGAGTCAGGCGTTCAAGCAGTTTGTAAATCGCTGTCTGCAGGAGCGCGGCTACGAACCTATGGGGTGGGAATAGCCGGAGCTTTTGATTGAGCGGGCTGCCCGGCACATTTTCGCCGGACTTGCCAGAGTAGGACTCCGATGATTGTGCCGCTGAAGTTGCAGACAATATCCAGGGGCGAAGGACGGCGGTTGTGGGAGTAGACCTGATAGAGTTCGACCGTACAGGAGAGGAGTAATCCCGCAAGCACGGCCGTGACGAGGGCGGACCGGTTATTCGAATTCCGATATCGGAGGAAGAGGAAGGCAAAGGGGGCGTAGAGGGCGACATTCACGATAATATCGAGCCAGAATTGAAGTGACCGTATCTCGTCGAACGGCGGAATCCAAATGACATAGTCCCAATGGGAATGGCCGACGAAGTCGGACCCGTAGACGCCGCTGGCGAGGATGAGGAAGCTGTACAGAATCCAGAACGTCAGCCACATGAGCGTCGAGCATTTCCCTAAAAGGTCGCGCGTCCCATCACCGTCGATTTCCGCGATCCTCTCAGATCCTCTAGAAAGACTTCCAGTAAATACTGTTTATGTCGCTGCGCGTCCTGCGAGGGAGCTGTCTGCTGTCCGGCAGGCGAGGGGGCAGTGTAACTTTAGGAATCGGATCGGATGCCGCACGGGCTGATCCTGGAATCTCGCGCCACGTTAGATCGCGATGTTTCTTCGAGGCGATCTTCGCCGGTTCGTTGCAACGACGAGTATTACGGTGTTCGCATGTCAGTGTGCGGCACGGTGCATGACCACCAGCGGTCCCTGATCCAGATCTTGCAGAAGTTGTTGGAGGCGGGTTGTGTCCGGTTCCGACAGCGATTGGAACTCCAGGCCGAAAGTATTGCCCCGCACCCAGCGGACGACAGCCTCCTTGACGTCCAGCGGCCACCGGGAGTCCGGAAGCTGAATCTGGAGGCCGACGACGCTCTGAGCCGGTAGCGTGATTTTCGACTCGATACTACAGCCGCCCACGGACAGATTGGTAATAGTACCCTGGCCTGCGAGCGTGTCGCCGGCGAAGGTGCTCCCGAAATTGACGTCGAATCGCGGGCTTTTTCGATGATATCCCATACTGATACACCTGCCGGAGTTGAGTGCAATGCGCGACGCACACCGATACGCGAGGAAGGGCTACTGTCCTTCTTCATCGGCACAACAGGCAGTCGACTTGAGGTGGAATGGATCGGGTGCGATCGGACAATGCTACCGGCGGAGACAGGGCCGGGATTATTCGGGCGCGGGGAAGGGGGCTACTTGGCTACCAGCTCTTCTTGCACGGCCTGAAGGAGCTTGTTGAGATCGAAGGGTTTCTGGAACGTCCGTCTGGCGCCGAACAGGTTCGCCACGTCAAGAAAGTTGCGATCGCCTTGCGCGCCGGTAATCGCAATGACCTTGGCGTCTACATATTCACGAGTCAGCTGGAGCGTGGTTTCCAGGCCGTCGGTATCCGGCATCAGCAGATCCATGATGACCAGATCGGCCGGTTGCTTCTGATAGATNNGGAAGCTTCGAGCACCTGATGTCCGGCCTTTTCCAGCACCTCACGGAGGAGATGGCGGATGGATTCTTCGTCGTCGATGATCAAAATTGTAGCCATGGTTTTTCCTTAATCTCTGAATGCGATCTTACCCGTCTGCCGGCTGTGTGTCTAGGAGGAAAATAGTTGCGACCGGCTTGAGCAGGGGATGGTCTCACCCGTGTCTATCACGCGACGTATCGTATCGAAATAAAACGGACATGAGCGAAGAGCCGATCAAATGAATATTCATTGACCGATCCTATCCTTTTTGGTAAAACTCGATTCGTCCGCTGCCGGTTCTCTGCAACGCACCTTCTTCGGAGAGTATCTTTGTGACAACTCATTCGGACTGGGCCTGGACCCGACGTACGTTTTTGCAAACTTCCGTGATGGCCCTGGCTCTCGCTGTGCTGCCCGGGCTGCGGCCTCAGCGTGTTGCGGCGCAGGCACTTCCTGAGGGCCGGTTGACCCTCTTGAATGTCTGGACCGATGAGCGGCTGGATGTGACGTACCGCAATGATGCCGGCGAGTATGATTTGGAGGCGTTGGACGACGTCAATCATATCCTGCGGTGCCATGCGACCGGTGAAGTCTCCGCGATCGATGTGCGGGTGTTGGAACATGTGAATTTGGTGCAAAAGAAGTTGGGCGGCGATCGGGAGATTCATATCATCTCCGGCTATCGCTCTCCGGAGTATAACGCGAAATTAGTCCGTGCCGGCCGGCGCGCGGCGAAGAACAGTCTGCACATGCAGGGCCAGGCGATCGATATACAGATTCCGGGCATTCATCCCAAAGTTATTCGACAGGCCGCGCTGGAATTGGGCTATGGCGGCATCGGCTATTATCCCCGTTCGAAATTCGTGCATCTGGATTCCGGGTCCTTCCGGTACTGGTAAGAGCCGGTGGTTTTTGGTGCCTTCATCGCGGTATCCTTGTCTGCGGTTCCTACCTGTAGCGACTCAATATTTGTGAGGAGGATGGTATGATCGTTCGTCTCGATACGCTGAGATGTGTGTGCCTGGTTGCGGTGCTGGGAATGTTCGGCAGTGCGACATTGATTCAAGCCGAGACGGCCGACGGCGCGACGAAGCCCGTGGTCTCGAATGGGAAGCACGTGTCGCTGGAATATACGCTGAAGCTGAACGAGAAAGATGTCGTGGAATCGAATGTCGGCGGTGAACCGATGACCTATCAGCACGGCGCGGGGGAAATTGTTCCCGGGCTGGAGAAAGCGCTGGAGGGGATGGCGGTCGGGGAGAGGAAGCACATCGCCGTGAAACCGGCGGATGCCTACGGAGAGGTGGATCAGAAAGCTATTCAGGAAGTGAAGAAGGCCCTGGTGCCGGAGCATGCGTGGAAGGTCGGAGCCGAACTGGAAGCGAGGGGACCTGAAGGCCAATCGCTGTTTCCCCATGTGACGGAAGTGAAAGAAGATTTCGTGGTGCTGGATTTCAACCACCCGCTGGCCGGGAAGACCTTGTATTTCGACGTCAAAATTCTGGAGATCCGCGCGGAAGCCAAGACCAAGTAGGCAGAACGCCGCTGGCAGGATTTTTCAGCATCCTGCTACTCCGGCTGCAGTTTGAAGAAAAGCATCGAGAGCGGCGGAAGCGTGAGGCTGAGTGAATAGGGCAGGCCGTGGCAGGGACTGCCCTCGGCGCGCACGCCGCCGGAGTTCCCCATGTTGCTGCCCCCGTACAGCTCCGCGTCGCTGTTGAGCAGCTCGCGATAGTGCCCCGCCGTCGGGACGCCGATGCGGTAGTGATGCCGCGGAACCGGTGTAAAGTTTCCCACGCAGACAATCGATTCCGAGGCGTCTTCCGCTTTGCGAAGGAAGGCGATGACCGAATTCTCCGCGTCGTTGAAGTCGATCCACTGAAACCCATTCCATTCGTAGTCGACGGCATGCAGCGCCGGCTCCTGCCGGTAGAGATGATTCAGATCTCGTACAAAGCGCTGTAACCCGTGATGGGGCGGATATTCGCAGAGATGCCAGTCCAGACTGGTGTCATGGTTCCATTCCCGCCATTGTCCGAACTCATTGCCCATGTACAGCATCTTCTTTCCCGGATGGCCGTACATATAGCCGTACAGGGTGCGGAGATTGGCGAATTGCTGCCAGGGATCGCCGGGCATTTTCCCGATCAGCGAGCGCTTGCCGTGCACCACTTCGTCATGGGAGAGGACCAGGACGAAGTTTTCCGTGAAGGCGTAGAGCAGGCCGAACGTGATCTGATTTTGATGAAATTTCCGGTGCACCGGCTCATGGGCGAAGTAGTCGAGCGTGTCGTGCATCCAGCCCATATTCCATTTGAACGTAAACCCGAGCCCTCCGGTGTAGGTGGGGCGGGAGACGCCCGGCCAGGAGGTGGACTCTTCCGCAATGGTCATGGCTCCGGGAAAGTCCCGATGCACGAGGACATTCAGTTCCTTGAGCAGCGTCACGGCGCCCAGGTTTTCGCGTCCGCCGAACTGATTAGGGATCCATTCGCCGGCCTTGCGTCCGTAGTCGAGATACAGCATCGAGGCGACGGCATCCACGCGTATGCCGTCGATGTGATAGGTATCGAGCCAGAACAGCGCACTGTTGAGCAGAAAGTTGCGCACTTCCGGACGGTCATAATTGAAGATCCGGCTGTGCCAATCCGGGTGATAGCCGAGGCGCGGATCGGCATGGTCATAGAGATGGGTGCCGTCGAAAAACGCGAGGCCGTGCGGATCGTCGGGGAAATGTGCGGGCGCCCAGTCGATGATGACTCCGATACCGGCTGCATGGGCGGCATCGACGAACGCCATGAAGTCTTCCGGCGTGCCGTAGCGGCTGGTCGCAGAAAAATAGCCGGTGGCCTGATAGCCCCAGGATCCATCGAAGGGATGTTCGGTGACGGGAAGGAGTTCGATATGGGTGTAGCCGAGGTCCTTCACATAGGGGATCAGCCGAGCGGCCAGCTCGTGGTACGTGAGCCAGCGATTCTCCTCTTCCGGCACCCGCATCCATGATCCGAGATGGACTTCATAGATGGTGATGGGGGCGCGCAGGGGATTCCACTGTGCGCGGGCGTTCATCCAGGCTTCGTCGTGCCAGGTGAAATCGGAGAGGTCGCGCACGATCGAGGCGGTGCGGGGACGAAGCTCGCCGGCGCGCGCATAGGGGTCTGCCTTCACCAGAACGGCATCCTGGCCGCGCGGGCGGATCTCATATTTGTAGAGGCTTCCCTCGGGCAAGTCGGGGAGGAAGAACTCCCAGAGTCCGGTCGATCCCCGGTTCGTCATCGGGTGGCAACGGCCATCCCAGCGATTGAATTCACCGACAACACTGACGCGCGCGGCATTCGGCGCCCAGACGACGAAGTGCACGCCGGTGATGCCTTCTGTCGTGCGTACGTGCGCCCCCAGCGATTCGTAGGCTCGATAAAACGTGCCTTCGGAAAAGAGATGTAATTCGAAATCGGTGAGCAGCGGAGGCAGCGCGTAGGGGTCATGGCCTTCCGTGATGGTGCCGTCGGCAGCCCGAGCGCGGATCTTATAGTGCTGTGCATGTTTCTGTTGGGGGAGGATGGCCTCAAAGAGCCCGGTCTCGTGGATGCGCTTGGCCGGGACCGGAGTCGTCTGACCGGCAGGCAGGATCTCGACGGAGTCGGCAAACGGAAGCCAGGTGCGGATAGCCAGGCCTTGGGGGGTCGGGTGAGGGCCGAGGATTGCGCGCGGGTTCCAGTGGGTGCCGGAGATGAGTCGTTCGAGGTCGTCATGCTTGAGGGCGGTAGAGGTTATCATAGGCCTATCCTAAAGCGTCACTTGGGCAGAAGGAAGAGGAAAACGTGAATCATTGGGCAGGCACAGACCGGCAATGGCGGCGGGGATGCCAATACGAAGGCGGGATTTCCCAGAAGGAAGCAGTTGTGTCATCCTGAGCGCCGCTCATCTGTGACAAGAGCCGGAGGATTGTTCCGGAAAGCACGAGGGAAATCGATGCCCCGCAATGATCAGGTCACCAGACAATGGCATCTGCTGCAACGGCTGAGCGCTGCCAGGAACGGGCTGACCCTGGCGCAGTTAGTCGAGGCGATTCCTGCCGGCCTGACCAGGCATCCCCGCACAGTCCGCCGGGATCTCGCCGCGCTCGAAGCCTCGCAGTTTCCGTTGCTGACCGAGCGGGTGGAAGGCGAAGTCCGGTGGCGTCTGCTCGACGGATTCAAAAACATTCCGGCCCTCCGCCTGTCGCCGACGGAATTGATGGCGCTGGCCTTCAGCCGCCGCCTGATGACGCCGCTGCAGGGCACCCTGATTCAGACCTCCCTCAACTCCGCCTTGACCAAGATCTCCGCCGCCATTCCGGAGGGAGCGACCGGCTATCTGCAACGGCTGGATCAATGGTTCTCCGTCGGCCTGGGGCCGCATAAGAACTACCGGCATCATCGAGAGACCATCGACATCCTGTCCCGGGCGATTACTCAACGCCGGACCGTTCAGATGCGGTATTTCTCCGCCGGCCGGAATGCGACCAATAGGCGCGAAGTCGATCCCTATCGCTTACGGTACGTGGACGGAGGCCTCTATCTGATTGCCCATTGCCATTGGCGAAAAGATGTCCGGATGTTCGCCGTCGAGCGGATCAAGTCCCTCACGCCCACCGACCATCCCTATCAAATGCCCCTGCACTTCGATATCGATGCCTATGTCGAGGACGCGCTTGTCGTCATGCGCGGCGAACGCATCACCGTCGAACTCCGGTTCGACAAGGCCACTGCGGTCTGGGTGAAGGACCGGATCTGGCATCCCAGCCAGCAGCTTACACCTGGCAAAGGCGGACAGTTGCTGATGACGCTTCAAGTGGCCGACACCCGCGAATTGCTCGGATGGATTCTCAGTTTCGGCGGCGGCGTCCAGGTCCTGAAGCCCGAACGGCTGCAGAAAGCGGTCGTGGAAGAGGCTGGCGCGATTCTTCGGGGGAGCGCAGGGGCAGGGAAAATACGCTGAGAGCGGTCAAGGAGAAACCGGCACGTAAAGTTGCACCCCGGGAATCTTCTTGAAGTGAGCATCCAGACTGTACACGCGACAGTCGTGCTCGATCGCCAAGGCGGCGACGATCAGGTCCGACAACGGCAAGGTGATCCCCTTGCGAAGCAGCTGTGTTGAAAGGTCGCCTGTCCGTTGCCAGGTGGATGGGGTGACTTCATAGTACCGCAAGGCGAGTAAAGCCTCGGAGAGTGTGTTTCGTTCTGACGGTGTGCGGCAGCCTTGAAGCAATTCGGCGAGCACGACGCCGACCAGGGAAACCTCATCGGCGTCAATGAGCAAGTCGAGGGCGGCTTTTTCCGGAGAGTCCGGACGGTTGAAGAAGGGAATCCAGACGGAGGTATCAGCGATGACCATGTCGGCGGCGTTTCAAAGAGGCTTGATGGCGGATCTCAGCCTGTTCCAGCTTGTTCCAATCCAGGTCGAGATGGATCACGCCGCTCAGGGACTTGAGTTGATCCAGTTTTTTTCTCCGGATCAGTTCCGCCGCCGCCTGATGGATCGCATCGGTCTTGGTTTTGGCGGATGTCACGTCCATGAGTTCCCGGATGAGTTTCTCGTTGAGATCTAACGTCGTACGCATGCGCATGTCCTCTTAGATGTGCCTCAATCGTATGCATCGTATATGCATATGTCAAGAGTTCTGACCGTGAGCGCGGCCTGCGGTGGAACGTGAGGAAGGCCATGTTGGCCCGACAGTGACCCCGGATGTCACACGACGGCAGAGTGCGCTGCCGCCGGATTTCGTCTAACCCCCTCAATAGCAAGGAGTTCAGCTAGCCCGGCAGGTTGTGTCAGGAGTGACCTGCTCTGTCACAGTCATCTCGTATGATGCGGTCATCTCAATTTATCCAGGAGGTGCTCGCATGGATGACAGGCAGAACGGACAACAGGCAGCCGGTCCTCAACCGCTCTACATCACGCTCATTCTCGACGAAAGCGGCTCGATGCAATCGTGCAAAGGCGCCGCCCTCGCCGGGTTCAATCACTACCTCGCCACACTCAGGCGGGAACCGGCTGAGACCCGCTTCACTCTCACCCTCTTCAACGCCGGAAAGACCGACGTGCGCTACCGGGCGGTGCCGGTGTCGGTCGTGCAGGATCTGGACGTGGAAACCTATCGCCCTCAGGACGGCACGCCGCTCTACGATGCCATCGGACGCACCTTGTCTCTGGCCCGGCAGGAAGCGCCGGTCGAGGCCAGGAAACTCTGCGTCATCCTGACCGACGGGGAGGAGAATGCCTCGCAGGAATACAGCCGGCAGCAGGTGTTCAACCTCATTAAGCACTATGAGAAACAGGGCTGGGTGTTTCTCTACCTCGGCGCCGACCACGACGTGTGGGCCGCCGGCCGCGATCTCGGCATTGCGGGAGACGGACTAATCTCCTTTTGCCGTCGCACCGTCGATCACACCTTCGATCAACTGAGCGAGGCCACCGCGCGCTACCGCCGTGGTGACGGGCAGCCGGCAGCCGATACCTTTCTCTCCAAAGACATGCCCCTCTCACCGGCGCCGCCGTCCGGCGATCAAGAACCGCCTTCGTGGTTGAAGTGACCGGGAGAAAGGAGCGCATCATGAAGACCTACGGCTATCTGATCTTCGTTCTGCTCTGGATGCCGTCCTCGCTCCAGGCCGAAGATCTCGGCAATCTCAGCGCGAATCCATTCGATGTCGATTCAACGGCCAACCCGTTCGGCAAAGGCAGCCCCTTTGCGCCGAACGGCATCAACAATCCCTTCAGTCCCTACGGCAGTCCCTTCAGCAACAAGTCGGCGACCAATCCCTTCGCCACAGAAGCGCCCAAACTCTATGACCAGCAGGGGAATTATCGTGGCAAGCTCAGCGCCAATCCGTTCGATGCAGACTCGACCAGCAACCAGTTCGGCCGCTACGGCTCGCCCTTCTCACCCGACTCGCTCAACAACCAATTTGGCGTGGGGAATCCCTTCAGGCCCGATTCGCCGAACAATCCCTATGGCAGAGGGTGGAGGATTGAAGGAGGGAAATGAGGTGATGGCAAGAACGCGCCGAGAGAGACCCTGGTGAGGCTGGTTCAGTTGTGCAGCCTTCAGGGTGTTCCTGACGGCCAAAACGTGGGGTGATTTTCTCTGCGGAAAGGGGTAGCCTGCGATCATGATTGTTCGGAATGCAGTCGACTGAAAGGACGTGATAATGGCAGGTAAGAAGAAGGCAGCTCCTATCGCAAAGGCTTCGACTGGACAGGTTGAGAAGCTGCTGACCGATATCCGTGACCTTATCCTCTCAGCGCGCTGGGCGATCGTCCGCAGCGTGGATACTCTCCAAGTCTTGACCAGCTTCGAGATCGGCCGCCGTATCGTCGAGCAGGAACAGCATGGGACAAGCAGGGCGGCATACGGCAAATTAGTCGTAGAGGAACTGGCCAAACGCCTTACCATCGAATTCGGCAAGGGGTTTTCAAAGAGCAATCTCGAGTATATGCGACGGTTCTATAAGATGTATCGTGATCGGTACCCCTCAATTGCCCAGACGGTGTCTGGGCAATTGGCGTTACGAGGGAAAGCCCAGACACTGCCTGGGAAATCTCCTGCTGTGCCGCCGCCGGCCCCTCACTCTGCTTCGCCGAAGCCGGCGTTCGCGTAGGGTGGTCGCACTACGTGCTACTTATGGGAATCGGCGATCCGGATGAACGCGCCTTCTACGAAATAGAAGCGGTGGGAAACGGCTGGTCCATTTGCGAACTGAAGCGGCAGGTGAACGCCGGTCTCTATGAACGGCTGGCGTTAAGCCGGGACAAGAGCGGAATCCGCAAACTGGCCCGAGAAGGACAAGCCGTTGCTATTCCGCAGGATCTCTTGAAAGAACCCTATGTCTTGGAGTTTCTGGGACTCGACGAAAGGACGGCATATTCCGAAACCGACCTGGAATCGGCCATCATCGACAAACTCGAGCACTTCTTATTGGAACTCGGCAAGGGGTTTCTTTTCGAAGCCCGCCAGAAACGCTTCACGTTCGACGCGGATCACTTATTCGTGGATCTCGTCTTCTACAACCGGCTGCTCCGATGCTTCGTGCTGATTGATCTGAAGATCGGCAAGGTGACTCACCAAGACCTCGGGCAAATGCAGATGTACGTCAATTACTTCGATCGTTACGTGAAGAGGGAAGACGAACAGCCGACCGTCGGCATCATCCTCTGTAAGAAAAAGCACGACGCGTTGGTTACCATCACTCTGCCCAAGAGCGCCAACATTCATGCCAGGGAATATCGGTTGTACCTGCCGTCGAAGGAAGAATTGCGGCGCAAGCTCGTTGAGTGGGCTGAGGAACAGCCGGCGAAACGGTGAAATTCCATCGGGAGGAATGAACATGGCAAAACGAAAACGCGCGACCACTGCAGACGCCGTCCAGATTCTCTACCGCCGCTATTACGAGGGAAGGCCGGAGCGTGTGCGTGGGTTGGAGGAAGCGCGGGCACACGACAGTGTGTCGCGGAAGCTCACCGCGTTACGCCTTCAAGCCGGCCTCACCCAGCGGCAATTGGCCCACTTGGTTGGCACGACGGCCTCAGCCATCTGTCGGCTGGAAGATGCGGAGTATAAAGGGCGCTCCCTCGCCATGCTGAATCGAATCGCAGCCGCGTTGAAACAGCGAGTGGAAATTCGCTTTGTTCCGGTCTCGCAAGGCAAAGCGCTGAAGTCGGCCTGAGTCCTCACGAGATCGAAAGGCGCTGGTTACTGGAATCCTCAGGCTCCGTGGCAGGCTATGCGTGCGCCAATCCGTTCGATGCAGACTCGACCAGCAACCAGTTCGGTCGCTACGGCTCGCCCTTCTCACCCGACTCGCTGAACAACCAACATGGCGTGGGGAATCCGTTCAGGCCCGATTCGCCGAACAATCCTTATGGGAAGGGATGGAGGATTGAGGGAAGATCAATCGGCCCTCATCCCTGAAGAGATAAAGAGCAAGCCTGGCCGGATGATGTACATGGGTGGTGAACGCCGCGCGCTTGTTCGCGTAGTAGCGTATATGCTATGTTCCCCAAAGAGGGAAAATGGCAGGCCCATCGAGCAAGCTACCGTCAAGTCGTCTGGTCTATGACGGCGCGGTGTTCCGAATCGAGTTCTACGTCGCGCCGGGCGGGGCGGCGCCGGCAGAAGTATGGCTCGAACAGCTTTCTCTTGGAGGGCAGCAGAAGTTTGCTGCGCTGTTTGCGCGCATGGGAGATACGGGGAAGATATGGAACGAACGCAAATTCAAGCATTTGACTGAAACGGACCAGATCTTTGAGTTCAAGGTCGAGGCCGATCGAATCCTGTGTTTTTTCTTCATCGGTCGGCGACTGATCGTGACGCATGGATTCAGGAAGGCCGGTGACAAAATGCCCAAACGAGAAATCGACCGAGCTGAAGCCTGCAAGAAAGATTTTGAAGGGAGAGTGAAGCATGAAAACTAAAACGGCACGAGCGCCCAAGGGGTGGCTGGATAGAAAGCTGGCAAGTCCAAGGTTTCGCAAAGGATTTGAAGAGGAAGTACAGAAGTTGGCAATTGGGGAGCAGCTCTCCCGACTGCGCCAAGAGGCTGGACTCACTCAGGCACAAGTGGCGCAGCGAGCGAAGACCACGGCCTCTGCCATCAGCCGTTACGAAAACGCGGAGTACGATCGCTACGAACTCCGCACGCTTCAGAGAATCGTCCTGGCCTGCGGTGGGCGACTCGATATTGTCATGGAGCCGGGGCCGAAAACTCACCGGGCTGCCTAGGGCCGGATGCCGGAGAGTGGGACGGAGCATTCAAGAAGAGGAGATCTCGATGACTTGTATGATCTGTAAAACCGGGGAAACCCATCCGGGGACAGCGACAGTCACTCTTGAGCGCGATAACGCCACCGTCGTCATCAAGGGCGTGCCGGCACGGGTGTGTGCGAATTGCGGCGAAGAGTACATTGAAGAACTGGTCACGACGAGTCTCCTCAAGACAGCAGAAGAGGCCGTCCGCGCGGGAGTGCAAGTGGATGTGAGGACTTACGCAGCCGCCTAGCGCGATCTGTTGCTCCCTCACGTGTGAGAATCCATCGGCTCCCATCCGGCCAATCGCTACAACCCCAATACACCCTTCGCTCCGCTCAACCGCTCGCGGTGATCCCCCTGGCCTTGCGCCGAGTTGTCCGACATCGGGCTGGAAGCAGGGGAGTTCGGCGTGACCTCGCTCCATTGGTTTTCTTCTCCATGCAAGTGCGCTATCATGCGCTCAGGTGAGGTGACCTATGAACGAGCAACTTCTTCTCAAGCGCATAACCGTCAATCCGAAGATTTTCGGCGGGAAGCCGATTATTCGAGGCCGTCGGCTCGCGGTCGAGCATGTGCTCGGGATGTTGGCGGCGGGTGATACGCCCGACACGATCCTTCATGGTTATCCGTGGCTGGAACGCGAGGATATTCAAGCCTGCCTCGCCTATGCTCATCGACTTGTCGGCCATGAGCGGATTGAGCCGTTTCCCCTTGAAACTGCCTCGTGAAACTTCTGCTCGATACCTGCGTCTCATTTGGGGCTGTTGCGCCACTGAAGGCCGCAGGGCACGATGTCATCTGGGCGGGAGACTGGCCTGCTGATCCTGGCGATGATGAAATCCTGGCCCTGGCCTATCAGGAGGGGCGCATTCTCATCACCCTCGACAAAGATTTCGGTGAGTTGGCAGTGGTGCGAGAACAGGCTCATGCGGGGATTATCCGGCTGGTGGTCCTGTCCGCTTCTCAGCAAGCGCCTATCTGTTTGATGTGCTGACTCGCTATGGGACAGAACTGCAATCGGGTGGGGGCCGATCAACGGGGACATTCTCCTTTTCGGTTTCAATCCGGCCAATCATCACGCTCCCAACGCTCCGCTGAATCCCGCGCAGGCCTTCGCGCAGGAGAATCCCTGCAACCCGGTCAACCGCTTTGATCCCGGCAATCCCGTCAATCCGGCGAATCGCTACGCACCCGACAATCCGTTCAATCCCGTCAATCGGTACAATCCAGACAATCCTCTGAACCCCGCCAATCGTTATAACCCCAACACCCCCTTCGCCCCGCTCAACCGCTCGCGGTGACAGCCGGAAGAAAAATCCAAGAGCGCTGAGTCCTGAGTGCTCCACGGAAGTCCTATGTCCTTGGTCCTGAGTGCCGAGCCGATCTTTCACTGATCGTCCCATGCTCTGACCTGTCCTGTTTGGACTTAGTTTCTCTGGCTGGTGAGTGCTTCCCAAATGGGTTGAGGCCAGGTATGCTTCGTTCGAAGTTATCCTCATGACTCCTGTGTATCCCTGGTTATGTGGTGCGGGTGAGGCCATGGCAAGAGCGCGCTTTATCGCGATGGTGCAGGATTCATTCGTATGAAACTTCCGAATGCCGAACAGGCCATCGTGGATCTGCGCAAGCTTCGGCAGTATTGCTTCAACCCGGAACATCCTCGCGGTCAGCACAAGGCTCGTGTCTTTAGGCGTGCCTTGGGATGGACGGCGGGGCAGGCAGAAGCGGTGCGGGTCAAGCTCCTGGAGGCAGCCGTTTTTCTCGGCGCAGATGACTACGGACAGCGGTATGCGCTAGACTTTCGTGTACAAGGCACGGGTGAGCCGGTGACAATTCGAAGCTTGTGGATCATTCGTTATGGAGAAAGCGTTCCGCGGTTCGCCTCGTGTTATGTGCTTTAGTAAGGAGTATCCGTCATGAACCAAGAGATTCGTGTTCTCGATGTGGTGGCGCTGACCGAGGATATTGCTGATCGTGGTCTCTTGCGCGGACAAGTGGGAACTGTGGTGGAATCGCTTGGTCCGGGTGTGTTTGAAGTCGAGTTCGTCGATAATGATGGCAGGACCTATGCCATGCTTCCCTTGAAAACCAGCCAACTGCTCGTTCTCCATTATCAGCCTGCGTGACGGAAAAGACGCACTCTCCTGGTAATCCTTCGTGCTCGACCGTTCTCCACAGAGTGGTAAACGGGGACATTCTCATTTTTCTGATTCGCTGCTCTCTGTAGATCAATCTACAGCGTCGGAATACGAGCGCGACTACAACATCTTCAATCCGGCCAGTCAGTATGCCCCGGACACTCCGCTGAATCCCGCGCAGGCCTTCGCACCGGATCATCCCTTCAATCCAGCCAACCGCTCGTGGGACAATTCCAAGAAGTGCTGAGTTCTTGGTCCTGAGGGCTGAAAGCCGCGTGCTGAGTATGAGGGGGAATGGCTGAGTGACCAAGGAAAGTGCTGAGTGCTCAGACGGCTGTNNTTTGTCGAACGTGGCTGTGGTCGAGAGTGCAATCATGATCGGCTAGGCGATCAACTCCCGCAGTGACTTTCGCTTGGTGACTCGTCCTGCGCGGTGGTCTTTTTCGGAGCCGTCCAGGGCGGCGAGGAATTCCTGCCGGTACAAACCGATCGAGTCGCAAAAGGACTCGAAGTTTTCTTTGGAGATCTTAAACTGAAAGCTGTCTTTTGTTCGCTTGATGACTTTGGCTGCGAGCGCCATGTTGTACCTCTTGAGAGATGGAGTTTACAGCCTTCCCGCCCGAGAGACAATCTCAAACTCATTGAGGCAGGATTGTGGAAAAACCCTCAATCATAGGGCAATCAACGGAGTCATTCTCCGTTTCCGACTTCGCTCCGGCCAGTCAGTATGCGCCGGACAATCCCCTGAATCCCGCCAACCGTTACAATCCCAACACCCCCGTTGCTCCGCTTAACCGCTCGCGCTGATCTCCGGAAGAAAAATCCAAGAGTCCTGAGTGCCGAGCCGATGTTCCGTTGACTGGTCGTTAGCCAGACCACTTTGTCCAATAGCAGGGGAGAGCAAGTAGGCTTCGTGTGATACAGCGCCAGGCACCATTCTCATCCACAGCGTGGAGAGACGCTCCTATGCGCACGGGTTTGTTGTTACAGCGGGTTGTCGGAAGAACGAAGGGAAAGGGGAACGGGTTGTGAGTGGTGCGCCCGACAGGACTTGAACCTGTAACCTTCTGATCCGTAGTCAGATGCTCTATCCAATTGAGCTACGGGCGCATGGTCTCTTGGGTAGAGGGGACGAGTCCCCCCGGACAGCAAGAGGTAGGGCGTGGTTATACATGTCCGGGCTCGTATGGGTCAAGTCAGTGCGGCGTGATTTTGCTCAGGCATAGTCGCCACGATCTGAAGAGTAGGTCATCGGCTGATTGCGACCTCCGGGGTAAGAGGGCTTTCATTCCCACTCGTGTCTACGGCGGTGAGGGCAAAATAATAGATGGTACCTGTCGAGAGACCACCGACTGTATAGGATGTCGCGGTTCCCACGCTCATTGAATTTGAATAGGTTCTGGAGCGGGTCCCATAGTGCACACGGTAATGCGACAGGTCCGTCTCTAAATTCTTATTCCATGAAAGTGTTGCTGATGCGGTGCCGGTCGTCGTCGTGGTTGTCGTCGTGGTCGTTGTGGAGGAGGTCGTACCTGTCGAGAAAGCGATGGTGGGGTCGAAGTCGGTTGAGTCATACCCGTTATTGCCGTCGGCGCCCCGGTTGATCACAAAGTCCAAGGCGTCTCCGGCGGCGACGGTGGCCGTCAGATTGAACGTGATGCCTGTCGTGTTGCCGTTGGCGATGGGTTGTTGCCAGAGAGTGGTTAGACCTTTGCGAATGGCGACGGTAACGCCGCCCCCGCCGGTGATGTCGCGGTCTCGTGCGGTTCCGGTAATCTGTACAGTTCCGGTCCCAGGCGCCACCCAGCGAAGGACAGCGTCGGCGGCGTTGCCGGGATGCCCTCGACCAGCGATGAGCAGTAGGTAGGGTTCGGTGCCTTGCCAGTTGTTCTTTGTTGCATTATAGGTCAGACGAGCGCCGGTTGAGTCGAGGTAGAACCAACCGCGTTGTCCTTGCACCCCTGAAAAATCGGTCGACGCTTTGTAGGTCGACGTGGTTGCTGTCGACGTGATCGGCGAGGAGACCGGTGAGGATGTGGACGTGGTGGTCGATGAAGAGGGAGCGGTAGTCGTGGAAGTGGTTGTTGTAGGAGTGGCGGAGGATGGGGAGGCCGAGACGGTTGTTGCGGCCGCACTTCCCTGCATAATGGCAGGGATTTCAGTTGCAGTCAGTGCCCGGCTTAAGACTCGAACGTCGTCAAGGACGCCATTGAAGTGGTATCCGCTGTCGCCGCGTTTACCCAAAATCAGAGGGGAGGGATTCGTTGTGCGAATCCGGTTGATCGGCTGTTCTGCGGCTGCCACTCCGTCAACATAGAGGCGCAACGTGGCATTGTCATACGTGAGCGCGAGGTGGTGCCATTGGCCCGGTGCGATCGCGGCCCCCCTCAGATAATAACTGTTTTGGGAGCCATCTCCGATATTGAGGAGCGCAACCGGCCTTCCCGCGGTGTCGACGGCGAGTCCATAATATCCGTCCGTCCATTCGTGGAGGCCGACATTGGCTAAGGTGGAATACACGTTGGCGCTTGCGAAGCTGGCGGCATTCATCCACAGCGCCAGCGTCAGTTTCTGCGGAGAGAGGGATCCAGGATTGGGGATGGTCACGAAATCATCCGTTCCGTCGAAGCGAAGGCCTCCGCCACTGTGTCCCGTGGTCCAAGCCGGTCCGTTGGTCAGCGTGCCGTTGAGGCCATTTCCGGATTTATCAACCGTGGTCAGGCCTGTTCCTTCTTCGAATGTCCAAGCGCCGACGTCTGTGGTATTGGAGGGTATGGACGCAGAAAGCCCACCGGTTAACTTGAGAGACAGCACAGCCGGGCCGCTGAACGGCGGGGTGAAAACTTGCGGGCCTCCGGGAGCGCCGACGCTGCCTGTGGCCGCGACCGCACCGGTTGCCGGATTGAACCATTCGTAGGTGTAGGTGCCTGACACAAGATCCATGGAGAAGTTCCCGGATCCCGGCTGGTAGGCCACATACTCGTGACCAGGGTTGGCCAGGCAGTAGCCGGTCGTCGAGAGCGCGCTCCGAGGCGCCATGGCGGCCAGGTCCATTCGTGCGGCGTAGGAACGTGTGTGCCCCATGGCGGATCGTCCCGCTGTGAATCCGGCTGAGCCGAGCATGTCTTCCATGAGGATGGGGTGGTGCCCGCGCAGGAAACTTTTCCACACCCACATACTCGTCGCGGACGGATTGTTTTGAAAGAGCGCATAACCGAGATGGTCTGTGTCGAGGAGGCTGATTTTGGTTCCGTCTGTGGCTGGAGGGCTGCTGATGAACGGGTCGCCGGCGTTATCGAAGGATCCCGCTGCGAAAGACAGCCAATCTGCCGGACTATTGAGGAGGGCGGTGTTGCCGGTCCCTTGAGCGCCGGTCATTCCTATGGCATGTTGGGAGGCTTTCCCTGCCTCGTATGTTCTGATCAGTGTCGCCATGTGTGATTGCCACGCCGGGTCGCCGGGCTGGTCGGCATTGGAGATTTCGAAGATGACGTTATTCAGATCGTTGACGGTGTCGACGACCTTTCTGACGTAGGCGTCTTGAAGCTGTGTGACGGCGGCAAGCTGCAGGGTATGCGTTTCTTCGCCGTTGCCGTTGCCGTTCGGATCTCCGTTGATGCCGTTGACGTTGTTGCGCGTATTGTAGGGGTGGTATCGCCACACGTTGCGGCCGGGAGTGAGCGCATTCGCATTCCAGACATCCCGGAAATTAAACAACATGATGCTGACATAGATGCCCCGGTCTCTGGCCGCGATGACACGTGCGCGCAATCGATCAAAGTAGGCTTGATCGAATTGTGCGAGATTGAATTTGGGGGATCCGTCTGTTGCGATGCCCGGTCCCGTTCGCGCGTAGGGCAGGGGGGCAGCTTTCTGGTACCAGGGGCTGGTTCCGGTAAACCCCGGGGCCGGCATGAGGGCGACGTCAGCCTGGGGAGATTCGGCGGTCCACAGGCGAATAAAGTTGTGATTGTTGGATTGTAATTTATCGAGGTAGGCCGAAAAGTTAAACGTGACCGAGTTCCCGTCCTGCAGGTTGTGCCAGACATGCGACCCGGTCAAGTAGACGGGGCGTCCCGTCGCGTCGGCAAAGTATCGCGGGTTTGTCGGATGCACTCGTAGAGGCCCGGAGGTCGGGCCGGTTTGTGCGTGCAGGGTCGTGGCAAAACAGGTTGCGAAGAGGACCGCACCCAGCACACGAAGAATATTTCCAGGCATTCGTACCACCATAATCCAGAATGGTTATTACAACGACGATGTCGATTGAGCGGGCGTCCGCGATGTGCCGTCAGCAGGTCCAGTGATCAGAGGGCAGGTGATCCACTTTTCAACGCCGACAAACAACCGAGAGAGAACCCTTGCATGGGTGCCTTGAGCAATGACCGTGCCGTTGTGTTCGTGCGCGAAGTTTCTTCGGAAAAGCCGCGAAATGCTTGCCAAACGGCTTGTGGAAAGGACGTGCGCCGCGCCGCGGCATTGGGAGCCGCTTTGCCGGTTGTAGGATTGTACGCGGAGGCCTTCACCGGCGAATGTGGCAGTGAAAACCATACACATCCTTTGCGATCGACCTCAGATTGCAGTCAGCGGGGCACTGGGTTGAAGGTCAAGGAGCGCGGCGTTGGTCATCTGTGAGATCTGAAGCGTAAACTCAGGTGGTGCAGCGGAGGAGGTTGTCCGCGCGTGTGATCTTTGAGGGAATGGAGCGGATGAGCAAAACGCTATTCAGCGGCAAGGTGGTCGGGTATGATTTGAACGATTCTCCGCTGTGAAGAAATAGGACGGAGCAAGGTCAACTATGCAAATCCATGAGACTACACCACACGGTCATGATAGCGAGATCGCCTGCTCGTCTTCCGGGAATTCATGGAAACTATGGGTTGCGCTCTTTGTCGGCACCCTCTTGGTCGCCGTCATCGGTACCTGGCTGGTGTGGTTCTCGTTCGTGATCCAGCGCCAGCACAATGAGGCGGATATCCGGGCGGCTTGTCAGCGGGTCATGCCGGAGACAGTCGAGCGATGCGTCGATACGGTGGTCATTCAGCGGGGAGGGATGAGACGGTGAGTCAATTTACGATGCGCAACGGTGCAATCTTTGGAATTATGATGGGAATGAGCCTGCTGTCTGCTCCGGTATTCTCTTCGGCTGAAGAGGGTGAGCCGGCGTCCCGGCCGCGCGTCGAGTTTTCGCTCAGATCCTGGATGTTTACGAACGGCGAAACCAAGTGGAGTCACGATGCCTCGGGACTCGACTCACGACTGGGTAATCCCACATCGAAGCTGACCTACAAAGATAACAATACGCAGATCATGGAGCTTGGGGCCAAGATCAATTTATCGCGCCGCTGGTTTATGCGTGGTGAAGTGGGGTTTTCAGTCGATTTTGATCGGGGAAAGATGGTCGATGATGACTATCTTTCAACGGGCGGCCAGCATCTCTATTCACGAACCAATAGTGATACGACCGGACACGGGACCTGGTACCTCAACCTTGATGGAGGCCAGCGAGTGGCCGAGTTCAGCGGCAATCGGGGGTACCTGGATGTGTTCGGGGGATTTCAGTATTGGAGAACCAAGTATGAGGCGCGCAGCGTTCGCCAGGAAGTCTGCAATCCGTCGGGCGTCTTTACCTGCAGCGCTGCCGGGACGGTGAGCAATCAAGGGGCGTTAGCGATCGTCAACACCACGCATTGGATTACTCCGTTCCGTGTCGGCGCTCAGACGGAGTATCGACTCACCCGGTGGTTCAGCCTTGAGGGAAAACTCGCGGCGAGCCCGATCAGCGTCGTGTATAACGAAGATCGGCATGAATTGCGCACCGACCTTCAACGTCCTAGTTTTACGATGTGGGGGGTAGGGATGAGCGCGGATGCCGATGCGGGGATGAAATTCATGCTGGCGCGAAATGTCGCGTTGACCATGGGCTATCGTATCTGGTGGAACCGGACATTTACCGGGACATGGGAAAACCATCCGGTCGGATCGTCTTCAGATACCGCACCCCTGAGAGAATTTCAGACCATCCGCCACGGAGCCACGGTCGGGCTCACCGCAGCCTTCTAGCCGTATCTAAAACAACAAGAACTATCGTCAGCGGCGCGGTCGTCCGGACGGCAGCGTGTCCTCTTCATATTGCAGGAACAGCCGCTTGGCCTCGGGGTGGAGTTGTCCCGGATGGCCGTAGGGAATGCCGGCGGTGCGGAAGAGCGGGGTGAGTTTGCCGTTGGGGTGGAGAAAGCCTGCGCGGAGCGGCACGGTGCGTTTGCTATGGCGCACGAGGCGGCAGGGTGAGGGCCGGATGGAGGTGAGCCAGTCGGCGATGTCCTGGGGATTGCCGATCGAGGCGGAGAGCAACAGCAGCTTCGCTTGCGAGGGGCAGAAGATGATGGTCTCTTCCCACACGACACCCCGTTCCGGATCGGCCAGATATTGCGATTCGTCTAGAATCACCAGCCCGAGCGTATCCAACCGCACATCAATTTCGCCGCTGGCGGCGTCGTAGAGCAGATTGCGGAGAATTTCCGTGGTCATGATGAGGATAGGGGCCTGACTGTTGTCCTGCCGGTCCCCTGTCAGAATGCCGACGCGGTCGCTGCCGAAGATCTTGGAGAATTCGGTGAACTTGGTATTCGAAAGCGCTTTCAGCGGCGAGGTGTAGATGACCGTCCGGTTCTCGTCCATCGCGCGGCGCGCAGCTTCCACGGCGACGTAGGTTTTTCCGCTGCCGGTCGGTACGCTCACCACCACGTCTGTTTCTGCCAATCCTGCCAATGCTTCCACTTGCCAGGGGTCCGGGACAAAGGGCTGCGGACTCGGCACGCCGAGCCCTTCCAGCCAGGCTGCAAGGGAGACTCCCGGTTCGGTGGATTCCGGCTCATGCGCCCGATGCGGCCTTCTGTTGGGAGGAGGAGCGGTGTGTCGAGGCGCTGTCTGGCGGGCCGGTGCCGGTGCGACGTGTGGCTGTGCATGCCGTTCACTGATCAGCGCTTGTAAGTCGGATTCGAGGCCCGCGAGGTTTTGTGACGAGTGTTGTAGCAGCAGTTCGATGAGACGGCGTTTGCCTGCCCGAAAGTGCCGGTGCACGCGGCCACGCGCTAATTTGTGGAGGACGGCAATCGGCTGTTGCACCAGGAGCTGAGTCAGTTCGTCGGTGGTCATTGAAATAATATCCTTGTGCGGGACTTGCGAGAAGGGCGTGATGGGCATGTCTCGCTAATTGTCATGGCAACTCCTCCAGCACGCCACGGCGTATCAACGCGATGGCCTGGGAGGCCGAGTCTGCCAGGCCGGGATGGGTCGCGCGCAGGGTGTGCAACTGGGAGAGAAATTCGAGTGTCCGGGCAAGCAGGCGATAGATGTCACCCTCCGCCATGGTGGTTGAGCGGCAGAGACCGATCCACGTCAGACTCGGGTCGGATACCCAGCGCTCGGCGACGGCGGCGATATCCGCGCGCAACAACGGGGGATCTTCGTAAGGAGAGAGGCTTTCCGCCAGTTTGCGGACTTGTCCAAGCAGCGAGCTGAGTCCGGTGCTGACCCGCGGGAAGGCTCCGGGCCGGTCGTCGTCGTGGGCGATGCTGGCCATCACGCCGGTGAGCACGGCCGGGTCGGCGCCGGCAAAGGCTTCGGCCCGGATCAATTCGGTGATGAGCAGGGAGTGATCGATGCGGATCAGTCGCGCCCATTCGCCGTCGTCCGTCAGATGAGAAGTCGGGCTCAGATAGCCGAATTTCTGCAGGACTTCGATCCGTTCCTGAAACCGGTGCCACAAGCTGGTGCGTAGCGCCTGGATTGATTTGATGTGGCGCTGTTGTTCCTGCCGCAGACGGGAGGCCACGATGTAGTCCTTCTGGCAAGCCTGGCGGGAGGAACAAGTCGGACAGGGGAAGTCCCCCAGGCTCTGCACGATGGCATCGGGGATCAGTTCGGACTCTTTTGAGACGAGAATCGGCAGCAGGGGCAGTCTGGTCGGCAATTCGGTCAGTTGGTAGAGCAATTCATCGAACGATTCGGGGGTGCACCAGGGATAGCCTTGCTGCTCCGTGCATTCGAAGAGGCGATCAAATACATCGGTGACGATGCCGGCAGGGGATTCGGTGACGGCTCCACCGGCCCGCAGCACCGTGACCATCGGGCTCTTTTGTCCCTTGCTCCGGTATTGGCGCAAGACGATACCCCGTCCTTTATTGAGCCCGACCACCCGGCCCGGCGTCATGAAGTGAAATCGCGCGGTGACTTCCGGAGATTCGTGGCGGGCGATCTGGTGTCGATGGGGTTTTTGCCGCCGGGCTTGATCGAACGTATGCCACTGGGTAATCCAATCGGTGCAGACACGCGGGCCGAAGGGCTCCATTTGCGTGTGCAGGACGTCCAGTTTTCCTTCGAGCACATTCGCGCGCTGATTGAGCTGGAACTGGGCAAAGCTCTTGGCCAGAATCGCCTGAATCTGCTCGTGCGGGTGTGCTTTCAAGAGGTTGAGGACCATCGGATAACTGATGGTGAATTGGCTGTCGATGGCTTCCGGATTTCCGGTGAATCCCTTGGTCAGCACTTCCAGGTCGATATAGGGAGACGGGGTCACGACGGCGAAGCCGACGTAATCTTTCCCGCGGCGGCCGGCCCGTCCGGCGATCTGCTGCACTTCCCCGATGGTCAGATCCATGAAGTCCCGGGCCTTCCGGATACTGGATTGCGTGATGACGACGGTGCGCGCCGGAAAATCGACGCCGGCGGCTAATGTGGTCGTTGCGAAGACTGCATCGAGACAGCCCTGCCGCATCAATTCTTCAATCGCAATTTTCCAGGAGGGGAGGTGGCCGGCGTGATGGGCCGCCACGCCGATCCGTTGGACGGTCGGAATCAACGGATGTTCCGCGATGCTGGGATATTGGGCGATGACCCGTTCCAGCGCGGCGGCGATGGCCTCCTGGCGCACCGGCGGGAGCACCGTGTGGGCATGGTCGAACGCCTCCATGGCTTCGTCGCAGGCACGGCGTGAGGTGAGAAAG